>Ga0307416_100002170_pt1 | contig 11119 bp, 9 predicted proteins | sample DK1Cmetagenome_2_FD_203821 | JGI IMG/M metagenome (GOLD analysis project Ga0307416, IMG submission 203821) | Maize rhizosphere microbial communities from greenhouse at UC Davis, California, United States - DK15-C-3 | ecosystem: Host-associated > Plants > Roots > Rhizosphere > Soil | place: USA...
CCAGCACCAGCCACTCGACCTCGGGCTGGACCAGGACCGCGTCCAGCCGGGCCTCGGGGCCGCTGCCGGCATAGGCGCTGGCCAGCTCGGCCGGGCCGGGGCCGGCCTGGACCGGGCCGGCCGTGGCCACGTCCAGGAACCCGGGGACGGCGGTGACCCCCTGGGGCCCGGCCCCGCCGTGGTCGACGCGGCCGGCGGGCCGGCCGGCGAGGGCGTGGCGGGTGCCGGCCTGGCCGGGCGGGAGCTGCTGGCGGTCCAGGACCGGGAACAGCCACCAGCCGCCCCCGACCGGCAGGTCGACGCTGCCGGTGACCGAGCCGCCGGGGCCGAGGCGCACGTAGGCGCCGCCGCTCCAGGCGCTCTCCCCCGTCCAGGCCGAGGCCGGGGTCACCACCTCGGCGTCGCCGGCCAGGGTGCCGGCCTCGGCCTCGACCAGCTGCCAGGTCACCTGGGCCTGGCGGCCGGCGACCCGGGCCCGGGCCGCCACCGCCGGGTGGGCGTCAAGGGCGAGCATGGACAGCAGGCCGTGGATGGTGGACTCGGCGCCGGAGTTGCGGTTGACGGTGCGGTCGGGGTTGATGCCGTCGAAGGTGCGCCCGGTGGCCGGGTCGTACATGGCCACCCCGGCCGGGTTGTTGCCGAAGAACCAGGCCCCGGCGATCCCGGCCAGGTCGGCGAAGGCCGGCCGGCGGGCCGCGGTCGCGGTCCGGAGCAGGTTCTGGAGGGTGGCGTCGGCGCCGTAGGCGATCTGGACCCGGTCGGTGGGGGCGGGCAGCCAGCCGTTCTCGGGCCCGCCCTGGGCCAGCAGGTGCGGGGTGAACCGCCCCACCTCCCCCACCGCGACCCGGACCCAGGCGTCGCGGCCGAGGGTGCGCCCCGCCTCGGCCAGGGCCCCGGCCATCTGGTCGCCCCAGGCGTGCCACATCGACCGCGACCGGGCCCAGGGCAGCACGGCCCCGTACGGCCAGCGGCGGACGTCGCCAAGCGGCATCGCCGCCACCCCGTCGGCCAGCCGCCGCAGGTCGAGCCGGCCCCGGGCCGACCCGCCGGCGCGGGCGTAGGCGGCCAGGCCGTAGACGGCCTCGGAGGAGGCGTCGGCCCCGTCCACGATCAGCCAGGCGGGCAGGCGCAGCCCGTCGACCGTCTGGTAGCGCCCGTAGTCCGGGTCCAGCACCTGGCGGTCGAGGGCGTCAAGGGACAGCTCGAGCCGCTGGCGCAGGAACCCGGCGAAGGCGGGGTCGGCGGTCCGGAAGGCGGCGTAGCCCTCGCCGAGGGCCCAGATGGTCCGGGCCAGCCAGTAGGAGGGGCCGGAGTCGGAGGGGTCGGGCTCCTCGGTCGGGGTCGGGCTGGGGTTCAGGGTCCCGTCGGGCTGCATCCACAGCACGACGTTGCCGGCGTCCGGGCCGGAGGAGGTCTGGAGGTAGGTGACGCCCCGCAGCAGCTGGTAGGCGTGGTCGCGGCTGGCCGCGTCCCCGAACTGGCGCCAGTGGCGCAGGTACACCACCGACGCCCTGGTCATGTCGTCGGCGTTGAACGCCCCCTGCCCCCAGGTGTTGGTCGCCGGGTCGTAGGTCCCGCCGCCCAGGCGCCGGTAGCTGCCGTCGGGCTGGGGCTCGGCGTAGGTCCACAGCACCCCGATCCGGGGCTGCCGGTCCAGCCGCCAGGTCGTGTGCCGGGCCTGGTCGGGCGGGTCGACCCGGTCCCCGAGGAAGTCGAGGTGGGCCAGGTTGGTGAGGCGCGCCGGCGGCGCCGCCGCCGTCGCCGGGGTCGCGGCGGCCGGGGTCGCGGCCCCGGCCGGAGCCGCCATCACCCCCGCCAGCGTCAGCACGGCGAGCACGGCCACGAGCGCACGGCGAAGGGTCGGGACCGGTGGTGGCGGCGGCATGGGCACCTCCAGGCGCGCGGAAACCGGGGGTCAGGGGGTACCCCCTGATTTCCATGCTAAACCGGTTTATGGGGCGGGGCAGCGCGGTATCCACAGGGCCAGCGGCACGGGAGGGGCACACGAGGGGCACGGGAGGGCACGGGAGGAAGGTTGCGGCACAACCGGGAGCACGGCAGGGAGCGGTCCACGGGGCCACGCCCGCGAGGGCGGGGGCCGACGATCGTGGACGTGGCCCGACGGGCCGGGGTGTCCAAGGGGGCGGTGTCATTCGCCCTCAACGACCGGCCCGGGGTGGCGGCCGGGACCCGGGACCGGATCCTGGCCGCGGCCCGCGAGCTCGGCTGGCAGCCCAGCACCCGGGCCCGGGCCCTGTCCCGTTCCCGGGCGTACGCGGTCGGGCTGGTCATGCGGCGGGCCCCCGAGCTGCTCGGGGCCGACCCGTTCTTCCCCCAGTTCCTGGCCGGGGTGGAGTCGGCCCTGGCCGAGCGGGGCTCGGCCCTGGTCCTCCAGGTCGTCGGCGACGACGACGAGGCCGAGGCCGACAGCTACCGGCGGCTGGCCGCACAGGGCCGGGTCGACGGGGTGTTCCTCAACGACATGCTGGTCGACGACCACCGCTTCGACCTGCTGGCCGGGCTCGGCCTGCCGGCGGTGGCGGTCGGCCGGCCCGCCGGCCCGTGCCCGTTCCCGATGGTGACCGTCGACGACCGCCAGGGCGTCGCGCGGACGGTCGAGCACCTGCTCGGGCTCGGCCACCGCCGGATCGCCTTCGTGGGCGGGACCGAGGGCTACGTCCACTCCAGCTCGCGCCGGGCCGCCTGGCGCCAGGTGCTGGAGGCCGCCGGGGTCGCCCCCGGGCCCGGCCTGGTGGCCGACTTCACCGGCCCTGGGGGGGCCGCCGCGACCCAGGTCCTGCTCGACCTTCCCGACCCCCCGACCGCGATCGTGTACGCCAACGACGTCATGGCCATCGCCGGCATGGGGGTGGCCATCGGCCTCGGCCTCCAGGTTCCCGGCGACCTGTCGGTCACCGGCTTCGACGACGTGCCCCTGGCCGCGCACCTGGCCCCGCCGCTCACCACCGTCCGCCAGGACGCCATGGGCTGGGGCCGGGCCGCGGCCGAGGTGCTGCTGGCGGTCGGCGAGGGCCGGCCCGCCACCGACGTCGAGCTGGCCCCCGCCGCCCCCGTGTTCCGAGCGTCCACCGGCCCGCCCCGACCCGCCACCTGACCCACCCCGTCCCCCCCGGCCCTTCCCAAGGAGGCCCTCATGCCCAGCACCCGCATCCGGCTCTGGATCGCGGTCATCGCCACCCTCGGCCTGGCCCTCGTCAGCTGCAACCGCGGCGGCGGCAGCCAGTCGGCCGACCAGGCCGCCCAGGCCAAAGGCCCGATCAAGATCTGGTACTCCAACAACGCCGATGAGGTGAAGTGGGGCAAGGCGGTCGTGGCCGCCTGGAACAAGGACCACAGCGACCAGCAGGTGACGGCCGAGGAGATCCCGGCCGGCAAGAGCTCCGAGGAGGTCATCGGCGCCTCGATCACGGCCGGGAACACCCCCTGCCTGATCTTCAACACCGCCCCGGCGGCGGTGCCCCAGTTCCAGAAGCAGGGCGGGCTGGTGGCGCTGGACTCCTTCAGCGACGGGGCGTCCTACATTCAGGCGCGGACCGGGCCGCGGGCCGACCAGTACAAGTCACCCGACGGCAAGTTCTACCAGATGCCGTGGAAGACCAACCCGGTGATGATCTTCTACAACAAGGATGTCTTCGCCAAGGCCGGGCTGGACACCAAGAACCCCCCGCTGAAGACCTACGACCAGTTCCTCGCCACCGCCAAGACCCTGGTCGACAAGGGCGGCGTCAAGGCGGCCATCTGGCCAGCCCCCTCCAGTGAGTTCTACCAGCCCTGGTTCGACTTCTACCCGCTGTTCATCGCCCAGTCGGGCGGCAAGCAGCTGGTCGAGAACGGTGAGCCGCAGTTCGCCGGCCCCGAGGGCGTCGCCGTGGGCGAGTTCTGGAAGCAGCTCTACGACCAGGGCTTGGCCCCGAAGGAGCCGTTCAACGGCGATGCGTTCGGGACCAAGAAGTCGGCCATGGCGATCGTGGGGCCATGGGCGATCGCGGTGTACGGCGACAAGGTCAAGTGGGGCGTCGTGCCGGTCCCGACCAAGGACGGCAAGGACCCGAGCCAGGTCCAGACCTTCTCCGATGAGAAGTCGAGCGCGATGTACTCCAGCTGCAAGAACCGGGCGACCGCCTGGGACTTCCTGAAGTTCGCGACCTCCAGCGACGCCGACGGCAAGCTGCTGGAGATGACCGGGCAGATGCCGATGCGGACCGACCTGCCCACGGCCTACCCGGCCTACTTCAAGAGCCACCCGGAGTACACCCTGTTCGCCGAGCAGGCCGGCCGCACCGTCGAGGTCCCCAACGTGCCGAACTCGGTGGAGATCTGGCAGACCCTCCGGAACGCCTACTCGGAGGCGGTGATCTTCGGCAAGTCCGACGTCCAGAGCGCCTTCACCCAGGCCGCCGACAAGATCAAGACCCTCGCGGGCAGGAGCTAGCCCGATGACCGCGATCGCCACGCCGGCCACCCGGCCGCGGCTCGGACGGCGGCTGCTCGGCCGCCAGCCGATCGGCTATCTGTTCGTCGCCCCCTACGTGGCGTTCCTGGCCGCGATCTTCGCCTACCCGCTCGGCTTCGCCGTCTACATCTCCTTCCACGACTACTTCTTCGCCGCGCCCGGGGCGATCGTGGAGCGGCCGTTCGTCGGCCTGCAGAACTACACCGACGCGCTGACCGACCCGGTCTTCCACCGGGCAATCCTCAACGTGGTGATCTTCCTGATCATCAACGTGCCCCTGACCGTGCTCGTGGGCCTGCTCCTGGCCACCGCCCTGAACGCCGCCATCCCCTTCCGGACCTTCTTCCGGGCCAGCTACTTCATCCCGTATGTGACCGCCAGCGTGGCCGTGATCGGGGTCTGGCTGTGGCTGTTCAGTTCCGATGGCCTGGTCAACTCCGTCCTGGGGCCGCTCGCCCCCGACCCGTCATGGCTGGTCAACAGCTTCTGGGCGATGCCGATCATCGCCCTGTTCGCCACCTGGAAGCAGCTCGGCTTCTACATCCTGCTGTACCTGGCCGCCCTCCAGAACATCCCCGAGGAGCTGTACGAGGCCGCCGAGGTCGACGGGGCCGGGCCGGTGAAGCGCTTCACCACGGTCACCGTGCCCGGAGTCCGGCCGACCACCACCCTGGTGGTGATCGCGGCCACCATCACCGGGGCCAACTTCTTCACCGAGCCGTACCTGCTCACCGGGCGCGGCGGCCCCAACGGGGCGTCGGTGTCGCCGGTGCTGCTCATGTACACCGAGGGCATCGAGCAGGGCCACGCCGGCTACGCGGCCGCCATCGGCGTCCTGCTCGCGATCGGGGTGATGGCCGTCTCGCTGGTCAACCGCTACCTGCTGGAGAGGAGCTGACCATGGCCACCACCACCCAACCCCAGCAGCCCGCCACCGCCGCCACCGAGCGGGCCGTGGCCATTGCGCCGCCGAGCCGGCGCTCGCGGCGGCGCCTTTGGCCGCTGCTCGGCCTGACCATCGGCGCCGTGGTGTTCCTGTTCCCCTTCTACTACATGATCATCGGGGCCCTGCAGAGCGAACCGAACTCCGACCTGTCGGGGGCGTTCCCCAACCCGGCCAACCTGACCCTGCGCAACTTCGCCGACATCAACGGCGCCATCAACCTGGCCAAGACCCTGCTCAACTCGGGCATCTTCACCGGCGGGGTGCTGCTGTCCACCCTGGTGCTCGGGCTGCTGGCCGGCTATGCCCTGGCCCGGTTGGAGTTCGGCGGTCGGGGCGTGGTGTTCAACGCCATGCTGCTGATCCTGATCGTGCCGTTCCAGCTGCTGATGATCCCGCTGTATGTGATGATCGTCCGCAACTACGGGCTGGCCGACAGCTACCTGGGCATGATCCTGCCGTTCGCGGTCAACGCCACCGCGGTGTTCATCTTCCGCCAGTTCTTCCTGCAGCTGCCCAAGGAGCTGTTCGAGTCGGCCCGCCTTGACGGGGCCAGCGAGCTGCGCATCCTCACCCGCATCGCCGTCCCGCTGGCCAAGCCGGCCATCCTGACCGCGGTGATCGTCACCTTCATCGGCCCCTGGAACGAGTTCCTGTGGCCGTTCCTGGTCACCAAGAGCCTCGCCCTGCAGCCCCTGGCCGTGGCCCTGGCCAACTTCATCTCCACCGTGGCCTCCCGCCAGGCCAACCCGTTCGGGGCCATCCTCGCCGGCGCCGTCGTCCTCGCCGTGCCCGCGGTGGTGCTCTTCCTGGCCTTCCAGCGCCACTTCGTGGCCTCCAACCTCGGCTCCGGCATCAAGGGATGACGGCGGACGCGTTCGAGGCGGCGGGCTGGACGGTCCGCCGCCTTGGCGTGGTCATGGAACCCGACCCCGGCGACCCGCTGGAGGCCGGCGGGGTCTGCAACCCCGGGTCGGCCCGCGGCCCCGACGGGGAGCTGTACCTGCTGCCCCGGCTGGTCGCCGAGGGCAACTTCTCCCGGGTCGGGCTGGCCCGGGTCCGCTTCGAGGACGGCCGGCCGGCCGGGGTGGAGCGGCTCGGGGTGGTGCTGGAGCCGCAGGAGCAGTGGGAGCGCCACCGCGGCGGCGGCGGGGTCGAGGACCCGCGGGTCACCTGGGTCCCGGCCCTGGGGCGCTACCTGATGACCTACACCGGCTGGGGGCCGCTGGGGCCGCGGGTCGCCCTGGCCTCCTCGGCCGACCTGGAGCGCTGGGAGCGGCTCGGCCCGGTCTCCTTCGCCTTCGACCCGGCCCTGCGGGCCGACCTGAACCTGTACCCGAACAAGGACGCCCTGCTGTTCCCCGAGCCGGTGCCCGGCCCCGACGGGGAGCCGTCGTTCGCCCTGCTGCACCGGCCCATGTGGGACCTGTCGTGGGCCAACCCGGCCGAGGGCGAGACCCCGCCGCCCGGCCTGGCCGACCCGCGGCCCGGGATCTGGGTGTCGTTCGTCCCGGCCAAGGAGGCGCTGGCCGACCTTGTCCATCTGACCCGGCTGCGCGACCACCGGCTGGTCGCCCTCCCCGAGCGGCCCTGGGAGGAGGCCAAGCTGGGCGGCGGCACCCCGCCGCTGCGGGTCCCTGAGGGCTGGCTGGTCCTGCACCATGGGGTGGCCGGCCGGATCGAGCCGGGACGGGTCGACCACCAGCCGGCGGTCCGCTACACCGCCGGGGCGATGCTGCTCGATCCCGAGGACGTCACCCGGGTCCTGGCCCGGTCGGCCGAACCCCTGCTGGAGCCGGAGGACCCGGGCGAGCGCGACGGCGTGGTCCCCAACGTGGTGTTCCCCACGGCCATCGATCCCCGCTCCGAGGACGGGGCCGACGTCTACTACGGCATGGCCGACGCGCGGATCGGGGCGTTCCGGCTGGCGATGGGCCCGCTGGGCCCGCCCGGCGGGGGGGTCGCCGGGCCCGGCGGGCGGTGACGGTCCCGGCGGACCGGTCGCGGCCCCTCTGGCCGACGCCGTGGCCCGAGGTCAACCGGACCGTGGAGCGGCTCCGCGCCGGGGCCGGCGAGGCCCTCGGCGACCGGCTGGCCGGTCTGTACCTGCACGGGTCACTGGCCCTTGGCGACTTCTACCCGCCGGCCAGCGACATCGACTTCCACGCCGCCACCACCGGGACGCTGGACGGCCCGTCCCTGGAGCGGCTGGCCGCCATGCACGCCGCGTTCAAGGCCGTGGGCGGCTGGCCGGCCAGGCTGGAAGGCGTGTACCTCCCGGTCGCGGCCCTGCGCCGCCACGACCCGTCGGGGGCCCTGGTCCCGACCGTCGGCGTCGACTGGGACCTCCGCCCCGGCCGCCCGGGCCCGACCTGGGTCCTGGACCGCTGGGTCACCCGCGAGCACGGGGTGGTGGTCACCGGCCCCGACCCCCGCGATCTGATCGACCCGATCGGCCCCGCCGACCTCCACGACGCGGTGCTGGCGTCGATGCTCGGCGACTGGGCCGGTCGGCTGGAGGAGGGTGCCGACGTCGGCTGGCTTCGGCCCCGCAACTACCAGGCGTTCGCCATCCTGACGATGTGCCGGGGCCTCCACGTCCTGGACCGGGGCACGGTGGTGCCCAAGGCGGCGGCCGCCGCCTGGGCGGTCGAGCAGCTGTCCCCGCCCTGGCCGGCCCTGGTCGAGCGGGCCATGGCCTGGCGGGCCGACGAGCGGGTCGACGACCGGCACCTCCCCGCGACCCTCCGCTTCATCGCCCACGCGGTCGCCCTCGCCCGGGCGGCCGGGTGACGGCGGCGCTCACCGCCGGCCGGTGATGGCGGTGTCGACGGCGGCCGCGCCGTGGTCGACCCCGCGGGCCAGGAGCTCGCCCGGCAGGCGGGCGGCAAGGGTGGGGTGGTGGGCGACGGCCGGTCCGCCCCACCAGGCCGCCGGGGGCTTCCGGGACCACCAGCGGCTGTCCTGGGCCCAGGCCACGGCCCGCTCGAGCGACTCGGGCATGGTCAGGCTGACGACCACCCCGGAGGGGTCGAGGGCGGCGGCGGCCCGCTCCATGGCCGGGCCGGGGACCCGGGCCCCGAGGTACACGACGCGGTGCCCGCGCGAGCGGAGCAGCAGGGTGACCAGCAGGGCGCCCAGCTCGTGCTGCTCGTCGGGGCCGCAGCCGACCAGCACGGGCCGCCCGATCGCCGGCGGCAGCCCGTCGAGCAGGCGCAGCACGTGGCGGCGGAGCACGTTGGAGGCGAAGTGCTCGACCTCGACCGGTGTCCCGTTCCCGGCCGGGCTCTGCTCGGTGTCCGGGGCGCTGGCCGCGGCGATGGCCGCCGGGACCAGGTTGGCGGCCACGGCCTCGACGCCGAGGAGGGCCTCGGCGGCGGTGAAGGCCTGGTCGGCGGCGGCCTCGTCGAAGGCCCGGAGGGCGGCGACCAGGCGGGCCAGCAGCCGGGCCGGGTCGTGGTCCTCCACGGTCGGGGACGAGCGGAGCAGGCCGGCCGCCTGCGACACCGACATGCCCTCGATCCGGCGCCGGTCGAGGAACCGGATCACGGCCACGTCCTGGTCGGAGTAGAGCCGCTGGCCGGAGCCGGCCCGCGACGGCCGGGGCAGGCCGTAGCGGCGCTCCCAGGACCGCAGGGTGCTGGCCGGGATGCGGGTCATCCGCTCCACGGCCGTGACCCGGTAGCGGCCCACCCGGTCGTCGGGCCGCCCCGGGGGCGGTGTGCCGTCAGCCGCCATCGGCCCGCTCGGCCAGCCCGAGCAGGATGCCGTCGAGGATGTCGGTCTCGCTGGCGATCACCCGCCGGATCACGAACCGCCGGACCAGCTCGTCGAGCAGCAGCGCCCCGGCGGCGATCACGTCCTCGCGGCCCTTGGCCATCACCGGCAGGGCGGCCCGCTCGGCCACGGTCATGGCCGCCAGCTTGTCGGCGACGGCGGCGATCTCGGCCGCGTCCAGGGTGGCCCGGTGGATCCGCCGCGGGTCGTAGGCGTCGAGGCCGAGGGCGATGGCGGTGACGGTGGTGACCGTGCCCGCCACCCCGACGACCCGGCCGGCGGCCGCCGGGTCGAGGACGCCGGCCACCGTTGCCAGGTGGGCGGCCACGTCGGCCCGGAGGGCGGCCGCCTCCGCGGCGGTCGGCGGGTCGTGGTGCAGGTGGCGCTCGAACAGCCGCACGCAGCCGATGTCGAGCGAGATCATGGCCCGGGCGTCGCGGCCGTCGCCCAGGATGAGCTCGGTCGACCCGCCGCCGATGTCGACGACCAGGGTCGGCAGGTCGCCCTCCAGGGTGGCGGTGGCCCCGCGGTAGGCGGTGGCCGCCTCGGCCCGGCCGGTGAGCACCTCGGCGTCCACGCCGAGCAGGTCGCGGACGCCGTCCAGGAACGCCTGCCGGTCGGCGGCGTCGCGGGTGGCGCTGGTCGCGACCAGCCGCCGCCGGGCCACCCCGAGGCGCCGGCAGGTCCCGGCGTAGCCGGCCAGCACCTCCAGGGTCCTGGCCAGGGCCGCCGGGTCGAAGCGCCCGGTCCGGTCGACCCCCTTGCCGAGCCGGGTGATCACCATCTCCCGGGTGTGCTCGGCCACGATCCCGCCGCCGTCGACGTCCGCCACCAGCAGCCGGGTCGAGTTGGTCCCGACGTCGAAGGCGGCCAGCCGCTCGCTCACGGGTCGTCCTCCGGGGCCGGCTCCACGCACGGGCCCGGGCAGTCGATCGGGTCCACGACCTGGCTCACGATGCGGCCGACCGGGTCGGCGCCGGTAGCGGCGTGGTGGGCGTAGAGGGCGTGGAGGCACTTGACCCGGCCGGGGAGGCCGCCGACCCCGGGGTCGCCCTCGAGGGGGGCGATGGCGTCGCGCTGGGCGAGGTAGCCGGCGTGGGCGGCGGCGTGGGCGGCGGCCAGGTCGGGGTCGGTGGCGACCCGCTCGCTGAGCCGGGCGTTCCAGCCGGCGGCCTCCAGGCGGCCCACGGCGACCCGGGCGGCAGGGCAGGCCAGCCAGTACAGGGTCGGGAACGGGGTGCCGTCCGGCAGCAGGGGGGCGGTGCGGACGACCACCGGCAGGCCGTAGCGGCAGCGGGCGGCGACGGCGACCGACCCGCGGACGTCGCGGCCGATCTGGGCCTGGATCAGCCTGCGCTCGGCCGGGTCGGCCTCGGGGAGGGCGGCCGCCCAGCCGGGCTCGGCCCTGGGGTCCGGAGGGGTCCGGACCCTGGGGGGGTGCCCCGGTGCATCGGGGCCGGGCGGGGGTGGAGGGCGCCAGGGGAGGCGCAGGGGATCTGGGAGGGTAGTGGGGTCGGGCCGGGCCGGGGACCGGGCCGGGGTGCGGGGCACCGACTACCCGCGCCGGCCCTCGCGCTGGCGCTTGACGTCGACCAGCCGTTCCTCGCTGGAGCGCATGAACCGCTTGAGCTTCTGCTCGAACTCAGGGTCCTTGGCGGCGCGCCGGGGACGGCTCGCCTCGGGCTGCCAGTCGGAGGCGGCCTGCTTGATCGACAGGTCGATCTTGCCGTCTTCCTTGACCCCGACGACCTTGACCGTGACCGTGTCGTCGATGCGCAGGTGCTCCTCGACCGAGCGTACGTAGTTGCGGTCGATCTCGGAGATGTGGACGAGACCCGTCTCGCCCGACTCGAGCTTGATGAAGGCTCCGTAGGGTGCGATCCGAACGACGGTGCCCGGGACGATCGCCCCGATCTCGGCACTCA
>Ga0307416_100002171_pt1 | contig 11119 bp, 9 predicted proteins | sample DK1Cmetagenome_2_FD_203821 | JGI IMG/M metagenome (GOLD analysis project Ga0307416, IMG submission 203821) | Maize rhizosphere microbial communities from greenhouse at UC Davis, California, United States - DK15-C-3 | ecosystem: Host-associated > Plants > Roots > Rhizosphere > Soil | place: USA...
GCCTGGGCGCGGGGGCGGTGACGGTGGCGACCGGCGCGACCCGGACGGAGGGCGGTGGGGCCACGAAGGGCGCGGCCGCCCGCATCGCCAGCAGCCCCACCACCAGCGCCCCCAGCGCCAACATGGGCCGCCGGAGGCCCGCGGCGCTCCCCGTGGCCCGCCGGCCGGCGCCCCCGGCAAGCGCGCGACGCCACCGCCCGGCGGTCACGGCGCCTCCTGGGGGCCGTCGGTTGGGCCGGCGACCCGCGGCCGGCCGCCCTGGAAGCTGAGCCGGTCCAGCCACATCGACCGCTGACCGCCGGCCTCGTCACCGACGGCCGCGCTGTCCCAGGCGTGGTAGGCCAGCCAGAGGCCGCCGCGGCCGTCGGTGACCACCGCCTGGCCGCCCGGCCCGGCGGCCGAGCCGCGGCTGCGCAGGATCGGGTTGCCCGTTCCGTCGCGGTAGGGGCCGAGCACCCTCGAGGCGGTGGCGTAGCCGACCGCGTAGCTGGGGCTGCCGTAGTCGTTGGCCGAATAGAACAGATAGTAGGTGCCCCCGTCCCGCCACAGGGTGGGGGCCTCGATCAGGTCGCCCTCCCAGGCGGCGTCGTTGCGGACGCCCAGGCTGGACGGCTTCCCGGTCAGCTCCAGCCCGTCGCCGTCGAGGCGCTGAGCCCACAGCTCGGTGGCCAGGCCACAGCAGTTGCCGTCGTTCTTCCAGAGCAGGTAGGCGGCGCCGTCGCGGTCGACGAAGCGGTGCGGGTCGATGGAGCCGCCGAGCCGCTCCTGGCAGACCAGCGGGCGGGCCCGGGTGTCCCGGAACGGGCCCTGGGGCCGCTCGGCCACAGCCACCGAGATGCACTGGCGGCCGGAGGCGCCGTGCCGGAGGGTGTAGTACAGCACGAAGCCGGCCGGGGTCCGCGCCACCTCGGGCGCCCAGGTGAGCCCCTTCTGGAGCACGCTCCACTCCGGCAGCTCGGGCAGGGCGTCGTCCAACCGCTCCCAGCGCACCAGGTCAGCCGAGCGGGCGACCTGCAGGTTCACCACCAGGTCGCCGGTGGCGTAGGCGTACCAGCTGTCGCCGACCCTGAGGACGTAGGGGTCGGCGAAGTTGCCGGCCAGCACCGGGTTGGTGAACCGGTGGGGCGCCGCCGCAGTGGCGGCCGGCGGCCCCGCTCCCCCGCTGCCCCCACAGCCGGCCACAGCCGACGCATAAGCCAGCACCAGCAGCAGGCGGGCGACCCGGGCGCGGCCCACCCCCTACCCCTTGAGGCCGCTCCGGGAGACGCCCTCGATGATGAAGCGCTGGGCAATCACGAACAGGATCAGCACGGGGACGCTGGCGATCACCCCGCCGACCATGATGGTGGCGTAGTCGGTGGTGAAGGCGCTCTGCATCGTGGAGAGCCCCGGCTGGAGGGTGAGGCGCTCAGGGCTGAACAGCACGTACAGCGGCCACAGGAAGTCGTTCCAGTTGGTCAGGAAGCTGAGCAGGGCCAGGGTGGCCAGGGCGGGCTTGGACAGCGGCAGGATCACCTTGTAGAAGATCTGCCACCGGTTGGCCCCGTCCAGCCGGGCCGCCTCCTCCAGTTCCCTGGGCAGCGAGACGAAGAACTGGCGCAGGAAGAAGACCCCGAAGGCGCCGGCCGCGCCGGGCACGATCACCGCCGTGAGGCTGTCCAGCCAGCCGAGGTTGGCCACGATCACGTAGTTGGGAATCAGGAGCACGATCGGGGGGACGAAGATGGTGGCGATGATCAGCCCGGTCAACAGCCGCTTGCCTGGGAACTCCATCCGGGCGAGGGCGTAGGCGGCCATCGAGGCGGTCACGATGATCAGCAGCGCCTGCCCGGCGGCGGCCAGGAGGCTGTTGGCGAACCAGCGCAGCACCGGCGTCTGGCTAGCGTTGAGGACCAGGGAGTAGTTCTCGGTGGTCGGATCCTTGGGGATCCAGGTGGGCTGGGCGGCCTCAAAGTTGGTCTTGAATGAGGTCACCAGCATGAACACCAGCGGGCTGACGAACAGCACGGTCAGCAGCAGCAGGCCGGCGTAGGCGCCGGCCCGGCTGCCCAGCGACGGGCCTTTGGTGCCGCCGCCGACCGGCTCGCGGGCCTGGGTGGTGGGCGGCCGGGAGGTGGTTGCCGTGGCCATGTCAGCGCTCCCTCCGCTCGCGGAACACCAGGAAGTTGGCCACGCTGATCAGCATCAGGACCAGGGTGAGGAGGAAGCTCATGGCGGCAGCGTTGCCCATCCGGAACTCGCGCAGGCCTTCCTGGCCGATGTACATGATCGCCGAGCGGGTCTCGAACCCAGGCCGACCCTGGGTGATCAGGTAGGGCTGGCCGAAAACGTTGGCCGAGGCCAGGATGGTGATGGTGATGACGAACACCAGCACCGGGCGCAGCCCGGGCAAGGTCACGTTGCGGAACTGCTGCCAGCGGCTGGCCCCGTCGACCTTGGCCGCCTCGTACAGCTCCTTGGGGATGTCCTGGAGGCCAGCCAGGTAGATGACGGTGTTGAAGCCGAGCGTCCACCACACCGTCGGGCCGACCAGGGCCGCCCAGACCCACGGGGTCTGGGTCGTCCAGGGCACGTTGGTGTCGATGCCGATCCGGTCCAGCATGTGGTTGACCAAGCCGATGTTGGGGTCGAGCAGGAACCGCCAGAGGATCCCGATCACAGCCACCCCGAGCACGTAAGGGGCGAAGAAGGCGGCCCTGAAGAAGTTCCGCCCGGGGAACTTCTGGTTCAGCATCACGGCCACGGCCAGCGGGATGGCCACCAGCAGGGGCACGCTGTAGAGCACGAACTTGCCGGTGGCGGTCATCGCCTGCCAGAACGGCCCACTGGTCACCGTCCCCGGCTTGAACAAGTTCAGGTAGTTCTGGAGCCCGACGAACGGCTTGCCGGGCAGCAGGAAGTCCCAGTCGTGCAGGCTGATCCAGATGACGTAGACGGACGGGGCCAGCACGAATAGGCCGAACAGGATCAGGTAGGGGGCCAGGAACAGATAGGGGACGAGGCCGCCGCCCCCTTGTGCCCCCCCGGAGCCGAGCCGGCCGCGGCCACGGCGCAGCTGGCCGGCGCCGGGACCGGCGGCCGGGGGTGCCGCCCGGCCGCCGAGGTCCGTCGTCGTCATCGCCCGCTACCCCCCGTACTTCTTCTTGTTGGCGGTGAGCAGCTCGTTGGCCTTGGTGGTGGCCTCGTCGAGCGCCGCCTTGGGCGACTTCTTGCCCAGCACCGCCTCGTTGACCGCCAGCTGGAAGGTGGGCGCGGTGATCTCGCCGATCCCCGGCACCGCCGGGGGGAACTTTACGTAGTCGAGCTGCTGGGCGGCGATGTTCTGGACCTCCAGAGCCTGGAACTCCGGGCTCTCCCGCACCGAGGCCCTGGCCGCGATCTGGCCGGCCTTGGCCCAGTCGATCGAGTGGTCGCTGACGTACGAGATGAAGGCCTTGGCCGCCTGCAGCTTGTTGGGGTCCTTCTGGGCCTGGGAGGTGACCACGAAATTGTGGGAGCTGGCCCAGACGGCCGGCTGCGAGCCGATCTGCGGCACCGGGGCCGCTCCCCAGTCCAGGCTCTTGACCTTGGCCCATTCATTCATCATCCAGATGCCGTCCCAGGTGAGGGCGTTCTTGCCCTGCCGGAAGGCGACCGCCTGGGCGTCGATGGCCACGTTCTTGGGGCTGAAACCCTGCTTGTTGGTGTCGGCCATCCAGGTGAGCGCCTGGACGCCGGCGTCGGAGTTGAACTGGGCCTTGGAGCCGTCGGCGGTGTAGGGCTCCCCACCGAACTGGTAGATCAGCGACCACCACATCAGGTGGGCCGGCCAGTCCGAGGGCATCCAGAACGGGTTCTCGACCCCCTTGCCCTTCATCTCCTTGAGGGCTGCCTCGAAGCTCGCCTTGTCCTTGGGCGCCTCGCTGAGACCGGCCTTCTGGAGGTCCTTCTGGTTGTAGTAGAAGAGCAGTGGGTGGATGTCCAGCGGGAGACCGTATCGCTGCTCTTTGTAGACACCGGCCGACCAGACGGCGGGGGCGAAGTCGTCCTGCTGGAGGTCGAGCACGGTGGCGACCTCGTCGACCGGGATGATCACCCGGCGGGCGGCGTTGGTGGCCAGCTGGTCGATGTGCATGATGGCGATGTCAGGGCCGTTGCCGCTCTGCACCGCGGTTGGGACCTTGGGGTAGAAGTCGGCCCACTGCAGCACGTTCATGCTGACCTTGATGTTCTGATGCTCGCCGTTGAACTGGTCGACCAGCTTGCGCATAAACGGGCCGTCGCCGCCGGTGAAGCCGTTCCAGAAGGCCAGGCTGACGTTGGGCCCGGTGTAGTCCTTGCCCTCGCCGAACTGGCCGCCTCCCCCGCCCCCGCCGCCCGCGCTTGGCGGCGTGCTGCTGCCGCCGCCGCAGGCTGCCAGCAGCATCGAGGCCCCGGCCCCGGCGCCGATGCCGAGGAACTGCCGCCTGCTCAGCGGACCCTGGTTAGTGTTCCGGTCCTTGCCCATGGCCCCACCTTTCTCGCCCCGGGTGCCGACGGGGCTACGGTCCTACGGTTGGTAGATGCGGACGTAGTCGAACTCGGCGACGGCACCGGCGCCGCCGTGGGAGACCAGCCCGATGCGGGGCTGGGTGCCGGCCGGCAGGGTCCAGACCCCGCCCCAGGTCCATCTGCGGCCGTCGCGGCTGGAGGCGGCCCGGAACTCGTGCTCGCCGTTGGCCGGGTCGATCCGGTGGCTGAGCCGCAGCCACGTCACCGGGGCCGGGGTGCCGACGGCCATGCCGCCGTAGGAGGTGCCGTCGGCGAACGGCTGCTCCTTGCCGAACTCGGTCTGGCGGGTGTTCCAGATGGCCACGTGCGAGAAGCGCAGGAAGTGGTCGTCGTCCAGGTAGGCGAGCAGGCCGGCCTGCTGGTAGTTGCGGATCTCGTCGGTGCCGAGGTCGATGGCCAGCTTGGTCTCGACCGTGTAGGCCCCATCGGGGGCGTCGCGCAGCAGCACCGAGGCGTCGTTGCCGGCGCCGGTCAGGTCGGCGGCCTGGGTCGGCCAGCGGAGCACGCCGCCGGTCTCGGTCGCCGCCGGGTCGGGACGCACCCAGCTCCAGCCGTCGCCGCCGACCGTGCCGTCGGCGAACTGGTCGGTGAAGACGACCCGGCCCACCCGGGGCGGCGGGACCTGGTGGCGGACCGGGTCGTAGAGCCGGGCCGCGCCCAGGTTGGCGGCGTCGGCCGGGCCGCAGCGGGCGGCCGCCCCGACGGCCCCGGCCCCGGCGGTGCCGGGCGGCAGGGTCCGGCGTACGACGGCCACCGGGTCGTTGAGGCGGGCGTCGGTGACCTCGACCGTCAGCTCACGGCCACGCAGCTCGGCGGCCACGTTGTGCCAGGTGTCGTAGCGGAACCCGGCCGGCAGCGGGCTGGTCGCGCGGACCACCGCCTTGCCGCCGTGGACCACCTCGGCGACCAGCGCCCCGGCCTCGCGGTCGAGCCAGCTGACCAGGTAGTTGCGCTGGCTGCGCCAGCTGGTGACCAGGCCGGCGGCCTGGGCGGCGTCGCCCAGGCGCAGGTCGGCCTCGGCCCGGTAGTCGGCCGGCGACCGGCCGGCGGTCACGTCGACCACGGGCTCGCAGCTGGCGCCGGCCCCGGACAGGTCGACGTCGCCGCCGACCGCCCAGTCGGTGACCGGGGCCCGCTCCGGGCCGTCGGAGGCCCAGCGGCCGGCCCTGACCGTCGGCCAGCCGTCGACCCAGTCCAGGCGGTCGAGCAGCATCGGCCGCTGGTTGATGCCGAAGGGCTCGTCCAGGTAGGGGTCGCGGCGGTCGATGGCGTGGTAGACGAGCCAGTCCTGGCCGGCCAGGTCGGTGACGACGGCGTTGTGGCCGGTGCCGACCCAGGTGTTGCCGTTGGGGGTGACCACGATGGTGCCGCCGACCCTTGAGGCCAACAGCGAGATGCCGTCGCGGTCGGTGAACGGCCCCAGCGGGCTGGTCGAGCGGCCCGCGAACACTGTGTACCCGGTGGTCGGGCCGGCGCAGCAGTTGGCCTCGGAGGCGAACAGGTAGTACCAGCGGCCGTGGCGGACGACGTAGGCGCCCTCGTAGCGGTTGTCGATGGCCACCATGGTGGGCTCCCCCACCGCCTCGGTGCCGTCCTGGCTCAGCTCGGTGACGAAGATCCCGCCGTAGTAGGAGCCGTAGTAGAGGTAGCGGGTGCCGTCGATGTCGGTGAACTCCGAGGGGTCGAAGGTCCACTTGAAGTCGTCCGGGTTGCCGCTGGCTCCGGGGCGGGGGTCGACCACCGGGTCGCCCGAGTCGGTCCAGGGGCCGGTCGGGGTCGGGGCGGTGGCCACCCCGATGGCGTTGTCGTTGGGCCCGGCCGTGACCGTCGTCTGGGTGACGACGTAGTAGAGGTGGTAGGTCCCGTCCAGGTAGCGGATGTCCGGCGCCCACAGGGCGGCGTCCGGGGTCGCCCAGGACGGCAGCGTCGACTCGCTGAACGCGTCGCCCACATAGGTCCAGTTGACCAGGTCGGCCGAGCGGGCCATGGGGATGATGTGCCTGGCGCCCTCGCCCTCGCGGAGCGGGTCGGTGGTGCCGTAGGCGTACCAGTAGCCGTCCTTGGCCCTGATCACGGCCGGGTCGGCGAAGGTGTCGGCGAAGTCGCGGGAGACCGGGTTGGTGTAGGTGCCGGGGGCGGCCCCGGCGGCGACCGGCGCGAGGGCGACCCCGGCCAGGCAGAGGGCGAGCAGCAGGAGGGCCGCCGCAAGGCGGTCGGCGAGCGGGCGGCGCGTGGTCGGCGAGGCCACGGCACGGACCATGGGACCAACTCCTTCGATGGGCGTCCCTGACCGTTTCTGTGCTGTTCACCCTACTTTGTGTTTGAACCCGTTGAAAAGATGCCCGTTTCAGCGGGTCTACCACCCAAGTAAGCTCGCCAATCCGGTTCAGCCGCGAGTTGGTGTCGCGCCGCGCAGCAGCTCGGCCGCCTGCTCGGGGGCGATGTCGTTGATGAACACCCCGGCCCCGGACTCGCTGGAGGCGAGGAACTTGAGCTTGGTCGCCGAGCGGCGGACCGAGAACGCCTCCAGGTGCACATGGGCCAGGTCGCGGTCGCGCCGCACGGGGGCCTGGTGGCAGGTGAGCATGTAGGGCAGGGGCTGGTCGAACAGCCCGTCGAAGCGGCCCAGGACGTCCTTGACCAGGGTGGCCAGGCCGTCGCGCTCGGCCTCGTCCAGGGCCGGCAGGTCGGGCAGGTGGTGGGTGGGAAAGAAGTGGACCTCGAACGGCCAGCGGGCGGCGAACGGCACGAAGGCGACCCAGCCCGGCGCCCGCCCGACCACCCGCTCCCCCTCGGCCTCGGCGGCCACGATGGTGCAGGAGCGGCACTCGCCGGTGGCCTCGCGGTGGGCGCGGGCCACGTCGAGCTGGCGGGCTGTCCGCGGGGCCACGAACGGGTAGGCGTAGATCTGGCCGTGGGGATGGTGCAGGGTGACCCCGATCTCCTCGCCCCGGTTCTCGAACGGGAAGACCTGCTCGACCCCGTCCAGCGCCCCCAGCTCCTGGGTGCGGTCCGCCCAGACCTCGACCACCGTGCGGATGCGGCCCACCGGCAGCCGGGCCAGGGCCCCGCCGTGGTCGGCGGTGAAGCAGACGACCTCGCAGCGCCCGACGCCCGGCTGGCGGGCGAACGGCCCGGCGTCGGCGACCTCGCCGGGGTCCGAGGTCAGCGACGGGAAGCGGTTCTCGAACACCACCACGTCGTAGTCGGGGGCCGGGATCTCGGTGGCCCGGCCGTCCCTTGACGGGCACAGCGGGCACTGGTCGGCCGGGGGCAGGTGGGTCCGGCCCTGACGGTGGGAGGCCACGATCACCCACTCCTCGCGGAGCGGGTCGCAGCGGATCTGGCTGGAGGTGCTGGCCGCGCCCAGGTCGCGGCTGTCGGGGGCGCTGCGGTCGACCCCCTCGCGCTCATCGAAGTAGATCAGCTCGCGCCCGTCGGCCAGGCGGATGGAGGTCCTGGCCAGCTTCACGACGCCGTCCCCTCGGCCGGCCGGCGCAGCTGCTGCGGCTCGGCCAGCCGGACGCGCAGGCCGGTGGCGGTCAGGGCGTCCAGCGTCGCCTGGTCGGCCCCCGTGTCGGTGACCAACTCGTCGACGTCGTCGCAGCCGGCGAAGGTCGCCAGCGAAACCTGCCCGAGCTTGCTCGAGTCGGCCACCACCACGACCCGCCGGGCGCCGGCCACCATCACCCGGTTGGTCTCGGCCTCGGCGATGTTGGGGGTGGTGAGCCCGGCCCTGGCGTCGATCGAGTGCACCCCCAGCACCAGCAGGTCGGCGTTGAGCTGGCGCAGGGTCTGGTTGGCGAAGGGGCCGACGAGGGCATCGGACGGCGTCCGGAACGAGCCGCCCGATACCACGATCGCGTGCCAGCCGTTGGCCTCGAGGGCGCCGGCGACGTTCAGCGAGTTGGTCACGAAGGTGAGGTCGCGGACCGCCCCGCCGCGCAGGCGCCGCGCCACCTGCCAGGTGGTGGTGCCGGCCGAGAGGGCGACGGTCATGCCGTCGGAGACCATGGCCACGGCCGCCTCGGCGATCGCCGCCTTGGCGGCGGCGTTGATGCCGCGCTTGGTGGCGAAGTGCGGCTCGGCGGCGCCCCGCCTGGCCAGCACGGCACCCCCGTGGACCTTCTCGACCAGCTGCTGGCCGGCGAGGACGCCCAGGTCACGGCGGATGGTCATCTCCGAGACCCCGAGGCTGTCGGCCAGGTCGGCGACGGTGGCCGCACCCGAGGGGAGCAGGGCACGGAGGACGGCGTCCCGACGTTCCTGCGCAAGCACCATCGGCCTCCTTGCCGGCAACCGTACCGCACCGTCCCGACGACGAACAGACTGCATCAGAAATGCCGTTCGAACCTGTTCGATGACGTCCAGGACCGGAAGCGGTCGACCACCGGCGTCGACCGGCGGTGCAGCGTGCCGATCTCGTCCGCCTCCAGGTCGTACAGGCCCATCTTGACCAGATGCTCGCCCACCGGGCCGAGGGCGTCGCGGTATTCCCAGCCGACCAGGTCGAACAGCGGCCACCAGGTGTAGCCGACGAGCTCCATGCCCTCATCGCGCAGGCCGGCCACCAGCTCCATCGACGCGTCCAGCCAGGCCAGGCGGCGCTCGACGCTGCCAAGGGCACTAGTCTCGGTCACCATCAGCGGTCGCCGGTAGCGGGTGGCGAAGGCCCGCAGCCGCTCCTCCAGGCCGGCTGCCCAGTCGTCAACTCGGGGCCGGCGTTCGACCGGGAGCGCCTCCCCGGCCCGGTACCCGGTTGTGGTCAGATGCGGGTAGTAGTTGATGCCGAGGACCTCAGGAATCGCCCGGTTGACCGCCGACCAGGCCAGGTCGTCGTCGCCGAAGCCGTGGTCGCGCAGGTAGCCGGCCAGCGGGTGGGCGTTGTCGACCAGGCCACAGACCAGGTCCTGGATCAGGAACTGACGGGCCCGCAGCAGCCCGACCTCTCCAGCGAAGGCGCCGGTGTCGCCCACGTAGCGGAAGCTCGCCTCCACATGGACGAAGCTGGCCCGGCCGCCGCTGACCTCGGCGACCGCCCGCTGGGCGGCGACCACCCCCCGCACGATCGCCCGCACCAGCTTCACGTAGCCGTCGTGGCCGGTCAGGCGGGGCGGCCAGAAACCCTGCTCGCCGCAGTGCATGGCGGTGATCTGGGGCTCGTTCATCGGGGTCCAGAGGCTGAGCCGGCCCCGGTAGCGGTCGGCGAGGGCGGCGGCGTACTCGGCCAGGCGGGCCGGGAAGTCGGCGTTGAGGAAGGCGTTGTCCAGCCACAGGGGGGTGCCGTAGTGGACCAGGTCGACGATCGCCTCAAGGCCCAGCTCGTCCAGCCGGTCGACCACCCGGTCTGCCCAGTCCCAGGCGTACCGCCCCGGTGCCGGGTTCAGGCGGTACCAGGGGAAGCCGTAGCGGACCGCGGTCGCTCCGGCGTCGGTGGCCAGCCCGAGGTCCTCGGACCAGAAGCGGTAGTGCTGGGTCAGCTCGTACTCGTCCAGCGCCCGGTGTCCGGGAAATGCATGCGGGACGAAGGTGTCCTCGATCCCGACCGCGAACTTGAAGCCCCTGTCCACAACGGCAGCATATCGGGGAACCGCGGCTGTGACGTGGTGGGGCCGCCACGCCGGCGTAGCCTCTGGAGATGGCCGATCGCGAGCCCGATCCCAGGGATCCCAGGGAGATCGTGCGCCGGGGGTACGACGCCCTCTCCTACCGGTACCGCGCCGACGACGCCGCCGAGGGCCACTACGCGGACTGGCTGACCGCGCTGCGGCGGCGGGTCCCGGCCGGCGGGGCCGTGCTGGATCTCGGCTGCGGGGCCGGCGTGCCGGTCGCCCGGGCCCTGGCCGCCGACGGGCTCGCCGTCACCGGGGTGGACAGCAGCGAGGTGCAGATCCGCCGGGCCCGGCGGCTGGTCCCGCGGGCCAGCTTCCTGCTCGCTGACGTCACCCGGGTCCGGTTCCCGGACGGGTCCTTCGACGCCGTGGTGTGCCTCTACACCCTGATCCACCTCCCGCTGGACGAGCAGCCGGCGCTGCTGGGCCGGATCGCCGGCTGGCTGCGACCGGGCGGGTGGCTGCTGGCCACCACCGGGCAGCGGGCCTGGACCGGCACCGAGGACGGCTGGCTGGGTGGCTCGGCGACCATGTGGTGGAGCCACGCCGACGCCGCGACCTACCGCGGCTGGATGGGGCGGTCCGGCCTTGAGGTGACCGCCCAGGGCTTTGTCCCCGAGGGCGGCGGCGGCCACGCCCTGTTCTGGGCCCGGCGGCCGCAAGCCTCCTAGCCGGCGCGGGGTCGGCTCGTGGCAAGATACCGGCGTCCTGGCCAGAGGTTGAGGAGGCGGGCATGCCCGGCGTTCGGCGTGGCCGCCTGACGGTGGTGGTGCTGGCGCTGGCCGGGGCGGTGCTGGCCGGGTGCTCGGGTGGGGAGGCGCCGCGGGGCACGGTCAACGTGAACATGTACGACAACTTCTTCGCCCGCGAGGTGACCCGGGTCCCGGCCGGGACGACGGTCCGGTTCCCCAACAAGGGGCGGACCCCGCACAACGCCGTGGCCGTCGACGGGACCTGGCGGACGCCCGCGCGGGTCG
>Ga0307416_100002172_pt1 | contig 11117 bp, 15 predicted proteins | sample DK1Cmetagenome_2_FD_203821 | JGI IMG/M metagenome (GOLD analysis project Ga0307416, IMG submission 203821) | Maize rhizosphere microbial communities from greenhouse at UC Davis, California, United States - DK15-C-3 | ecosystem: Host-associated > Plants > Roots > Rhizosphere > Soil | place...
CTGTTCGTGCGGCCCGAGTTTCGCAGGCTGGGACTGGCTCGAAAACTGCTGTCAGCACTCGCGCGAGAATGCATCGACGCCGACGGCGCCCGGCTGGAGTGGGCGGTGCTGGATTGGAACGTCAACGCGATCGCGCTGTACGACGCCGTGGGCGGCAAGCCACAGGACGACTGGATCACCTACCGGGTGTCTGGCCCGGAGTTGTCGGCGCTCGCCGAATCCTGAGCCGCCGCCCATTGCAGCGCTGATGGACTGAACAGCAGGGCCAATACAGCCAGCACCACGACCGCAATGACGACACCGGCCAGCCACTGTCCCGATCCGGTGCCCACGTACCAGGCCACTCCCAACAGGATCAGCTGCGCGAACACGGCCAAGCCGCGACCCCACTGCCGGCCAGTCCACAGCGCCCATCCCGCAGCGAGCACCGCCGAGCCCATCACCGCGAACCAACCCGCGGTACCGAACTTGTTCATCCCGGGCTCGTCGGTTCCGAGCACCCCGCTCACCACGTACCAGACTGCCGCGGTCACGCCCGCAAGGCCCTCCAGCGACACCACGATGGCCGCCTGACGCACGGTTGCCGGTGAGGGAACGGTCACGACCTCGAGAGTAGAGGTTCGGCTTGCCGTCTTAGATAGGGTCGTCCCCTGTGCGCGCCGTGCTGATCGTGAACCCCAATGCGACGTCGACGACCCCGGCGACGCGTGACCTGCTGGCCCACGCGCTCGAGAGCCGGGTCAAGCTGACCGTCATCCACACCGATCACCGCGGCCATGCCGTGGAGATCGGCCGTGACGCGGCCACCGACGGAGTCGACGCGTTGATCGTGCACGGCGGCGACGGCACGGTGAACGAGGTCGTCAACGGAATCCTGGAGGTCGGCGGGCCGGGTGTCGGGGCGCCCGCGGTCGGCGTCGTGCCCGGCGGCTCGGCCAACGTCTTCGCCCGTGCGCTGGGGATCAGCCCGGACCCGATCGAGGCGACCAACCAGCTCATCGACCTGCTGTCGGCCTACCGGCGGCGGAAGACCTGGCGGCGCATCGGGCTGATGGACTGCGGCGAACGCTGGGCGGTGTTCACCGCCGGGATGGGGGTGGACGGCGACGTCGTCGCCGCAGTCGAGGCCCAGCGCGCCAAGGGCCGCAAGGTGACGGCCTCGCGGTATATCCGCGTGGCGATCCGCGAAATGCTGTCCAGCGCCCGCAGGGATCCCACGCTGACGTTGCACATGCCCGATCGCGAACCCGTGGCAGGCGTGCACTTCGTCTTCGTATCGAACTCGAGCCCGTGGACCTATGCCAACGCCCGACCGGTGTGGACCAATCCGACGACCTCGTTCGAGACCGGCCTGGGCGTCTTCGCCATCACCAGCATGAACGTATGGGCCAATCTGAGACTGGTGCGCAAGATGCTGGCGCGACGCCCGCGCATCGATGCCGACCATCTGGTCCGCGAAGACGACCTACCACAACTGCGGGTGACGAGTGACACACCAGTCGCCTGCCAGATCGACGGCGACTACCTCGGTATGCGGGACACGATGACGTTCACGGCGTATCCAAATGCTCTGGCCGTAGTTGCACCACCGGCGAACACGGGCCCTGACCAGCGATAACACGGTCGGATCGCCCGATTGAGGGCGCAGATGGAATGAGTGTAGTACAAACGAAGAGGGGCTTCGGTAATCGGCCCCGCTAGTGAGGTTGCCCACTTGTTAACTCATCAGTATTGACATCTGTTCAGCCTGTGAAAAACTCGGATGCAACAGTGCAGAAACATTTCATGCGCACGCGTTAACAGCCGACAAACGTCCGTGCGCTGTGCTGCGCACACGGACATATGACGAGGAGTTTGATCTTATGGATTGGCGCCACAAGGCGGTCTGTCGCGACGAGGATCCGGAACTGTTCTTCCCGGTGGGAAACAGTGGCCCGGCACTCGCCCAGATCGCTGACGCGAAGCTTGTCTGCAACCGTTGTCCGGTGACCACGGACTGCCTCACCTGGGCATTGGAGTCCGGGCAGGACGCGGGCGTGTGGGGCGGAATGAGCGAAGACGAGCGGCGCGCGCTGAAGCGGCGTAACGCCCGTACCAAGGCCCGCAGCGGGGTCTAGTACTCGCAACCCGCAATAGAACATTTACGGCCCCGATGAAAATCGGGGCCGTAACTTTTTGCCGATCCATAATTCTCAAATTTCGTCAGAGCATGCCTTTTTTCGTTAGTTGCCAGAATCGGTTACTGGGCCAGCCGGGCACGCCGCCCGATCGGCACCCGCAGCACCACATCCGTGCCGCCGGAGTCCACCTCGTGCATGCCCAGGGAGCCGTCCAGCTCCGCCGAAACCAGCGTGCGCACGATCTGTAGACCGAGCCGATCGGACTTCTCGAGGCTGAAGCCCTCGGGCAGGCCGCGACCGTCGTCGTGGACCACCACATCGAGCCAGCGCGCTGAACGCTCGGCGCGAATCGTCACACAGCCCCGCTCGGTGGACCTGTCGAAGGCGTGCTCAATGGCGTTCTGAACCAGTTCGGTGATGACCATGATCAGAGCCGTTGCCCGATCGGCGTCGAGAACACCCAGTTCGCCGACGCGGCTGACGCGGATCGGGCTGTCCGAAACATCAGGGGTCGCAACGTCATTCATGATCGGCAGGATCCGGTCGATCACCTCGTCGAGGTTGACCTCTTCATCCACCGACATCGACAACGCGTCGTGCACCAAGGCGATCGACGAAACCCGGCGCACCGACTCGATCAGCGCCTCGCGACCTTCGGCGTTGTTTGTGCGACGCGCCTGGAGGCGCAGCAGCGCAGCGACCGTCTGCAGATTGTTCTTCACCCGGTGATGGATCTCGCGGATCGTCGCGTCCTTGGACAGCAACGCGCGGTCGCGCCGCTTCACCTCGGTCACGTCACGAATCAGCACCCCGGCGCCCACCGCGTCGCCATGCACCACGAGCGGCAGAGTGCGCAGCAGCACCGCCGCCCCGCCCGCATCGACTTCCATGCGCATGCTCGAACCACCCGCCAGCGAGTCGCGGATGTGGTCGGCCAGTTCCTGGGCCTCGAACGGGTCCGAGATCAGCGGACGGGTGACCGTGACCAGGTTGTGGCCCTCCAGTTCGGCCGCAAGGCCCATCCGGTGGTAGGCCGAGATGGCGTTCGGGCTCGCGAACGTGACGACACCGGTGCCGTTGAGGCGGATGAAACCGTCACCGACGCGCGGGCTCGACCGCGACATCGCGACGTCCCCCACGTTGGGAAAGGTGCCTTCGGACAGCATCAGCAGAAGGTCACCGGCACATTCGAGGTAGGCACTTTCCAGTGGACTGGCGTTGCGTCCAACCAGCGCGGTCTGATGCGTCAGGACCGCGACCACGTTGTTGTTGTAACGCACGGGAACAGCCTCGACATTGAGGCTGGGCGGATCCTTCTGCAAATCCCTATAGCCCGCTGGTTTCTGCCTGCCGATGGCGCCCGAGTTGAACGCATCGGTCACGACGGGCATCTGGTCGCCCTGATTCAGGGTGCCGACGGCGTCGGCGAGCAGCACCGTGGGTGCCGTGTTCGGTCGCACCTGGGCCACACACACCACCGCGCCGTCGTCACGGCGCACCCACATCAGGAAGTCGCCGAAGGACAGGTCGGCCAGCAGCTGCCACTCGCCGACCACCGCATGCAGGTGGTCGACGGCGTTACCGGGCAGGACGGTGTGCTCGGCGAGTAGGTCACCGAGGGTGGACATCGGGCCTCACTGTGGTGGGCAGGAGACTCGGGTCAGCTGATCACGGCGATGAGGTCGCCGGCCTGGATGACGTCGCCGACGGACACACTCACCTTGCTGACGGTGCCCGCGACCTCGGCGAGCACCGGGATCTCCATTTTCATCGACTCCAGCAGCACCAGGGTGTCGCCCTCACCGATCTGATCGCCCTCGTGAACCACGACCTCGAGCACACTGGCCACGATCTCCGCGCGAACATCCTCGGCCATCTTCACCCCTTCGGAGTCTTGTGTCGCCAGCACCCGGCTCCGCGTGCCTGACGCTCATATCGAACCACACCACCGGCCCGACAGCCGTGCCGCCAGGCCGTGAGAGAATAGCTGCGAGCGCCCGCTGGATGTGGGCCCCACAATCCCCGTACCGAATGGAGGACGACCATGGCCAAGCGTGGCCGTAAGAAGCGCGACCGTAAGCATTCCAAGGCCAACCATGGCAAGCGGCCCAACGCGGGCTCGAAGTCAGTAGGCCGCTAACCGGCCTCGTCCGGTCTCAGCCGCGCCGAATGATGGTGGTGCGGCTGATCTCGATGCGCAGCCGCTCACGCAGGCTGTCAGGGGCCTTCTCGCCGCCGCACTTCTTCGCGATGAGCTTCTTGACGCGCTCCTCAACACCGTAATGACGCAGGCAGGCAGGGCACTCCTCCAAGTGATGGCGCAGCTTGTCGCGGGTTTCGGCGGTGCATTCGCCGTCGAGCAACGTCCATACCTCGGCGATCACCGCGGCGCACTCGGGGTGCTCAGGGTCGACGGGACCGACCGGCGCCTGCCAGCGCTCCTCGCCAGGAGTCGAGCTCATGACGAGACCTCCTCGGGCGCGCCGACCTGCTCGCCTCGGATGAATCCGCGATCGCGGGCCACATCGGCGAGTAATTCACGAAGCTGGCGCCTGCCCCGGTGCAACCGGGACATGACGGTGCCGATCGGGGTGTCCATGATCTCGGCGATCTCCTTGTACGGGAAGCCTTCTACGTCGGCGTAGTACACCGCCATCCGGAAATCCTCCGGCAGCGCCTGCAGCGCGTCCTTGATCTCGTTGTCCGGAAGCGCCTCCATTGCCTCGACCTCGGCTGAGCGCAACCCCGTGGAGGTGTGCTCGGCGTTGGCGGCGAGCTGCCAGTCGGTGATCTCGTCGGTCGGGTATTCGGCGGGCTGGCGCTGTTTCTTGCGGTAGCTGTTGATGTAGGTGTTCGTCAGGATGCGGTACAGCCACGCCTTGAGGTTGGTGCCCTCACGGAACGAGCGGAAGCCTGCGTAGGCCTTCACCATGGTTTCCTGCAGCAGATCCTCGGCGTCCGCGGGATTTCGCGTCATGCGCAGCGCGCCGCCGTACAGCTGGTCGAGCAGCGGAATCGCATCGCGCTCGAACCGGGCCGTCAGCTCGGCGTCTGACTCGTCCGATCTGGCGGGAGCCTGCGCGGGCGCCGAATCGGACCCCGACCCGTCGTTGTCGGTCATCGCGGGAAGCACCGTCCCTTCTGTAGCGGCGCCACCAAACAGGCCCGGCAGGTCCACCGGACGCTCCATGGCAATTGCTGGCACCTTGACCCCTTCCTTCGATCGTAGAGGTTGAGACCGACTTCTTTTCCGGCCGCCGCTGCTGGCAGCCTCACTCCCGTGCATAACAGCCCCACCGGGCGGCCTTGTTCCCGCACTACGCTGAGCCCGTGGCACGTGCGGGAACCCCTGCGATCGCGGCCCTGTTGGCCGCTGGGGTGCCACACGAGGTGCTGCACTACCACCACGATCCCCGCAACGAATCGTTCGGCGACGAGGCCGCAGAGGCGCTGGCCCGCGATCAAAGCGTCGACGCCGAGCAGGTGTTCAAGACGCTGGTGCTCGCCCTGCCGAAGCGGCCAGGGAGCGGCCCCGGCCGCGACATCGGATTCGGGGTCGCGGTGCTGCCGGTGCCCGCCAAGCTTTCACTCAAGGCCGCTGCCGCCGCGCTGGGCGTGCCCAAGGCCACGATGGCTGAGCGTGCGGCCGCCGAACGCGCGAGCGGCTACGTGATCGGCGGGATTTCGCCGTTCGGTCAGCGCAGGCCGCTGCCCACGGTCGTCGACGAGTCCGCACTGCGCTGGGACCGCGTGTTGTGCAGCGCGGGCAAGCGCGGTTGGGACGTGGCGCTACATCCGCGGGACCTGATCTCGCTCACCAACGCCACGATCGCCGCCATCCGCGCCTGAATTTTCCGCGAAATTGAATTCCAGCAGAGAAAGTGCGAGTGGAGGCCTGCTGGAATGCCATTTCGCGACAACTAGGGTGGGGCCATGTCGCTCTCAGGGAAGACCATGTTCATCTCGGGCGCCAGCCGCGGTATCGGGCTGGCGATCGCCAAACGCGCGGCCGCCGACGGCGCGAACATCGCGCTGATCGCCAAGACGGCAGAGCCGCATCCCAAGCTCGAGGGCACGGTCTATACCGCAGCCAAGGAGATCGAAGACGCAGGCGGACAGGCGCTGCCGATCGTCGGCGACATCCGCGACGGCGACTCGGTCACTGCGGCGGTGGCGCAGGCCGTCGCACAGTTCGGTGGCATCGATATCTGCGTCAACAACGCGTCGGCGATCAACCTGGGTTCGGTCACCGAGGTTCCGCTCAAGCGGTTCGACCTGATGAACGGAATCCAGGTGCGCGGCACGTATTCGGTGTCGCAGGCGTGCATCCCGCACATGATGGGCCGCGACAACCCCCACATTCTGACGCTGTCGCCGCCGGTACGCCTGGAGCCCAAGTGGCTGAAACCCACGGCCTACATGATGGCTAAATACGGGATGTCGTTGTGTGCCTTGGGAATAGCCGAGGAGCTGCGCGATGCGGGGATCGCCTCCAATACCCTGTGGCCCCGCACGATGGTGGCTACCGCCGCGGTGCAGAACCTGCTCGGCGGCGACGAGGCCATGGGCCGCGCCCGCAAGGCCGACGTGTACTCCGACGCCGCCTACGTGATCATCAACAAGCCGGCCCGCGATTTCACCGGCAACAGTCTGCTGTGCGAGGACGTGCTGCTGGAGTCCGGCGTGACCGACCTGTCGGTGTACGACTGCATCCCCGGCGCCGAACTCGGCGTCGACCTGTGGGTCGACACTCCGAACCCGCCGGGATACACCGGGCCTTAGTCGCCCTGCCTCCCCTGCGCTCCGCGCGTGGGCCCATCGGGTGGGTGGTGCCCCACTTCGCGCAAGTGCTCATCGCCGGCCCTAGTCGAATTCGATGATGCCGCGGATGTTTCGGCCTTCGCGCATGTCGGTGATCGCGTCGTTGATCTGATCAAGGCGGTACCGCTTCGTCACAAGCTCGTCGAGTTTGAGGTTGCCGCTGCGGTACATCGACAGCAGCATCGGCATGCTCGCGCGGGGATTCATTCCGCCGTACAGGAGTCCCTTGAGCGTTTTGCAGCCTTGGAGCATGTCGACGAGCAACAGCGGAACCAAATTCAGTTCCAGCTTCGGCACCGCGGTCATCAGGCAGGTGCCCCCCTTGCGTGTCAGCATCATGGCGGGGGCCAGTAGTTCTGCGTGAAGCACACTCGGGGTCAACACAACTCGGTCTGCCATCACGCCGTTGGTGATCTCCTTCACCAACGGAAAGGCTTCCTCCATCGATGGGCTGGTATCGGTCGCCCCGAAGAATTTCGCCGTATCACGTTTGAAGTCAACGGGATCCACCGCGATGACGGCGTTCGCGCCTGCGGCACGGGCCCCCTGCACAGCGTTGATTCCCACCCCGCCGGTACCCACGACGACCACGGTGTCGCCGACCTCTGTTCCAACGCCGACCGTCGCCGATCCCCAACCCGTTGTCACACCGCAGGACACCAGGGAGGCGGCCTCGAATGGAATCGATTCGTCGATCTTGATGATGGATTCTTCGGCGACCACCATGTACTCGGAGAACGTGCCGAGCTGTGTCATTGCGGTCAGATCCTCGTCGCCGAGGTGGCGCCGACGGGTGCCGTCGGTTGTCATCTCCTTGGCGAACATCTTCGCGCCTGCATCACATAGGTAGGTCATGCCGGACACACACCACCGACAGCAACCGCACGCGGGGATGAAAGAGGTCGCGACGCGGTCACCGGGATGTACCGACCGCACCCCCGGGCCGACCTGTTCGACGACGCCCGCGCCTTCGTGGCCGCCGAGGAGCGGGAAATACTCCGGGGCTGACCCGCCGGTGGCCTCCACCGTCGCGGTGAGCTCCGGTGACATGACGCCGTCGCCGGTGGCGTAGTGGTCGTCGGAGTGGCAGACACCGGCCACCATCATCTTCACCAGCACCTCACCGTCACGCGGGGGGTCGAGGGTTATCTCCTGGATCTCCCATTCCTCGCCGACTCCCCGCAGCACCGCCGCCTGGCACTTCACCCCGCTTGTCATGAATGCAGCGTCACACTCACGAAAGCACTTCGGGCGCGTATGGAATTACCCGCTTGCGTCAGATCACCCTCGACGGCCTACCGAAGCGCGCGTGCACGCCCGGCGAGTAGAGCGCGCGCATGCGTTCGCCCACGATGTCGACCCCACCCGCGGCGAGCAGATCATCATCCAGGTCGAGGATCTGCGCCTCGCGCAGCGGCCACTCGCCGTGTTCGTTGGGCACCCACCAGGTCCGCCCGCCCTTACGGGTGTGTGCGCCCCACCGCGCGGTCAGCCATAGCTCCAACGGCGTGGGGGTCACCTCGTCGCCGATCCGCACTCGCAGCGTGCTGCGCAGTCCCCTGGTAGGCCAACGCCGAACGCTGGAATACGAGATCTCGTCGTCGCCCCTGGTGATGCGCATCTTCGCCCAGGTGTACGGGACGCCCATTGCCGCTCTGGTGAACCCCACGACGGCCAGCCGTGTCGTTTCCAGCGATCTGAAGACCACACCGTGGCGGCCGGCGTCGTCGATGGAGTACAGACGGATGTTGGTCTCGGGGAAACTTCCGAAGTACAGCAGCCGCACCGAGGTGCCAAGGGCGGTGTGGCGCATCACAAACGGCACCAGTGCCGCATAGGTGAGGCCGTCGGAGAACACATCCGGGCGGGTGCCCACGGGGAACAGGTGCGCGACGCGCTGCGGCTCCACCGGCCAGTGCACGAATGTGAGATCGCACCAGAACTGGTCGAACAGTACGGGTCGCGGCAGCAGCGGTGCGATCACCTGGAAGCTCACCGCGCCATCGTGGCACGCCCGCAGCGCGAGGGCGGGCCGCTTGCCATGTCCGCTAACGCGCGCCGTTCAACATGTCGTGCACATTGTCCGCGAATGCCGCGGTGGTGAAGCAGGTCGGTTCGGCGAACTCCTCGAGGGTGAGCGCGTCATTCCAGCTGGCATCTGCTGCGGCGCGCAGCAGCGGCTTCGTCATCGCCATCGCGTGCGGAGGCATGTCGGAGATACGAGAGCACCACTCATCGGCCGCGTTCAGCAGCTCATGGTGGGCGACCACCTGCTGCACGAGCCCGAGTCGCAACGCGGTGTCAGCGTCGATGTGCTCGCCGCGCAGGTAGAACGCGAGCGCTCCCTGATAGCCCAGTCGTCGGGTCAGCGCCCAACTGGTCCCCACCTCGGGAATGAGGCCCAGGCGGCCGAATGCGGGCACGATCACGGCACGCTCACTGGCGATTACGAGGTCGCAGGTCATCGCCCACGCCAAACCGACGCCCGCCGCCGCGCCGTTGAGCGCCGCGATGAACAGGGTGTCCGAACCTGCGATGAGTCGGGCAATACCGCCGAATTCGCGCCGGATCCACCGCCATACGTCGGCGCCGCCCTCTGGGGAATCGCGGTGTTCGACGGCCGCGCGCATCATCTTCAGATCGCCCCCGGCGCTGAATCCCGGATCGGCGCCGGTGATCACGACCGATCGCACATCGGCGTCGGCATCGAGGTCGGTGAGTGCCCGTCGGAGTTGCCGTACCAGCGGAGCCGAGAGCACATTGAGCCGCTTCGGCTCGTCAAGTGTGACGACCGCCCGGTCTTCGCGCCGTTCCACGCGTACCCGTGCAGGCGCCGACGGATCATCGCCCTCGGTGACCATCGTCCGGTAAAGCGAACCCACTTCAGTCATTGAATTTCTCCTCAGTCTCGTTGGCGCGCAACACCGCCCACGCGGCATCCGCAAATGTCGTGACAGCACCGCGGGGCAGTTTGGCAGCGGGACCCGCCACCCAATAGCGAGAGAATTCCTGCGCAGGCCCGAGCCACAGCGCGGCGGTGATCCCGATATCCAACGGTCCCAGTGCCCCGTACGTCTGATGCGGACGCCACCAGTCACGGACAGCCGCGAAAAAGGCGCTGTTGGACCGGTGCAAATCCTCGCTGTCCAACCGCGAACCCAACAGCAGCGTCGCCTCGCCGCGGTGTGCGGTCACCCATCGCAGGTGATAGGCAACCCCGCCACGAATGCCGCCCTCTGCCGTGTCGTGTTCGCGCAGCATCGCAAGGAACCCCGTCTGGTATTCGCTCAGCAACTGTGCGTAGACGGCGGTGGCCAGCGAGAGTTTGTTGGGAAAGTGGTGATACAACGCGCCGACACTCACCTCGGCCTCGCGCCGCACTTCGTCCAGGGTCGCCGAGAGCGCGCCGTCGACCGCGAACCGGCGACGCGCCACGTCCAACAACCTGGCCCGCGCATCCACACTCGTTCGACTCGTTCGCGGCACGAGGATTACTCTACCAATACCGAGGATTTCTCGGTACCGACCCATCGTCATGTCCGCCGGTCGGTGGACGGCCTAATCCCGGCGGTACGGCAGAAAGGCCGACCTCACGCCACACAGATGTCGGCCCCGAGCATCAGGTGCGGCCACAACGCCGCGGTCTGCACGTAGGCCAGGATTTCCGAACCGGCTGGCAGGCGGGCCTGCAACGCGGTCTCGAACAGCAGCACCTGCTCGGCGTCGAAGAACGCCCACACAAACCCGATGAGCAGGTAGGGAATTGCCAGCCACATCGCCAACTCGATCATCGCTTCGACGCTCACCCGACGACTGAGCACCCGGCGCAGCATTGCTCAGACCAACGCGCGTTGCCGACGCACCCGGCGCCGAACGTCTGCCAGCAGCACGTAGCTGCCGCCCTGGCGGATGAACACCGGCAGGAATCGGTTCGCGAAAGCGACCAGCTGGAAAAGCCTTTCGAACAAGCTCTGCCTGAAATCGCTCCATTGCACGCCCATCGCATCACGGAACACCGGCGCCAGAAATCCGACGGTGAGGAACTTGAGCAGCGGCCGGAAAGGCAGGCCCAGAACGGGATTGATCATGCGCAGGTTCAGCAGGTCGAGCAGATAGTCACGGACGCGATCGTCCATGGCGATCCGACCGCAGGCCTGCGCCCAGTACTCATCGAAT
>Ga0307416_100002173_pt1 | contig 11114 bp, 7 predicted proteins | sample DK1Cmetagenome_2_FD_203821 | JGI IMG/M metagenome (GOLD analysis project Ga0307416, IMG submission 203821) | Maize rhizosphere microbial communities from greenhouse at UC Davis, California, United States - DK15-C-3 | ecosystem: Host-associated > Plants > Roots > Rhizosphere > Soil | place: USA...
TCGGTTCCCGCTCCGGAGCAGAAGGTCCCCGGGCAGTAACACGGCAGGTCTGACAGGCAACAAGGTCGAGCAGCAAGGAAAATCACGGTGGCGCAGAGGACCGGCAAGGCAAGAAGCAGCAAGGTGCCCAACGCCACCAAACGCCTCCGGCTCGGCCTGGGAATCATGCTCACGCTCCTGCTGGTGGTGGGCGGAAAACTCTTCCTGGTCCAGGGGCTCGACGTGGGGGGAATGGCCGAAGCGGCCCTCAACAGCAGAATGAAGCAGACAGTGCTTCCCGCCGAGCGGGGCAGCATCGTGGACTCCACGGGCACGGTACTGGCCAACAGTGTGATCCGCTACAACGTAGTGGTGGACCAGAGGGTCAACACCAAAACCGAGACGTTCAAGCGCTTGGAGACGGTGGACGGCAAGGACAAGCTGGTGGACGTCAGCCGGGACCAGGGGCTGACAGAGCTCGGCGCTGCCCTGGGCATGGAAAAGGACGCTATCCGCGATGCCGTCACCGGCAAGCAGCCCTATTACATTGTGGCCAAGGATGTGAAGCCCGACGTTGAGGACCGCATCTCCAAGCTGCAGATTCCCGGCATCGTCACCGAAGGTGTCAGCAAGCGGGTCTATCCCAACGGTTCCGTGGCGGGCGGTATCATCGGCTTCCTGCAGGACGGCACCACCGGCCAGGCAGGCATCGAACAGACCCAGGACGGGCTGCTGAAGGGCGCGGACGGAAAACGCCTGTTCGAGATCGGTGCCGACGGCCTCCGTATCCCGGTGGGCATGGATGAGCTGACCCCGCCGCAGGACGGCAAGGACGTCAAGCTCACCATCAACTCGGACCTGCAGTATTTCGCCCAGCAGGCCATCCAAAGCCAGACGGACAAGCTTAGTGCCGAGTGGGGCGTCATCATCGTGATGGACGTCAAGACCGGGAACCTGGTGGCCATGGCCGATACCAATGCTCCCGATCCCAACGATCCCGGCCGCGTGGCAGCCAAGGACCGCGGCGTCCGCGCCATCACCGCTGCCTATGAGCCTGGCTCAGTAGAAAAGATGATGACGGCGGCGGCCCTCATCGAAGAGGGCAAAGCAACACCCCTGGATACCTTCACCCTGGGCCCCACCTACACAGTGGACGGGCAGACGTTCAGCGATTCCTTCGCACACGGGACCGAGGAACGCACCCTTGCCGGCATCCTGGGGTACTCCATGAACACCGGTACCGTGATGGCCGGCCAGCGCCTGAGCAAGGAACAGCGCTATGACTGGCTGAAGAAGTTCGGCATCGGCGAGGCCCCGGACATTGGACTCCCCGCCCCGGCGTCCGGCATCCTCACGCCCTGGCAACAGTGGGACGGGCGGCAGGAATACACCGTCTTGTTCGGGCAGGGAGTTTCGCAGTCCACCCTGCAGACCGTGAGGGCCTTCCAGTCCATTGCCAATAACGGCGTCATGCTCCAGCCGCGCCTCATCGACTCGTACATCTCCCCGGACGGAACCGAGGAAAAGGTGCCGGCCGCACCCTCCACGCAGGTCGTCTCGGAGAACACGGCCCAGCAGGTCCAGGACATCCTGGAAAGTGCCGTAACCGAAGGCCAGATCAAGGACGCAGGGATCGACGGCTACCGGGTCGGGGCAAAGACGGGCACCTCGGAATCGCCGTGCGACGACGGGAAGTCCGGTTTCTGCGGGTACACCGCCTCCATGGTGGGGATGGCACCGATGGATGATCCGCGGTTTATTGTGGAGGTGGTACTCCAGCGGCCCAAGGGCAGCATCTACGGGATTACCAACGGGCCGGTCTTCCGGTCGGTCATGAGCCAGGCGCTGCGGACCTACAACGTCCAGCCGTCCACGGGTGAACCGGCCCGGCTGCCCCAGTTCGCCAAGTAGCAGTCCCGCCCAGAGCACCACTACCGGCCCACCCACGCCGGGCACGATCCACTAGCACCATCGGAGATTCCTTGTCAGAGATCAACTCGGCGGACAACCGCGCCGTCCCGGAGGCACCGGCCGGCCAGGGCCGCTTCCGCCCCTCAAACGTCGAACCGGTACGGCTGGCAAGCATCGGCGAAGCCATCGATGTTGCGGTGCCGGGCGCGGCAGCTGAAGTGGAAGTCACCGGGATTTCGTTGAACTCCCGGACCGTGGAGCCAGGGGACCTGTACGTCGCACTGCCCGGCGCGAGCCGGCACGGCGCCGATTTCGTGCCGCAGGCCATCGAGGCGGGAGCCGTTGCAGTTCTCACTGACGACGCCGGTGCCAGGCTTCTGGCGTTGTCCGCTGAAACGCCCGTACCCGTCGTTATCGTGGATTCACCTCGGAACGTGGTGGGCCCGCTGTCCGCCGTGATCTATCGCAGCCAGCCGGGCGCCGGCCAGCCGCAGTTGTTTGGCGTCACGGGCACCAACGGGAAGACCACCACCACCTACTTCATCAACTCCTTGCTGCGCGCCCTCGGCCGCAGTACCGGGCTGATCGGCACCATCGAGATCCACGCGGGCGGGGATCCGATTCCCAGCCTCCTCACCACCCCGGAATCCACCGATGTGCATGCGCTGCTCGCCCTGATGCGCGAAAGGGGGCTGGCGGCTGCTGCGATGGAGGTTTCCTCCCATGCCATCGCCTTCCAGCGTGTGGACGGGGTGCTGTTCGATGTTGCCGGATTCACCAACCTCACCCAGGACCATCTGGACCTGCACCTCACCATGGAGGACTACTTCGGCACCAAAGCGGAGCTTTTTACTCCGCGCCGCGCCCGCGCGGCAGTGGTAACGGTCGACGACGAATGGGGCCGGCGGCTTGCCGGCAGCGCCACAGTGCCGGTCACCACCGTCAGCACCACCGGAGCGGCAGCCGACTGGACCGTCGCGGAAACTGCCCCGCGCGGACTCGGGACGGAGTTCACGCTGAGCGGGCCGGACGGGGCGCGGCTCAACGTGCACACCGGACTGCCCGGCAGCTTCAACGTGGCCAACGCGGCGCTTGCGGCGGTCATGGTGGCCGCGGCAGGAGTGGACGCCGCAACGTTGCAGGCGGCACTGGACGAGTCCGATCCCTTCACTGTGGCGGTCCCCGGACGCATGCAGCTGGTCTCCACGGAGCCCGCCGCCATTGTTGACTTTGCCCACAACACCGACGCATTGGCCAGGGCACTGGACGCCGTACGGTCCCCGGCAAACGACGCCAACCTCATCGTGGTGTTTGGTGCCACCGGCCAGCGCGACCAGGGAAAACGCCCGGCCATGGGTGCCATCGCCGCCCGGCTCGCCGACACCGTCATCATCACTGATGACGACCCCCACGACGAAGATCCGGCCGCCATCCGTGCCGATGTCCTCGCCGGGGCCCGGGAAGCGCAGGAAAAGGACTCCCTGCCCTGCCAGGTCCTGGAGGTCTTTCCCCGTGCCGACGCCATCCGCCGCGCCGTCGAACTGGCCCGCCCGCAGGACACCATCCTGGTGGCCGGCCGCGGCCATGAGGTGTGGCAGGAAGTGAAAGGCGTCAACCTTGCCCTGGACGACAGGGTGGAGCTGCGCAGCGCCTTGACAGCCAGGGGATTCAACGTTCTCCAAGACGACCGGATAGAGTCCTAGACCGAGATGATTGCTTTTACTGCGGCGGAGATCGCCGAAATCACTAACGGGCGCCTGGACGCCGATCCCGGAATCACGCCCCTTTCGGTGGTGACGGACTCCCGCGACGCTACGCCCGGGTCGCTCTACGTCGCAAAGCCCGGCGAGTACGCTGACGGCCACGACTTTGTAGCCGCCGCGTTTTCAGCCGGTGCCGGCCTTGCCCTGGTGGAGCGTCCTGTCACCGCCCCGGACGGGACAAGCTACCCGTCGGTGCTGGTTCCGGATGCCGTGCTGGCGATGGGCGCCCTGGCCGCAGAGGCTGTGCGCCGGATCCGTAAGGCCCGTGCCGAACAGGGCAGCGAACTGACCGTAGTGGGAATCACCGGTTCGGCGGGAAAAACCACCACCAAGGACCTCCTCGCCGGAATACTGTCCACGCAGGGAAACACCGTGGCGCCGCAGGGTTCCTACAATGGCGAAATCGGAGTTCCGCTCACCGTCTTCCGGGCCGGAACCGATACCCGGTATCTCGTAATTGAGATGGGCGCCACCGGAATCGGGCACATCCGCTACCTGGCAGAGATGGTCAAACCCGACATCGGGGTGGTGCTGGCCGTGGGAACCGCGCATGCGGGCGAGTTCGGGGGAGTGGAGAACATCGCCCTGGCAAAGGGTGAGCTGGTCGAAGCGATTGCTCCTGCCGGCACCGCCATCATCAACCTCGATGACGACCGTGTGGCGGCCATGCGCACACGTACCAGGGCAAAGGTACTCGGTTTCTCCGCAGAGGGGCGCGCCGATGCCGCGGTGCAGGCACTCAACGCCGACACCAACGCGGAGGGCAACCCGGAATTCGATCTCCAGCTTCCCGATGGCGAAACCGGCCTGCACGTCAGCAGCCGGCTCATCGGCGCGCACCATACGGGGAACCTGCTGGCCGCAGCCACAGCCGCCTGGGCAGCCGGTGTCGCCGGGCAGGACATCGCCTCCTCCCTCAGCAGCCAGACCGCCGCGAGCCGGTGGCGGATGGAACGTACCGAACGGGCAGACGGCGTCACCATTATCAATGACGCGTACAACGCCAATCCCGAATCCATGCGCGCCGCCCTGCGGACGCTGGCGGACCTGGGCCGCGGACGCCGCACCTGGGCGGTACTGGGCGCCATGCTCGAACTCGGCAATGACTCCATCCGGGAACACACCGCCGTTGGAACCCAGGTGGTCCGGCTCAACATCTCCCGCCTGCTGGTGGTGGGCCGGGAGGCCCGTGCCCTCTATGTCTCGGCCGTCCAGGAAGGCTCCTGGGGCGATGAATGCCTCTTCGCGGAAACCGTGGATGAGGCCTACGACGTGCTGAAAACCGAGCTCGAACCCGGGGACCTGGTCCTGTTCAAGTCCTCGAACAGCGTGGGACTTCGCCATCTGGGTGATCGGATAGCATTACCCCCACAAACCCCTCAACCGGCCGATGAAAGGAGCACTCTGCTGTGATTGCACTTTTGATCGGCGCCGGCCTGGCCCTCTTATTCGCCCTCGTGGGGACTCCGCTCTTCATCCGGCTCCTGGTCCGCCGCGGCTATGGCCAGTTCATCAGGGACGACGGTCCCACCTCGCACCACACCAAGCGCGGCACACCCACCATGGGCGGGACCGTAGTGGTGGCAGCCGTACTGCTGAGCTACGGACTCACCCACCTCATCATGCTGATGGTGAACCCGGCTTCTCCCGGCCCCTCCGCCTCCGCCCTGATCCTGCTGTTCCTGATGGTGGGGATGGGGCTGGTGGGCTTCCTCGATGACTTCATCAAGATTTCCAGGCAGCGCAGCCTCGGCCTCAACGCCAAGGCCAAGCTGATCCTGCAGGCGGCGGTTGGAATTATCTTCGCGGTGCTCGCCCTGAACTTTCCCAACTCGGCCGGTGCCACGCCGGCCTCCACCAAGATTTCCCTGGTGCGTGACCTGCCCTGGCTGGACCTCGCCTTCGGCGGGACGGTCCTGGGAACCATTCTCTTTGTGGTGTGGTCCAACCTGATCGTTACGGCGGCCACGAACGGCGTCAACCTCACGGACGGCCTCGATGGCCTGGCCGCGGGTGCCTCGATCATGGTCTTCGGCGCCTATACCCTGATGGGAATCTGGCAAAGCAACCAGGCCTGCGGATCGCCGCGGGAGGCGGGCAGCGGCTGCTACTCCGTCCGTGACCCCCTGGACCTTGCCTTGCTGGCAGCCATCATGAGCGCGGCCCTGGTGGGCTTCCTGTGGTGGAACACCTCGCCGGCCAAGCTTTTTATGGGCGACACCGGTTCCCTGGCCATTGGCGGCGCCATCGCAGGCTTCGCCATCCTGTCCCGGACCGAACTGCTGCTGGGCATCATCGGCGGACTGTTCGTGCTGATCACCCTGTCCGTGATCATCCAGGTGGGTTATTTCAAGGCCACCGGCGGTAAGCGCGTCTTCAAGATGGCACCGCTGCAGCACCACTTCGAACTGCAGGGCTGGGCCGAAGTAACGGTGGTGGTCCGGTTCTGGATCCTCGGCGGGCTTTTTGTGGCCGTGGGGCTGGGAATTTTCTACGCTGAATGGGTGGTGCTGCTGTGACCGTTTCCCCCCGCCTCCAGGACCTTGTCAGCTGGGACTCAGACTGGTCCGGCCTCCGCGTTGTGGTGACCGGCATCGGCGTTTCCGGCTTTGCGGCCGCCGATACCCTCATCGAACTGGGCGCCCGGGTGGTGGTGGTTGATGCCGCCACGAGCGGCACCGCGAAAGCCCATGCTGAAACACTGAAGATCGTCGGCGCCGCCGATGTCCTGCTGGGGGAGGATGCGGTGGCCCGCATCCCGAAGATCGACGGCGAACTGCCCGAACTGATTGTGACCTCGCCGGGCTGGCGTCCGGACCAGGCACTCCTCGCTGCCGCCGCCCGGGCCCACATCCCGGTATGGGGCGATGTGGAACTCGCCTGGCGCGTACGGGTCCGCGAGGGCCGCAAGACGGCCGACTGGCTCGCGATTACCGGAACGAACGGCAAGACCACCACGGTTGGCCTCACAGAGTCCATGCTTCGGGCGGCCGGCCTGAAGGCGATCGCCGTGGGCAATGTGGGCACACCCATCCTTGACGCCCTCCGCGACCCTGTGGAGTACGACGTGTTCGCCGTCGAGCTCTCCAGTTTCCAGCTGCACTGGGCGCAATCCCTGTCACCGGTAGCCAGCGTGTGCCTGAACGTGGCCGAGGACCACGTCGACTGGCACGGCTCCTACGATTCCTACCTTGCGGACAAGGCCAAGGTCTACGAGCAGACGCAGAAGGCCTGCATCTACAACGCCGAACAGATCGAAACCGAGCGGATGGTGGAAAACGCCGATGTCGTGGAAGGATGCCGCGCCGTCGGGTTCACCACCGTCACTCCTGCCATCAGCATGCTCGGCGTGGTGGAGGGGCTCCTTGTGGACCGGGCATTCATCGCGGAGCGCAAGGACAGCGCCGCGGAACTGGCTTCCATGAGCGACCTCGGCGCCTTCGCACCCCGCCACATGGTGGCCAACGCCCTGGCAGCCGCAGGATTGGTGCGCGCCTACGGTGTGGACGCAGCGGCGGTGCGGAGGGGAATCCAGGACTACATCCCCGGCGACCACCGCATCCAGCCGGTAGCCCGCCACAATGGCGTGCTGTGGGTCAACGACTCCAAGGCCACCAACCCGCATGCGGCGTCCGCCTCGCTCGCCACCTTCAGCAATGTCATCTGGGTTGCCGGCGGCCTCTCCAAGGGAGTCAGTTATGACGACCTGATCCGTGAGCACGTCCACCGACTCAAAGCCGTGGTGCTCATTGGAAGCGATACCTCTGCCCTCAGCCAGGCCCTCCAACGACACGCGCCGGATGTCCCGGTGATCATCCCGGGCACGGGTGAAACTGAACGGGTGCAGATTGCCGCAGCGGCTGGTGCCGTCCCCGCCGGTTCCTCCGGTGAAACGGTGATGGCCGGTGCCGTTGCGTCAGCAGCACAGCTCGCCGAATCCGGCGATACTGTGCTGATGGCTCCGGCAGCTGCTTCCATGGATCAGTTCTCTTCCTATGCTCACCGCGGCGACACTTTCATCGATGCTGTCCGCGAGCTGGTGGAAGGGCAGGCCCAGACCGGCGAGGAGTAACAATGGTCAGCACGCCCACCCGGCCCCGGCGAGATCAGCAGCAGGCCGGCAAACCGCGCCCAGGCTCTTCGGCAGCACCGGCGCAGCGTCCGGTTTCCGCTCCCCTCCGCCTGAAAGCCGCCTACCGGAAATTCTGGTCGGCACTGGAAGGAACGGGGACCTCCAAGAACGGCTCCACGTATTACCTCATCCTGGGTTCAACCCTGGCGCTGACCGCGATCGGGATCATGATGGTCCTTTCCGCCTCAAGCGTGGAGTCCATAGCCGCCGGAAAGTCTCCCTACGGGGATGCCCTGAAGCAGGGCGTGTTCGCCGCGATCGGCATATTCACCATGTTTGTGCTGTCCCGCATCAACGTGGTGTGGCTCAAGCGGCTTGCGTGGCTGGCAATCATCGCCGCACTGGTGCTCCTGGGCCTGGTGCAGATTGTGGGCGCGGAGGTCAATGGCAACAAGAACTGGGTGGACCTCGGCGGCATCACCTTCCAGCCGTCCGAAGCGTCCAAGCTGGCACTCGCGCTCTGGATGGCCACTGTCCTGGCCAGGAAGGGCCGGCTGCTCAGCCGCTGGCAGCACGTCGCGATTCCTGCTGTCCCGATGGCCATCATCATCGTTGGCCTGGTCCTGGTGGGAAACGACCTCGGAACGGCCATGATCATCATGATGATCACGGCCGCCGCACTGTTCTTTGCCGGGGCACCCCTTTATCTGTTCGGCATCGCAGGCCTGGTGGCCGCTGCCGGAACAGCGGTCATGGCTGTGACCAGTTCAAACCGCATGTGCCGCATCACCTCTTGGTGGACGGGGGAGTCCTGCGCCGACGGCATTGACGCCAACTACCAGGCCACAAACGGCCTGTACGGACTCGCGTCCGGAGGCTGGTTCGGGGTAGGTCTGGGGCAAAGCCGGCAGAAGTACAGCTGGATCCCCGAAGCCCACAACGACTTCATCTTCGCCATCATCGGCGAGGAGCTCGGCCTTGTGGGCACCGTCGTCGTCCTGATCCTTTTCGCCATCCTGGGAGCCGCCATCTACCGCGTGGTGGTGGCACAGGAGGACATGTTCCACCGCGTGCTGGCCGGCACCATCATGGTGTGGCTGCTGGGCCAGGCGACCGTCAACATGTCAGTGGTGACCGGCCTGATGCCCGTCATCGGCGTGCCCCTGCCGTTCATTTCCTATGGCGGCTCCGCCCTGCTGATGTCGCTGTGCGCCATCGGGGTGGTGCTCTCCCTGGCCCGGGAGCAGATGGCCCCGGCCATCCGCCCCAAACGGATCCTGAAGTTCAAGGCCAAACCGGCGCGGGCCACCGGCGCCACACAAAAGACTGCAAGAAAGCGTGCCTGACCCGAGATGACCTCGAAAAACCCATCAATCGTCCTGGCAGGTGGCGGAACCGCCGGCCACATCAGCCCGCTCCTCGCCATCGCAGCAGCCATCCGCAATGCCGCTCCCGGCGCCGCCCTCCTCGCCGTCGGAACTCCTTCGGGAATGGAAACCCGGCTGGTTCCCGCCGCCGGCGTCGAACTGGCCACCATCGACCGCGTGCCCTTCCCCCGCAAGCCTTCCGCCGACCTTCTCCGCCTTCCGGGGCGCCTCGCCGGCGCCGTGCGGCAGGCCGGCGCCATCCTGGACAATGCCGCCGCGGACGTCCTGGTGGGCGTGGGCGGGTACGTGTGCACCCCCATGTACCTCGCGGCGCGGAAGCGCGGCATTCCGATAGTGATCCATGAGGCCAACATCCGTCCCGGCCTGGCGAACAGGGTGGGGGCGCTGTTCACCAAGCGCGTGGCCGTGGCCTTCGACACCACCCCGCTGCGGGCCGCCCTGCACGTCGGCATGCCCATGCGCACCGAAATCTCGCACCTTGACCGGGCTGCGGCCCGCACTTCCGCCCGGGAAACACTGGGGCTGGACCCCGCCAAACCCACGCTGATCGTCACCGGAGGATCATCCGGGGCGCAAAGCATTAACCGGACCATCGCCGCCGCCCTCGGGCAGCTGGCCGACGCCGGTATCCAGACCCTGCACATCACCGGCCGCGGTAAGTCAGTCCTGGACGACGGCGGCAGGCCGCTGGCTGCCGACGGTTACCGCCAGGTGGAATACATCGACGGTATGGAGCTCGCTTACGCTGCCGCCGACGTACTGCTCGCCCGCTCCGGCGCCGCAACCGTCTGCGAGATCGCCGCCGCCGGCGTGCCGGCCGTCCTGGTGCCGCTGCCCATCGGCAACGGCGAACAGGCACTGAATGCCGCCGGACTGGTGACCGCCGGCGGGGCCGTTCTGGTTTCTGACCGCGACTTCACGCCCGACTGGGCAGGCCGGGAACTGATCCCGCTGGTCACCGACAAGCCCCGGCTCGCCGCCATGGCAGCCAACGCTTACCAGCTGGGAATTCGAAACGCCGATCAGCGCATGGCTGGTCTTGTCCTGGAAGCGGTACCCGCATGAGTCCTGTCAGCACCCCCACCCTGGCCTCGCTGGGGAAGGTCCACTTTGTTGGGATCGGTGGCGTGGGCATGTCCGCCGTCGCCCGGATCATGGTGGCCCGCGGCGTTCCCGTCAGCGGCTCTGATGCCAAGGACCTGCCCGTGATGGCGGACCTCGCCGCCGCCGGTGCGAGGATTGCCGTCGGATATGACGCGGCCAACCTGGCAGATGCCCAGACAGTGGTTGCCGGCTCCGCCATCCGGGCCGACAACCCGGAGGTGCTGGCAGCCCGGGAAGCAGGCGTACCCGTGCTGCACCGCTCCGTTGCCCTTGCGGCAACCATGGGGGAGGACCTGGTGGTGACCGTAGCCGGAACGCACGGCAAATCCACCACCACGTCCATGGTGGCCGTCCTGCTGCAGGGCGCCGGCCTGGACCCCTCCTTTGCCATTGGTGCCAACGTCCCGGCGCTCGGCGTGAATGCCGCCCACGGAGCGTCCGGAATCTTCGTTGCCGAGGCGGATGAGTCCGACGGGTCCTTCCTGAACTACCGGCCGAAAATCGCGGTAGTCACCAATGTGGAGCCGGACCACCTGGACTACTACGGTACGGCCGAGGCCGTTTACGAATCCTTTGACCGCTTCACTGCACTGCTGCCCGCAGACGGCGTGCTGATCGCCTGTGCGGACGACCCCGGCGCCCTGGCGCTGGCGCAGCGGACGCGGGAGCGCGGCAATGCCCGCGTGGTCCTTTACGGCACTGGTGCCGAAGCCGGGCTGGTGCTGCACGACGGCGGCCCGGGGGACGTTGCGGTGGCCACCCCGTCCGGCCGGTTCCAGCTTGAGCTGCAGGTGCCCGGCCGTCATAACGCCCTGAACGCGGCTGCCGCCTTTGCCGTGGCGTTGGAACTCGGGGTGGAACCGGCTGTGGCGGCCGGGGCCCTCGCGCAGTTCTCCG
>Ga0307416_100002176_pt1 | contig 11111 bp, 13 predicted proteins | sample DK1Cmetagenome_2_FD_203821 | JGI IMG/M metagenome (GOLD analysis project Ga0307416, IMG submission 203821) | Maize rhizosphere microbial communities from greenhouse at UC Davis, California, United States - DK15-C-3 | ecosystem: Host-associated > Plants > Roots > Rhizosphere > Soil | place...
ATGACGTCTCTCATACGGGCTGGAAATGAAAGGATGCCGCACGCTCGACGAGGGTTCGGCCCGCGCGCGCCTGGCAACCTATTCTAATAACTGGGGGGGCCCCCCGCGCCACGTGCTGAACTGCGGCTCTCGGCTCTCGGCTCTCGGCTGGGGAGTTCGTAAGGAACGGCTCGGCGTCCGGCACGCCCTCCTGCCGTTCACCACAGGAGCCGAGAGCCGAGAGCAGCTCCTACTCACTCCTCCAGCGTGTACGGAAACGCCAGCGCGCACGCCACCAGGAACACGACGTCGAAGCCGGCCAGGATCCGCAGCCAGTCCGCCACCTCGGAGACTGGCCGCCCGTTGAGCAGCCGCGCGGTCGCTTGCGCGGCCGGCAGCACCACCGGGATGAAGAACGGGAGCGAGAGCATCGGCAGCAGCAGCTCCGCGAGCCGCGTGTTCACGGCCATCGCGCTGAACAGCGTGCCCACGGAGACGAGCCCCACGGCCGCGAGCGCCGCGACCACGGCCACCATCCAGCCGGCGGAGCCGAGCGGCACGTTGTAGAAGAGGACAACGGCCGGGATCGCGACGGCCTGCACGCCGAGGACGAAGACGACGTTCGCCAGCACCTTGCCGAGAAAGATCGACTCGCGGTCGACCGGCGAGGCGAGCAGAGCGTCCACCGCGCGCGACGACTGCTCCACGGCGAACGAGCGGTTGAGCGCGAGCAGCCCGGAGAAGGTGAAGATTACCCACAGCACTCCCGGCGCCACGTCCACCGACGCGACGGCGGTCTGGTCCCACACGAAGTAGAAGATCGTCACCGCGAGCAGCGCAAAGACGAGCGCGGAGAAGAACGCGGTGCGCGTGCGGAACTCGATCGCGAGGTCCTTGCGGGCGATGAGGAGGGCCGCCGCGAGCAGCGACGGAACGTGCGCGGAGCGGGCGTCGCCGCCCGGCTCGCGCCTCACGCCCCCCGCTCCGCGGCCGGCACCCCGCCCACCAGCTCCCGGTACGCCGCCGCATAGCGCGCGGGCTCCAGCGACTCGCGCGCCTCGAGCCGCACGAACTTCCCCTGGCGCATGATCGCGGCATGCGTCGCGAGCGCGAGACCTTCCGTCAGGTTGTGCGTGACGAGCAGGAGCGCGGCGCCACCGGCCTTGAGCTCCTCGAGGGCGTCCGTCAACGCCGCGCTCCCCATCTCGTCCAGTCCCGTGTACGGCTCGTCGAGCAGCACGGCCCGCGGGCCGTGCACGATCGCCCGTGCGATCGACACGCGCTGCTGCAGACCGCGGCTCAAGGCGCGTACCGGCGCCTCGGCCCGGTCGAGCACGCGCAGTCGCGCCAGCGCATCGGCGGCGGCGCGCCGCGGGTCGGCGACGCCGTACAGGCGCGCGGAGAATTCGACGTTCTCGCGCGCCGTCAGCGCGTCGTAGAGCATGCTCTGGTGCGAGATGATCCCCACGCGCTGGCGGGCGGCTGCGTCGCCGCGCAGCACCTCGCCGGCCACGCGCGCGGTCCCCGCGGTGGGGCGCAGCAGCCCGGCGAGCAGCCGAAGCAACGTCGTCTTGCCAGCGCCGTTCGGGCCGAACAGCGCGAGGCAGTCCCCGGCGTAGAGCGCGAACTCGACGCCGTCCACGGCCCGCCGCGCGCCGAACGCGCGCACGAGTCCGCACGCTTCAATTACTGGCGGGCCTTGGGGAGCGGGGGCGTCGAGGCCGGTGGACGCGCTCACGCGCCCCGCCGGGTGGGTCGCATGCCCGAAGATAAGCGGCGGGCCGTCGGGCGCGGAACCGCGCGCCACACGGATTCGCGGCCACTCACGCCGGGTGAGTTTCGTGTGAGTCCCCTGTGAGGGGGCGGTCGTAGCGTGGGCCCCGGTGGAGCAAACGTGCTCCGCGGCACTCCCCCTGACCCTGACGGAGACTTCCAATGCTTACGATCGCCCTTCGCCGGATCCTCGGCACGTCGCTCGCTGCCCTCGCGATCGCCACCACCGCCTGCGGCGGCGACGACTCCTCCGGCCCGGCCGCCCCGGCCGACGTCAGCGGCAGCTATTCCCTGCAGCGCGTCAAGACGCTCGGCAGCCTCGGCGGCGGCGGCAACAGCTTGCCCGTCACCTTCACCGACGGCAGTGGGTCGACGCTCACGTTCCACAGCGGCTCGCTCGCGATCGCGGCCGACGGCACGTACGCGCTGTCCGTCGAGGCCGACTTCAACGGCAATGACGTGACGTTGAGCGACGAGGGCACCTACACCCGGAGCGGCGCGAACATCACGTTCGTCCCGACGAGCAACCCGGCCCGCATGGTCTCAGCCGTTCTGAGTGGCGCGACGATGACCGCCAAGACGCAGTTCGGCGGCATCCCCTTCGAAATCGTCGTCAGGAAGTAGGACGGCCGAGGCGTCACCCGACCGGACCCACTGCGCATCCCCGTTGTCTCGGAGGTAACCCGGGTGATGGATGGCCCGCGACGTGTCGAGTGAGGCGCGACGCGCGCGCCGCCGCCTCGCTCCTCAGTCCACGAACTCGAACAGGTAGTCGAGCTTCGTGAGCGCGAGGAGTCGGCGCACCTGCTCGCGAGCATGCAGGAGTCGCGTCGGCAGGCCGTGCGTCCGTGCCCGCCGCTGCACCAGCACCAGCAGCCCGAGGCCCCCGGCGTCGATCTCCACCGTCTGCGCAACGTCCACGTCGACGCTCTCGCGCTCCTCGCGCGCCGCCGCCTCGACGAACGCGAGCGCCTCGCGCCGGAAGGCGACGCGCGTCTCGGCCATGAGCCGGACCGGAGCGACCAGCGGCACGTCACTGCCGCCCCCGCGACGCATCGTCCCGCGGTGGTCGGCGGGCGTAGTGAGCATGGCCACCCCGTGGACCTCGGCGGCCGATGCGCGCCGTTCCTCGAACCTGGGTGCGACTTCCGTGCGGAACCGCGACTGAGCTGTCATGAGCGCCCTCGACTGAGCGCGGGCTCGCGCGACGAGCGCGAGCGGCGCGGTATGGCGCGGTGCGACCCGGTGTCGGACCGTTCACGCGCCTGCCAACGTGCTCCGTGAGTGAGTTACGGCAGCCCGAAGAGCGAGGCCCATGCCAGGGCGTGATGGCGCGGGAAGTGCGGCAATAACAATGACTTACGGTCGGTGCTGCCACCCCGTCGCACCGTCCCGCGTGGCGAAATGCGTGACCGCCGGTCGAAATACCACACCGCCGACCCCCGACCCGTTGCCGTCAGCGGGCCCCGGCGGCAGAATCGTGCATGCCCGTGGTTCCGGCGCGTCCCGCCCGGTCGCGTCCTCCCACCCGAGACTCCCACCCCAGACGCCGCTTCGCCCATGCCTGACATCGACGTGCTGTTGAACGAGACCCGGAAGTTCGCGCCGCCACCGCACTTCCGAGCGGCGGCCCACGTGTCCAGCCGCGACATGCACGAGGCGGCGGACCGCGACCCGGAAGGCTTCTGGGCCCGTATGGCGTGCGAACTGGAGTGGAGCCGGCCGTGGGACCAGGTGCTGCGGTGGACCCCCCCGCACGCCCAATGGTTCGTCGGCGGCACCCTGAACGCCTCGGTGAACTGCGTCGACCGGCACGTCCGGCCGGGCCCCGCGTCCCGCCGCAACAAGGCCGCGCTCATCTTCGAGGGAGAGCCGGGCGATCGGCGGACCCTGACCTACTGGGACCTCTATTTGGAGGTCAACAGGTTCGCCAACGTGCTGAAGCGGCTCGGAGTGACCCGCGGCGACCGCGTCGCGATCTACCTTCCGCTGATCCCGGAGGCCGCCATCGCGATGCTCGCCTGCGCGCGAATCGGCGCGGCGCACTCGGTGGTGTTCGGCGGCTTCTCGCCCGAATCGCTGCGCGATCGAATCAACGATGCGCAGTGCAGGGTGCTCGTCACGGCCGACGGCGGGTACCGACGCGGCCAGGTCGTGCCCCTCAAGCGCAACGCCGACAGGGCGCTCGAGGAGTGCCCATTGATCGAGCACGTCGTCGTCGTCATGCGCCGGCCGGGCGCCCTCGGCGACGAGGCCTTTGCCCAGATGCGGGAGGGGCGCGACCACTGGTGGCACCGCCTCATGCAGCAGGCACCCCTCCGCTGCGAGCCCGAGCAGATGGATGCCGAGGACGTTCTCTACATCCTCTACACGTCCGGCACCACCGGAAAGCCGAAGGGCATCGTCCACACCACCGGCGGCTACCTCACAGGCGTCGCCGCGACGTCCCGGCTGGTGTTCGACCTGAAGGAAGACGACGTATTCTGGTGCACCGCCGACGTCGGCTGGGTCACCGGCCACTCGTACCTCGTCTACGGCCCGCTCGCCAACGGCGCCACCTGCATGATGTACGAGGGCGCGCCCGATTGGCCCGAGAAGGACCGCTTCTGGGACATCTGCGAGCGGCACGGCGTCACCATCCTCTACACTGCCCCGACGGCGATCCGCGCCTTCATGAAGTGGGGCGCCGAGTACCCGGCCCGCCACGACCTGTCGCGGCTGCGCCTCCTCGGCTCCGTGGGCGAGCCGATCAATCCCGAGGCGTGGATGTGGTATCAGGAGCACATCGGCGGCGGGCGCTGTCCGATCGTCGACACGTGGTGGCAGACCGAGACCGGCGCGATCGTCGTCTCGCCCCTCCCCGGACTCACCGAGACCAAGCCGGGCAGCGCGACGCTCCCCCTGCCCGGCTTCTCGGTGGACGTGCTGGACGCCAACGGCGCGCGGGTGCCCGTCGGCGGCGGGCTCCTCGCCATCGACCGCCCGTGGCCGTCGATGCTCCGCACGATCTGGGGCGACGACGCGCGCTACGTGCAGACGTACTTCTCGAAGTGGCCCGGCCGCCCCGACCTCTACTTCCCCGGCGACGGCGCCAAGCGCGACGAGGACGGCTACTTGTGGATCCTCGGCCGCGTTGACGACGTGCTCAACGTCGCCGGCCACCGCATCGGGACGATGGAGGTGGAGAGCGCGCTCGTCGAGCACCCGGCGGTGGCCGAGGCGGCCGTCGTCGGCAAGGCCCACGAGCTCAAGGGGCAGGCCATCGCGGCGTTCGTCACGCTGCGTGAGGGGCAGCACGCGTCGACCGCCTTACGCGACGAGCTGCGCGAGTTCGTGGCCGAGAAGATCGGCGCCATCGCCCGCCCCGATGACGTGCTCTTCTCCGCCGACCTGCCGAAGACCCGCTCGGGCAAGATCATGCGCCGCCTCCTCCGCGACATCGCCGAAGGGCGCGCCCTCGGCGACACCACCACCCTCGCCGACCCCGGCGTCGTGGCGAAGCTGAAGGAGCAGTACGAGAGCCAGGAAGCGTGAAGGGCGAGTGAGAAGTGGGGAGTGGCGGGTGGCGCGTGAACTGCCGTCGCAGGTCCTCGCCACCCGCCACTCCCCACTTCTCACTCTCTTTCGGTGGTACAGCCCGTGCCTTATCGTAGAGTGAAGCGTCTAAGGAACGTTGCGTTCGCGACGTTCTTCGTGATCCTTTCCGAGGCGGTTCACGCATGCTCGGCCGGCTGTTTCCCGAGTCCATCTTTCCGCGGAAGCTGAGCCCCACCGCCGAGCGGCGGCTGCGGCTCGCGCAGGCACGCGCCGAAGAGTCGATCGTGCGCGCGCCCGTCGACAACGCGCTCATGTTAGTCGACACGCTGGCGGAGGACCAGTCCTTCGACCCCGCCAACGACGCGTACAACCGCGTGATGGGAATTCCGGAGCCGCTCGCCAGCACCGTGGCGACGCGAACCCTCGTCGTGCTCGGCCAGGACCTCGTCCCGTTCCGTCGCCGCAATCGCGACGGCGACGGCTCCGACGCGCAGCCGCGACTCAGGCTCAACGAGGCCGCCGAAGCGCGGCACCGGCGACGGGCGTAGCACCGGGGACTCCCGAGTACCGCAGTCCCCCGACGCGCGACGCCCGACGCCTCTGTCCGTCTGAGAGGCGTCGGGCGTCGCGCGTCGGGCGTGCGTCGAGAGAGAAGCGTCGACCGAGCTGAGTTAGGGAGTTAGGGTGCCTTCGCTGCGGCCTTCGCTGACGTGTCGGCCGGCGCATTCGCCGCGGCGCCTGTGACGCCCGTCACTGCCGCTTGCGTCGCCGCCGAGTCCACCAGCGCCTTCAGCATGTCGTACGGCAGCGAGCCCGGGATCATGCGCGACCCGATGATGAACGTCGGCGTGGAGCGTACCTGTCGCCGCTCGCCCTCGGCCTTGTTGGCCTGAATGCGCCGGCTGTGCTTCTGGCTGTCGAAGCACTGCTCCCACTGGGCGCCGTTCAGCCCGATTTCCTGCGCGTAGCGCGCGAAGATGCGCTTCGGGTTCGACGTCGCCTGCGTGTTCCACTCCGTCTGGCCGGCGAACAGCTTGTCGTGCATCTCCCAGAACTTTCCCTGGTCTGCCGCGCACGCCGCCGCGTTCGACGCGCCCACGGTGTTCCGGTGCTGCTCCAGTGGGAAGTCGAAGTAGCGCACGCTGGCGCGGCCCGTCTCGACGAGGCGCGTGCGGACGTCCGGCTCGGTGATAGTCGCATACTGCGCACACGCCGGGCACTCGTAGTCCGCGAACTCCAGAATCTGCACCGGCGCCGTGGAGTCCCCGAGCAGGTACCCCTCGGCCTCGCGCGCCAGATTCGGGTCCACCGAGGTCGTCGCCGGCTGCGGCTTCTCGCGCGTCGCCAGGTAGCCGATCAGCGCGGCGCCCGCGAGCGCGACGCCCGCCAGCCCGCCGTAGAACTTGGCCATCGGCCGCTGGGCGCGGCCGCGGGCCCTCACTGGGGCAGGTCGTCCTCGTCGTCCGGCTTCCACTCGGTCTTTTGCCATTGGCTCTGCTCGGGTTCCTGTGCCTCGGCCACGACGCGGCGACTCTCGGCGACCTCGGGAGTGTCGTACGTGGCGCGAACTTCGTAGTGAAACAGCTCACTGCGGATCTCGCCGATCAGTCGCATCAGCTCACCGGCGTGGTGCAGCAACAACCCGCGCTCCTCCAGCTCCCGGATGCGGGTCGCTAATGCGCCAAGGAGTGCCTCGAGATTGCGGGCCCTCCCATCGTCGTACGTCTGCTCGGACATGCTGCTCCCCTGAGAGGCTTGGCTTGACGGGGTAGACTCGCGGCCCCGTGGGCGAGACTGCCACCCACGAACCGAGGCAACTACGGGCAATGGATGCGCCATGCCTGCCGAGTTCGGTCTGGGGACGCCCGGGAGCGTGCATGCGGCAGGCCGGGAAGGGTGAGAAAGTTAAGGACCACACCGAGTGCGTACCAGGGCCCGATGAGCAGGGATGAGGGACGAGGGACGAGGCTCGCTGTATGGGTCTTTCCTCGTACCCCGTACCTCGTACCTGCTGTAACGCTCCGATCGTCATTCGACGGGCCGCCCCACGTCCCGCGCCCGGCTCCCGGTTCTCGGTCCCCGACCCCCGGCCCCCGGTCCAGATTGTGCCAACGACTCGAACGCCTACATTTGACCAACCGCACTCCCGCGGGCACCGGCTTCCGACCCCCGGCTACCGCCCCCCTCAACCCGCGCCACCCATCGACGCCGACATCCTCCGCATCCCGGTCGGACCGGGCGCGCTGCACGTCGAGCGGTACGGACATGGCGGCCGACCCGTCCTCGTCCTCCACGGCTTCGGGACGTGCGCGTTCCTGTGGAGGGCCGTCGGGCCGTCGCTCGCCCTCTCCGGCTGCACCGCGTTCGCCGTCGACCTCATGGGGCACGGCGAATCGGACCGTCCGTTCGGCGCCGGAGTCGGGATCGCCGCCCAGGCGGTCTACCTCGATCGGGCGCTGACCGCGCTGCGGATCGCCCGCGCCACCGTCGCCGGCGTCGACCTCGGGGCGGCGGTGGCGCTCCGGCTCGCCGCGGCGTTCCCAGAGCGCGTCGAGCGCCTGTCGCTCATCAACCCGCTCGCCTTCGAGTGCGTCCCGGCCGAGGACGTGCGCACGCTCCAGCGCAACACGGCCCGATTCGCCCTCCGCGTCGCCCGCGGGGTACTCGGCGCCGCGCCGCTCCTCACCCCGATCCTGGAGGGGAGCGTCGCCGACTCCGAGCGCATGCCCATGCGCCTCGTGGCCCGCTACCTCGCGCCGTTTGTGGGGCGCGAAGGGGTGGGGCACCTGCTCGACCTCGCCCGGTCCGTGCGCGCCGCCGACGTCGAGTCGATCGAGCTGGCTGCAGTGCACTGCCCCACGCTCCTCGTCCGGGGCGAGGCCGATCGCTGGGTCGACGCGACGGTCGCCGCCCGGCTGGCCGCAGCCCTCCCCGACGCCCGCCTCCTGACCTTTCCGGAGGTCGGCCGGCTCGTCCCCGAGGAGCGACCCGAGGAGTTCGCGACCCTGCTCGCGGACTTCGCGAACGACTCGCTCGCTCCGGACCTCGGGCGCCCGCCCGCACGCGACGGCGACGGGTCAGCGGCCGCGTCAGGCACTACCGGCGATTCGACCGGCATCGTCACATCCGACACGGTAGAAGTGCCCGACCCGGCCGCCGCCGACGCCGGCGGCATCGCGCGCAAAGCCTGATCACGCCTGATCACGCCTGATCACGCCGGCGACCGAGGCCGGATCGGAACTCCCGGACGGAGCCAATGGTGATGGCGGTAACTCGTTCGCACACCATCGCTCCAGGAGTAAACACATTGACACGTCGACGGTACAAAGTCGGCCCGGAACGGGTTATATTGGGAAACGAGTTATTACCCCATCCTGAGGGTTCATGGCCAAACAGAAGCTTCGTCGGAGTCCGAGCGCGGCGCCCACGCCATTCGAGCAGGCCCGCGACGAGATGTTCCAGCACATTATGCGGTGCGGCGTCATCGGCGCCGAGCCGACGCACCAAACGGAGTGGTTCAACGACACGATGGCGTACCTCGGCGATCGCTATCACGAGCTGTCGCCGACCGAGCTCTCCGACCTCCGGACCCTCGGGGAGCGATTCGTCCAGCCGCCTAAGCGGCCGCAGGACACGCCCGCCGGCGCCGCCTCGGCCGCGTAAGCTCGTCGTTCCGCCGCACCGCCGTACACAGCGCCCCTCGTCAGGGGCGTTTGTCATTTCCGGCCTGCCTGGGCTGATCGGCCTGTCCGCGGCCGGTCACTCGGTGTCGGTCAGCGACGTGCCTCGAGCGCGCGCCGCAGCGTCACGCCCATCCGGGTGCCCCCTCCCAACCCGACCTCCAGCGCCGGCAGCAGGCCGCCCATCGGTGGCCCCTCGACGCCGACGAAGGCGACCATATACCCGCGCGCGCGGCCGTCCTCGTCGTAGCGCGCGGAAGCGCCGCCACCCGCGTACGGCGCCCAGCGCGACTGGAGGAAGGGGTCGAGGAGAAATCGGGCGAGGAGGTCGCCGCGGGCGCTCGCCCTGAGTTCGCCGCCGGAAACGCTCCCCGAGCCGCCGGTCACGACGCCGCCGGCGGCCACCGCGCCGACGCGGACGTACGTCCCGAGTGGCCTGCTGAGCCCCACGCCCGCGTGGAGCGCGGTCGAGCGGCCGGCAATCACGTCGACCCGAGCCTCGGGCTGCAATCGCCGCCCGGTCTGAGCCGCCAGCGGCGGCGCGAGGAGCGCTGCCGCCACGCCCGCGCCGACCGCCATCAGCCATGCGCCCGGCGCGGCCGGCCGCGTCACGTGGCGCGGGCTCGCCAGAGTGCGAGCGTGTAGTCGGCGATGGACGCCGCCGACGTAATCGCCACCACGACGATGAGCGGATCCACCAGGTCGGGCCGCACGAGCGCGGCGAGCAGGGTCGCGAGCTGGAGGACGGTCACGGCCTTACCGAGGTAGCGCGCCTCGAAGCGCGCCTGCCGCAGCCACGGCACCGCCCGGGCGACGAAGAAGCCGATCGCCGTGGCGATGTCGCGCGCGAGCAGGACGAGGTACTGCCCAGTCGTCAGCGCCCCCTCCAGCAGGAGGGCGACGACGCAGGCCAGGACGAAGCACCGGTCGGCAATGGGGTCGATGAGCGCGCCCAGCCGCGTGGTCGACTTCCGGCGCCGGGCGAGCCACCCGTCGAGGAAGTCGGACCCCGAGGCGATTGCGATGAGCGTGACCCGCTCGGCCGTGCCCCGCACGACGAGAATCGCCGCCGCGCACACGACCCGCGTCAGCGAGATCACGTTAGGCAGGCTGAAGAGGTCGGCACGCTCCATGCGCGCAAGGTAGCACGGCGACCGGCGAGGGACGAGTGGCGCCGGACGGCGGACGCGCGCGCGGCGGGGGCCCGCCAGATGCAGAAGCGGCTCCTCTGCCCCGCACCCCCATGCCGACACTCGAAACCCACGTCCCTCGTCCCTCACTACTCGTCCCCGTCTCCCGCGCCCTCGTGCCGTGTGGCGGGAAGGGGACGCGGATGCTGGCACTCACCGGCGGCGGCCCCAAAGAACTCCTCCCCGTCGCCGGCGTGCCGGTGGTGGAGCGGGTAGCGCGGGAGTGCGCGGCGAGCGGCATTTCGGATCTTCTCGTCGTCACCGCGCCGGGCAAGGAGGCGATCGAGGCGCACCTGCGCCCGCTCGCGGGGGCGCCGGGCATGCCGTCCCGCATCGAGTTCGTGGTCCAGCACGAGCCGCGTGGACTCGCGGACGCCATCCGCCTGGGGCGCGACTTCGCGGGACGCCTGCCTCTCGCCGTCGCCCTCGCCGACAATCTCTTCACCGGCGCCACGCCGGCGGTCGCGCAGGTTGCGGACACCTACCACCGCCTGGGCCGAAACGTCGTCGCAGTCGTCGAAATCTTCGCCGCGGAGGCGAAGCGGCGTGGGGCCACCTCGGTCTTCCCCGGGCAGGTCGAGGGCGACGAATTCCGGATCGAGCGCATCCCCGACAAGGGGGCGCGCACGAAGACCTTCGACACGCTCGGGGCGGCCTCGGCCTACACCGGGGTGGGCCGCTATGTCTTCGAGCCCGAGGCCTTCGGCGTGATCGACGAGGTGGAGCGTACGCTCTCGAGCGGGATGGAGCTCGACGACGTGCCGGTCATGCAGCGTCTGCTCGAGCGTGGGCGCCTGGTGGGCCGCCGCATCGAGGGGCGCTTCCTCGACGTCGGGCTCCCGCAGGGCTACCACGAGGCCAACGAGCTCCTCGGCGCGTAACGAACAACAGCTCTCGGCCCTCTCAACTGCGGCTCTCGGCTCTCGGCTCTCGGCCCTCGGCTCTCGGCCCT
>Ga0307416_100002177_pt1 | contig 11111 bp, 7 predicted proteins | sample DK1Cmetagenome_2_FD_203821 | JGI IMG/M metagenome (GOLD analysis project Ga0307416, IMG submission 203821) | Maize rhizosphere microbial communities from greenhouse at UC Davis, California, United States - DK15-C-3 | ecosystem: Host-associated > Plants > Roots > Rhizosphere > Soil | place: USA...
GCCGCGCTGTTGCTGGTGCGTGCCCGGGCCCTGCGGCGGGAGGGCCGGCTGGATGCGGCGAACCAGGCGCTTGCAGAGGTCCTGCGACGGCGGAAGACACACCTCACCCTGCGGAACGACGCCCTCACGGACCGGGCACTGCTGCTTCTTGATTCCAGCCGCAGGTCACTCAATCCGCGGGACTGGGGACGACGGCACGAGGACCCGGTGCCGCAGCGGGAAATCGCAGCGCCGGTTCCCATCCGCAAGGACGAGGAGATGCGCCGGATCTGGGAACAGGATTGGAAGAAGCTCAGCGACGAGTAGGTTTGCCCTTGCTAGCTCCCCGTGAACCGGGCTCCGGAAAACATCGGCAGGAGCTGTTCGCCGAGCAGTGCGGCGCCGAGCACCACCATGATCACCCCGCTGGCCAGCGTTACCATCCGGGCGGTTCCCGGCCTGCTCTGCAGCAGGGTACGGGACAGCAGGGCGACGGCGGTGTATACGAGCCCTGCGAGCAGCACGAACGTCATGCCCAGCAGGCCCGACTGCACCGGGACAGGCAGGGATGCCTCCGCGCTCACGAACTGGGGAACGAGCGCCACATAGAAGAGCAGGCCCTTGGGGTTGATGCCGCTGGTTCCCATGCCCTGCAGGAAGGTGCTGAGCCGGGTGCTGCCGTCATTGCCGGCCCCGGCCGAAAAGCTGGCCGCGCGCCAGGAACGAAGCGTGCTCACCCCCAGCCACATCAGGTACCCCGCGCCCGCCAGGGTAATCCAGCCAAGGACGCCCGGCATTCCCGTGAGAAGGGCAGCAAGCCCCGCCACCAGCAAGACTGTGTGCAGGACGTATCCGCTGCAAAGCCCTGCCACCGCGGGCACAAAGCTGCGCCGCCTCAGGCCCGCAGCGATGGAATACGCCCAGTCCACGCCCGGCGTGCAGGCCAGGGCCGCGGCCACCAGCACAAAGGCTAAAAACAGCTCCGGGTTCATTGTTTCTCCTGCCAGATGGTCCGTCAGGAGAAACCTTAGACACTTTTGCGCCGGAAGTGCTGTCCCTTTTCGCTCATTGCGCAGCTCGGGCGGTAAGATTTTTGCGTGATTGACCACATTGACAGAAGTATCTTGCGCCACCTCAAAGAGGACGGCCGGATCACGGCGACCGCACTTGCCGGCAAGGTCGGTCTGACCGTTGCCCCCTGCCACCGGCGGCTGCGCGATCTGGAGCAGTCTGGCGTGATCCGGGGCTACCGGGCGGACATCGATCCGTCAGCCGTGGGGCTGGGGTTCGAGGCGATCGTGTTCGTGACCCTGCGGCAGGTGGACCGCTCCACCATGGAGGTCTTCGAAAACCGGGTCGCAGACAACCCGAACATCGTGGAGGCACAGCGGCTTTTCGGTTCGCCCGATTACCTGCTGAAGGTTATCGCCGAGGACCTGCCCGCCTACCAGCGCTTTTACGACGCCGAACTCACGTCCCTGCCGGGCGTGGAACGGCTGACCTCCACCCTGGTCATGAAGAACCTGAAGTCCAACGCGGGTCCGCCGGTTTAGCTGTCAGTTGTTGAGCAGGCCGGTGGTGCGGTAGGGGATGACTTCGCGGAGGAACATGCTGGTTGAGGTTCGCACGATGCCCGGGCAAAGCCTGATTTCCTCCGAGACCCGGTAGAGGTCGTCCGGGCTTGCGGCGACCACGCGGATCAGCAGGTCGGTATCCCCGGCGGGCGCGTGGCATTCGAGCACCTCCGGAATTTCGCGGAGCGCGGCAATGGCCTCGTTGAGGTGGCTCTGGTCCAGTTCCGCGCTTACGGAAGCGGCCACCCCGCGTCCCAGCGCGGCGGGAAGCACCCTGCTGCTGTTGGGGCGCAGGGCTCCCGACGCCGTCATTCGTTCCAGCCGGCTCTGCACTGTTCCACGGGCCAGGCCCAGCCGCTGTGCCAGCACCATGATGGGGACGCGCGGGTCTTCGTCCAGGCCCTGCAAGATGCGCTTGTCGGTGGCGTCCAGTTCCTGCACAGCCCGTCCTTCCCTTCAGGATCTAGCACCGTTACCCCGGTGCAAGAGCGGACAAAGTCAGCTGGGCCCAACTGTATTAGCCGGAGGCCACATTACCCGGATGCCACGAGGCCCAGCTGGCGGGCAATCACTACGGCTTCGAGCTGCGAATGAACTCCGAGCCGGGAGTGGATGGCCTTTACATAGCCCCGGCAGGTGTTCTGGGATATACCAAGGGTCTTGGCGTTCGACCGCACATCCTTACCCTCAGCCATCAGCCGCAGCACTTCCATCTGCCGCTTAGTCAACAAGGGCACGGCAGAGACAAGGTCTGGTGGCTGCACCCGTTCTCCAAAAGCCGCCAGAATGTGCGGATCGACTTCGATTATCCCGGCATGGGAATGCCGGACGGTAGCAAGGAGCTTGGTGAGGGGAGTTTCCCTGGCCAGGAATGCGGAGACACCGGCAGCGGCCGCCTGCGCCAGACCCTCTCTCGTGGGCTCGCTGGCGAGCATCACCACCCGTATTCCCGGCAGCGCCGCGACAATTTCTGCGGCAATTGCGGCGCCCCGGTCCTCCAGCTGGCCGCAGCCTATGATCACGACGTCCGGCTGAAGGGTTCGGCACATCCGGAGGCCGACCGACGCGTTCCTGGCATGACCCAGACCCTGAAGGTCAGGCTCGCGGTCAAATGCCAACGTCAGCAGTTCCGCAAATGAAGTGTGGTCATCAATAACGAGGACAGTCGTTTGGGCTACGCCGCCGTCAAGAACTTCTGCCGTCATTGCCATTATCCCCAATCACCGGTCCATACGCGCATCGTTGCGCATCAAGTACACGGTTCCCATTGATCTTGTATGCGAAAGTATGCTCCGTCCCAAGCCCGGGTGTATAGGTGAACGGCCCCCTCTCTGAGGTTAAGGACCCCCTATTTTGGGGGTTCGCCTAACTAATCTTGGGACTGTCTGTCGGTCCTGCGCAGGGGGAAGCTTAGAGCACTGGCAATGAGGCCACCACCCTGCAGCTTGGATGAGCGATGACCGGTTTGTTTGCACGATGGAGTTTCCAATTCCGGCTGCTGATCCTGGCATTGGCTGCAGGAATAATAGCAATGGGGTTCTGGTACTTTCCCAGGTCCTCAGTAGACGCGTTGCCCGAGTTCGAGCCTGCCCAAGTTGAGATCCAGACCGAGGCCTTGGGATTGTCCGCCCTTGAAGTGGAACAATTAATCACTTCGCCGATGGAAGTGGACCTCCTTAATGGGGTTGCGTATCTGGATGAAATCCGATCGCAGTCGGTTCCGGGCCTTTCCTCGATCCAATTGCTCTTCGAACCAGGGACCGACTTGGCTCGGGCGCGCCAACTTGTTGCCGAGCGCCTGGTCCAGGCCCACTCGCTTCCGCGGGTCTCCTCACCGCCTGTGCTGATGCAGCCGAAGTCCTCCACCAGCAGGGTCATGATGGTCCGGCTGTCGTCCTCGGAGGTACCGCTCATCGACATGTCCGTCCTTGCCAGATGGAATATCAGTCCACGCCTAATGGGTGTTCCCGGGGTTGCGAACCTTTCAATCTGGGGCCAGCGCGAGCAGCAGATGCAGGTGGAAGTGGACCCGGAAGCGCTTCAGGCGCGGGGGGTAACACTCAATCAGATCATCCGGACAACGGGCAACGCTGTGTGGGTATCGCCACTGACGTTCCTCGAGGCCTCAACCCCGGGAACGGGCGGCTTCCTGGAAACCGATAACCAGCGCATTGGGATCCAGCATGTCCTGCCCATCACCACCCCCAGCGACCTGGCGCAGGTCAGCGTTGAGAACGTGACAGGCCCTCCGCTGGCACTGGGCGATGTGGCAACAGTCAGGGAAAACCACCAGCCGCTCATCGGCGACGCAGTGGTGGATGAGGACCCCGCCCTCATGCTGGTCATCGAGAAGTTTCCCGAAGCCAACACGGCTGAGATCACAGCAGCGCTCGAAGCGGCATTGGAGGACTTGAAGCCAGGCCTTTCGGGAATCAATGTCGACACCAGCGTCTACCGGCCTGCAACTTTCCTTGAGTCCGCGGTGCAGAACCTGGGCACGGGCTTCATCGTCGGCCTGTTGTTGGCTGCCCTCCTCCTGGGACTCTTCTTCAAGTCCTGGCGGATGGCCCTTGTGGGTCTGATTGTCCTGACAGTATCCACGGCGGCAGCTTTGCTCTTGCTGTTCGTGCTCGGAATCGGGCTGAACGTCATGGTCTTCGCCGGGCTGGTTCTGGCTTTAGTCGTGGTCGTGACCGACCTCGTGACTGACCTGAACGGGCTACGCCGGCGGCGGGAGCTTTCCACCTCTGTCTCCGGCCGGCGGGCGGCGGCGGCTGCAGCGTCCACTGACGCCACGGACGGCGGGAGCCCGGCGGAGGCAGAGGCGAAGGCGGAGCCACGGATGGCGCTCATTACTGCCGCCCTCCAGCAGACCCGCAATGCAGTCATCTTCGCCGGACTTACCATGGCGCTCGTCCTGCTGCCCGTGCTGTTCCTGGCAGGGTTGAACCGGGCCCTTTTTGTTCCCTTGGTGCTGTCCTTCCTGTTGGCGCTCGCGGTTGCCCTGCTCATTGCGTGGCTCCTGACCCCGGCATTGGCCCTCACCTTCATGGCCGGCGAGGAGCGCTCTCCGCAGCTCCCGGGCAAGATCAGGGCAGGTATCCGGACAGCAGTCGAACGGAGCGCCGCGAAATCCCGGTGGGTGTTGGCGGCAGGTGCTCTGCTCGCGGTAGCTGCGGTAGCCGGCGTTCCGCTCCTTGCTGCCGGGCAGCCCTCGGTAACTGCACTTCAGGACCGGATCCTGCTGGTGCAGTGGGACGGGATGGCGGGGACGTCGAACAGCGAAATGAGCCGGATATCCGCACTTGCCAGCAAAGAACTGAAGACCATACCGGGCGTCGCCAACGTAGGGGGGCACGTGGGTCGTGCCATCACCTCCGACCGGGTAGTCGGGGCAAATTCGGGCGAACTTTGGGTCACCATGGAGGCGGACGCCGACTACTCGAATGTGGCCGACGCGGTGGGAGAAGTTGCGGCAGGCTACCCAGGGATCAGCGGCAGCGTTGTCACGTATGGTCAGAACCGGCTCGATGCGGAACGCAGCCGGTCAGAACATGAGTTCTCGGTCAGGGTCTTCGGGGTCGATCCCCAGGTCCTGCGGGAAACGGCGGAAGACGTCAGGGAGATGATGTCCACCACGCCTGGGCTCGTTGACCCGCAGTTGTCCCTTCCCCAGCTCCAGCCCATCGCCGAGATCGAGGTTAACCTGGACAAGGCACAGGATGCGGGCATCAAACCAGGTGATGTGCGCCGTGCAGCAGCCACCCTGCTGCAGGGCGTGGACGTCGGCTTCCTTTTCGAGCAGCAGAAGGTCTTCCAGGTGGTGGTGAAGGGCACTCCGGCGACCAACTCAAGCCTCACCAGCGTTAAGGAGTTGCTCATTGACAAGCCTGGCGGTGGCCATGTGCGGCTCGGGGAGTTGGCGGATGTCCGCATTACGCCCAACGAGTCAGTTATCACCCACATCGATACCTCCCGCCACATCGACGTGGTGGCCCAGGTGGACGGCAGGTCCACCGGAGACATCACAACAGACGTCAACGCCGGGCTGGCCAACCTTGATTTCCCAACGGAGTATCACGCGCAGGTGCCGTCCCAATACTCGGAGCGGCAGGACACTGTGCAACTGGTCTTGGCCGTCGCCGGAGCAGTCCTGATCGGTGTCCTGGTCCTCCTCCAGACGGCGCTGGGAAGCTGGCGCGTGGCACTGGTCGTATTCCTTGCGCTGCCCCTCGCTCTGGCAGGCGGTGTCTTGGGCGCATTCGTCACAGGCGGGATCGGGTCCCAGGTGACCCTCCTTGCCTTCGCGGCGCTGTTGGGCATGGCTGTGCGTGATTCCATCCTGCTGGTCCGGCGCGCCCAATCTCCGGGCGCTGCCAACACTGAGGCAACTGTCGAGGCACGGGAGGAAGCCCCCGAACAGGGTGGTTCGCGCTCCTCAATTTTGCAGGCAGCCCAGGAACGGCTCGTACCAATTGTGATTGCTGCGGTTATCAGCGCGGCATTCCTGATCCCCCTGGTGGTACTGGGGGGAGTGGTTGGCAGGGAAACTATCCTGCCCTTGGCCGTCGTGGTATGGGGTGGCTTGGTGACACACGCCCTGCTTGTTCTGTTTGTCCTGCCAACCCTCCTGATCCTGTTTGGCACTGGCGCCCCGGAGGATCAACTGAAGCCACAAGGCCCCGCCGACGCTGCGGAGCTCCCTGTAAGAACGGAAGTATCATGACGACTGCAAACGTGCCTTGGAAGCGCCACCTGTTCGGTGCCATGGTTATGGCTTGCCTGGTCTGTGGCCCAGTGGCCGCATGCGGGGAAGTGCCTGAGGCGGCGCCGGCCGCAACCGGGCTGGAAGCGGCCACCCTTGAGGAGGTTGACGGGCAGGAAGTCAGCCGCATCACCTTGACGGAGAAAGCTGCAGAACGGCTGGGGGTGGCTACAGGCGCTGTAGAGAGCGTTGAGGGTAAACTCCAGGTTCCCTACTCGGCCCTGATCTATGACGCCAGTGGCGGCACCTGGGTCTACACCAACCCCGAGCCGCTGGTCTTCGTCCGGGCGCCCGTAGCTGTTGAACGGATCGAGGCTCCCGCCGTGAAGTTGGCCAGCGGGCCCCAGCCCGGAACCAGGATCGTAACGGTAGGGGCAGCCGAACTCCTGGGTGCTGAACTGGATACGGCGCACTGACCAGCTATGCGCAAGCTTATTGCCTTCAGTCTCAAGTTCCGTTCGGTGGTGGTAGCGCTCGCCGTCGGAATCATGATGGTTGGTGCCGTCCAGATCAGTTCAGCCTCAGTGGACGTGTTTCCCGAGTTCGCACCGCCCCGGGTGGAAATCCAGACCGCCGCCCTGGGCCTGACCGCCGCGGAAGTGGAGGAGCTGGTCACGGTTCCGCTGGAGGACGCGCTCAACGGCTTGGAGGGGCTGGACGAGCTGAGGTCAAAGTCGGTTTCCCAACTGTCCTCGGTTCTGATGATTTTCGATCCGGGTACTGATCTGCTGAAGGCGCGGCAGCTGGTTTCGGAAAGAGTTGCAACGGTCACGCCGACGCTGCCCAGCTGGGCCACCCCACCGGTGATGCTGCAGCCCTTGTCCTCCACCAGCAGAGTCATGAAAATCGGCTTGTCCTCGGACGAGCTGAGCCTGATCGAAATGTCCATGTTGACCCACTACAAGCTGCGGGCACACCTGCTCTCCGTCCCGGGGGTGGCCAACGTTGCCATCTGGGGTGAACGGAAGGAAACGCTCCAGGTGCGCGTCAAGCCTGACCGGCTGCTGGCCGAAAAGGTGACCCTGCAGCAGGTGATGTCAACTACCAGTGACGCCATGCACGCCGGACTGCTCAAGCACTCATCCGGCAACATGGTAGGCACCGGCGGCGTTGTTGAGACTCCGAACCAGCGCGTTGGCATTTCGCACGTCCTGGCCATCCGCACCCCTGAGGATCTCGCCAAGATCACTATCCAGGAACGCGACGGGAACCCCCTGCGCCTGGGCGACGTGGCCGACGTCGTGATGGACCATAACCCCCTGATCGGTGATGCCGTCATCAACGACGGCGAAGGCCTGATGCTCATCGTGGAGAAACTGCCGTGGGGCAACACCCTCGAAGTGACGAAGGGAGTGGAGGAGGCGCTGGAGCAGATGGCTCCGGCACTGTCGGGAATCGACGTCGACACCGCCATTTTCAGGCCGGCGACCTTCATCGAGCAATCGCTGGAAAACCTGAGCCTGGCGCTGCTGCTGGGAATCGTGCTGGTCATGATGGTGCTGGGAGCCTTTCTTTTCCAGTGGCGGACGGCCCTCATCAGCCTGATCGCCATCCCCTTGTCCCTCATCACAGCAGGCGTGGTCATAATGATGACCGGCAGCACAGTGAACACCATGGTGCTGGCCGGTCTGGTCATAGCCGTGGGCGTTGTGGTGGATGACGCCATCATCGATATCGAAAACATCATTCGACGGTTGAGGCAGCATCGGGAAAGCGGAAGCGGCCGGTCCACGGCATCCGTTGTGCTGGAGGCCTCCATGGAGGTCCGCGGACCAATCGTGTACGCCACCCTCATCATTGTGGTGGCCGCGGTACCCATCTTCTTCCTTGAAGGACTCACCGGGGCTTTCTTCCGTCCACTCGCCAGCGCTTATACGCTGGCAGTTTTCGCCTCCATGCTGGTGGCGCTCACAGTCACTCCAGCCCTTGCGCTCATCTTCCTGCGCAAGGCTCCGTTGGATCCGCGGGACCCGCCATTGGTCCGGGTCCTCAAGCGCGGGTACCACAAGCTGATGTCCCGGGTCATCCGGCGCCCTGGGCCTGGCTACCTCGCTTTTACCGCCCTGACTCTCGCCGGCGTCCTGGTGGCCCCGTTGCTGGGCCAGGCACTGTTGCCGTCGTTCAAGGAACGCGACTTCCTCATGCACTGGGTGACCCAACCGGGCACGTCTTTGGCCGAGGAGGTCCGCATCAGCGAACGGGCCTGCAAAGAGTTACTGGCCGTAGAGGGAGTTCTGAATTGCGGCGCCCATATCGGGCAGGCGCTGGCGGCAGATGAGGTGGTGGGGGTGAACTTCGGTGAGAACTGGATCAGCGTGGATCCCGCGGCCGACTACGACAAAACCCTGACCGCCGTGCAGGAAGTAGTGGACGGATATCCAGGGATTCACCGCGACGTGCAGACTTACTTGAAGGAGCGGATCCGGGAGGTCCTCACGGGTCAAGGCGACGCGGTGGTAGTCCGGGTATACGGCGATGATCTGGAAACTTTGCGCGAGCTGGCCAAGGAAGTCGAGGAGGTGATGGGAGGTATCGACGAAGCCGTGGAGGAACACGTATCGCTGCAGGTGGATATTCCACAGGTGGACGTCGAGGTCAACCTCGAGGCGGCAAAGCGTCATGGCATCAAGCCCGGCGACGTCCGGCGGGCTGCGGCAGCGATGGTCGCCAGCGAGGAAGTAGGTGACCTGTGGCGGGAAGGCAAGGTCTTCGACGTCCGTATCTGGAGTCCCCCCGAGGCCCGCTCAGACGTAACAAGCATTGGCAACCTGCTCGTCGATACTCCATCCGGAGTGCCGATCCGGCTCGCCGAGGTGGCGGACGTACGGGTTAACGCAACTCCAGGCGTCATTGACCGGAACAACAATTCCCGCAGGATCGACATCAGCGCCAATGCCGCATCGGATGGTGAACTGGGTGCCTTGGTGACGAAACTACAGGAAGAGCTCGCCGAGGTGGACTTTCCAGCCGGCTACCATGCTGAGGTCCTTGGGGAGTTCGCGGAACGCGAAGCCGCCACCCGGCAGCTCCTGATCTTTGCCGCGGCTGCTCTCCTGGTCATTTTCCTGCTGCTCCAGGCATCATTCGGCAGCTGGCGGTTGGCTGCGTTGATCATGTTTACACTCCCTGTTGCGCTCGTCGGCGGAATGTTCGCGGCCTACCTGAGCGGCGGCGTTCTCTCGCTCGGCTCGATCGTTGGATTCCTGACGGTTATGGGGATCGCGGCGCGCAATGGCATCCTCCTCATCAGCCATTGCCAGCACCTTGAAGCATACGAAAATGAAAAGTTCGGGCCCGAACTGGTGCTGCGGGGCGCGGGGGAACGGCTCTCGCCCATCCTGATGACGACGCTCGCCACCGGGCTGGCGCTGGTGCCGCTGATCATCATGGGCACTATCCCCGGCCATGAAATCGAACATCCCATGGCTGTAGTCATCGTCGGCGGACTGGTGTCCTCAACGCTCCTCAACCTTTTCATCCTGCCGTCCCTGTACCTGCGCTTCGGGAAACGGAGGGCCAAGGCTTCGCCGCCCGCTGCTCCAGTTCCCACGCCGGTGGGATAGCTTCCTGGACGGATGGAGCATATCGATCAATTCTTATCCTCGATGCCGGGTTCAGCTGGTCAAACTGATCAATGAGGATAGTGCCTGTTGGTGTTCCTTGCCTGTTTTATGCTCAAATAGTGGCAACGAAGGCAGAAGCTACCGCTGATTCCCTCAGGCTTACAGGGTCCCGGCACACCACCCGGAAACTGGACACCGCTTCCCGCAAAGAGGCCGCCGCTGATTGGCACTTGTTCACACCACGGTCATTCTGCAAACACTCAAGAGCCCCTGAGCTACCGACGTCGGATTTCCGAAGTCAGTAGCTGAGGGGCTCTTGTGCTGTCCCGGCACACCTTCCCTTCCCGCATAGGGTTGACCCATGACCTCCGCAGGCCGCTTTGCCCCCAGCCCCTCCGGTGACCTCCATGTAGGGAATCTTCGGACGGCAATCCTTGCCTGGCTGTTCGCCCGCTCCACGGGCCGGAAGTTCCTGCTCCGCGTGGAAGACCTGGACCGCGCACGGGCCGGCGCTGAAGCGGGCCAATTGCGGGACCTGGAGGCTATCGGTGTTACCTGGGACGGCGACGTGGTGCGCCAGACTGCCCGTGGCCCTTACTATGCCGAGGCGATTTCCCGGTTGCAGGCTGCCGGGCTGACGTACGAGTGCTTCTGCACCCGCCGTGAAATCCAGGAGGCACCGTCCGCTCCGCACGCGCCCCAGGGTGCGTATCCGGGGACCTGCCGGCGCCTCGATCCCGCAGAGTTGGAGTTCAAGCGCTCTACACGTCCCGCGGCCATCCGGCTGCGCGCAGACGTCGGACAGTACACCGTCCGCGACCTGCTCCACGGCACCTATACCGGTGTGGTGGACGACTTTGTGCTGCGGCGCAACGACGGGGTGACGGCCTACAACCTTGCAGTGGTAGTGGACGACGCTGAGCAGGGCATCGATCAGGTGGTCCGCGGCGACGATCTCCTCCCGTCCACTCCGCGGCAGGCGTTCCTTGCCGCGCTCCTGGATATTCCTTCTCCGGAATATGCGCATGTTCCGTTGGTGGTGAATGCCGACGGCGTCCGGCTGGCAAAGCGGGACGGCGCGGTGACGCTGCGGGATCTGGCAGATGCGGGAAGCCCTGCCGCTGCCGTCCGGGACCGGCTGCTCGAATCGCTGGGATTGCCGGCCGGTCCACTTGAGAAGGCCCTGGGGGCCTTCGGCCCGTCCACCCTGCCACTGGGACCCTGGGTGTG
>Ga0307416_100002178_pt1 | contig 11111 bp, 10 predicted proteins | sample DK1Cmetagenome_2_FD_203821 | JGI IMG/M metagenome (GOLD analysis project Ga0307416, IMG submission 203821) | Maize rhizosphere microbial communities from greenhouse at UC Davis, California, United States - DK15-C-3 | ecosystem: Host-associated > Plants > Roots > Rhizosphere > Soil | place...
CTTTCATGCACATTTCAGAACTCGAAACACCCGCGGTCGTCGTCGATCTCGATGTGATGGACCAGAACCTCGCGCGCATGGCTGCTTACTGTCGCGAGCACAAACTGCGGCTGCGCCCGCATACGAAGTCGCACAAGATTCCCGAACTGGCCCAACGACAGATCGCGAGCGGCGCCCTGGGAATTACAGTTGCCAAGCTTGGCGAAGCTGAAGTGATGCTCAAGGCCGGCATCACAGACATTCTCATCGCGTATCCGATTGTCGGCGACGAAAAGACCACACGCCTGGCGCGAATCGCAGAACAATCGAAGATCTCTGTCGCGCTGGATTCACAAGAAGCGGCGCGGGGGATCTCGGCTGCGGCTACGAGACAGGGAAGCACGATCGGAGTGCTGGTCGAGATGGATGTCGGGTTTCGTCGCTGTGGTCTCGGGAATGAGAATGATCTGCTGGCGTTAGCGAAGGTGATTACTGAACTGCCGGGGCTCGAGTTCAAAGGGTTGATGTTCTTTCCGGGACATTTCACTGTTGGACCAGAGCAGAGAGCTGAGTTGCGCGCGGAGGTTAATGATTTCCTCGACCGTTCGTTGGAGACATTTGCGCGCGCCGGGTTGCCGTTGTCGATTGTCAGTGGAGGTTCAACACCGACGGCATATGAAAGCAGTCTGTTTCACGGCGTGAACGAAGTGCGACCGGGGATGTATATCTTCAATGATCGAACTACGGCAGGGATACAGGCCGCTTCGCTGAACGATTGCGCGCTGTCAGTGGTTGTCACAGTTGTAAGTACTGCCGTTCAGGGGCATGCGATCGTCGATGGCGGATCGAAGACGTTCTCTTCCGATCGTTATCAGGCAGATGACGGCGTGGGCTTTGGTCTTGTGAAGGAAGATCACGCGGCGATTGTTGAACGCCTTTCCGAGGAGCACGGTATCTTGAATGTCGCGCATTCCGAAAGGCGTCACAGTGTTGGCGATCGGCTCAGCATCATCCCGAATCACGTTTGCGCAACGCTCAACATGCACGATGAGATCTACGGCGTGAGAGGCGAGCAGGTGGAGACAGTCTGGCGCGTCGCAGGCCGCGGAAAGGTGCGATGATTTGAGAATAGGTCCTATTCTACTGATCATCACCGCGCTCTTAATTCCCGTTTTCCCGAGTACGCAAGCCGTCTACGATCTCGTGATCCTGAATGGCCGCGTGATCGATCCGGAATCGAGATCCGACGCCGTTCGCAATCTCGGCATCTCAAACGGCGCCATCAAAACCATCAGCTCCAGCATACTTCGCGGCCGCACCGTGCTCGATGCGCGTGGTCTCGTAGTCTCGCCCGGCTTCATCGATCTGCACCAACACGGCCAGGATGAGGAGAACTATCGCTTCAAAGCGATGGACGGCGTCACGACTGCGCTCGAACTCGAAGTCGGCACTGGAGACATCGACGCATGGTATGCGCAACGCGAACAGAAGTCGCTGATCAACTTCGGTGTGAGCGCCGGGCATCTGGCAGCCCGTATGGCTGCGATGCGTGAGCCTGCAAAGTTTCTGCCCACCGGTGATGCCGCACGCAGAGCAGCCACTGATGCCGAAATAGAGGGCATGAAGAGCAGTCTCGAAGAAGGTCTGAAACGCGGAGCGGTGGCGGTGGGCTTCGGAATTCAGTACACGCCCAATGCGTCGCGCTGGGAAATTCTCGAGATGTTTCGTATGGCTGCCCGTTACGGTGCGTCGTGTCACGTGCACATGCGACACGCCGGTGTGAAAGAGCCGGGCAGCAGTATTCAAGCTCTCGAAGAAGTGATCTCGGCCGCGGCGATCACGGGAGCGCCGCTGCACGTCGTTCACATTCAAAGCACTGGTGGACCAGCGACGCTGAAGTTGCTGCAAATGATCGGCGAAGCAAAGTCGCGCAACCTCGATGTGACGACTGAGTGTTATCCCTACATCGCGGGCATGACTGACATCAAGTCGGCGATCTTCGATGAAGGCTGGCAGGAAGTTTTTGGGATCGACTACAAAGATCTGCAATGGGCTGCGACTGGTGAGCGATTAACGAAAGAGACGTTTGCTCAGTATCGTCAAACGGGTGGGATGGTCGCTGTTTTCTCGATGACAGAGGAAGTTGTGACTGGCGCGATCAAGAGTCCGCTGACGATCATTGCGAGTGACGGCATCCTCGAAAACGGCAAAGGGCATCCGCGCACAGCCGGAACGTATTCACGAATCCTGGGCAAATACGTGCGCGAGCAGAACGTACTGACCCTGATGGACGCGCTTACTAAAATGACGTTAATGCCCGCGCAACGACTCGAGAGACGTGTGCCGTCAATGAGAAAAAAGGGTCGGATTCGACCGGGCGCTGACGCCGATCTCACGATCTTCGATCCGCAAACGATCAGTGATCGATCAACTTTTCAGGAACCGGCGAAGTATGCTGACGGAATTAAATTTGTAATCGTGAATGGCGTCGTGATCGTCAAAGATGGCCAACTCCAACCCGGCGTTGATCCCGGTCGCCCCGTCCGCGCACCCCAACTCTAATCTCTGCGTATCTCTGCGACCTCTGCGGTAAAAGGCGCTTTCCAACGCAGAGGTCTCAGAGATACGCAGAGTGCCGCAGAGATTACTCCGGCAGGCTCAAGTTATCGTCAACGATAACTTCCATCGCTATGCCCGCGAGGCGCGCGTAACGTAGCACGACCAGCAGGTCGGGTTCGCGTGTACCCAACTCGAAGTTTGAAACTGCCGAATAATGGACCGTCAGTTCCAGGGCCCGCGCCATCTCCGTCTGGCTCATATTCAGTCGTTTCCTGATCGCCAGTAATTTCTGGGTCAACAGCAACGGTTTCTTTCGAGGCGAGCGCCCCATCAGGCCACAACTCCTGACGAAGATGCGCTCTTGAATTTATATGTATTTTCACTTACACTGCGCGCCGACCATGAGGACAACCGATACGCCCGAACTAGTCGGGCGTGACTCACCAGCGGATCTGCCCTCTCGCCCTGATCAGTGTCTGCTCCTTTTCATTTTAAACAGTTTTGGAGCGCATGCCCGGAGGCAAAAGTGGGTGTTGCCTGTGCGTTCCGCCGAGAGCGGTAGTTCGGCCTGAGAATCGTGCTGCCGCTCTCACTAAAGTACTGCCCACAAATTGTCGTGAAAGTATGAGTGTCGCCGGCGTCAGCTTGGCGAGGTTAGCTCATCTTCGTAGCGTCGAAGGTTAACGCGAGGATTTTCGCTTGGCAACAGATTTGCGCGTTCTACGCCTTTATTGCGCCTGTTTAGTGCGAAAAAGCACGAACACACAGCCATTCGAGAGCTGCTGAGACTTCACCAACTCCAGATCGATCTGATGGGCCATCTCATGAAACAACGGAATTCCTGAACCCAGTAAGATCGGGTGGATGTTGAGGCCGATTTCGTCGATCAATCCCGCCTCAAACAACGGTTTTGCCAGGACTCCGCCACCCATGATGCAAATGTCCCTGCCGTCCTCTTCTTTAAGTCGCCGCACGAAATCCACTACGTCTTCAGAAACGAAGGTCAGTCCCTTTTTGCCACGTTGCTTGAGCGTGCGCGAGAAAACGTAAGTCTGTACACCGTTATGCACTGGTAATGGCCCATGGCTGAGGGCGACTTCGTAAGTCCGCCGGCCCATCAACATGGTGTCGATAGTTTTCCAGTAATCGCGCATGATCTCGCCCGCTTCTTTGCACCACATAAGCCAGTCATACGAGTCGTCCTTGCGGGCAATGTAGTTATCAAGACTCGAGGCGCCGCCGAAAGTCACCTTACGCATACTTGTCTCCTTTCTGATTCCGATCTCAAACAAACTTAGCCCACGTTTCATGACACCTGCTGTCATATTTTTGAGATAGAATTAGCTACAAAGAGGCACAAAGCGAAAACCAGTGAGGGCGGATCGACTATTTTCCATCGTGCTGCTGTTGCAGGCGCATCACCAGATGACTGCGCGCGACCTCGCCTCCCGTCTGGAAGTGTCGGAGCGGACCATCCATCGCGATATGGAGGCGCTGAGCGGCGCCGGCATTCCCGTCGTTGCGGCCAGAGGCCTCGGCGGTGGCTGGTCTTTGCTGGGCGAATACCGCACGAGTCTGACCGGACTAACGGAAACTGAGATCCAGTCGCTATTTGTCACTAAGCCCACGAAGTTGCTGGCGGACTTGCGACTCGAGAAGGCCGCCGACGGCGCGCTGCTGAAGCTGTTAGCGTGTCTGCCTGCGACCTTCCGACAGGGTGCTGAGCGAGCGCGCCAGCGCATTCATGTCGACGTCAGTGGCTGGTCGCGACGCGAAGAAGCAGTGCCGTTCCTTCCGATCTTGCAGGAAGCGCTTTGGCTCGAGCGCAAGCTTCAAATCAGTTATGAACGCGGCCCCGATTGTGAAGCAGTGCAACGTTTGATCGCGCCCTTCGGGCTCGTGGCGAAAGGCAGTGTCTGGTATCTAGTCGGCGCTGTTGATGGCCATGTGCGCAGTTATCGAGTGTCACGAATCACCCACGCCGAAGTTTTGAATGAGCACGCCGAGATTCCCGCCGATTTTGATCTCACAACGTTCTGGCAGCAGTCAGCGACGGTATTTAAAACAAACGTGCCTAATTACGTGGCGCAGTTCTGGGTTGCGCCCGAGGTTCTGCTGCGTTTGAGTTTTGCGGGACGTTTTGCACGTGTCACGGAAACTGACGAAACTGACGCGCGCGGCTGGCGAAAGGTCGTGGTTGGGTTTGATGTGGAAGAGATGGCCTGCGAGTATGCCGTCTCCTTTGGTCCCAATCTCGAAGTCATCGAACCGCAATCGCTCCGCGAGAAAGTTATCGACATGGCCCATGCCACACTACGGTTTTACAAAAGTCTATCCACAGATTACACAGATAAATAAAATTCATCTGTGTAATCTGTGGATAGGTTTAAAACTTCTTGACACCTCACGCACTTCACGTCTAGTATCCGCGCCTCTCATATCGAGGTTTGAGCATGAAATCAGCAGGCGCTTTGCTGCTTGACCTTAGTGGTTCGAATACCTTAAGCAGCAAACTACAAAAAATTCTCGAAACTGCATTTACTATTACTCTACCCCCGCACTTCTCCCGAATCGACGAGGAGTTGGCCCAAACTATCCGGCGCGTTGATGCCGGTCTGATTTTCCTGATCAGCGTTCCCGCAACACTCGCTGCCACGTGCGATGTTCTCGCTGCACTGAAAACAGTCGTGCCTGATGTGCCGGTGATCGTGGTCCTCGAAGAGTGTGATTCAGCTGAAGTATTTGAACGCCAGGCAGATTCACGGCAGCAACAGTTTCGCCAACTCATCGGGCAGAGTCCGATCTTCCTGCAACAGGCGCAAAAGATCTCTTTGATCGCTTCATGCGAGGCGAATGTGCTGATCGTCGGTGAAACCGGAACCGGCAAGGAGTTGTACGCCCGCGCGATTCACTACGGCAGCGCGCGTGCAGGCCGTCCATTCATGCCTGTGAACTGCGGCGCAATACCCGCGGAATTGGTGGAAAACGAATTATTCGGACACATTCGTGGTGCTTTTACGAGTGCTTCGAGTCTGCAAGTCGGACTGATCGAAGAAGCGAACGGCGGCACGCTCTTTCTCGACGAGATCGACTGTTTGCCGGTTCATGCGCAGGTGAAGTTACTCCGCTTTTTACAGGAGAAAGAATACCGTCCACTCGGATCTTCGCGTATGAGACGAGCTGACGTGCGCGTAGTCGCGGCGAGTAATCTGAACCTGGAGGAGGCAGTGGACACGGGAAAAGTGCGGCAGGATCTTTTTTACCGGCTCAATATCATCTCGTTGACTCTGCCGCCGCTGCGCGATCGACGTGAAGACATTCCGTTGCTGGCACGCCACTTCCTCGCCAGGTATTCACGCGAGTTTGACAGCCAGGTCAGCGACTTTTCCGACGAAGCGATGGATATGTTGATGGTCTATAGCTGGCCGGGCAACGTCCGTGAACTCGAGCACGCAGTGGAGCGCGCGATCGTTATGTGTAATAAGCCGTTAATTCAGGCTTCAGACATCGTGCTGTCGAACCAGGCGGTGGCCGGCAAGCGCGAATCGTTGCGTGAAGCAAAGGCGAAAGAGATCGAGCGCTTCGAGAAAAACTACATTCAGGGTGTGCTGAGTGCGTGTCGTGGAAACATCACACGCGCCGCGCAGATCTCTCAGAAGAATCGCCGCGCGTTCTGGCAGTTGATCCAGAAATACCGGATCGACGTCAGTCGCTTCAAGCCCGCTTCATAGGGTGGTCAAATCAACTCCTTGCCAGGATAAAAATGTCCTGGTCGAAATAATAGGTCGTTTAAGTCCAATAGGACCTATTTGCCATTCCAGCCTGGATAAATCTCACCAGCCCTCATTTTTTTACTCGATGAAAATCCAATCTTTTTCGCGTGGTCCAGGTATTGCTCTTTCGCAGCTCTAATCGGCACATGGAAGGTGTGATGCATGAACCGAGCGTAGCTGAGACTGTGCGGGCGATCAGGGAATACCTGCGCCAGAATCCAAATGCACAGGACACACAGGCCGGAATCCTGCACTGGTGGCTTACGGAACTGCCGGCAAAACCACGTGACGCCACCGTCAAACAAGCGCTCGAGGACCTGGTCCATGATGGTTTTCTGAGCGAACATAAAGGTAAAGACGCGCAGATCTCATATCGCATGAAAAATCCACCGCCCTAACGACACAAAACCACATCCTTTCGTCATTTCATTTGAACTTCCCTGCAAACAAAGGCAAGCAATGAAGGAGGAGCCTGATGCCAGCCACACTTACCTATCCCGGTGTCTACGTGGAAGAGATTCCCAGTGGAGTACACACCATCACCGGCGTTGCCACTTCGATCACCGCCTTCATTGGCCAGGCTGACCGAGGTCCCGTCGACGAAGCTTTCGTCATCAACAGCTTCGGCGACTACGAGCGAAACTTCGGCGGCTTATCGTTGAAGAGCACGATGAGTTTTGCCGTCAGGGATTTTTATCTGAACGGCGGCTCCAAGGCCGTGATTGTGAGAGTGAGTAACGGCGCGGCGACGGCTCGTGCGCAACTGCCGACCGCTTCAGCGAGTCCGGCAAATCCGGATCCTCCCGGTGACAATCTCTTTCTCGACGCATCGAGCGCTGGTTCGTGGGGCAACAATCTCACCGTGCTGATCGACTACAACACGAAAGACAAGAATTCACCCAACGCGTCGCTGTTCAACGTCACGATCTTCGAAACCGATCCAGTCACTAATCAGGTCACAGCTTCCGAAAAGTTTCTCAACGTTTCCGTCGATCCGGCCAATGTGCGGTTTATCGCGAAGGTGCTCGAACAAGGTTCGGCGCTGATGCGAGTTCCGGTAGACAACGCCAACGCTTACCTGATGCCCAATGTTCGGCCTGACGAGACCGTCACCGCGGTGAGTCCGCCGGCAAGTCCACCGGCTCCCGATAAGCCGACGCCGATTAAGGCAAGCGGTGGCTCAGACGGCGCTGACGTTGGCGAAACGCAGTTCATCGGCCCGGGCATGGCCGGCGACAAGCGCGGTCTTTACGCACTCGAGAAAGCTGACCTGTTCAACCTGCTCTGCATTCCGCCTTTCACGTCCACGCTCGACGTCACCACCGGATTGGTAGGCGAAGCGGCAGTGTATTGCGAAAAACGGCGCGCGATGATGATCGTCGATCCGCCGAGCTCATGGACCACGAAGAAGAAGGCTGTCGATGAGTTCAGCGATGCGACGACCGATTTCGTGGGCACGCGCAGCAACAACTCGGCCATCTTCTTTCCACGTTTGCGACAGCCCAATCCGTTGCGTGAAAACCAGATCGAAGACTTCGCACCGAGTGGCGCAGTGGCCGGCGTGATGGCGCGCACTGATGCGCAACGTGGTGTTTGGAAAGCACCGGCTGGTCAGGAAGCCTCGCTCGTCGGCGTGCCGCAGTTGAGCGTATCGCTGACGGACGACGAGAACGGTGAATTGAATCCACTCGGCGTCAACTGCCTGCGGGCGTTTCCGATTATCGGTCGCGTCGTTTGGGGAGCGCGGACGCTCGAAGGCGCGGATCAGCTCGCGTCGGAGTGGAAGTACATTCCGATTCGCCGCACCGCGTTGTACATCGAAGAGAGTCTTTATCGTGGCACGAAGTGGGTCGTGTTCGAACCGAACGACGAGCCGCTTTGGGCGCAGATTCGTCTGAACGTCGGCTCGTTCATGCACGACTTGTTCAGGCAGGGCGCGTTTCAGGGCAAGACTCCGCGCGAGGCTTATCTCGTCAAGTGCGACAAAGAGACGACCACGCAGAGCGACATCGATCACGGCATCGTGAACATCGTCGTGGGCTTTGCGCCGCTCAAACCGGCCGAGTTTGTGATTCTCAAGATTCAGCAGCTCGCCGGCCAGATCGAAACGTAACTTTATTGCCGATTGCCGATTGCTGATTTCCAATTTGATTGGCTATAGGCCTTGAAGAATCGGCAATCGGCAATCGGCAATTGGCAATCGGCAATCGGCAATTAAATAGAAGGAGGATGTGATGGCTCAGTTCAGTGTTAACCCGCAACGCTTCGACCCTTACAAGAATTTTAAATTTCGCGTGAAGTGGGACGGACGTTACGTTGCGGGTATTAGCAAGGTCACCGGTATGAAAAAGACTACCGAGGTCGTCAAACATCGCGAAGGCGGCGATCCGAGTAGCAGTCGCAAATCACCCGGACGTACTGAGTTTGAGGCCATCAGTCTCGATCGCGGTGTCACTCACGATACCGAGTTTGAGAAGTGGGCCAACAAAGTCTGGAACTTTGGCGCCGGTCTCGGAGCTGAAGTGTCGCTGAAAGATTTTCGCAAAGACATCATCATCGATCTCTACAACGAAGCGGGCCAGCTCGCCATTTCGTACAAGGTTTACCGCTGTTGGGTCTCCGAATATCAGGCCCTGCCCGACCTCGATGCCAACGCGAATGCAGTCGCGATTCAACACCTGAAGTTGGAGAACGAGGGTTGGGAACGCGATTACGACGTGACGGAGCCATCTGAGCCAACCTTTACCGAACCGCCGGTGTAATCGCGTATGCGCCCGCTATCAGCAGCGCAGTTATTGGAAACCTGGGAGCGCGGCCTGGCTGAAACCAGGTGGCGCCGCGCTCTTCCTATGCTCGCCGCGTGTTCCTCCGACTCGATGGAAGGTGTTGCAGCTTTGAGTGTTGGCGAGCGCGATCGGCGTTTGTTGAAAATGCGCGAATGGGTGTTTGGTTCGGAGTTGGGGAGTGTTGCGAGCTGCGAGAGTTGTGGTGAACGGTTGGAATGGACGGTGGACACGGCGAGTTTGCTCGCCGCTCCGCCGGCGCTGACGGATGGAGTGTTTACGCGTGACGAGTACGAGATCGCGTTTCGACTTCCTAACACTCTTGACCTCGAAGCGGTCGCGCAAAACTCGGATGCTGACCTTGCGCAAGCGGTTTTGTTGCAGCGCTGCGTTACGTCAGCGTCGAAGAACGGTATTGAAGTTGGACCAGCGGAACTACCCGAGACGGTGACTGAGGCGCTCGCGGAGCGCATGGCTGAGATCGATCCGCAGGCGGACGTGCAGATGAATCTTGCGTGTCCGGCGTGTGGTCATCGTTGGCAGGCGCTTTTCGATATCGAGTCGTTTTTCTGGACTGAGTTGCAGTCGTGGGCGCAACGAATTTTGTCAGAGGTGCACTTGCTGGCGTGCGCGTATGGCTGGCGTGAGAAAGACATTCTCGAGCTCTCGGCGTGGCGCCGGCAGTTTTATCTCGGTTTGGTAAGTGGATGAGTAACTTTCTGAACAATCTGGTGGCGCGCACGTTGAATCTCGCGCCGGTGGTCCAACCGCGAATTACGTCGCGGTTTGAGCCGTTGACTGCTCCTCCGGATCAGAGTGTCGAGGTTGAGGCGCCACCGGCGGAACCACAGATCGTGACAAAAGTCATCGAACCAGGAACTACTGAACAGGCGCAGGTTGTTGTTGTTCCTCCGCAAATCGAACATGAGCGAGTAATTAACACCATTCGAGACACTCATGTTGAGTCAAAGCATCAGGTGGTCCAGGTTCCTGTCCCTGTCGTCGAGAAGATACACGAGCGTGAACATACGGAGACGCGGATTAACACGGAAAAAAGCACGGATTTACGTGTTGAAATCCGTGAAAATCGAATTATCGAACCCGCAAGGGAAATCGAGAAAAAAGATCCGTTTAATCCGCGTTTGAATATACCTGAGCCTGCAGCGCCGGTAGTGAAGGAAGTGGCTGTTACACCTCCGCAGCAGCCGATCAGTCCGCGTATTGAGCCGGCGCCGATCGTGAAGCCACAGCGGTTTGAACTCCCATCACCGCCTCAACCCGAACCAACGGAAACGATCAACGTCACGATCGGGCGTGTCGACGTGCGTGCGGTTTTTTCGGCGCAAGCTCCGAAGGCGCCTGTTCGCGCCTCTTCAACGAACTCGCTTGACGACTATCTCAAACAACGAAGCGAGGGACGCCGATGAGTAGCGCACTCGCCATTGCTTCGGTGACCGCTGTGTTGCGTGATCTGCTCAACAACGGGTTGATCGACAGCAACATCTCGAGCCTGGTCGGAAACGTGATCGTTTCGGCCATTGCGCCGGATCGTATCGACATTTCCTCAAACGATCAGCAGAGCCAACTCAATCTCTTTCTGTATCAGGTGACGCCGAATGCCTCGTGGCGCAACGTCGGCCTGCCGGCTCGTAACGCTGCGGGTGAGAGAATAAGCAATCCGCCACTCGCTCTGAATCTTCATTACCTGCTCACCGCGTACGGCGCTCAGGATCTGCACGCGGAAATCCTGCTCGGCTACGGCATGCAGTTGTTTCACGAGACGCCTGTGTTACCGCGCAACGCGATTCGCACGTCGCTCGAAAATCCTTCGCACGTTGGTTCCGGAAGTGGATTGCCGCCGGCGATGAGTGCGCTTTTCACTTCCGAACTCGCCGAACAGGTGGAACAGATCAAAATCGCTCCCGAAACTCTGAACACCGAAGAGATCTCACGGATGTGGTCGGCGTTTCAGGCTCACTATCGTCCCACTGCCGCTTACCAGGCATCTGTTGTTTTG
>Ga0307416_100002179_pt1 | contig 11108 bp, 13 predicted proteins | sample DK1Cmetagenome_2_FD_203821 | JGI IMG/M metagenome (GOLD analysis project Ga0307416, IMG submission 203821) | Maize rhizosphere microbial communities from greenhouse at UC Davis, California, United States - DK15-C-3 | ecosystem: Host-associated > Plants > Roots > Rhizosphere > Soil | place...
GTAATTGTCGATGCGCCGGTAGCCGTGCGCCAGGTAGAAGCCGATGGCGCGCCCGTTCGCTACACGCGTCTCGAGCCGCAGCGTGCGGTAGCCGATGGCGCGCGCCTGCGCCTCCAGCCAGGCCAGCAGCGCGCTGCCGACGCCGCGGCTGCCGGGGCGCGCATACATGCGCTTGATCTCCGCCGCGCCAGCCTCCAATGGCCGCAGGGCTCCGCACCCGAGCGCCCTGCCCTGCGCGTCGCGCGCCACGCCGAAGCGCCCGCCCCCACCCGCCGCATCGCCAGATGCGAAGCGCGTGCGGCCGCTGTCGCCGGTGATGGCGTACAGCGCGGCGTCGAGCTCCCCGACCAGTTGCACGGCGTCCGCGCCGGCCGGATCGGCCGCCTCGACGCGCGGCAGCTCCTTGTACATGAAGGTGGTGGCGCCCAGCCGTCCATCCGGCATGGTGGCAAAGCCCGGCACCACGCCGCTGCGCAGGTAGCCAAGGCCGGCATACATGCCTTCGGCCGGTTCGCCGGTGCAGGTATCGAGCACCAGCAGGGTGCGCCCCAGCGCACATGCCGCGCTTTCCGCATGCAGCAGCAGCGCCTTCGCCAGGCCCTGGCGCCGCGCGCGCGAATGCACCAGCATCTTGGACAATTCCGCGCGATGGCGGCCGTTCGGCATGCCCGAAGGGAGCAGCGATACCGTGCCGTCGATGCGGCCATCCTCCCCGCGCGCGACAAACAGGCGGCGCTCGCCGCGCGCCACCGCGCCCTCCAGCCCAAGCCAGAAGGCGCGCGCCTCAGCCAGCGGGCATGGCAGCTCAAAACCCACGCTGGCGCCGTTCAGGACGCAGTCGCGCAGCACTTCCGCCAGTTCGTCGGCGCCGGCCAGCAGGCCGGCGGCATCGAGTTCGATTATGGTGCGCATAACGTGATCAGGTAATGGGCAGGGGCGGGGCCGGGACACGAAAAACGGGTCGGCCCGTACAGGTGGAAGCGCAGGCAATCGCCGGCCTGCAGGCGGTGCGTCACGGCGTCGACGGTGAAGTCCAGCATGCCGTCCAGCATCCACATATGCTGCTCCAGGCCGCGCACCGGCGGCTGCGGGTACTCGATGACCGCGCCGGGCGGCAGCAGCCCCTCCACCAGTTCCGCCGCAAAGCCGCGCGCCGGCGGCGACACCATGCGGCGCACGAAGCCGGTCTGCGGGTCGCGCCAGCTGGCCTGTTCTTCTGCGCGGATCAGCTGCACCGGCGCCACCTCCACCTCGGCGATCAGGCGCGACATCGGCATGCCGTACACGGCGCACAGGCGGCCCAGCATTTCCGCAGTCGGGCTGGTCTCGCCGCGCTCCAGGCGCGACAGCGTGGCGCGGCTGATGCCGCTCTGCGCCGCCAGCACCTCCAGCGACAGCCCGTGCTCTTCGCGCAGGGCCGCCAGGCGGCGCACCAGGCGCTCTTCGAATGAATTTCCCATAACAGGGAATTTATCCCATAACCGGGAAACGTTCAAGCAAAAAAAACCCGGCCGCAGCCGGGTCTGTGCAGGCGCACGCGCCTTACATGATCTGCGTGCCGATCCACCACGACACGGCAGCGATAAAGGCCGACGCAGGAATGGTGAAGATCCAGGCCCACACGATATTGCCGGCCACGCCCCAGCGCACGGCCGACATTTTCTGCGACGAACCCACGCCGACGATCGCGCCGGTAATGGTGTGGGTGGTCGACACCGGAATGCCCAGGAAGGAGGCCATCATCAGCGTGATCGCACCGCCGGTTTCGGCGCAGAAGCCGCCCACCGGTTTCAGCTTGGTGATCTTCTGGCCCATGGTCTTGACGATGCGCCAGCCGCCGAACAGCGTGCCGAACGCGATCGCGCCGTAGCAGGACACGATGACCCACATTGGCGGCGCCGCATCGGTGGCAGCCACATGGCCGGAAGCGATCAGCAGCATCCAGATGATACCCATGGTCTTCTGCGCGTCGTTGCCGCCGTGGCCCAGCGAGTAGCCGGCCGCCGACACCAGCTGCAGGCGGCGGAACCAGCCGTCCACCTTGCGTGGCGTCGTTTTCACGAACACCCAGGCCACGATCAGCATGATCAGCGAACCGAGGAAGAAGCCCAGCAGCGGAGCCACCACGATAAAGGTCACGGTCTTGATCAGGCCGCCGGAGATCAGGGCACCGGTACCGGACTTGGCCACCGCCGCGCCTACCAGGCCGCCGATCAGGGCGTGCGAGGAAGAGGACGGGATGCCGTAGTACCAGGTCACGACGTTCCACACGATCGCGCCGCACAGGGCGCCGAAGATCACGTAGTGGTCGATCACGGATGGTTCGATGGTACCCTTGCCGATGGTCGTTGCCACCTTCAGGCCGACCACGAAGATCGCAATGAAGTTGAAGAACGCTGCCATGGCGACGGCAGATTGCGGCTTCAGCACGCCGGTGGAAACCACCGTGGCGATCGCATTCGCGGCATCATGGAAGCCGTTCATGAAGTCAAACACCAGCGCCAGGAAAATCAGGAACGACAGCGCGTAGATGCTGATTTGGAGACTATTCATGGAATGTGTCTTCTCTTATGCGTTTTCGACGATGATGCCTTCGATGATGTTCGCCACATCTTCGCAACGGTCGGTCACGGTTTCCAGGATCTCGTAGATAGCCTTCATCTTGATCAGGTTGCGCACGTCCGGTTCATCGCGGAACAGCTTGGACATGGCGGCGCGCATCACGTGGTCGGCGTCCGATTCCAGGCGGTCGATCTCTTCGCAGATGGCGACGATCTTGCGCGCATTGTCCATGTTGGACAGCATGCCAACCGCTTCCTTGACCTTCTCGCAGCAGGCCAGCACCAGCTCGGCCAGGCGCTTGGCTTCCGGGGTGACGGAGTGCAGGTCGTACAGGGACACGGTCTGGGCGGCGTCTTCCATCAGGTCCAGGATGTCGTCCATGCGCGTGATCAGCTTGTGGATGTCGTCGCGGTCGAGCGGGGTGATGAAGGTCTTGTGCAGCAGGTCCACCGCGGTGTAGGTGATCTTGTCTGCCTGCTTCTCGATGCTTTCAATCGCGTGCACGCGGTTTTCCAGGTCATCGAAATTGGCCATCAGGCCCAGCATTTCCTTGGCGCCCTTCACGCACAGTTCCGCGTGCTGGTTGAACATGTCAAAGAATTTGCCCTCGGTGGGCATCAAGCGTCCAAACATTTTTCTTCTCCGTTGGTTGATTCGTAGATACTGCAGCAGGGCCACCCAGCGCGGCCCCGCCCGGTCATCAGTCGCCTTGGTAGATCGACAGGTTACCGGTGTAGTTGCCGAACTTGGTGTAAGCACCGATCCAGGTCAGGCGGATAGCACCGATCGGACCGTTACGCTGCTTGCCGATAATGATCTCGGCGGTGCCTTTGTCGGGCGAGTCGGGGTTATAGACTTCGTCGCGATAAAGGAAAATGATCACGTCCGCATCCTGTTCGATAGCGCCGGATTCGCGCAAGTCGGACATGACAGGCCGTTTGTTGGGGCGCTGTTCCAGCGTTCGGTTCAGCTGGGACAGGGCAATGACGGGGCAATGCAGCTCCTTGGCCAGGCCTTTCAGCGAACGGGAGATTTCGGAAATCTCGGCCGCCCGGTTATCGCCCGGCTGGCTGCCCTGCATCAGCTGCAGGTAGTCGACCACGATCATGCCCAGCTTGCCGCACTGGCGGGCCAGGCGGCGCGCGCGGGCGCGCATTTCGATCGGGTTCAGCGCAGGCGTCTCGTCGACGTACAGCTGCGCATCGTTCATTTTCTGGATGGCGTGCGTCAGGCGCGGCCAATCCTCGTCAATCAGCTTGCCGGTACGCAGGCGGTGCTGGTCCAGCAGGCCCACCGAACCGAGCATACGCATGGCCAGCTGGGTGCCGCCCATCTCCATCGAGAACACGGCAACCGGCAGCCCCATTTCGACGGCGGCATGCTCGGCCATGTTCATCGAGAAAGCGGTCTTGCCCATCGACGGACGGCCCGCCACGATGACCAGGTCGCCGGGCTGCATGCCCGAGGTCATCTTGTCCAGGTCGGTCCAGCCGGTCGGCACGCCCGTCACTTCCGACGAGTTGTCGCGCGAATACAGTTCATCGATGCGCTCGACCACCTGGGTCAGCAGCGGCTGCACCGGCAGCCAGCCTTGCGCGCCGCGCGCGCCCGACTCGGCGATGGCGAAAATGCGCGATTCGGCTTCGTCCAGGATCTGCTTCACCTCCGCGCCTTGCGGGCTGAAGGCCTTGCCCGACACTTCGTCGGCCACGGTGATCAGCTTGCGCAGGATGCCGCGGTCGCGCACGATCTCCGCATAGCGGCGGATATTGGCGGCGGACGGCGTATTCTGCGCCATCGCGTTCAGGTAGGCCATGCCGCCCACTTCGTCAATCTTGCCCAGCATTGACAGCGCTTCCGACACCGTCACCACGTCGGCCGGCTTGCCCGAGTTGATCAGGCGGATCATCTGCTCGAAGATGATGCGGTGGTCGTAGCGGTAAAAGTCTTCCGCATGCATGAAGTCCGCAATGCGGTCCCACGCCGCGTTATCGCGCAGCAGGCCACCGATGACAGATTGCTCTGCCTCGATCGAGTGCGGCGGAATGCGGAGGGAATCGACTTGTGGGTCGGACTGGGGGGCGGCGTTCATGGCGCGCATTATACCTGCTTCGGCAGGCGAGAAAAATTCTTGTAAACAAAAAAAGCCGGGAGAACCCGGCTTTTTTGATGCAGCTTAGCGACGCTTAGGCAGCTTCGCCAACGACGGCAACGGTCACTTCCGCTACCACGTCGGTGTGCAGGGCAACAGCCACTGGGAACTCGCCGGTGGTCTTCAGAGGACCGGTTGGCAGGCGCACAGCCGACTTTTCCACTGCGAAGCCAGCCTTGCTCAGGGCTTCAGCGATGTCGAAGTTGGTCACGGAACCGAACAGGCGGCCGTCAACGCCGGCTTTCTGCGAAACGGTCACGGTCATGCCGCTCAGCTTCTCGCCTTGGGCTTGGGCAGCGGCCAGCTTGGCGGCAGCAGCTTTTTCCAGTTCGGCGCGCTTGGCTTCGAATTCAGCAACGGCAGCAGCGGTAGCGCGGCGTGCCAGTTTCTGAGGGATCAGGAAGTTACGGGCGTAGCCGTCTTTCACTTTAACCACGTCGCCCAGGTTGCCGACGTTGATAACTTTTTCCAGCAGGATGATTTGCATAGTTTTCTCCAGGTACTAGTCTGCGGCGCTGATTAAGCGTGGTGCAGATCGGTGTATGGCAGCAGGGCCAGGTAGCGTGCGCGCTTGATCGCGGTATCCACTTGACGCTGGTAGTGCGCCTTGGTGCCGGTCAGGCGTGCTGGCATGATCTTGCCGTTTTCCTGGACGAAATCTTTCAGGGTGTCTACGTCTTTGTAGTCCACTTGCTCAACATGCGCTGCGGTGAAGCGGCAGAACTTCTTGCGCTTGAACAGTGGGTTTTGTTGCTTGCGCTTTTCTTTCAGCTTGAGCTTGTTTTTGTCGAACTTTTTACCGAATGCCATTTTAGGCTCCTGTATTTAAAAATTGCGCTGTGTCAGACAGCACGAAAATCAATGATGTGAAACACCAGGGTTCTGCTATTGCGGTTCTTCTTGGCCAGGAAGCCGGTGAACTCGTACAGGCCTCCGAGGGGCGCCTGGCTGAACCGTTTCGAAAGCTCGCCCGCCGCGATGGCAGGGATTTCAAACTCGGCCAACCGGGCGATACCCGCCTCCGTCTGCTGCGAACTGTGCTGCAAGCTTGCATTCACAATCGGCAGGCCGGCCGGGGTATAACGTACTTCTTCCCGTTCGGCGATCAGGGCGGTAACCCGGAGCTGGTTGTTCAGACCGTCTCCTGTCAGGAATTAGGCCGCTGCAGGCGCTGCTGGGGCTTCGGCGCGATGGCTCTTGGCTGCGTCTTCACGCTGGACCGACTTCATCATCGGCGAAGGAGCGGTTTCCGCTTTCTTCATCTTGACGGTCAGGTGGCGCAGGACGGCATCATTGAATTTGAATGCGGTTTCCAGCTCAACCAGGGTTTCGTTGTCGCATTCGATGTTCAGGCAGATGTAGTGTGCCTTGGCCAGTTTCTGGATCGAGTAAGCCATTTGACGGCGGCCCCAATCTTCAACGCGGTGGACGTTACCGCCACGCGAGGTCACGCTGGCTTTGTAACGTTCGATCATCGCGGGCACTTGCTCGCTTTGGTCCGGGTGGACGATAAATACGATTTCGTAGTGACGCATTAATAACTCCCTTAAGGACTGTGAATATAGCCCACCCCGGCGTCAAGACGGGTGTGGGAAGAGGTAAGCCCGCAAATATAGCAGACTTTGCCCGCCGACTCAAGCTTTGCTGATGCCGCGCAAGCCGCCCCGCGCCGCGCGCAGGCATGCTGGGCCATGGATCATCCCGACCGCGCCTGGAAGGTTCTGTTGCAGCGCCGCTTGGCGGCCGTGCTGGCGCGCCTGTTCCCGGAAATCCATGCCCTGGTCGACTGGACTGAGCAATATTACCTGCCTGACAAGGCCCTGCTGCCCGTGACGCCCGATGGCCGCACAGGCGACAGGGAGCCAGATTTTGTTGCCATCGTAATGCTGCTGGACGGCAGCAGGGCCTGCATTCACATTGAGGTCCAATGCACTCGCAAGGCCCGCTTTGCCGAGCGCATGGAAATCTACCGGGCCCGCTTGCGCGACCGGTTTGCTGTCCCGGTGATCAGCCTGGCCCTGCTGGGCGACCGGAGTCCGGGATGGCGCCCCGATTCAAGCTCCGACCTGCGCGACGGCTGCGGCACCACCTTTCGGTTTCGCACCGCCAAACTGCTCGACTTCCAGGCTCAGCTCGACGAGCTGGCGGGGGCGCCCGAGCCTGCCGCACTGGCCATTGCAGCACACCTGCATGCACTGGTCACACGCGGCCGCCCGGACGCACGATACGCACTCAAGCTCCGGCTACTGCGCTCGCTTTATACATTTCGCGGCGACGTGGAGGAACTTAATGAGATGCAGAAAATCATAGACTGGATGATGCCGTTGCCGGTGCAATGGCAAAGGAGAATGACCATGGAAGTGGACGAACAAGGCATGTGGGATTATGAGAAGGAACCCAAGAACAGCCTCAACTATCTGATTCCCAAGATGCTTGTGGAGCGCGGGCGACGCCTCGCTGCCGGTGAAGGCGAGGCGCGTGGCCGGGCCGAGGGCGAAGCGCGTGGCAGGGCCGAGGGCGAGGCGCGTGGCCGGGCCGAGGGCGAAGCGCGTGGCCGGGTTGAGGGCGTGCGGGAGACGCTTCGCCTCCTGCTGGAAATAAGGTTCGGCAAGCTGCCTGCGAAACTGAAGCGCGCCATTGGACTGGCCGATCCAGGCCAGCTGGAGCGTCTTGCTATCGCCCTGCTGGACGCGGAAACGCTGGATGGCGCGCTAAGCGCCGCCGGCCTGGGCGCCGGCAGCGACTGACGCGATGCCCCGGCCGGCGCGGGCTGACTGCAGGATTCCGATCAGGAAGCCCAAGCCAGCGGCCAGCCAGATAAACGAAGCAACTACGTCAAAGGTCCAGATACGCTCCGGGAACTTGTACAGGTACGGCGCCACGAGCAGCCCGCGCAGCAGGCAAACGGCGGCAATCGTACCTTGCGCCATCTGGGCGAACGGCATCCAGCGCAACCTGCCGGCCCCGGCCAGGGCGTACAGGCTGCAGATAAACATCAGCACGCCAATTGCGGCTGCGCCCGCCGGGGCGAACCACGTACCGGCGCGGGCGGACGCCACCACGCTCGGTGGCGCCTGCAGGAAGGCATACCACTCCGGCCCAAGCCACGGCGCGACCCAATGAATCAGCGCGCCGAACATCGAAATCCCCGCTGCCAGCAAGAAAGCTAACCTGCCCATCGCCGCCCCCTAATTATCAAAACGACATTTAGCCGAAATTTTTCCGCAAATGCAACAATTTTGCTTGCAATCTCCTCCACACTGTACAAAAATACAGACTGTCTATATCCACAGTCCACCAGCGCCATGATCAAGCTCACAGCACGACAAGAACAGATCCTCAACCTGATCAAGGATGCGATCGAAAATACCGGTTTCCCTCCAACGCGCGCTGAAATCGCGGCCGAGCTTGGCTTCAAGTCAGCCAACGCGGCCGAAGAGCACCTGAAAGCCCTGCAGCGCAAAGGCGCGATCGAAATCACCGCCGGCACCTCGCGCGGTATCCGCCTGACGGGCAATTTCGGCGCCGCCACCGGCACCGGCGCACCTGCCGCAGCGCGCGCCAGTGCACGTGCCAAGGCTGATTTCGATGACATGCCGGCCGTCCCCGCCGGCCTGCTGGTCTCGCTGCCGCTGATTGGCCGGGTCGCCGCCGGCTCGCCGATCCTGGCCCAGGAAAACCTGGAAACCAGCTACAACGTCGACCCCAACCTGTTCTCGGCCCGTCCCGACTTCCTGCTGAAAGTGCGTGGCGAATCGATGCGCGACATCGGGATCATGGATGGCGACCTGCTGGCCGTGAAGAAGACCGATAGCGCCCGCAATGGCCAGATCGTGGTGGCCCGCATCGGCAACGACGTCACGGTCAAGCGCTACCGCAAGACTGGCAACACCGTAGAACTGCTGCCGGAAAATCCCGACTTCAAAGTCATCACCGTCACGCCGGAAGACGACTTCGCACTGGAAGGCCTGGCCGTCGGCCTGATGCGGACCTGGCACTGATGCTCAAGCTGTATGGCAGCGCCGAATCCGGCCACACATTCAAAGTCCGGCTGATGCTGGAAGTGGCCGCGTTGCCATATGCCTACGAAGAAGTCGACCTGCGCCTGCCGCGCGAGCAGCGCCCGGAACCGTTCCGCAGCCTGGCCCGTTATGGCGAAGTGCCACTGCTGGTGCACGACGGCCAGCCTTACGTCCAGTCCAACGCCATCCTGCTGCACCTGGCTGGCCACACGCAATCGTTCGGCGGCGATACGCCCGAACGCCTGGCGCGCTGCCGCGAGTGGCTGTTCTGGGAAGCCAATCGCATCGGCACTTCGCTGCCGCACCTGCGCTTCGGCCAGCGCTTCGACCCGGCCGGCTACCCGCTGGGCGTGCTGGACTGGATGCGAAACCGCTTCGACGCCGATATCGCACGCCTGGAAGACGAACTGGCGGACGGCCGCAGCTTCATCCTGGGCGCATCCCCCACGATCGCCGATTTCTCCCTGTGCGGCTACATGTTCTGGCCAGAGCAGGCCAATGCCAGCTATCCGGCCCTGGTAGCAGCATGGCTGGAGCGCATCCGCGCCCTGCCCGGCTGGCGCCACCCCTACGATATGCCGGGTGTAGTGCCGTTTTAGTACCGGCCACTCCCGGATTCCCGCAGTCTGTCGCACGCCGCAAGCGCGGCCGACACCCCAACGTTACTCTTCCCGCATCGACAAGCCAAGGAGGAATAATGTTTGCACGCCCCGCCCGCGCCATCCTGTGTGCCCTCGCATTCGCTTGCCCTGCCGCCCATGCCGCCGCACCCCAACAGCAATACGCCAGCCTGGGCGACCTTCAGCTTGAGAACAGGAGCACGATCAAGGACTGCTCGATCGGCTACCGGACGATCGGCAAGCTGAATGCCGAGCGCTCAAACGTCATCCTGTTCGCCACCTGGCACAACGGCACCAGCCGCGACGCCATCGGCATGCTGCAAAGCGGCGCCCTGTTCGACCCGACTCCGTGGTACATCGTCGTGGTGGACGCCATCGGCAACGGGGTTTCCTGCTCGCCCTCCAACAGCAAGGCCCAGCCTGGCCCGGCCTTTCCCCAGTTCAGCATCCGCGACATGGTCGCCAGCCAGCACAAGCTGCTGGCGGAAAAGCTGGGCATCCAGCACGTGCGCGCCGTGATGGGCTATTCGATGGGCGGCATCCAGGCCTTCCAATGGGCCGTCAGCCACCCGGGCTTCATGGATGTCGCGATCCCGATTGCAGGCACGCCACGCCTGACGTCGTCGGACATGCTGTTCCTGCGTATCGTGGAAAAAGCCACGGTGGACGAACCGGCATACGCCGGCGGACGCTACGTAAAAAATCCGCAGCTCCCGATGGTCCAGCTGCTGTTCGCCATGAACTTCGACAGTCCGGGACACCGTTCCAACCGTACCGCGCCGATGGATTTCGAACAATTCTTCCGAGAGAGCCTGTCCCAGGGACCGGACGGCACCGACGCCAACAATTCATTGTGGCAGCTGCGCGCCGTACTGGCGCATGATGTGGCGCAGGGTGGAAAACTGGAAGCCGCCGCCGCCCACGCCAAAGCCCGCATCCACGCGATCAATGCCGCGCACGACCACATTGTCAATCCAGCGCCCGCACTCGCCTTTGCCCGCCTGCGCAAGGAAGAAGTCACCGTGCTCGACACCGACTGCGGCCACGCCGCGCTGCGCTGCGCCATGCCGTCCATAAAGGCGGTTGTGGAAAAAGCGCTACGATAAATCTGCAACCTGATCCGCAAATCCTGCATTTCGTCGCACCACGCCTCCCCGCAATGGCTCGCCAACTTAGAGTTACGCAAAACCACACCATAACCGGGGAGACCAGATGTATAAACCACTTTGCATCGCAGCCGCGATGCTGGCAGCGCAGTGTGCCTTCGCCTACGACAACCAGCCCAACCACTACCGCCTGAGCATCGACAAGGACGCCAAACGCGCCCACGTCGAAGCCGACGTCTGGGTTGAAGGCCGGGAACTGGCACTGTTCAACGTCATGCCAATTCCGCAATTGAAGAACGGCCAGGCCGACATGATTGAAAACCTGGTCGTGCATGACATGGCCGGCAACGCCATCGCGCTGAAGGACAAAGGCGAAGGCGAATACGAGGTTGACGGCGACCGCCGCGTGCGGCTGTCATACGACATTCGCCTCGAACACGACAAATATGAATGGCCCGGCGGGAACGAAGAGGTTTCCTACCGCACCGAAGAAGGACTGATGTCGGTCGGCTACCCGCTATTCATCGTCCCCGGCGTAAAGATGCACGGCCAGACTGAAGTCACCTTCGACCTGCCAATCGGCTGGAAAGCCAACACTCCGTGGCGCAGCACTGGCAAGCCCGGCGCCTACCTCGCCGAATCGCGC
>Ga0307416_100002181_pt1 | contig 11106 bp, 9 predicted proteins | sample DK1Cmetagenome_2_FD_203821 | JGI IMG/M metagenome (GOLD analysis project Ga0307416, IMG submission 203821) | Maize rhizosphere microbial communities from greenhouse at UC Davis, California, United States - DK15-C-3 | ecosystem: Host-associated > Plants > Roots > Rhizosphere > Soil | place: USA...
CCAAGTTCGTTACGAGTAATTCAATCATGCATTTCCCCTCGAACGATTTGACCGGATTGAACATTTTCAACGGCTTGCACGGATTGATTCTCATTCGTAGCCGATCGCGGTGACCACCGGCGTGCCGGCGGCTTTTTTAGCGGGACCGTAACCGGCCAGGAGACAGAGCACGACCGTCGCACTTACGACAATCGCGGCGACATCGTAGGGATAGTAAAACTGAAACGTCCATCCCGTAAGCAGCTTGGTGTTGAAGACCACATGATGGTACGCCATCACACTGCCGGCAAATAAACCAAGTAGTCCACCGATCAGCCCCATCCAACCGGCTTCCATCACGATGGTGCGCCGCACTTGCGATTGGGTCGCGCCGATGGCACGTAGCACGCCGATCTCGCGGCTGCGGTCGATGATTGACGCCAGCAGCGTATTAATAACGCTGAAGATCGCCACCACGAGGGCGACAATTTCCACGGCATAATTCACCACGAAGGACTGCTCCATAATGTGCAACACGGCGTCTTTGAGTTCACGGTGCGTGCTGATGAAGAGCTGATATTTCTCGCCGTAACCTTCTTTGATCTTTTCAATTAGCGCCGCCATGTCGGCACCCGGCTCCAACCAGAGATCGAAGGCGTCGACCAGTTCGTCGCGCCAGAATTTTTTGTACAGTGCGCGGTCGATCAGCACGCTGCCGATATCCGACGAATAGTCGATGTAGATTCCCAGCACTTTGAAAGTCACCGGTCCCGACGGCGTGACGAGCTCGAAGTCATCGCCTATCTGCTTGCCGAAACGGGTCTGAAAACTTTCACTGACAACTGCGCCCTTGCCATCGGCCATCTCACGTAGCGCGCGGGCGCTATTGCCCCGCGCCATCGGCAGATTGCGCACGCGCCCCGACTCGGCAGCGGAAAACGATTCGACGACAATCGGCCGCCCCTGATAATTCACCCGTACCAAACGGTACAGGTCGACAATTGCGACACCCGGCAAGGCGCGCAGGCCAGCGGCCGGCTCTTCACGCAAGGAAACGTTGCGCGGACCGGCTGTGCGGGCACCCGAGCTGACGATGATATCGGCCGTGACCATTTGATCGACCCAGGCGAGCAAAGAGCCGCGCACGCTATTGACGAAGGCGGCGATGGTGAAGATCGCCGCCAAGCTAATAATCATCGTCGCCACGGTAATTCCGGAACGCAGCGGGTTGCGCCGCAAGCTGTCCGAAGCCAAACGCGTCTCCACCCATGAAACTCCCGGCAGCGCCAGCGTCGATCGCCATAGCAATTGCGCTGCGTAACGCACGATGAGCGGCGCAAAAAACGCCAGGCTTAGGAGAAAAATCAACATGCCGATCACGCCGACGCTAAATTGGCGCACCGATCCCGTGAGTTGCGGCGCCAAGACAATCAGAATCGGCGCGACCGCGAGACATAGGAGGCCGAGCCGCGTCGGCCAAGATTTCCTGGCGGCAAACACCGGTCGCCAGAGCGCTTGACGGGCATTCTCCAATGGGCTGATGCGCAGCGCTTCGATGGCTGGATGCAAAGCCGCGAACAAGGCGACACCGACAGCACTGCCAAGGGCGATGGCCAATTCGCGCGGCGACAAACTGCTGCCCTCCAAGCCGATGGAGGAAAAAAGATTGCGCACCGTTTCACCCACCGCCAACAGCGCTGCTTGCGCCAGCACCCAACCCAGTAAGCAACCCATGATCGCGCCAACTATGGCCAGGATGAGCGCCTCGGTGATAATCAAACGCAAGAGTTCCGACCGGCGCATACCCAGGCAGCGCAACGTACCGATCTCCCGCTTGCGCTGCACGATGGAGACCGAGACTGTGTTGTAGATGAGAAAAAATCCGACGAACAGAGCGATCAAGCTTACAAAAAAAAGGCCGACGCGGAATGACGTCAGCAGCGACTCGATTTGCTCGCCGCGTTTTTTTGGGCGCTCGACCTCAGCCGCGCCATGCAAGCGCTGCCGCAGTCTTGCTTGAACAGTCTCGACTTTCGCTCCGGCTTCAACGGTCAAATCGATAATGTCGAGCTTGCCTTCCTTGCCGTAGGCGAGTTGCGCCACCGGCAAGTCCATCAAGGCGAAGTTGCCGCCGAAAACGCGAGCGGTTCCCTCTTCTTTGAGCAGAGCGCGCACGCTGTAGGTTTGTTTTCCCCGGCTGGTGTTGAGGACCAAGGTCGAACCCATCGACAGCCCCAAGCGCCTGGCAAACGACTCGGTGACGGCGATGGAGTCCGGCCGCGCGATGAAGTCCAGTGCGTTGTCGAAAGCAAAGCCATCACCGACAAACTGATGGTCGCGCATGGTAAAATCGCTGAGCAGATCGACGCCGTAGACGTAAAGCCGTTCGGCGCGCACACCGTTCACCGGCAGAAAGCCGTCCACGGCCGCGGCGGCATCGAGAACGCCTTCGGTATCGCGCACCAGCGGCAGCACCGCTTCAGCCATACCGCTTTCGCTGTTGGAGACCTGCAGCACCGCCTTGCCGGCGATCTGTTCGATGGTCGATTGAAACGACGTCGTCAAAGCACGATTGACCAGTGCAATCGCGACGATGACCGCGACACCCAACGCCATGCCCAGGAATGTCAAGAACGTGCGCAGCCGATGATGCCGCACATGGCGCCAGGAAATGGTGCTCAAAAGCCGTAGCATCGGAGTACTTAATGGCGATCGCGCAAAGACTCGATAATCATGAACCCCAGCTGTAAAAACTTTAGGCGTTCCGACATTCTCAATTTTCCATTGTCCATTCTCAATTACGAACCCTCGACTCTCCCATCGCGCAAAAAGATCTTGCGGTCGGCATATGCTGCGGCCTCCTGACTATGGGTTACCATGACGATCGTACACCCGTCGTGCTGATTGACCCGGCGCAACAGGTCGAGGATCGCCAGGCCGTTTTTCGAATCGAGGTTACCCGTGGGTTCGTCGGCAAGCAGGATCGGCGGGTTGAAGGCCAGCGCCCGGGCGATCGCCACTCGCTGAATTTCGCCGCCGGAAAGCTCTTCGGGAAGATGATGTTGACGATGATGTAATCCGACCTTGACGAGGAGAGTCGCCGCGCGCTCGTCTGCTTCGCCCTTGCTGCGGCCGTCAAGCACGAACGGCAATGCGACATTCTCGGCCGCTGAAAGCGTTGGCAATAGGTTGAAAAATTGAAAGATGAAACCGATTTTACTGCGCCGAAACAACGTCACGTGATCGTCTGACATCTGTCCGATCAAACGGTCGGCAACCAGCAGCTCACCGCTACTCGGCCGGTCCAAGCCGCCCATCAAATGCAGCAGCGTGCTTTTCCCGGATCCGCTCGGGCCCATGACGGCGGCGAACGCACCTTGAGGAATTTCCAGCGACACGCCGGCAAGCGCCGTGATCTGATTGCCACCCTGTTGGTAGACTTTGAAAACCTCGGTGCAGCGGATCATGCAGTAGGACAGTTTAGCAGAGCAGCTGGATCGTCGGCGCACCCAAAGCACTGGCGGTTTTCTGTTGGTCCTTTTCTAACGCGGCAAGATTGGCTGCCACGCCAGTCATCAGCGCGTCGACGTTGACGCCGAGGTACACCGGGCTGTAGGGCTGTAGTTTTTCGATGCCCGTGCGCCACAGCTTCAAGGCGCCCGCGGGCACGCCCTGCTCGAGTTTGTAATAGCCGGCGGCGATTTGAATAATCCCCTGGTAAAACTGGCGCTCCTCGCCACGCTCCTCGAGCCAGATCTCCTCGAGGGTTTCGTGACACTCGAAAAACCGTCCGCTGTTGAACTCTTCAATGCCCTTAATGAATCTCGGATCGTCTTGTAGTTCCATAGGATTACAAAAAACTTATGCCGCCTTAGTCATGAAACTCAGTCGCGCCACGAACGACACGAAAACACGAAGTCGGAACGAAAGTCGTCCTCAAGTTCGTGTCCGTCGTGGTTAAGGGTCTCTCACCAGCGGCATTGCCGCTCTAATCCCTTTGTGTTTAAGTTGTGACACTTTGATTACCGAATACAATCGCCAAACTAACCCGAAAAATGAACTAGAGCTAGATATCGACAGGCTTTCCTACGGCCCTTATGGCGTCGGCCGAATGGACGGCAAGGCGATCATGGTTCCTCAGAGTGCTCCCGGTGATCGCCTCGTTGCGCGGCTCATCGAGTCAAAGGAACGCTACGGCATCGGTGAAATTTTAGAAATCGTCACGCCTTCGACATTACGGCAGATGCCACCTTGCCCCTACGTCGGTAACTGCGGCGGCTGTACCTGGCAACATATCCGTTACCTCGAGCAACTCAAGGCCAAAGAACAAAGCGTAGGCGACGCTCTGCGGCGCATCGGGAAACTCGACGATTTTGAGCTAAGGCCAATCATTGCTTCTCCCAATGCCGAACATTATCGCCGGCGCATTCGCCTCCAGGTAAGCGCGATCAAACGCTTGGGGTTTTATGGCGCCGCTTCGCACCATATCGTCGAAATAGATAATTGCCTGATTGCGGCAGAGCCGTTGAATCGCGTGATCGCGGCGCTGCGCCCTTGGCTCGATCAGCTCGTCACGACCCTAGGGTATATCGAAATCGTCTGCGGCGACGAGCCCGGCCAAACTGTGATTACAGCAGAGGCCAATATCCCGTTGGGCAGCAGCGACGAAGCACGCTGTGCCACACTGGTGGACCGCGCCGTCGGCATCGACGGCGTTATCGTTCACGGCAACGATTGGCGTAAGACTTGGGGCAATCCGTCGATCACGGTGGTGCTCCAAGACGACCTTTCGCTCAAGCTCGACGCCGACACGTTCACACAGGTCAATGGCGCAGCGAACCGGCTGATGCTGACCGAACTTCTCAAAGCCGGTGCTTTTGATAAATCGGATCGAGTCCTGGAACTCTACGCGGGCGCGGGTAATTTCACCCTGCCCATTGCCAGGCAGGCGGGAGAAGTCACTGCCGTTGAGGGTTTTCGTAGCGCGGTCACCAGCGGCAAGCTCAATGGACAGCGCAACGCCATCGATAACATCCACTGGCTTTGCGCTCCCGTACCGCGGGCGGTGGCGCAATTGAGAAAGCAGCGACAAAAATTTTCCAAAATCGTTCTAGACCCGCCGCGCAGCGGCGCCAAAGCTATCGAGCCCGAGATCGCCGCCCTCGGGGCCGCGGCCCTTGCGTATGTCTCGTGCAACCCGGCCACATTGGCACGCGATCTCGCGGCGTTGAGCCAGCAGGGCTACAAACTCCAGTTCGTCCAACCGATTGACTTTTTCCCGCATACCTTTCATGTAGAATCGCTCGCGATGATGATTCGTTAAGGAGGTCAACCCATGGTGCGAAGACTGATTGGAATCCTCGGCCCAACACTGTTGATACTTTGCTTGTGCGCGCCCGGCGCGCGCAGCGCCGCCGCGCCGGACCGGCTCATTGGCCTGCATTCGGCACAAGTCCTGTCGCAATCGATGCCATGGATCGCCCAGGAGGCCGGCCTCTTCAAGAAATATGATTTGGATTTTCGTCTGGTATTTATTCCATCCTCTCCCGTCGCTACTGCGGCCACGCTCAGCGGCGATGCCGAGATCGGCGTCACCGGCGCGATTGGCAATGTGCGCGCCTTTGTCCAGGGCTCCACCGACCTGGTGTTTATCGCCGGCATGAAAAATATTCTCACGCACAACTTGCTGGCCAAGCCCGACGTCAAGCGGCCGGAGGATTTGAAGGGTAAGAAAGTCGGCGTCGGCCGCTTCGGCGGCAACACCCATTACTTTGTTATCCAGGCGCTCAAAAAATTCGGCATGGATGCGACCAGAGATATTCAGATGATCCAAACCGGCGGCGGTCCCGAGACGGTGGCATCACTCCTGGGTGGCAACGTCGAAGCGGCGGCGATCGTCGCGCCGGGAGATTTCGTCGCCGCATCCAAGGGATATCGCTACGTCATCAACGGCGCCGAGCTGCGCATCCCTTATGGCGCCACCGGCGTGGTCACCTTGCGCTCGTTGATTGCCAAACGCGGTCCGGTGATTGGCCGTTTCATGCGCGCCATGGCCGAAGCATCGAAAATACTGCACAGCGATAAAGCCTTCGTCTACAAAGTGATCGGCAAATACATGCGCATTAACGACACGAAAATACTCGACGCATCCTATCAGTCCGAGGTTCCAGCCATGGAGCAGCGTCTGGAGATTCACGACGCCGCCCTGCAGGCTTCATTGGACGAGATCGCGCCCCTCGATGCGCGCGCCAAAGCGATCAAGCCTGCGGAGATGATCGACCGACGCTACCTGGTGGAGCTGGAAAAGAGCGGGTTGTACAAATAAGTGAGCAAGACATCATGAAATACACAGCCATCGACATTCACCATCATTACGTCCCGCAGCAGCTAATCGAGGAAACCAAAAAGCACGGCAAAGCGCTTGGCGTCGAAGTCGCCGACGACAAAGGCAGTTGGTCGCTCTCATTCGATGGCAGCAAACCGCATCGCTTGCAGCCGCCGATTTTCGATGTCGAAGGACATCTGCAAATCATGGAAAGTGGCCAGGTCGGATTGGCCACACTCGAAGCCAATACCAACAGTCTGGGCTACCGCTTGAACGGCGCTCAAGGCGAAGCGTGGTGCAACCTCTACAACGATTGTACCGACCTCTTGGCGAAACAGTACCCCGAACGATTCATCGGCATGGCGGTCGTGCCGCTGCAAGACGGGGCGCGGGCGGCCAAGGTATTGGAGCACGCCATCGTCGATCGTAAATTCCGCGGCGCTTTTATCGGCACCAACGTCAACGGCCAATACTTTAACGTCACCGACTTCGATCCATTCTGGGCCAAGGCTCAGGAGTTAGATATCATGGTCGTCATGCATCCCGAGCATATCGCCGGCGCGGAGCGCATGACCGAGTATGGCTTGAACGCCGTCTGCGGCAACCCGGCGGACTCGACTCTGTCGCTGGGCTACATGTTCTATAGCGGCTTGTTCGATCGCTTTCCCAATTTGAAAATCTGCGCGCTGCACGGCGGCGGCTTTCTACCGTTTCATCTCGGCCGCTTCAACAAAGAATTCGAGACCGGCAAGAAAACCCGCCCAGCGCAGGCGAAAAACCCGCCCAGCGCCTACCTGAAAAATCTCTACTTCGATACGCTGGTTTACGACGTCGACACCTTGGAGTATCTAAAGGCCAAAGTCGGCGCCGATAAGCTCATGCTCGGCACCGACTACCCCTACACGCTGGGCGATTGGATGGCGGTGGAAAAAGTCCAGGCGTTGAAATGCTCGGAAGCCGATAAAGATGCGATCTTGGAAGGCAACGCGAAGCGGTTGCTAAAACTTTAAAGGTAAGGGCGGTCGCCGTAGCCCTACGGGGCTGCCCTCACCCTAGCGCTCTCGCACTCCGTGGGCGAGGGAAAAAGAATCGATCCGACTGGAACCTCTGGAACCGTTGGAACGATTGGAACCTATCATTCAGACGGCTTGAACGATTGGAATCTGTTCAGAGGTTAAATAGTTTTTTCGCATTCAAAGAATAAATCTTCTCCTTGTCCGCCGCCGGCACATCCAAGTCTGCCATCGCCTTGAGCGTCATCGGGTAAAACTGATCGTCCTGCCCAGCTCGTCCATGCGGGTAATCGGCGCCGAAAAGTATATGCTCCGGACCCACGGTATCGTAGACGAGCTTGATAAACGGCGCGCGAATCGGTCCCGCGGTGTCGTAATAAATTTTCTTGAAGTACACTTCAGGTTCTTGCCTGCAGGCCGGATTGCCCTCGCGCCAATTGAGTCGATCGAGATAGCAAAGAATCATCCCACCCAAGTGCGATGCGATCAGCTTCAAGTCCGGATAACGGTCGAATAAACCTGCATAGACGATCCGCGCGATCGCCAGCGTGCTGTCGGTAGGCCAGAGAATTTTCTGGTGCAACGAGTATTTATCCCAGTTGGCCTGGCACGGCGCGTTGGACGGATGGAGAAACAACGGCTTGCCACCCGCGGCCATTGCATCCCAAAACGGTTTGAACTCAGGTTCATCGATATATTTGCCGGCGACATTGGTCGGCATGATGACACCATCCATTTGCAGATCTTTGTAACAACGCTCCAATTCGATAACCGCATCGCCGACATCGAGCATCGGCAGTCTTGCGAAAGACCGAAAGCGATTGGGATGTTTGGCGTGGGCGCTCGCGAAATCATCGTTGGCGACTTGGCAAAGCTCTCTAGCGCGCTCGCGGCTGCCCAATTTTTCAATCCGACCCGCGGTATTGGACAGCACGCCAATGTCGATGCCATACTTATCCATCACGTTTATATATTCGTTATGGTCGAAAGCATGCAGTCCGGTGCCGCGGGAGTCGTTTTTCGCCTCCGGTAACAGCTGAAGATATTTTTGTGGAAATGCATGAAAGTGGGTGTCGATGATCACGGTGAGATCCTCCAGTGTGCGGTCCTAGTCGAAGCTGTCTGAAACACCTTTCCATCACGAAGTGATCATTAGCTTACGCTCTACAAAGTATGAAACTGCGCCCGCCCAGCATTACATGGTCCTCCCTTGATTCGTCATGCCGGCGAACGCCGGCATCCATCTTTGTTGCCGTCGCCCTTCCCCCGGGATACCGGCGTACGCCGGTATGACGGAAAGCCTCGTGGCCAAGTTCGTCGCGAGATCGAAGCTTTCTAAGCAGTTCATGAAGGAATGCGAACGGCTGAGGCTTCTACAAACTTCGTGCGCTTCGTGTTTTTCGTGGTCAGTCACAGCGTCGCCCCTACCCTACTTTGCCGCGTCACCGTAAAGCCGCTTGACGAAACCGCTCGCCTCGATCTCACGCAGTAGTCGTCCGTCGACGAACTCGCGCGGGTCCACACCGCGCACCTTGGGATTGGTTTCGCTCACCTGGGTGATTCCAAGTTTCATCGCTTCCAGATCGGGATACGGCACCCGCTCGTAGGCCGCGGCATAAACCCGCTGGGTTTCCTCCAACATCGAACGGTCGGTAGTTTGAGTATATTTTCCGATCACATTCATAGCGAAATTGGCATCGGTCTTAAAACGATGCGCCGCTTCGATATGGGCTTCGAGCAACCGACGAATCGCCGTTTCGTGGCTGCGCAAAAGCTTCTGAGTCACGATGATCGACGATAATGGATAGCGATACCCCGCCGTATTGTAATCGACCAGCACGCGAAAACCGGCCGCCCGCGCGTGCAGAACCGACGGGAAGCCGAATGTTCCGCCTTCGACTTGCCCGGCTTTCAGTGCCGCGACGATCTCCGGTAGTCCGCCGGCCTGGCGGATCATGACATCCTTGTCGGGCACGAGATTGTTCTGCCTCAGGTACACGCGTGTGAAAAAATCCGTCACTGTGCCGACGCGCGTCACGCCGATGGTTTTGCCGCGCATGTCTTCAATGCGCTGAATCTGCGGCGCAGCCACCGTAAAGACCAACACACGAGTGACCGGCAGTGCGACATAAACCGTATCCGCTCCGGCCACCCTGGCGTCGACGCCCGCCGGTCCGCCGATCTCGGCAACGTCGATGCTCCCGCCAACCAAAGTCTGTACCGCTCGCGCTCCCGAGGCGATATAGACCAGCTCAACGTCCAGGCCATGGCGCTGAAAGATGCCGGCTTCTTTGGCGATCCATGGCAGACCAAACGCCGCAGTGATCGCGGCGTAAGCCACTCGAAGCTTTTGCAGCCCCTCCGCGGCACCGGCGGTTTGCCCGGTGGAAACGAACGTCAGCACAACTGCCGCGACGACGAATTTGCATCCGGGATATAACAACCTCTTCATGCCGCTCTCCTTATCGGGATTATTTCCCGCCCTGACGAACTCTATTTTTTGCGCTCTTTGCGTTCGTTGCGGCCAAATATCCGATTCCGAAACACACCTGTTATCAATTCTTTCAATAATGCCCCTCGTCGCCGCCGGCATCGCCGGGATCGGTGTCGAAAAACAATTCATCGACGGACAGCTCTTTCTTGATCAGGCCCTGCCCATGGCAATAGCGAATGATCGTTTGGAGATTTTTCCGATTCGCCTCGCGCAAGCCGTAAGCCCAAGGATCAGGGCCCAGTATTTTGCGTTCTTCCTGCCATTGATGGGAGAACCAGGCCAACGGCACGATGCGTGGATTGACGACGCGTTGATAGCAGAGCTGTTTGGCTTTCTCGAAGGCTTTCGCCAGGCTGACCGCAGCCCAGGGATACTTATCGACGATCTCCTGCTTGATCACGGTCACATGCATGATCGGAAAGATTCCGGCCTGCTGAAAATATTCGCGCTCGACGTCTTTATAGTTGGGAAATAAATAGGCAACACGCGGATCGCCATTAACGATGGGTCTTGGGATATAGGGATTGATCATCGCCGGGATTTCACCCTCCGCGAGCATGGTGTCCATATGTTTGCCGTTGGGTATCATTTCAATTTTCAACCCCGGCGGCGGCGTGAACTCGACGTCTTCGCTGCGATCGACCACCCAGGTGATCGACTGATGCGGCACGCCGTACTGCTCTTCGAGAATGCCGCGCAGCCAGATATTGCCGGCCGGTTGGAAGTTGGTGCCCCCGACTCGCTTGCCGATCAAGTCCTTGGGCGACTTGATGCCGGCATTGACGTTGACGAACCCAAAGCCATGGCGGAAGCGCCGGTGCAAAAATACCGGGATGCTCGTCACCGCGACGCCATGCTCGCGCGCCATAAAATAAGCGCCGACGTTGAATTCGCAAACATCGTATTCGAGGTTGCGCGCCATACGCCAATGACGTTCGCGCGGTCCGTGGCTGGTCAAAATCACCAACTCGAGCCCATCTGCCTGCACGGTGCCGTCTTTGAGTGCGCGGATGATCTCGTAATCGCCGCAGGCGACGGATAGTTTAAGTTTTGCTGACATGACATCCCCCTTTGAAAACCCGCACGGGAATATCGGAGTAATGGAGTGATGGAGTACTGGGTTTAAGATCCGGACGCTATTTCCGACCCATCACTCCAACACTCCGTCACTCCAACAGCGCATTCTTCACTGATATAGCTTCTGCACAAAGCCTTCCTTTTCGATCTCATCGATAAGGCTCATATCGACGAAGTCGCCGGGCGATCTTTGTCCGGCGTTAATCGACACGAGAATA
>Ga0307416_100002182_pt1 | contig 11106 bp, 10 predicted proteins | sample DK1Cmetagenome_2_FD_203821 | JGI IMG/M metagenome (GOLD analysis project Ga0307416, IMG submission 203821) | Maize rhizosphere microbial communities from greenhouse at UC Davis, California, United States - DK15-C-3 | ecosystem: Host-associated > Plants > Roots > Rhizosphere > Soil | place...
TGCGAAATCTTGCCGTCGGGCAATTCGACGTGCAGCTCGTCGCCCTCGAACCAGTCCTGGCCGCCGTTGGCGTCGCGCAGGTCGCAGGTCCTCAACGCATCCTTCCACTGCGCGACGAACCACGGGAAATGCTTGCCGAGCGCGCGCTTGAACTCATTGCCCGAGACATAAGGGACGCCGTCGATGCGCGGCAGGATGTGCCGGGCCTTGTCCGACATGTGCGCGCCCCAGCAAACCCAGGACTTGACCTTGGGCTTGGCGGAAACCTCCCTCGCCTGCTCGACCGGGGTGCGGGAGGCCGAGCTCTTGTTGGGGCTGACCGCGAAGGTCAGGCGCGGCCGCGGCCGCTCGAACCGCGGCATCCCGTAGCGCAAGGTGCGGCTTGGAAAGAGGCCGTGCAGTCGGCTCGTGTCGTGCCATCCGAGCGGGTCGGGGTTGTCGACCTTGTCGGCCGCCGACCAGGCCGCGAACGCCATGTCGTTGGGGAGGGCGCAGGCCATGTTGAGGTGGTTGCAGAAGTCGGCCGCAGCAGCGTCGATGTCGGTCGAAACGTCATGGCCCGGGTCCGTCACGGCTTCCTCCGTCCGAACGCCCTCGCGAAGCGGGCTCCAATACCATGCGGCCCAATGCTTGTCATGGAACACGCGCGCCGAATGCGCCGCACGGGGCTTGCGCTCGGCGGCCTGCTGTTTGCATCCTGCCGGCGATGGGGGAGCGCGCGGGCGAACCGGATGAGACTCTAGTCGCGGCCGCGGCTGCGGGGAATCGCGCGGCGCTGGAGGCGCTGCTCCGCCGCCATTACGACCGGATCCACGGGCTCGCCTGGCGGCTGACGGGGTCGCGGGCCGACGCCGACGATATCGCGCAGGAGGTGTGCTGCGCGCTGGTGGAGAAGATCGGGAGCTTCCGGGGGGAGGCGAAATTCACGACCTGGCTGACCGGGATCACCTTCAACGCGGCCCGCGACTTCCGGCGGCGGCGGCGCTCGTTCGCGGGGCTGACCGAACGCCTGGCGGTGCTTGCCGGGCTGGCGCAAACGCCCGACGGCCGCGACGCCTATGACGCAGTGTGGCTCAGGAGCGTGGTCGCGCGGTTGAAGCCGGCGCTGCGCGACACCGTGGTGCTGGTCGCGGGCGAGCAACTGACCCATGCCGAGGCGGCCCAGGTGCTGGGCATCGCCGAGGCGACCGTGGCGTGGCGGATGCACGAGGCGCGGCGGCTGCTGTCGCGCTGACCTCAAAAATTTTTCTCAAAGGATTGCCGGCCGATCCGCGTCTCAGGGATTGGCGGGCAATTTCGCGCGCCGCTGAAAAGGGAGTTTGCCATGCAGCGTCGTTCGATCGGGAGCGGCTCGACAGGCCTGGGCCTGGCCGCGTTGTTGCTGGTGTCGTGCGCCAAGGCCGGCGTCGACGACAAGGTTGCGTCAACGGCGGATTCCGCAAGCCCGGCGGCGACGTCGGAGATCGTCGTCACCGGCTCGCTGGCGATGCGCAGCAGGGCCGAGCGCGACGCGTCGTCGCTGCCACCTCCGCCGGCCCCGCCGCCGCCGCCGGTCGGCTTTTCGGTCTATGCGCCGCAGATGAAGTGGGCGCCGCCCTACCACGACCAAGGCCGCGACAAGTTCAGCAGCGTCGCCGAGAATGCCTTCAAGATCGTTCGCGAGGCGCCGGTCTCGACCTTCTCGATCGACGTCGACACCGCCTCCTATTCATGGGTGCGAGCGTCGCTCAACCGCAATGTGCTGCCCCAGCCGGCCGCGGTGCGGACCGAGGAGATGGTCAATTATTTCCCCTATGATTATGCGCCGCCGGCGAGCGCCGGTCAGCCGTTCAGCACCAATGTCGCAATATTCCCGAGCCCGTGGTCGGAAGGGCGCAAGCTCGTCCGCATCGGGATCAAGGGCTATGCGGTCGAACGCGCGGCGCGCCCGCGCGCCAACCTCGTCTTCCTGATCGACACGTCGGGGTCGATGCAAGAGCCGAACAAGCTGCCGCTGGTGCAGCAGTCGCTGCGGATGCTGGTCGAGGAGCTAGCGCCGACCGACACGGTCGCGATCGTCACCTATGCGGGGAATGCCGGGACCGCGCTCGAGCCGACGCGGGTCAGCGACAAGTACAAGATCCTCGGAGTCATCGACCGGCTGGGCGCTGGCGGGAGCACCGCGGGCGCGGAGGGCATCCGTCAGGCCTATGCGCTGGCCGAGGCGAACCTCGACCCGAAGGGCGTCAACCGGGTGATCCTGGCGACCGACGGCGACTTCAACGTCGGAATCACCAACCAGGAGGAGTTGAAGGGCTATATCGAGCGCGAGCGCGGCAAGGGCGTATTCCTGTCGGTGCTCGGCTACGGCATGGGCAATTACAACGACGCGCTGATGCAGGCGCTGGCGCAGAACGGGAATGGCGCCGCGGCGTACATCGACACGCTCGCGGAGGCGCGCAAGACCCTGGTCGAGGAAGCGAGCTCGACCCTGTTCCCGATCGCCAAGGACGTGAAGATCCAGGTCGAGTTCAATCCCGCGACGGTCGCCGAATACCGGCTGATCGGATACGAGACGCGGGCCCTCAACCGCGACGATTTCGACAATGACAAGGTGGATGCCGGCGACGTCGGCTCGGGCCAGTCGGTGACCGCGCTGTACGAGGTGGTGCCGGTCGGCGGGCCGCGGACGATGGGTGATTTGCGCTACGGCGCGCGCGTGGCTGCACCGTCGCGCGGCGGCGAGCTTGGGTTCGTCAAGATCCGCTACAAGCTGCCCAAGTCGGACACGAGCCGGCTGATCTCGACCCCGATCGACCGCCGGTCCGAATTCGCGAGCTTCGCCTCGGCGCCGCAGGATGCGCGGTTCGCTGCCGCTGTCGCCGGCTTCGCCGAGATGCTGCGCGGCGGCAAGTATAGCCGGACGATGACCTACGACGACGTGCTGAGGATCGCCACAGCCGCGCGGGGCAGGGACGAGTTCGGCTACCGGTCGGAGTTCGTCCAGCTGGTCCGCGCCGCGAAAAGCGCGCGGACGCTGGCAAATCTCGGCGAGTGAAAGCGACTCGCCGGCGTCACTGGCCGGGCGCCGGCGGGTACAGCTTCAGCGAGTCGGCGATTGCCGCTATTCGAGGGCGGCGATGAAGGATGGGCGCTAGATGGCGGTCGACCAGGACGACTTCGGACTCCCCAGTCCGCCGCCGCCGCGGCCCGCGCGCCGCGATGCCGCGATCGAGGCCGCGCTGCGCCAGTTCGACGGGGTCGAGGAAGCGGCGGCCGAGCAGCCCAGGCGCACCTGGGCGAGAGCCCACCGGACGCAGCTCAGCGTCGCCTTTTCGGCGCTGTTGCTGGTGGTGATCGGCATTCCCGCGGCACTGATCGGGATCCGGCAACCGGCGCCGGCTCCGCCGCCGGCGTCGGCGCCACCGGCAAGCCGGGGCGCGCCAGCTTCGGCCCCGCAAGCTCCGGTGACTGCCGAGCCGGCGCAGGCGCCGATCGCGCCCGTCAGCATCAACGGCCGAGCGCCGCTTCGAAAGAATCGGGGCGCCGATCCGGACGATGGCCTGCGCCGGGAGCAGGTGGCCGAGGTCGCGGCGCCGGCAATTGCCGCAGCGCCGGCCGCTCCAGCACCGCCGCCGCGGCCACCGCCACCACCGCCGCCACCGGCTCCCGCGCAGTCCGTCGCGAGCGCCGAGCGGGACTCGGCCGCGTCAGAGGAGCTCGTCGTTACCGGGTCGCGCATCCGCGAGCCGGGCGTATCCGCGTTCGAGCGGCGCCCGGCGCGGAAGTCGAACCGCGGCGCGGCCAGCGGTTTTTCGGTCGGGGCCAAGCCGGCGCCGCTCGAGCAATCCTATGCGGCGTTCCTGACGAAGCTCCAGGCGGCCGTGCGTGCCGACCAGCGACCGACGGTCATCTCGCTAATTGCCTTTCCACTCACGGTGAACGGAGCCGGGCGTCCCAAAACCTATCGCGATCGGGCGTCGGTCGAACGCGATTTCGACCGGATCTTCACACCGCGGGTGAAGCGCGCAATCCTCGCGCAGAAGGCGGACGAGCTGCTCGTCCGGGACCAAGGCGCGATGATCGGCGATGGGGAAGTGTGGTTCGACCGGAGCTGCCCAACGGCGGCCTGCTCGCCGCCGGGCCCGGTCCGGATCCGGGCGGTCAATCCGTAAGCCGGCGGGCCGGTCCTACTTGCGGTACTGTAGCGCGTCGGCCCGCGAGGCGCCGCTGCCGCGGCTGGACGGGCTGTCCTTCGCGGTTGCGCGGAGGTTTCCGCGCCAGCCGGTCCTGACGAACTTGAAGCCCGGGTTCGCGGTGATCAGGACGTCGATATAGTCCTTGGCGTAGAACAGCGAATCCTGCCGCGTGCAGTCGAGACTGGACGCCCGAGGGTCGAGCGAACCGCGGACGTAATCGTGAAAGCCCTTGGCGAACGGTCCCGCGACCAGGTTGCGGAAGGCGTCCGGGCCATCGTCGACCTCGACGATCCCGCTGAGATAGGCCTGGTAGCCGGCGCCGTTCACCTGGCACCAGGCGACGCCCTTGGCCTGGACCGGTGCGGCGAGTGCCGTCAGGAGCAGCAGCAGCAGCGCGGGCGCGCAGGTCAATTTCATAAGTTCCCCTTCCCGCGGATAGAGAATCACCGAACCGGCGGCGATGCAACCGGGTGGTGAGTCGTCCGCGAAATGTTCACGGCTGGCCGCACCGCCATGGCGACGAGGCGATCGGGGTCTCGCGCAAAATCCGATTGCGAATGCGAGCACCAATGCGGCGATTAATTGATCCATATCAGCGATGGATTTGCGTAATAATACCCAACCCCTAGCGTCATCGAAAGTTAGTAGTTAAAAAAACGTTAATCCGTTTTGCGACTCGCGAATCGGGGGGGCATCGCGCCGGGAAGGGCCCGGAGCGAAAGTGAGGAGCGTAAAAATGCGCAAACTAGTAACCACGCTCAGTGTGGCCGCGGCGGCGTTTCTCGCCACGCCCGCGAGCGCCGCAGTCATCCAATTTACCGGCACCGCCACGGGCTGCTTCGGTTCGGGCTGCACGCCGGGTGCCTACGTGCCGCTCGGCACCGCGGTCAATGGCGGGCTGATCTACACCAACGGGCAGTTCAACCAGGCGACCGACCCCACCGGGTTCCTCGGGATCGGCGGCAGCTTCGACAATCTCGGATCGTTCACCCTGGCACCAATCGTCGACAATTATACTGGCGACATCTTCCGCTTGCTGGTGAGCTTCTCAGCGCCTCCGGGCACCGTGCCGGGATCGACGACCCTGCAGGCCCTGCTGACCGGGTCGGTTCAATCGCTGAACAACGGCAGCGTGTTCATCGATTTCGACAACACGCCGCAGTCGTTCACCTATAACGGCGGGTCGTTCACCTTCGCGGTCAACGACGTGTCGGTCAGCGCGTCGGGCATCGCCCAGATCCTCAGCGGCCAGATCCAGGCCGTTCCGGAACCGGCGACCTGGGGCATGATGCTGCTCGGCTTCGCCGGGATCGGCATGGCGCTTCGCCGCCGCCGCTCGCCGGCGCTGGCGCAGATCGCCTGACCCAGTCGATCACGGGCGGTCCGAAACCCGGGCCGCCCTTTTCCTTGAAGACTTAGGCTTCGGCCTTTCCCTTGTGTCCGTTGCCCCAATCAGCGCGACGCATGGACAGGGCGGCCAGGTGACCTCCGGGTCGCCCTGTCCAAAAACCAAGAGGGCCGTCAGTCGGGACGGCCCTCTTTCGTTAGGCGAAGCTCATTGCCTGACGCCGTTGGCGGAACCATCGCTTTTGGCTGAGGCCTCGGTCCGCGGCGATTGCGCGATGGCGACGATCGGCTGCCTCCCCGCCACGAACTTCGCAATCACCGCCTGGACGTCCGCGGCGGTGACCGCCGAGATGGCGCCGACCTCGCCCAGCACCTGCTCGCGTACGCGGGGCTCGCGGGTGACCTGGGTGAGCTTTGCGAGCCAATAGCCGTTGTTCTCGAGCTTCTTGCGCTGCCCCTCGATCAGCGGCTGCCTGGCGCGGGCAAGCTCGTCGGCGCTCACCGGCTTGGCGGCCAGATCCTTGATCTCCTCGGCGAGGAGGCTGTGGAAGGCGGCGAAATTGGCCGGCGGCGTTTCGATGCCCGCGCTGAGATAGCCCTGGCCCTGAAGCTCGAGCGAGGCTGCCGCATCGACCTTCGGCGAGTAGGTCATGCCGAGCTTTTCGCGCACCGTGTCGACCAGCCGCGCCTGCAGCACCGAGGCCGCGACGTCGGCCGCGTTGGCGGTTTTCGGATCGGCGAAATAGTCCGGCAGCAGGAAATATTCGCCGTAGAAGGCCTGGTCGGCGCGCCCCCTGTGCGGGAAGACTGCCGGCTCCGCCCGAGGCTGGACCCTGACGCTCGCCCGCACCGCTCCGGCGGCATCCAGCGCAGCGCCCGACGCGAAGGTCGCCTCGGTTGCCCTGATCGCGTCGGCGACGGTGACGTCACCGACCATGATCACGTCCGGGCGCGTGCCGAGCTGCTGCCCGAGCAAAGCAGTGAGATCGCCCGAATTGACGCTGAGCACGTCCTTGAAATCGGGCAGAACGCGGAAGCGGGGATCGTTGCCGACCATCAGCGCCTGCGCGCCGCGGGTGAACACCGCGCCGGCATTGGCCTCGATCTGGCCGCCGAGCATCGGGCCGAACGACCTTGCCTTGTCGACCGCTTCGGCGCGGAATCCGGGGTCGCGGGTGTAGGCTGCAAGCAGCTGCATCTGGGTCAGCAGGTCGGCCGGACGGGTGCTGCCCCTGAGCACGAACGCGCGGGCGCCTGCCTCGAGGTTCACGGTCGCGACCTTGCCGGTGGTCTGCGCCCACTGGGTGATATCACCGAGCGAGAGCTTGCCGGTCCCGCCGAGAGGATAGAATTGCGCCTCCCACAATTTGTCGGCGACATCGGCCGAAACTCCGGCGCGGCCGTTGCCGACGGCGATCGCGACGTGGATCTTCTCCTTTTCGAACCGGGTCGGCTTGACAGTGAGGCGCGTCCCGTTGGCGAAACTGACCGTGGTCGTTCCAAGCCCGGCATCGACGCTCTGCGAGACGATTGCGCTCGCCTTGCCGAAGCTGGTGTAGGGCCAGGCGATGGCCGCTTCCCTGACCTGCGCGCCGAGGGTCCGCGAGTAAGCGGTGCCGAGCGCCGCGGCGAGCCGGGCCTCGCCAGCGGCGGTCGTCTGGGACGAGGAGCGGAACAGGATCGGCCGTTTGGCGAACAAAGCGTTCAGCGCAGCGTTGACGTCCGCCTGGCCGACTTTCGTGAGCAGCGGGATTAGGAACGCCACGTCCTGCGTGTCGCTCGTGTAGAGCGCGTCGTCGTTGGCGGCCCTAACGATGTCATCGGCGATGTCGGACGACTTGCGGGTCGGCGAAGACGCGGCCTTGGCCTCGAGCTGGGTCTTGATCGTGGTGATCGCGCGCTGCAGCTCGTGCGGCTGCACCCCGTCGCGCAGCAGCATGCGCTGCTCCGCGCTCACCGCCTCGAGCGCTTCGTTCCATTTCTCCGGCGAGGCGGACATGCCCAGCGACACGATCGACCCGGTGTGGAGCAGCGAGGGAACGTAAGCAGCCTGGGCGCCGACGAAGGGCGCGCCGGGCTTCATCGCCTGGTCGGCGAGGCGCTGGTTGAGGACCATCAGCGCGACGCGGCGAAGGAGGATCTCGCGGTCGACGGCCTCCGTCTCTGCACGGCGGTCCGCGGGCGCGACCCAGGTCAGCGTCAGCTGGTCGGGGGCGCCGGTGGCATTGAACTCCGCGGTCGATTTCTTCGGCGAGGGAGTGCCGAGGTCGACCGCGTCGCCGGCGGACGCCGGCTTCCAGTCGGCGAAGCTCTTCCTGATCTTCTGCTCGATCAGCGCCGGATCAATATTGCCGACGACGACGATGGTCGCATTGTCGGGCCGGTAATTGGCCTTGTAGTAGCGGCTCAGGCGGTCGCGGGTGGCGCCCTTGATGGTCTCGATGGTGCCGATCGGCCAGCGGCTGGTCACCCGCGTCCCCTCGAACATCGAGGAGAGGTTCGCCTTGAGCATGCGGTACTGGGCGGAATCGCGCAGCCGCTCCTCGGACAGCACCACCCCTTTTTCGGCCTCGATCGTGGCGGGGGAGAGGTTGAGACGCTCGCCGATCTCGCGGAACAGGGTGAGGCCGGTGTCCACCGCGGTCTGGTCGCCCCGGGGGAAGTTGAACATGTAGACCGTCTGGTCCTGGGAGGTGAACGCGTTGGTGTCGGGGCCGAACTTGAGGCCTTGCCGCTCGAGCATGTGGATGACCTCGCCGTCGGCGACGTTCGTGCTGCCACGGAACGCCATATGCTCGAGGAAGTGGGCGAGGCCGCGCTCCTCGTCGCGCTCCTGGAGCGAGCCGGAGCCGATGCCCATGCGCATCGCCACCCCGTCGCTCGGCGTTTCATTGTGCTGAATCGCGTAGCGAAGGCCATTGGGCAGCGTGCCGAAGCGGACGTTCGGATCGGCCTTGCGGCCGGTATAATCCTGGGCCCATTTTCCCGGCTGCTTGAGAAGCGGCTCGGCGGCCAGCAGCGGCGCGGACGAAGCGAGCAGCAACGCCGCAATAATGACGCGAGTTTTCATCAAAATCCTCTCACCCCAAGCGGCTGCAGCCTTTCGCTAAGCTACGAACATTGCAACATAAAATTTGCTCGCGGAGCGGCAGCCTCGAGGCCGTGGAGCCAGCTTTTTCAAGAGGTCCGGGCCCACCCCGGGAACCTCGGGGCTGGCGTGGCATCCAATGGGGCGAGGCATTCCTGACGAATGCCGCCATTTTCGAAAGGGCTGACCCATGAAACATGTCATCGCACTGATCGCCGCCGCAGCAATCCTCGCCCGCGCGAGCGCCGCGGTCGCCGCTGCAGCGCCGACCGACCCGCAAATCGCGCACATCGCTTACACCGCCGGCAGCCTCGACGTCGCCGCCGGCAAGCAGGCGCTGGCCCGCTCGCACGACAAGGCGGTTCGCGGCTTCGCCGAGGACATGGTCCGCGATCACCAGGCAGTCAATGTGAAGGCGCTGGATCTGGTCAAGAAGCTCCACGTGACTCCGGAGGACAATGCCACCAGCCAGGGGCTGACCAAGGCGGCGCAGGCGACGAGCGAGCGGCTCGCCAAATTGTCCGGCGCAGCCTTCGACAAGGCCTACATCGACAATGAGGTGGCCTATCACAAGGCGGTGAACGCCGCGCTTGAGACGACGCTGATCCCGTCGGCCAAGAATGCCGAGCTCAAGTCCCTACTGCAGACCGGCCTGACCCTGTTCCGCGAGCACCAGATGCACGCCGAGCAGATCGCGAAGGGATTGAAATAGACGTGCGTTCGCGGCGCGCCCTGTTCTTCGCCGTGAGCGCGGGGACGCTGCTGTTGGTTTGCCCGCCGGCAGCAGCGGCCCCACGCACCTATACCGTCGTGATCGACAAGATGAAGTTCGGCCCGGTGCCGGCCCAGCTGCGCAAGGGCGACGCGATCATCTGGGTGAACCGCGATTTCCTGCGTCATACGGCGACCGCGACCGACCACAGCTTCGACGCCGACCTACCGGCCAACGCCAAGGTCAAGACCGTGCTGAAGAAGAGTGGGGCAATCCCGTTCATCTGCCGCTATCATCCGGGAATGCGCGGCGTCCTTCGAGTCCGGTGAGCCAAGATGAAGACCAGGACCCAAGCGGCAATCGATTATGACGGGATGACCAGCGCCGAGCTCGCGCAGCGGTGCGCGGCGCGCGAAGCTGACGCGATCCGGCACGTCATCGTCGCCAACAACCAGCGCCTGTTCCGGGCGGCGTGGAGCATCCTCAAGAACCGCTCCGACGCCGAGGAAGCGGTGCAGGCCGGCTATCTCGCCGCATTCGCGAGCATCGGGTCCTTCGAGGGCCGCTCATCTTTATCGACCTGGCTGACGCGGATCGTCGTCAACGAGGCGCTTGGACGGCGCCGTTCGGACGAACGCCGCCGCCGGCATCTCGAACAGGAGGGCGTTGCTGTGCTCGACAGCTATCGCGATGCGCTGATGCGCGGTTCCGAGACCGAGGCACCCGACGTGTCGGTCGCCCGCGCGCAAATCCGCGGCCTGCTCGAAAAAGCGGTTGGCCAGCTGCCAGATTCGTTCCGCACGGTGTTCGTGCTGCGCGAGATCGAGGGGTTGAGCGGCGATGAAACGGCCGACATCCTCGGGCTTCCGGTCGCGACGGTGAAGACCCGGCTGTTCCGGGGCAAGCGTCAACTGCAGGAAATGCTGGCGCCGGAAATGGCGACCGTGCTGAGCGGGGTCTTTCCCTTCGCCGGCGTGGACTGCGCGGCGCTCACCGCGCGCGTGCTCGAGGCCATGGGCCTTTAGTCAGGGACGCGCCGCGCTACCCATCGCTTCGGCGCGTTTCTGGTAATCCGCGGCCAGCGCCAGATGGCGCTGACGCGCCGCGTCGGTCAGCGCCCGCAGCGCCGCAAGCTTTTCGCGGGCCGCCTGGCGGTTGAGAAAATGAACGCTCGGATACACCGAAGCCCTCCCCTTGGTCCCACCGCCATGTTCGATAACGAAACAGCGCTGCGCGCAAGCTTTATTGTGCGTTGAATCAATGGTTTGGAACGGGCCGTAAATGATGTGCCCGGCCGGCGCGGTGATCGTGCTCGCAATTGGCCCCGGCAGCGCTGCGCCGCTCACTCCTCGGTTCGAATGAGCACCGTCTCGCCAATCAGGAGGAAGAGCAGGAATGGGGCCCAGGCTGCGACCAGCGGGGGATAGGTGCCGGCATTGCCCATCGCCAGGCTGAAATTATCCACCACAAAATAGGCGAAGCCGAGCGCCATGCCGATCACCGCGCGCAACAGAACCTGTCCGGAGCGGGCGAGGCCGAACGCAGCGACCGCGGCGAGCAACGGCATCAGCAATGTCGAGAGCGGGCCGGAGATCTTGTGGGCGAGGCCGGCGCGCGCCTCCTCGACCGGGCGGCCGGCTGCTTCGAGCTCGGCGATGCGCTTCTTCAAGGTCCAATAATCGAGCTCGGTCGGATCGACCTTGGCGAGAGTCAGCTGGTTGGGGGTGACGCCTTTCATCCCCGCGATCGAGGGGAGCACGCGTTCGACGTTCATGTCGGCA
>Ga0307416_100002183_pt1 | contig 11105 bp, 11 predicted proteins | sample DK1Cmetagenome_2_FD_203821 | JGI IMG/M metagenome (GOLD analysis project Ga0307416, IMG submission 203821) | Maize rhizosphere microbial communities from greenhouse at UC Davis, California, United States - DK15-C-3 | ecosystem: Host-associated > Plants > Roots > Rhizosphere > Soil | place...
CCGCGGTGGGGGTGCCAGGGGGTGCCCTTGGGCTCGCCCGGGGCGTAGTCGACCTCGCCCATCTGGTCCATGTGCACGAACGGGTCGAGGGCGGCCAGGTCGACCCCGGCGAAGGCGCGCCGCACCGGGAACCCCTCGCCCTCGAACCCGGAGGGAGCGGTGGTCACCGAGAGCACGGGTCGGTCGGCCGCGGTGGGGTCGACGGTGGGGATGCGTGGCAGGGCGACGGTGTCGGCGCTGATGGCTGGCATGCCCGCTCCTTGCGTGGTCGGACTCAGCAGGTCCTCCGTTCCAAGGATATTTGCATCCGCAACATTCCCGGGCCGATGCGCGGCCGGCCGCCGGACGGCTCCGAGTCTGTAGCAGTTCCCCATTTCGGCTCATATGCTTCGCTGTGACGGCGATCTCGCATGGAGGGCACAGGACTGGTAGGCCCTGACGAGGTGGCGCGCTTCCTCGCCCTGGTCGCCGACGGGTCGAGCCGCTACACGCCGCCGTTCCTGGTCACCGCCTGGGGCCAGCGCCCCCCGTGTGACCACGCCGCCTGCCCTCCACCACCTCGGCCCCACGCATTTCAGGGCTTGACATGCTTGACGCGTTCCCGTGGGGTGGCTAGGTTCCTATAATCAATACATATTGTTGATACGAGAGTGGGCGGTGAGGGCCGGTGCTCGAGCCCGCCCCGGCGATCTCGCTCACCGGGGTGACCCGCACGTTCGGGGCCCAGCCGGCGATCGTCGGGGTCTCCCTGACCGTCGGGCGTGGCGAGGTCGTGCTGTTGCGGGGGGCCAACGGCGCCGGCAAGAGCACCCTGCTCCGGGTGGTGGCGACCGCCGTGTCGCCCACCTACGGCCGGGGCGCCGTGCTCGGCTTCGACCTGGCCGCCGAGCGCGACGAGATCCGCCGCCGCACCGACCTGCTCACCCATCGCACGCGGCTGTACGAGGAGCTCTCCGCGGCCGAGAACCTGCGCTTCGGCTGCGCCCTGCACGGTATCGACCCGGCCCTGGTGCCCGGGGCGCTGGAGCGGGTCGGCCTGGCCGGGGTGGCCGGCGAGCGGGTGGCCGGCTTCTCGCAGGGCATGCGCCAGCGGGTGGCCATCGCGCGGACGATCCTGCGGCAGGCGGAGCTGCTGCTGCTCGACGAGCCCTACGCCGGCCTCGACGCTGACGCCAGGGAGGTCGTCGACCGGCTGGTGCTGGCGGCCCGCGACGCCGGGCGGACGGTGCTGCTGGCCACCCACCAGCCGACCCGCGCTGGCCTGGCCACCAGGACGGTGCTGCTCGAGGCGGGTCGGCTGCAGCCGCACCCGGTCCCGCCGCCACGCGCGGGGGTGCCGGGGTGAGCTCGCTGCGCCTGGCGGCGGCGGTGGCCGCCAAGGACCTGCGCATCGAGCTGCACGGCCGCCACGCCGCCGGCCTGGCCCTGCCGTTCGTCGGGACGCTGCTGCTCGCCTTCGGGCTCGCCCTGGGGCCCGGCCGGGCGCTGCTCCAGGCCACCGCGCCCGGGCTGCTGTGGCTGGCGCTGCTGTTCGCCTCGACCCTGCTGGCCCGCCGGGCCTATGAGGCCGAGGCCGAGGACGGCGCCCTGGAGGGACTCGTGCTCGCGCCGGTGGACAAGGCGTCGGTGTTCGCCGGCAAGGCGGCCGCGATGGCCGTGGAGCTGCTCGTGCTGGAGGCGTCGGTGCTGGTGATGGTGGCGGTGCTGTTCGAGCTGCCGCTGGGCCGGGGCATCGGGGTCATCGCCGCCGCCCTGGTGCTCGGCACGGTGGGGCTGGCCGCGGTCGGCAGCCTGTTCGGCGTGCTGGCCGTGGTCCCGCGAGCTCGCGAGGCGGCCCTGCCCCTGCTGGTCATGCCGCTGGTCACGCCGGTGGTGGTGGCGGGCGTGAAGGCGACCGAGCTGGCAGTGGCCGGGCGGGGCGGGGAGGCGGGCTCCTGGCTCGGCCTGCTGGTCGCGTTCGACCTCGTCTTCCTTGCCGCGGGCATCCTGGTGTTCGAGCACCTTCTGGAGGAATAGCCCGCTCTTGACAGGCCTGCCGCGACGGTGCAGAGTCCCCTAATATCAACTCTTTTTGGTTATAGGAGCCTCTGACCCGAGGTGGTGACCCCATGGCCGGGACCACAGACCCCACCGACAGGGCGGAGGGGCGCCCGCGCCGCAGGCCGGTGGCGCTGGCCCGCCTGCTGCTGCTCCTCGGGGCGGCTGGCGCCCTGTACGTGCTCTCGGGATCGTCCTCGGCCACGGAGCAGCCGGCGGCCGCCGGCGGCCAGGCGGTGCAGGCGCAGGCTTCGCAGCTCACCGAGCAGGGCCGCCAGATCTTCCGCTTCGACACCTTCGGCGACGAGAAGTTCTGGGGCGACAGCCTCAAGCTCCACCGGGCGGTCGCCGGGGCCGCCAACGGCGGCGTCGGGCCTGGCCTGAGCCCGAAGGCGGCGCTCGGAGTCGGGCTGAAGGTCGACGTGGACGCCCTGCCCCCCGAGCTGCAGCAGGCGCTCGCGCAGGGCCAGGTCGACCTGGACGACCCCGCGGTCACCCTGGCCCTGCTGCGGCTGAACGCGGTGGTCGGCGTGACCGGGTTCTTCGACGCCGGCGGCGGCCTGCGCTCCATGGGCATCCAGTGCGCCCTGTGCCACTCCACCGTCGACGACTCGTTCGCGCCGGGCATCGGTCACCGGCAGGACGGCTTCGCCGCCCGCGACCTGAACGTCGGCGCGATCGTCTCGCTGGCTCCCGATCTGCGGCCGGTCGCCCGCCTGCTCGGCACCGACGTGCCCACCGTCAAGAAGGTGCTGGCCGCCTGGGGGCCGGGCAAGTTCGACGCCGAGCTGTTCCTGGACGGCAAGGGGTTCCGGCCCGACGGCAAGACCGCCGCCACCCTGATCCCACCGGCGTACGGCCTGGCCGGCGTGAACCTGCACACCTTCACCGGCTGGGGCTCGGTGCCCTACTGGAACGCCTTCGTGGCCAATCTCGAGATGCACGGCCAGGGTGTCTTCTACGACCCGCGCCTGGACGATCCCAAGCAGTTCCCGGTGGCGGCCCGCAACCGGTCCGGGCACACCAGCAACTCGCCCGACCTGATCACCCCCAAGCTCGCGGCGCTCCATTTCTACCAGCTCGCCCTGGCCGCGCCGGCGCCGCCGGGCGGCTCCTTCGACCCGGCCGCCGCCGCCCGCGGGGCGAAGCTGTTCGGTGCCAAGGCCGAGTGCGCCACCTGCCACGTGCCGCCCCTGTTCACCGAGCCCGGCTGGAACCTGCACACCCCGGGCGAGATCGGCATCGACCGCTTCCAGGCCGACCGCTCGCCGACCCACCGGTACCGCACGACGCCGCTGAAGGGGCTGTGGGCGCACCAGAAGGGCGGCTTCTACCACGACGGCCGATTCGCCACCCTCGGCGACGTGGTCGACCACTACAACCGCTTCTTCAAGCTCCGCCTCACCGCGGGGGAGAAGCGGGACCTGGTCGAGTACCTGAAGTCGCTGTAGGCACCCCTGCGGCTTGGAGGTTGCTGTGAAGGGCAGCGAACGGATGATGGCCAGGCTCACGGGCCGCCGCGGCGAGCAGGTCCTGGCGGGCGCGGCCGTCGCCGGGCTGGCGGTCAGCGCCGTGCTGTCGCTGTGGGTGGCGCCGCCCGACGCCGTCCAGGGCGAGGTCCAGCGGCTGATGTACGTGCACGTCCCGGCCGCCTGGCTGGCGTACCTGTCGTTCACGACGGTGTTCGTGGCCAGCGCCGCCTACCTGCTGACCTCCCGGACCCGCTGGGACCGGCTGGGCGCCGCCGCGGCCGAGGTCGGGGTCCTGTTCACCGGCCTGACGATCGTGCTGGGCGCGCTCTGGGGCAAGCCGGTCTGGGGCACCTGGTGGACCTGGGACCCGCGCCTGACCACCACCGCGGTCATGCTACTCATCTACCTCGCCTACCTGGCCCTGCGGCGGATGGCCGACAGCCCCGGCCGCCGGGCCCGCTGGTCGGCCGTGCTCGGCGTGGTCGGGTTCGTGGACGTGCCCATCGTCCACATGTCGGTGGTGTGGTGGCGCTCGCTGCACCAGGCACCCACGGTGCTGCGGCCCGGCGCGCCCACGATCGCCGGCAGCATGCTGGCCGCGCTGCTGGTCGCGGTGGCCGCGTTCACCCTCGTCTGGGCCTACCTGCTCACGGTGCGGCTGCGGGTGGGCCGGCTCGAGGAACGGGCCGCGACCCAGGCGCTGTCGGCACGCACCGGCCGCCCGCCGTCCAACGGGCGGCTCCCGCCGGTCGTGGACGTCCAGGAACGGGCGCGGTCGGATGCCTGATCTCGGGTATGTGGCCGCCGGCTACCTGATCACCGCCGCCGCCCTCGGCGGCTACCTGCTGCGGCTGCGCCACCGGGCCCGGCGGGCCCGGCGCCAGGCCGCCGCCCTGACCGGACGACCCGCGCGCCCGGCATGACCGTGAGGACCAGGTCCCACTGGCGGGGCAGGACGCTGGTGGCCGTGGCGGTGCTGGCCGCCGGGCTCGGCTGGGTCGCCGTCAACGGCCTGTCCGGCAGCCTGGTCTACTACCAGACCCCGAGCGACCTGGCCGCCGGCCGGTCGGCGGCCGGCGAGCGGCTGCGGCTCGGCGGCTACGTCCTGCCCGGCTCGGTGGAGCGCATCGGCTCCTCGGTCCACTTCGTGGTCACCGACGGCTCCGCGCGCACCAGCGTGGTCGACACCGGCGGCGTGCCGTCGCTGTTCAAGGCCGGCCAGGGCGTGGTGGTGGAGGGCGTGCTCGGCGGCGACGGCGTGTTCCACGCCGACACGGTGCTGGTCAAGCACTCCAGCGAGTACCGGCCCCCGGCCCCCGGCGAGACGCCGGGCCCGGCGGAGCTGGAAGCGGGCGGCTAGCGTGGACCGGCTGGGCCGCTATGCCCTGCTGCTGTCGCTCGCCCTCGCCGCCTGGGGGCTGCTCGCCGCGGTGGCCGGGCTGCGCCGGCGGCGGCCGCTGGCGGTCGAGAGCGCCCGCACCACCGCCTACGGGCTGCTGGCCGCCGTCGCCACCGCCAACGGGGCGATGCTGGTGGCGCTGCTCTCCGACGACTTCGCGCTGCGCTACGTCGCCCAGAACTCCAGCCGCGCCACCCCCGCCTTCTTCAAGGTGCTGGCGCTGTGGTCGGCCGACGACGGCTCGCTGCTGTTGTGGAACCTGGTCCTTGCCGGCTATCTGGCGGCGGTCGCCTTCCGCTTCCGCCGGTACCGGCCCGAGACGCTCCCCGGGGCGCTGGCCGTCATGTACGGGGTGGCCATCTTCTACCTGCTCCTGGTCTCGGGCCCGTCCGAGCCGTTCGCCACCCTGGCGGCGGCGCCGCCCGACGGCCGCGGGCCCACGCCGCTGCTGCAGAACCACCCGCTGATGGCCGTGCACCCGCCGTTCCTCTACCTCGGCTTCGTCGGCTTGACGGTGCCGTTCGCCTTCGCCCTCGCCGGGCTGGCCGGCGACGGCCCGTCCGACCGCTGGGCCGCCCTCACCCGGCGTTGGACGCTGGCGGTGTGGTGCTTCCTGACCGTCGGTCTGCTCCTGGGGGCGCTGTGGTCGTACGCGGTGCTGGGCTGGGGCGGCTACTGGGCCTGGGACCCGGTCGAGAACGCCGCGCTGCTGCCGTGGCTGATGGCCACCGCCTTCCTGCACTCGGTGATGCTCCAGGAGCGGCGCGGCATGCTCAGGGTCTGGAACCTGGGCCTGGCGGTGGGCGCGTTCGCGCTCGCCACCTTCGGCACCTTCCTGACCCGGGGCAACGTGCTGCTGTCGGTGCACACCTTCGCCACCTCGGCGGTGGGCCCGATGTACCTCGGCTTCCTGCTGCTGGTGCTGGCCGGGGGGTTCGGGCTCATCGCCGCGCGCGCCTGGCGGCTCCGTGCCCCCGGCCGGATCGACGCCGTGCTGTCACGCGAGGCCAGCTTCCTCGGCAACAACCTGCTGCTGCTCACGCTCACCTTCGTGGTCCTGCTGGGCACGGTGTTCCCCCTGGCGGTGGAGGCCGTCTCGGGCCGGCAGGTGACCGTTGGCGGCCCCTACTTCCGCGTCACCACCGTGCCGCTGCTGCTCCTGCTGCTGCTCCTGGCCGGCGCCGGGCCGCTGCTGCCCTGGCGAGGAGGGTCGGCCGAGCGGCTGCTGCGGCGCCTGCGACTGCCGCTCGGCGCCGGCGCGGTGCTGGTGGCGGCGCTGGCCCTGCGCGGGCCGCGGAACCCCGCCGCGGTCGCCGCCTTCGGCCTGGCCGCCTTCGCCGGGGTCGCCAACCTCGCCGAGATCGGGGCCGGCGTGCGCGCCGCGGCGCGGACCGGCCGGGGCGGGCCGACGGCGGCGCTGGGGACGCTGCTGCGCTCCCGGCGCCGCCACGGCGGCCTGCTGGTCCACGTCGGCCTGGCGCTGGCGGCGGTCGGCATCACCGCCTCCTCGACCCTGGCCCACCACGCCGACATGACGCTGTCGCGCGGGGCCGGCGCCACCTTCGCCGGCTACACCCTCACCTACGAGGGCATGCGCACCCTGCGCCAGCCGCAGCGGACGGTGCTGGTCACCGACGTCGGGGTGGCCTCCGACGGCCACGACCTGGGCCGGATGACCCCGTCGCTGAACCTCTACCCGGCGGCCTCGGAGCCGATCGGCACCCCCGCGATCCGCAGCGGCCCGCTGCGCGACCTCTATGTCTCGGTGGTCGGCGTGGAGCAGGCCGGCGAGCAGGCCAGCTTCCGGGTCTTCCTGAACCCGGGGGTGATCTGGCTGTGGGTCGGCGGGGCGGTGATGGCGCTCGGCGGCCTGCTCGCGGGCTGGCCGTCCCGGCGGCGTCCGGCCCCGCCGGCGCGACGCCGGGAGCCCGCCGTGGCGGACCGGGCATGAGCGGGCGGGCGCTGCTCCCGGTCGCCGCGGTCGTGGTCGCGGTGGCGCTCGCGGCCTGGCTCGGGTTGGCCGGCCTGGGGCGCGACCCGGGCGCCATCCGCTCGCCGCTGCTGGACCGGCCCGCCCCCGACTTCGCCCTGCGGACGCTCGGGGCGGACCGGATGGTGCGCCTCGCCGACCTGCGGGGCCAGGTCGTGGTGCTGAACTTCTGGGCCTCCTGGTGCGCCGAGTGCCGGGTCGAGCACCCGGCGCTGGACGCGGCCTGGGGCCGCTTCCGGGACGCCGGGGTGGTGCTCGTCGGCGTCGACTTCCAGGACGACCACCCCAGCGCGCTCGCCTACCTCTCCGAGCGGGGCACCGGCTGGCCGGTGGTGGCCGACCCGGGCTCGCGGACGGCCCTGGCCTACGGCGTCTACGGCATCCCCGAGACCTTCTTCATCGGACCGGACGGGCGGATCGCGGCCAGGCAGGTCGGCCCGGTGACCTACGACCAGCTCGTCCGGGAGATCACCCGCCTGCTGCCCGGGGGACGCGGGCCGGCCGGTGCACCCGCCGCGGGGAGTCGATCGGCGTGACCGGGCTGACGGCGGCGTCCCGGACGGCCCGGGCCTGGCTCCGCCGTCCGGCCGCCGGCCTTGCCGCGCTGTTGCTGCTGGCGCTGAGTGGGCTGGCGGTGGTGACGGCGCGCGGGCCGGGAGCGGCGGCCACGCCCGCCGAACAGGTCCATGCGATCGCCACCGGGCTCCGCTGCCCGGTGTGCCGCGACCTGTCGGTGGCCGACTCGCCCGCCCCGCTGGCCCGGGAGATGCGCGACCGGATCGCCGAGGGGGTGGCGGCCGGCAAGCCCCCGGAGACGATCCGCCGGGAGTTCGTGGCCGCCTACGGCGAGTCGGTCCTGCTCGTGCCGCCCCGCCGCGGCGCCGGCCTGGTCCCATGGGTCGCGCCGGCCCTGCTGCTGGCCGGTGGCCTGGTGGCCGCCGTGCTGGCCCTGCGCCGCTGGCGCGGCCGCGCCCCTGCGGCCAGCGCCGGGCCGCCGCCCTCCGCGCGCACCTCCGGTGCCGACCGGAGGCTGCTGGAGCGGGCGCTGGCGCGGATCGACGAGGAGGCGCCGTGAGCCTGCTCGCGCTGCTGGGCGCGGCCGGGCTCACCGCCGTCGCCGCCGTCGCCGTGCTGTGGCCCTACCAGCGGGGGTCGGCGGCGGCGCTCCAGCGGCTCGCCGACCCGCTCGAGGACGAGCGCCGGCGCGCCCTCCGCCGGCTGCGCGACCTCGACGAGGACCGCGCGGCCGGCAAGCTCGACGAGCCGGGCTACCGCACGGCCCGCGCCGACGCCGAGGCCGGCGCGGTCGCGGTCCTGCGGGCGCTCGAGGCCCGTGAGGGCACCGGCGAGCTGGCGGCGGGCCTGCGCGAGGTCCGCCGGCCCGCGACCGCCGGCGCGAGCGGCCCGTCCGCAGGGCCGAGGCCAGGGCGGCGCTGGCCACGCCGGGCCGGGGCCGTGCTCGCCGGCCTGGCCGCGGTGGGGGCGGCGGTCGCGTTGCTGGGTGGCGCGGTCGGCGACCGCGGCAGCGGCCAGATGATCACCGGGCAGGCCGCCCCGGCCGCCGCCCCCGCGGCCCCGGGCGCCGTACCGCTGGCGAACCTGGAGCGGCGCGTGCGCGAGCATCCCGGCGACGTCGCGGCCCACCTCGCCCTCGCCGAGGGCTACCAGGACGCCGAGCGGCTCAGGGAGGCCACCCTGGAGTATCTGGGCGTGCTGCGCCTGGAGCCGGGCAACCTGGAGGCCAAGACCCGGCTCGGCCTGCTGCTGTTCCGGGCCGGCCTGCCCGAGCCGGGGTTGCGCTCGGTCGAGCAGGCCCTGGCCACCGACCCGCGCTACCCGGAGGCCCTGTACGCCAAGGGGATCATCCTGTTCATGGGCATGGGCCAGCCCAAGGCGGCGGTCCCCAGCCTCCGCGCGTATCTCCGGGTGGCCCCCTTCGGCGCCCACCGCGACACGGTCGCCCAGCTCCTCAAGCTGGCCGCCGGCACCCCCGGGGCGAAGCCGCCGCCGGTCCCCTCACCCTGACGGGACCATCCGCACGCAGCAGGAGACGCCCGCCTGGCGCGGCACGGGCTCGGCCGAGATCCCGTCGGCGCCCAGCGGGGGCAGCAGCCCGGCGAGCAGGGCCCGGTTCATCTGGCAGGTCAGCTCGCGGTGGGAGTCGGCCAGCTCGTCGAATGGACAGTTGCGAAGCTCGATCCGGTCGCCGTGGTGCTCGGGCTCGTAGCCGAGCTGCCGCACGGCCCACTCGGCCACGGCCAGCGGGGCGTCCACGCTGTCGGCGACCTGACGGCGCAGCTCGTCGCCCACCTCGCCCCCGGTTCGCCCGGCCACGCGGCGGACCGCGTCCGCGCCGTCCTCGTCCCCGCGTCGTTCCTCGATGGCGGTCGCCAGGATCCGGCCGGCCAGCGAGTACCGGGTTGCCGGCAGCGAGACCGCGAAATGCCTGGCCCCCACCCGGTAGAGCTTGGCCGGGCGCCCCGCGCCCCGCCCGGTACGGCCGGACAGCCGACGGTACTCCACCTCGAGCAGGTTCGCCTCGGCCATGCGGTCGAGGTGGAACGACGCCAGGTTGCGGGAGACGTTCGCCGCCCTGGCCGCCTCGTCCCGGCCGACCGGGCCGCGCGACGACCGCAGGTAGTCGTAGAGCCGCCAGCGGACGGGATCCACCAGCAGGGCGATCGCCGCGAGCTCTTCCGGGTTGTCCATTACAGTTCTGACCTGCATTGACTCGATCTGGTAGAGGACCAACAGTACCAGTGGCCAAGCGTCTGCCCGGATACTTGCGCACGCAACATTCGTGGGTTTGGGAGACTGATGCCATGCGAGCGCGGTCGGTCCTTGACGAAGGCGGGTGGGGAGCCCAGGCTCGCCGGCTGGCCAGGGCGCTGAGCCCGGTGGCGGTGTCGCCGGCGGCCCCTCGGGAGACGGTGGCGGCGCTGGACGCCTGGGGGCCCTCGTTGATGCCGCGGTCGGCCCGGGCCCGAGGGGTCGCGATGGGCCTCGGGATCCTGGGGACGCGGGCGACCAGCGGTGTGGCCGAGAAGCTGACCAGGATGGTGGCGCCGGCCGACGCGCCGCTGCGCCGGCGGCTGCTGGCGTGGGCGGCGGTCGGGGGCGCGGGGGCGGCGCTGGCGGCGGTGCCCGAGCGCCACCGCGCCAAGATCTGGGCGGCGTCGCTGCAGTCCACCGGCCTGCTCCTGCGGGACGGGGCCGCCGGTGGAGCCGTCCACGACCTGGGACGCTGGCTGGAGGGCCGCTACCCCGACCAGCGGGGCGTCCGGCCGTTGACGGGCGGCGCGGTGCACACCGCCGGGCTGCTGTACCGGACGGGCCGGCGGCTGCCGCCGCGGGCACGGGCCGGGGACCGGCGACCGCGGCCCGAGCCGGCCGAGGTGGCCGAGACGCTGGCCACCGCCTATGTGGTCACCACCCTCGGGATGGGGCTGGCCCGGGGCTTCGGCCGGTCCCGCCGGGCCCTGGAGTCCTATCTGGGGCCGGGCCCGTCCAAGCGGGCGCTGGCCCGGCTGGTCAACGCCGGCCTGTGGGCGGGCGCGTCGGCCGCCACCTACAGTGCCGGCGTCGCCTACGTGGGGCGGGCCAACCAGCGGGTCGAGCCCGCCTACGCGACCCCGCCGGCCAGCCCACTGGTGTCGGGCAGCCCCGAGAGCCTGCTGCCGTTCGCCGACCTCGGCCAGCAGGGACGCCGCTACGTCACCGACGTGGTCACCCCCGAGCTGATCGAGCAGGTGATGGGGGAGCCGGCGGTGGCCCACCCGATCCGGGCCTATGTCGGGTTCAACAGCGAGCCGCTGTACCAGACCGGCCGGGCCGAGCTGGCCCTGGCCGAGCTGGAACGGACCGGCGCCTTCGACCGGTCGGTGCTGCTGCTGATCTCGCCCACCGGCACCGGCTGGGTCGACCACACGCTCATCGAGGCGGCCGAGTTCCTCACCCGGGGCGACATCGCCACCTGCTGCATCCAGTACGCCAGGTACCCGTCGTTCCTGTCGGTGCAGAAGGTCGCGCTGGGCCGCGGCCAGTTCCGGCTCCTGCTCTGGGGCGTCAAGCAGCGGCTGGCCGGCCTGCCGCCCGAGCGGCGCCCGCGGGTGCTGGTGTTCGGCGAGAGCATGGGCGCCTGGACCAGCTCGGACGTGGTGATGTTCCAGGGCATCGAGGGCTTCGACCACTACGGCATCGACCGGGC
>Ga0307416_100002184_pt1 | contig 11105 bp, 9 predicted proteins | sample DK1Cmetagenome_2_FD_203821 | JGI IMG/M metagenome (GOLD analysis project Ga0307416, IMG submission 203821) | Maize rhizosphere microbial communities from greenhouse at UC Davis, California, United States - DK15-C-3 | ecosystem: Host-associated > Plants > Roots > Rhizosphere > Soil | place: USA...
ATCTCGAAGCCGGTCGAGCTCGTGTCCGACGGCGCCATCCTCGATGGCGAGGGCCAGAGGACGATTCTGCTCGTCCAGGCGGACGATGTCACGGTGCGCGGGTTCACGCTCCGCAACACCGGTGCCTCGCAGGTGGAAGAACGTGCCGGGATCAAGGTGAGTGGCGCGAATCGCTGTCGCATCGAGCACAACATGTTTCACCACACCGCGTTCGCCGTGTACCTCGAGAAGACCACCGGGTGCGTCGTGGAGCGGAATCAACTGCACGGAACCGGCGCCACGCAGAGCCAGAACGGCAACGGCGTCCACGCCTGGTCCAGTGACCACGTAACGGTCGCTGGCAACGAGATCATGGGCCACCGCGACGGGGTCTACTTCGAGTTCGTGAATCATGGTCGCGTCAGTGACAACCGCTCGTCAGCCAACACGCGGTACGGTCTGCACTTCATGTTTTCGAACGACTGCACCTATGAAGGGAATACGTATCGCGAGAACGGCAATGGCGTCGCGGTGATGTATTCCGCGCGCGTCACGATGCGTCACAACCGCTTCGAGCAAAATGTCGGCGGCGCCGCGTACGGACTGCTGTTGAAGGACATCAACGAGTCCACCATCGCCGGCAACGCGTTCACGAAAAACACAGTCGGGGTCCATCTCGAGGGGGCGAGCCGTAACAGCATATCGCGCAACGTATTCTTGCAGAACGGCGTGGCGCTCCGCGTACTGGCCAATGCACAGGACAACGTCCTCGAGCAGAATGACTTCATCGGGAATGCATTTGACGTCGCCACGAACAGCCGCGGGAGCTATTCGACGTTGCGCGGAAACTTCTGGGACCGCTATCGCGGCTACGATCTCGATCGCGACGGCGTCGGCGATGTACCGCATGCACCGGTGACGTTATTCGGGTTGGTCGTCGAGCAGACGCCCTCCGCCCTCGTGCTGTCGAGAAGCGCCTTTGTCGGGCTCCTCGACCTGGCCGAGCGGGCATTTCCGTCGTTGACACCGGCGCTTCGCGATGAGTCGCCCCGACTTCTGCCGGCGAGGGGCACATGATCAAGGCGCGCGGAGTTTCCAAGTCCTTTGGCCCGATCCACGTGCTGGAGGGGATCGACGTCGACATTCCCATGGGAGAGATCACGGCCATCGTGGGGCCTAACGCCTCCGGGAAGACAACGTTCAACCGGATCCTGCTGGGGCTCGTTCAACCCGATGCGGGAGAGATCCTGTTCGATGGCGATTCGATCATCGGTCAGTCCGCGTATCGAGAGCGCATCGGATACATGCCACAGGCTGCACGGTTCCCCGAGAATCTCTGCGCCGGCGACGTGTTCGAGATGATTGCCAATCTCCGTGGAACTTTGCGTCGCGACAACGAGCTTCTCGACACCCTCGGCATGGCGTCGATCCTTCGTACTCCGTTCCGGCAGCTGTCGGGCGGCACGCGGCAGCGCGTCAACGCCGCGCTCGCGTTCATGTTTCAGCCGGAGCTATTGATCCTGGACGAACCCACCGCGGCGCTGGATCCGGTATCGAGCTCGATCCTGAAGGACAAGATTCGCGCCGAGCGATCGCGGGGCCGCACGTTCATTGTCACGTCGCATGTGCTGAGCGAAGTCGAGGAGCTGGCCGATCGCATCATCTTCCTGCTCGACGGAACCGTGCGCTTTGCGGGAAGGCCGGCGGAGCTGATGGCCGCCACCGGCGAAATGCGTCTCGAGCGCGCGGTCGCCTCCGTCATGCGCGCCCGCAAGGCGATTCTGTCGGAGGCCGCATGACGTCCATAACGAGAATCACGCGATACGTGCTCCTCGACGTGCTGCGAAACCGTTGGATAGTGGGGTACGCGCTCTTCTTCCTGGTCGTGACCGATGCCTTGCTGCGCCTTGACGGCACCGGCGCCCGGGCGCTCGTCAGTCTGCTCAATGTCGTACTGCTGCTCGTTCCGCTGGTGACGATTGTATTCGGGACGATGTACTGGCACGGCGCTCGCGAGTTCAACGAGCTGCTGTTGACCCAGCCGATCGATCGGAGTTCGCTCTTTCACGGTCTCTTTGCGGGGCTGGTCCTGCCGCTGTCGGCCGCGTTCGTCGCTGGGGTGAGCATTCCATTCGTCGTTCATGGGGCCCTCGAGAATCCGGGCAGCTTCCTCCTGCTGCTGCTCGCAGGAGTCGCGCTGACCGCCGTATTCGGCGCGATCGCCATCCTGGTGTCGGGGCTTTCGTCGGATCGGCTGCGCGGACTCGCGCTGGCGCTGACGATCTGGCTTGTGGCGACGGTCCTGTACGATGGCTTCATGCTCTGGTTCACCATGGCGTTCCGCGACCTGCCGCTGGAAGGGCCTCTCCTGGCGTTGACGCTGGCGAATCCGGTGGACCTGGCCCGAGTCGTGTTGCTGCACCAGCTCGATGCGGCTTCGCTCATGGGAGCGACCGCCGCGGTCTTTCAGCGTGCCTTTGCTGGTCCGGCAGGCCTAACGATCGCGCTGACCGCACTTTCCGCCTGGGCCCTGATCCCAGGCATCCTGGCGCTGCGAATGTTTCGTCGGCGCGACTTCTGACATTCCAAGCGACCACACCCACCATGCCACGCCTCTCACTTTCCCCGGCCTCCGTCACCCTGGCGCTGTTCGTTATGGCGTGTGGCGGTGAGCAACCCAGACAGGAAACTCCGGCGATACCTTCGACCGCTTCCCAGCCGACGTCCGGCGCGCAAACGCCTGACGCGGGAGGGAAGGTCATCACGATCGAGATGACCACGGATGAAAAGGGGAACAACAAGTTCAGTCCGAACGATTTCGAAGCGCATCGCGGTGATGTGCTCCGGTTCACGCTCGTCGCTGGTGTTCACAACGTTCACTTTCTGGCGGACTCCAACCCGCCCGGGGTGACCCTGCCTCCAGCCAGCGCATTGCTGCAGCTTCCTGGACAGACCGTCGACATCAAGGTGACATGGCCAGCGGGTCACTACTACTTCCAATGCGATCCCCACGCCCTGCTGGGAATGATCGGTCGATTGGAAGTGGAGGATGACTGAGCGGCGCGATATGCCGCGCGACCATCCGTCGCTCTGAATGTCATCGTCAGGCGGATTCCCCGAGGAACTGAATTGCATTACTCGCGTGTCCTCTTTCTATCTGACGGACAAAAGGAGGTTTGCTGACTGCCACAGCGGCCCGGCAGCGCCACACTGCGATCGAATGCTCGGCGGCCGTCGTATCGAATTCGGGGCCGCGAAGGCCATCGGAGGAGACATGGTTACGCTGCGTGAAATCATGACCCGGGACGTCATCACCATCTCGCCGGAGATCAGTATCCGCGACGCCATGAGTCTTCTGTCAACACGACACATCAGTGGTGCCCCTGTCGTGGCCGGCGGCGAGATCATTGGCGTAGTGACGGCGACGGATCTGATGGCATTCGCCGCGGATCTTCCCGGCGCACCAGCCGAGCGTCCGGATTACGTCGAAGCGGGAGAGTGGGAGTTACGCGATCAGTTGGACAATGACGGGGTTGAGTTGGAACCGCGCGGCACATTCTTCACGGGGTTGTGGGACGACGCCGGTGCCGATGCGGCGGTGCGGTTTGCTACTCCGTCTGGTCCCGAGTGGAGCGCGCTCGATACGCATACCGTCGAGGAAGCAATGACGCGAGCTCCGATCCGTGCGCTGCCGCCTGATACTCCTCTTGTCGCAGCGGCGGAGTTCATGCGAACGCACGCGATACACCGCGTACTTGTCACCGAGGCCGAGCAGTTGCTCGGGATCGCAACGTACACGGACCTCGCCCGGGCGATTGCGGATCACCGGTTCCGGGAGCGCGAATACGTTTTCGGGAACGAGAGGCATGGGCACCCGGCATCGTTCCTGGGGAGTCGGCTGCCGTCGGAAGAAAGAAAGCGTACCGACGGTCACACAAATCCTCCGGGCGAACGACGGTCGGAATGAGCGATTCACCGCGTTCATGTAGGGGGAACTCCGATACGCGAAAGCGTATTCGTGGGCGATACTTGCGCCACATCCCGCGAAACGACGGGAGCGTGCACGGCGGTTACACCCAAAGATCATCTAGCATAACGGAGATCCGGTCTATGCTGGGCCAGCGAATGCAGAAGTTGCTCTCGATGTTGGTGCCCCTGTTGATCTGCAGCGCGTGCGTAGACGAGAAGATCGTGTATCGCGACGGTCCCAACTTCGTCGCTCCCCCCAACAATGCGGCGAGCTTCCTGGGATACAGCGATCACACCACGCAGAAAACCGTGTGTGGCAGCTGTCACGTCTCGCAACAAGGGCGCTGGGTCGAGACCGCACATTCCGGCGCTTTCGAAACGTTGTCGGGGAGCGGCGAGATGCAGGGGACGTGTCAGAGGTGTCATACCGTCAATAATCTCGGCAACGTCGTTACGGACACCGTCGCCGGATGGCGCTCGACGAAAGACGATCGGTACAAGGACGTGCAGTGCGAGAGCTGTCACGGTCCGGGGCTCCCGCACGTGACGGCGCCCGCACGCGGACAGATGTTGGCGTCGATTCATGCTGATACCGGCAGCGGCGTGACCAACGGTTGCGCCGAGTGTCACTCCGGGTCGCATCATCCGTTTGTCGATGAGTGGCGAAAGTCCCGGCACGCGACCTCGTACACCCGCGCCTACAACGGATCGACCGCGACCGCGCCGGAAGTCCCGGGTGGTCCACGCGCCGCTTGCCAGGGTTGTCACATCGGCCAGCGCGTGCTGGAGAACTGGGGCGTCAACACGAACTACATCGAGAAGAACCTGGGCCAGACGGCCGCGACCGGGGAAGGCGTGACCTGCACCGTCTGCCATGATCCGCACGGCTCTTCCTTCGGCAAACAGCTTCGTTATGCGGTGGATTCACGAGACCCGGAAACAAACCTCTGCGTGAAGTGCCACAACCGACGCGGGAACCCTGACTTCACCGGGAACCGCGACTCACCGCACGCACCACACGGACCGCTCGTCTTCGGCACAGCCGGGTGGTGGCCACCGGATGTCGCGTTCGAGGAGACCCAGTCCTCCCATGGGTCGGATCGCAACGCGAAACTGTGCGCAGGGTGTCACGTGCAGAACTACGCGGTCACCGACAAGCTGACGAATCGCTTCCAGGTTCAGGTGGTCGGTCACCGCTTCCTGCCGATTCCGTGCGTTGACGCCAACGGTGCTCCCACCGATAGCCAGACTTGCACCAACGCGCAGCGCTCGTTCCGAAGCTGCGCGGCGTCTGGCTGCCACGCCACGCAGGCGGCGGCGCGGACAGCTTTCGAGACGGCCGAAGCCGACGTCGCCCTGCTGACCGGAGCGCTGGACAACATGCTCACGCAGGTCCCGGCAAGTCAGAAGCTGCCCGCGGCAGCGGGCAAGGTTACGTCGGCTCGAGGTGCGGCATACAACTCGGCCCTGGCCAAGACTCCGGGAGCGGTGGCACACAACGCATTCCTCGTGAAGGCACTGCTTCGCGCCAGCATTGCGCAGGTTTCCAAGGAGTACAACATCCCGAAACCGCCAGGCACGAACATCGCGCCGTACGACCGGATCATCCTGGGACGTCCGTAGTCCAATGCGCGGAAGCGGGTGGAGCTGTGACGGCCCACCCGCTCGCGCCTGTGCTCCCAGTGTTAACTTCGCAGGCGCGAGACGTGGCGCGTACGCAATGACACCTCCTGAGTCGTCATGCTGATTGCCCTCCAGCAAGCGGGCGCCGTGCGGGACTCGGTGCCAGTCGATTCGGTTGTCGTGGAGTCTCCACTTCCGGGTGGTGCGGCTGCCGTCGCGCGATTCCTCTTCAACAGCGTTCCCCAGTGGGTGCAGATCGGCGGCGTCTTCGCCGGCGTCGTCGTCGGGATCGCCCTCGTCATCATCCTCTGGCGGCGTCGCGCCCGCATCCTCGGCTGGTTCCAGGCAAAGAGTCCCGCCTGGAAGGGGGGATTCGCGGCCGTGCTCCTCGTCGCGTTAGGCGGCATGGGCTTCGTCGGGCTGAAGAGCTGGAACTTCATGATGCACGACAACGGCTTCTGCACCGGTTGCCACGTCATGAACGTTCCGTTCCGGAAGTTCACCGCCAGCGAGCATTCGGACCTGGGCTGCCACGACTGTCACCGTCAGGGCATGACGGCCAACGTGCGGCAGCTGTACCAGTGGGTCGCCGAACGGCCGGAGAAGATCGGCGCCCACGCGCCGGTACCGAACCGGATCTGCGCCGAGTGCCACATTCAGCGCGACGCCGACAGCACCTGGAAGCGGATATCGGCGACCGCGGGACACGCGATTCATCTGAATGCCCGTTCGCCCGCGATGCGCGACATGCAATGCGTCACCTGTCACGGCGAAGCGGTGCACCGCTTCAAGCCGGCGGAACAAACCTGTGCGCAATCCGGTTGCCACGACGCGGTGAAGATCGAGCTGGGCCGCATGGCGGGACAGTCGTCGCTCCACTGTTCGACGTGCCATCAATTCACCGCTCCAGCCGTCGAAACCGATCCGACCGATTCCGCGCGTGCCGCACTCGTGCCTAACCAGGAACAGTGCCTGGAGTGCCACGAAATGCGCGAGCAGATGCGCACCTTCAAGCCCGAGAACGATGCGCACAAGGGCGTCTGCGGGTCGTGCCATAATCCCCACACGCAGACGACGACCAAGGGCGCCTACCAGTCGTGCGCGACGTCGAACTGTCATGCGCGGTCGGATACGCTGACCGCGATGCACCGCGGACTCACGGGCCGGCACAAGCTCGAGACCTGCGGTGCCTGTCACGTGGCGCACACCTGGAAGGCGCAGGCGACGGACTGCAAGAGCTGCCACACCGGCATTGCCGACCCCGCCGTTCGCGTGCGACCGCCTAACGACGCCGCTCCCTCTTCGCCCGGCGGCGGGCTGCGGGCACTTCCACACAGCGACGCGCCGTCCCCGCGACCCTACCATCAACCGCCGCCGGTCCCGGGCGGCGGGGTTCCGCTCATTCCCGCATCGTGGAGCGGGACATCGGCGGCGACGCCGGCGTTCCTTGCGGCGGCCGTGAGGAGGAATCAGACCCGCCCTTTTTTTCGGTCTTCGCAGGGCGATAGCGCGCGCTTCGCGCACGCGCGGCACGAAAGCGTCTCGTGCACGACATGCCATACCACCAACGCTCAACACGGTGGCCTGCGCGCTACTGCGCGCCAGTGCACGGCGTGTCATCATGGGAACACCGCCCTTGGCCGCGCCTGTGAACGGTGCCACGCACCGGTCGAGCTGGCGCCCGCGAAACAGCTGACCGTCCAGGTCAACCTGACGGTCGCGAGGGCACCCGTTACGCGCACCGTCGCGTTCGAACATGGCAGGCACGCGCGCCTGACATGCGAGCAATGTCACGCCCCGGATCTCAAACGGGCGGTGCAGAAAACCTGCGAGTCGTGCCACACCGACCATCACGAAGCGACCAGGAACTGCGTCAGCTGCCACACGTCGGTGCGCGACTCCCATAACCGTGCATTACACGGTAGCGGGTGCGGCGGAGCGGGGTGCCACTTCCAGGAGAAGACTCCGGCCGTCACCCCCGCGCGAGCGGTCTGTCTCGCCTGCCACACGGCACAGGCCGATCACAAGCCGGATCGTGAATGCGCTGGGTGTCATCTGTCCGCATGGCGGCCGACGCCGGCCGTACCGGGTCGGTGAGTCCGCCATGAGGCGCAGCGGTTACCCGGGTCTCCGGGCGTGGATCGTTGTCGGCCTGCTGGTCACATGTGGCGCGACGTCAGGCGCACAGTCCGGCAGGATCACCGGCGTCTCCTGGATCCAGTCCGTTGACCTCCGTCCGCTGGTCGACGACAGCGTGCCTATCGGCCTGGCCGAAGGGAACGGTCCCTATCGACAGCTGGCCGACGGGCGTCTGGTGCGCTGCATCGATGGCGAAGCGTTCTGTCGCCTGCGACGATCGGGCGCGCGGGCGACCTCCATTCCTGTCGTGCAGGACCTGACGGGTGCGGCGTGGGGTCTTGGTGAAGGCGTCAGCCTTCATGCGCACGTGCGGGCGCGCGGATCGCTCGGCGACAACGACCTGTTATGGCCACGCACCGATGATCGTTTCGACGCGCTGGAAGCGTACGTCCAGATGGACCGGGCGGCGTGGCGGGCCCGCCTCGGGCGCCAATGGGCGACGAACGCGCTGGGCGTGCACAACTTCGACGGCGTTTCGGTGCTGGCGCGGCGCGGCGTGTGGCTCGCGGAGGCATTCGGTGGTCGAAGTCTTGTCGCCGGTCTCAATGAGTCGCACACCGGCACCACGTTAGGCAGCCTCGACGACCTTCCGCCCGACGAGGCGGGCTACCTCGTCGGTGTGATGGGAGCGCTGCGACTTTCCGGCGGCCAGGCCGTTGGCGCCGTCTACGAGCGGGTGATCCGCGCTGATCGTGCCGCGCTGTACTCCGACCGGATCGCCCTCGACGCGTCGGCCCGCCTGCTGGGCGCGACGGTCGAGGCGAGTTACGCGCACGACCTGATGAGCGGGTCGCTGACCGAAGCGCGTCTGCGCGCGTCGACGGAGCTGCCCGGCCGGGTGTCAGCCATCGTTGAGGTCCGTCGACACCGGCCGTTCTTCGAGTGGTGGACGATCTGGGGCGCCTTCTCACCGGTGGCGTTCGACGAGGCGAGGGTGATCGGCGGCTGGCGCGATCCGGCGGGCCGGTGGTCGCTCGACGCCAGCGGCGGGTACCGCCAGTACGACGAGACCTCGGCCGGGCTCGAGACCGCGCCGCTCCGGACCAATGGCTGGCGGGCGGGAATCGGCGCCGAGTGGTCGCCTGACGAACGCTGGTTCGGCTATGCCGACTACAACGTCGATATCGGATTTGGGGCGTCACGGAGCGACGCCATGGCCGGGCTGCGCTGGACACCTGGTGAGCGCTACACCCTCGGCGGGTTCCTGAGCGCGCTGCAGAACATCTACGAGTTTCGCGTTGGGACGGGGCGCGTGCTCGGCCTGGGCGTCGAGGGAAGCTTCCGCGCGACCGAAGAAACGCGTCTGGTATTCGACGGCGCGCTCTACGCGCATCGGGCCTCGAACGGTGCCCCGAGCACCGACTGGAGCCAGCGACGTCTGTCGCTCCGGCTGGAGTGGTCGGTGGGATCCGACCCCGGCGCGGGCGCGGCAGCGCGTGCCCCCGGGGGGAGTGCCCGATGACACGGTTCGCATGGGGCGCGGCATTCTGCCTGCTTCTCGTTAGGCCGGCCGCAGCGCAACGCGGGCCCGACACGGCGTTCAACCATAGGCAGCACAGCAAGTTGTTTCCGACCTGCGAAGGATGTCATGCCGGCATCGCCACCGGCGACGCGGCCACGCTCATGCCAACCGAAGCGCAATGCCGCGAGTGCCATAATGGGACCGATGCGCGGGTCGTGCGCTGGCGTCGACCTCCCAGTGCCCTGGGGCTGATACGCTTTGCGCACACCATTCACGCCGGCAAGGTCGACTCGACCGGGCGCGCCTGTGGCACCTGTCACGCCGCCACCGGCGCGAAGTGGATGGAGGTAGGCCGGGCGCCACCCGAGACATGCGCGCAATGCCATGCGCATGCCACGCCACACCTGGCGGACGAAAACCGATGCGCCACGTGCCACGTGCCGTTGACGTCCGCCCGCGATCTCCCGGTCGAGCGCATCGCGGCGCTCCCGCGTCCACCGTCGCACGAACGCGCCGATTTCGCCGCCCAGCACGCCCCGAAGTCGGTGCTCGCGACCGCGACCTGTGCGGTCTGCCACGCCCGTGAATCGTGCGCGACATGCCACGTCAACGCTTCGGCCGTTCCGGCGATCAACTCGTTGGCGCGCGATGCGCGCGTTGCCCGGCTCGTTGCCGGCCGCGTTCCCGTGTATGCCGTGCCGGCCGACCACGCCGCGCCGGCGTTTCGCTGGGCGCATGGCGCAAGCGCCCGAACCAACGCGCTCCGGTGCGGGAGCTGTCATGCACGGCCCAGCTGCCAGGCCTGTCACGCCAATTCCCGGAATGAAGTCCTCCGCCAGATGCCCGTTGCCGAGCCGGGAGGGGCGAAGGGAATCGAGCTGATTGCTCAACCGCAACGGCGACGGCTGACGCCCCCACTTGCAGCGAGCCAGCATGTCATGACGAGTGACACGACGCGCCCGGCGGCTCCGCGCATCGTCCGCGTGCATGACATCGGTTTCCGGACGCAACATCGAAGCGCCGCGGCGTCGAACGCGACGAACTGCTCGAGCTGTCACGCGCAACGTTTCTGCACCGACTGCCACGCCGGCGAAACGTCCCGGCGCTTTCATGCGGCCAACTTCGCCCAGCGCCATGGGGCCGATGGTTACCGCCGTGATACCGAGTGCGCCTCCTGCCATAACGCCGAGGCGTTCTGTCGGGACTGTCACCGCCAAACCGGGCTCGCGTCGCGCGGGCGGCTCGACGTCGCCTTTCACACGGCCCAGCCGCAATGGCTCCTCCAGCACGGGCGCGCCGCGCGCCAGGGGCTCGCCTCCTGTACGACGTGCCACGCCCAGCGCGACTGCCTAACGTGCCATTCGACGACGGGCTGGGGCGTGAGTCCGCATGGCACCGGGTTCGACGCCAGGCGCCTGGCACGGAGCGCTCCGACGACATGCCTGCGCTGTCACGTCCGCGTGCCGGGAGCGTCACCGCCCTGAGAGGGGGACATCGCGACCCCGGCCGTCAGGCGTCCACCACCCGCCCGCACATCAGCTCACAGAGCTTCAGCACGTTGCCGTCGGCCAGCGCGTAGTACACGAACAGGCCGTCCTTGCGACGCCGGACCAGGCCCGATGACAGCAGAACCTGGAGGTGCCGCGAGAGGTTCGCCTGGTTGAGTCCCGTCGCATCCTCCAGCTCACTGACGCATCGTTCGCCGCGGCGGAGCGCCTGGAGGATGCCGAGTCGCGCCGGCTCGCCGAGGGCGCGAAATCGGTCGGCGACCAGGCCGATCATCCGTGGCGTCATCCGGGCTCTACGCATCGTCCGCCATCCTCCGAGGCGATCGTCGGGCGATCCCCCGACTGAGTATATGAGTACATAGTAATATACTCATGCAGTGAGAGGCAATGACGCGTCTCGCCTGCCCTGGATCATGTCATGAAAC
>Ga0307416_100002185_pt1 | contig 11104 bp, 8 predicted proteins | sample DK1Cmetagenome_2_FD_203821 | JGI IMG/M metagenome (GOLD analysis project Ga0307416, IMG submission 203821) | Maize rhizosphere microbial communities from greenhouse at UC Davis, California, United States - DK15-C-3 | ecosystem: Host-associated > Plants > Roots > Rhizosphere > Soil | place: USA...
AGCGTGCGGCAGCTCGAGGAACAGTACAGCCGCATGCGCTCGAGCTACGACGAGAGCCATCCCGACATGATCGCGCTGCGCCGCCAGATCGACAGCCTGAAGTACGGCACCAGCGCCAGCGCGGGCAGTTCATTGCGCTCGCAGTTGAACGCCAAGCGGGCGACGCTGGCCGAGGCGCGCCAGCGTTATGGCGAGGAGTATCCCGACGTCAAGAAATTGCAGCGCGACATCTCGACGCTCGAGGCGCGCATCAAGGCGGGCGAGCGCGGCGACGTGGAGATGGCGGACGGCACGCCGGTCGGCATGCAACTGCGCACGCAGATCAATGCCATCGACAGCCAGCTGTCGAGCATCGAGGCACAGAACGCCGCGTTGCGCGCCAAGCTGGCGGGCCTCGAGAAGAACGTCACCGAAACACCGCAGGTGGAGCGTGAATACGCCAATGCCACGCGCAACCTGACCATCGCGCGCGAGAAGTACGAGCAGCTGTTGAACCGGCAGATGGATGCCGAGGTCAGCGAGGCCGCCATCGTCGGCGGCCGCGCCGACGAGTTCCGCCTGATCCAGGCGCCGATGCTGCCGTCGGTACCGAGCAAGCCGCAGCGGCTCGCCATCCTGCTCATCGGGCTGGTGGCGGCCGTGGTCGTGGGACTGACGGCGACCGTGGCGGCGGAGGCGCTCGATCCCAAGGTACGCGGCGCCCGCGACGTGCGCGAGCTGCTCGCAGTGTCGCCGCTGGTGGCCATCCCGACCATCCGCAACTCGCGCTCCCGGCGCAAGGGCGCCTGGAGATTCGCCGCCGCCACCGCCACCGCCGTCATCGGCGTGTGGGTGGCCTTCACCGTCATCCGAAATTTCATCTAACCAGCGAGGCATCAATGAGCACCACCATGGAAGACGCGATCCGCCGCAACTTTGCCGAGCGGGCTGGCGCCGACAAGGGCGGCGACGCGCGCGGCGCGGAACAACGCCCCAATGCCATCGAGTCCTCGTACCTGAGGCAGCGTGTGCGCCGCGTGAGCGCGGCGCCCGCGGACCTGCAGCAGGCGCGGCGTTTCCAGAACGCCAGCGTCGACGTGCGCGCGATGGAACGGCAGTGCGTGCTGCCGGCGGTCTCGGATACCGCCGCGCTGCGCGCCTTCAAGATCCTGCGCACGCGCGTGCTGCGCCGCCTGGACATGCACAAGTGGAGCTCGATCGCGGTCTCCGGCATGTCGGTGGGCGAGGGCAAGACACTCACGGCCATCAACCTGGCGCTGGCACTGTCGCAGGACGTGAACACCTTCGTGTTCCTCGTCGACCTCGACCTGCAGCGCCCGCAGATCGCCAACTACCTGGGCATGAGCTTCGAGAAGGGCCTGTCCGATTACCTGCTGGGCAAGGCCGAGCTCGACGACGTGGTCTACAAGCTGCACTCGGAGCGCCTCGGCGTGATCCCGAACGCGCGCGCCTTCCAGCACTCCTCGGAGTTCCTGAACTCGCCGCGCATGTCGGAGTTCATCAACGCGCTGGAGCGCGAAGTGCCGCGCCGCATCGTGATCTTCGACATGCCGCCGTTGCTGGCCTCGGACGACGTGCTGGCCTTCGCGCCGCAGTTCGATTCGCTGCTGCTGGTGGTGTCGGAAGGCAAGAGCGGCCGCGCCATGCTGCGCGGCGCCAAGGAAGTGCTGGCGGAAATGAACCTGCTCGGCGTGGTGCTGAATCGCTCGAAGGAACGCAACGAAAGTGCTTACTACTAACCGCGGCACCGACGCTCCGACCGGAACGCCGGAGCTGACCGCGCTGGTACCCACCGGGGACATGGGGTCAGGTTCCATCCTCGAAGACGAGAATGGAGCCAGGCCGCTCGCGCAACAGCGGCATCGCAAGCCCGTATCGACCAAGCGCATCAGCATCTTCGGCCTGGGCTACGTCGGCGCGGTGTCGCTGGCCTGCCTGGCGCGCGACGGGCACCAGGTGATCGGCTGTGACATCGACGCGCTCAAGCTGGACCTGATCCGCTCGCGCAAGTCTCCCATCCTCGAGGAAGGCATCCAGGAGCTGATGCGCGACGTGGTCGACTCCGGCCGCGTCCAGGTGACCCACGATGCCGCGCTGGCCGTGCGCGACACCGAGGTGTCGTTCATCTGCGTCGGCACGCCGTCGGCGCCGAATGGCAGCCAGGACCTCGGCGCCATCCTGCGGCTGGCCGAACAGGTGGGCGCGGCGTTGAAGTCCAAGCGCGAGTTCCACACCATCGTCGTCCGCTCGACGGTGCAGCCCGGGACACTCGAAGAGAAGATCGAGCCCATCCTCGAGCGCGAGAGCGGCAAGAAGTCGGGCGTCGACTTCGGCCTGGCGTTCCAGCCCGAGTTCCTGCGCGAAGGCAGCTCCATCCGCGACTACGACCACCCGCCGTACACCATCGTGGGTGGCAACTGCGAGGCGGCGGTGAACGCGGTGCGCGAGATCTTCCAGCACCTGGAGGCCCGCTTCCTGGTGACCAGTATCCGCGTGGCCGAGACGCTCAAGATGAGCTGCAACGCCTTTCACGCGCTCAAGATCACCTTCGCCAACGAGATCGGCCGCATCTCGCAGTCGCTCGGCATCGACTCGCACGAAGTCATGCGCCTGGTGTGCGCCGATACGCGCCTGAACATCTCGCCGGCGTACATGAAGCCCGGCTTCGCGTTCGGTGGCTCGTGCCTGCCCAAGGACCTGCGCGCGCTGGCGCACATCGCCAGGCAGAACGATCTGGAGATCCCGATGCTGGCCAGCCTGCTGGTGAGCAACCGGGCGCACATCGACCATGCGGTGGACAAGATCCTCAAGCTCGGGCGTCCGCGCGTGGGCATGCTGGGCCTGTCATTCAAGACCGGCACCGACGACCTGCGCGAAAGCCCGCTGGTCATGGTGGCGAAGCGGTTGATAGGCGAGGGCTGCGAGCTGCGCATCTTCGATCCGGAGGTGCATCTCTCCAGGTTGTTGGGCGCGAATCGCAGCTACATCGATGCGCACATCCCGCACCTCGGGTCGCTGTTGTGCGAGCAGATCAACGAGATGATCGACCCGTCCGAGGTGGTGCTCGTGGGCCTGCAACAGCCGGCGCTGGACGCGGCCCTGCAGGCGCGCATGCGCCCGGACCAGTACCTGATCGACCTCGTGAACCTGCCCAATCGGGACCTGCTCCGGTGTCGCTACGAGGGCGCCTGCTGGTAGCCCGGAAGCCCGTCCTACGGGACCGTGCCCCGCCGTTCGAAGGCGGGGCCCGTCCCTTCCCACATATATAAGTGAGTGAATCGGCCCCGGGCAGGCCGAATTCATCTCACATTTTTTACAGTCAGGGTCTCCCTGCCGGGAAGCTAAGTATTTGAATTAATTCCTTTGTCGGTTCCCGGCGACGCCGGAGGCGCCGGCACTTTTTTTCTGTTCCGTTGAATCGATTGCATGCGGACCCCTAAATCGCACCAGCCCGAGGTAGCCGCGGGCGGGAGGAGTCCGACGCATGAATTTCCGTCCGAGCGATTCTGTCAGAGCTTTCTTACCTGTGGCCGTACTGGCGTTCTGCGCCTGCGGCGGCGGCGGCGGCAGTGGTGTAGCCACGACAGGTTCCCAAGCCGAATCGCCCGCCCCCACGGCCAGCAATGGCGCACCCACGATTTCCGGCGATGCGTCCGCCTACGCGCGCATCGGTGACGCCTATCTGTTCCAGCCTGCCTACAGCGATCCCGATGGCGACCGCCTGACGTTCACCGCGATCAACCTGCCTCCCTGGGCCAGCATCGATGCCGCCAGTGGCCGGGTGACGGGCACGCCCGACGCCGCCGATCTCGGCGAGTACGAGGAGATCACCATCTCCGTGGCGGATGCCTCGCACAGCATCGCGACACAGCCCTTCACGATCACCGTGCTGCCTTCCACCAGTGGCGTCGCCTGGCTGCGCTGGGAACAGCCGTCGGCCAAGTTCGACGGTTCGCCGCTGGATGATCTCGCCGGCTACCGCATCATCTACGGCCGCAACGCCGACGATCTCGACCACAGCGTCTTCATCGGCGACCCGGCCCAGACGCAGTTCGAGTTCACCACGCTGGATTCCGGCATCTGGTACTTCGCGGTGATCGCCGTCAATGAAAATGGCCTCGAGGGTCCCCCGACCACCGCCGCCATGAAGTCGATCTGACGAGTTTTCTGACAGACGTTTCCCATTTTCTCCGAGGGGTTTAAGGAATGAGCCTTGTTAGTGTCCGCGGCAACCATGCACGCAACCGTCGCATCATGAAATACACGTTTCCCAGGCTGCTACTCGCGGCCGCGGTGCTCACATTGGGCGCGACCACGGCCAAGGCCGTGCCGGTGATCCCGGGCGCCGCCGGATACGGGATGAGCACTCCGGCAGGGCGTGGCGGCAAGGTCATGCGGGTCACCAACCTGAACGCCAGCGGCGCGGGTTCGCTCAAGGCCTGCGCCTCGGATACGTCCGGTCCGCGCGTGTGCATCTTCGAGGTGTCGGGCACCATCCGTCTCACCGTGGACCTGATGATCCGCTACGGCAACCTGACGATCGCAGGGCAGACCGCGCCGTCGCCGGGCATCATGATCCGTGGCGCCGGGATCAAGATCCAGGCGAACGACGTCCTCATCCAGCACATCCGCGTCCGCCCCGGCGACGACACCAACGGCCCGGACCCGGACAATCGCGACGCGCTGAAGATCGAGGGCGACGACGACCGCCAGGTCAAGAACGTCGTCATCGACCACTGCAGTTTCAGCTGGGCCATCGACGAGACGGCAAGCGTCTGGGGCTGGCACGACAACATCACGCTGTCGAACAACATCTTCTCCGAGCCGCTCAACGAGTCGCTGCACATGAGCGACGACGGCAAGACGCGCGAGAAGCACGGCTTCGGCGTGCTGCTCGGCTCGAGCAAGAGCGGCGGCCGGGTGACCATGTACGGCAACCTGCTGGCGCACGTCGTGGAGCGCAACCCGCTGGCGCGTTCGCGCGAGCTGGTGTTCGTGAACAACATGGTCTACGACCGCGGCACGATGGACTACGACGGCCAGACAGACTACGACCGCGTCACCAAGAGCTCGGTCGTCGGCAACGTGTTCCTGCGCGGCAAGAGCTACTCGCGCACCACGAGGCCCATCTACCTGCGCACCGCGGGTTCGGCCGAGCTGATCTACGGCTCGCGGGTCTATGTGAGCGACAACTATGCGCCGGAATGGGGCACGTCGGCGACCTCGCTGGTATCGCAGACCGGCGGCACGCTCTCGGGCCTGCTGTCGACGTCGACGGCGCCGGTATGGAACACCGGGCTCACGCTCCGCAAGACCGCGAGCAACGGCGTGTACAACCGCGTGCTGGGCTACGCCGGTGCGCGCCCGTCGGACCGTGACAGTGTCGACAAGCGCATCATCAACCACGTGAAGGAGCGCACCGGCGGCGTCATCAACTGCGTGGCGTCGAACGGCTCGACCCGCTGCAACAAGAACGCGGGCGGCTGGCCGGTCCTGTCGCAGCACCGCCGTACGCTCACGCTGCCGTCGAATTACAACAGCACCGCGTCGAACGGCTACACCAACCTCGAGAACTGGCTGCACAACATGGACCAGACGCTGCAGGGCGTCACGTCCGCCACGAGTCCGACATCGCCGCCGTCGCTGTCGGTGCAGTGATCACAGTGTAGGAACCAGCCACCGGCCGTGTAATCGTCCGGTGATACGAGCTTGGCCAAGGGGCTGGCGTCCACAACGCCGGCCCTTTCTTATTCTGGGCCTGTCCCCGGAGCGAGATGCGCGCGATGGATTCGCAGTACGACTACCAGAATCACCAGGTTAGCCAGCCAATCATCTTCAAGCGCGGCACGTCGCTCATGGCACCGGTGTTGCTGTGGCTGATGGACGCGTTGCCGGCGGTTCTCGCCGGCGTCATGTTTTATCCACTGACGCGCCTGTATGACGTCGACTACGACCGGCCCTTCCTCGTGCTGTCGATCCTCGCGGCCACGTTCACGCTGGCCGTGTTGCCCAACAACGCCACCTCGCAGGTGGTGTCGGGGCGCATCGAGCTCGCCACCAACCTGCTGTGGCGCTGGGCGGTGCTGGTCGCCTGCCTGCTGGCGCTGGGTTACGTCACCAAGTTCTCCGAGGAGTATTCGCGCCGCGTGGTGGTCACCTGGGTGCTGGTGACGCCGGTGTTCCTGGTGATCCTGCAGCTGCTGCTGCAATCGATCACGCGCGCGCTCCTCATGGACAAGGCGCATGCGCGGCGCGCGATCATCGTCGGCTGCACGGCGGCGAGCCAGGAGCTCGCGCGGCGTCTCGGCCGCCACACCGAGCTCGGCATGTCGGTGGCCGGCTTCTTCGACGACCGTGGCAGCGACCGCCTGGGCTGCGCCAAGTACGCCCAGCTGCTCGGCCGTTTCAGCGACGTGCCGGACTTCGTCAAGGACCGCAACATCGACGTGATCTTCATCGCCATCCCGCCGGGACAGGTGGCGCGCATGCGCGAGCTGGTGGGCGAGCTGGGCGACACCACCGCGTCCATCTACTACGTGCCGGACGTGAGCGGCTTCGACATGATCCAGCAGCGCACCAGCGAGATCCTCGGCTTCCCCGTGGTCGCCATGTGCGAGACGCCGTTCCACGGCTACCGCGGCCTGGTGAAACGGCTGATGGACGTCGGCATCGCCTCGCTGGCGCTGGTGCTGCTGTCGCCATTGTTGTTAGGCATCGCCTGGGGCGTGCGGCGCAGCTCGCCCGGACCGGTGCTGTTCCGCCAGCGGCGCTACGGCCTCGATGGCCGCGAGATCCAGGTCTACAAGTTCCGCACGATGACGGTGTGCGAAGACGGTCCGAGCGTCACGCAGGCGCAGCGCCGCGACCTGCGCGTGACGCCGTTCGGCAGGCACCTGCGCCGCTGGTCGCTCGACGAACTACCGCAGCTCATCAACGTATTGCAGGGAACCATGAGTCTCGTAGGACCCCGCCCACATGCGGTGGCTCACAACGAGGAATACCGCAAGCTGATCAAACGGTACATGGTTCGTCACAAGGTCCTGCCGGGAATCACGGGCCTTGCCCAGGTGCGGGGTTGCCGCGGCGAGACCACACGCGTCGAGGACATGGAAGCGCGCGTGGTTTTCGATCTCGAGTACATGCGCAACTGGTCCCCGTTGCTGGACCTGCAGATCCTGGTGGCCACGGTTTTCGCCGTGGTGCGCACGGATCGGGCGTACTGAATGAATGAAAGGGGACTCATCTGGCGACTCTGCTCGGAATCACATCGTTCTTCCTGCTCGCAACCACGGTGCTGCGCTGGGATCTGACGATCACGACGGGACTGTCGGCCAAGAACCTGGTCCTCTATCTACTGGCTACCTTCCTCGCGCTGCGCATGGTCATCGGGCGCACCTCCGTGACCGCCGCCGGCCCGATGCAGGGCGCGTTCATCGCGCAGATCGGCTACGCGATCATCACCTGGCTGGTCGCGGCGCTGATCATCAAGTATCCCGGCTATGACCTGATCGAAAGCGGCATCCAGCTCAAGAGCGGGCTGATCGACTACTACATCTTCTTCCTGGTGTTCCTGTTCGGCGTGCGCAACAGCGAAGACGGCATGACCGTGATCAGGTGGATGCTGTACGGCGCGATCTTCGCCAACCTGGCGACGATCCTCGACAGCTCCGGCCTCGTCAGCCTCGGCTACCGCGAGCGCATCGACGGCCGCACGCAGGGTGCCATCGGCGAATCCAACCAGTACGCGGCCTACATCGTGCTGTTCCTGCCGGGGATCATCGCCATGGCGGTGGCCAGCCGTGGCTTCAGGCGGCTGGCCTGGCTGGGCGGCGCGCTCGCGTCCTGCGTCGCGCTCGCGATGACGGCGTCGCGCGGCGGCATCGCCGGCGCACTGCTCGGCTGCGTCATCGGCGCCTATCTATACCGCCACCTCGTCTCGTACAGCCGCGTCGCGGGCTGGGTGCTGGGCCCGCTGGTGCTGCTGGTGGTGTTCCTCAGCCTGTCGCAGTACGGCGGCCTGCTGACCGAGCGCATCTTCGGGCAGACCTCGAGCATCGATGCCACCGAGGCTTCGTCCGGGCGCACCGAGATCTGGCTGACGCTGTTCGCGAAGATGGTGGAACAGCCGGTGAGCTTCATCACCGGCTACGGCTGGGACACCTACGGCTCGTTCGCCTTCCACTTCGCGCCGCACAACCACTATTTCGCGCTGTGGTTCAACCTCGGCCTGCTGGGGCTGTTCACCGGCTGCTACCTGCTGTTCTCGGCGATCGCGCGTGCGCGCCGCGCCGGGCTGGTGGCCGAGCCGGGCGTGCGCCGGCAGCTCATCGCATTCGTCATCGGCGGCATCAGCGTGTGCGGCGCCGTGTTCTTCGTCGAGCTCCACGATCCATGGATTTTCTTCTGGATGTACACGGGCGCGGTGACGCGCCTGGCGATGTGCGTGACGCCGGCCGCCGAACCGGTGTCGGCACCGGTCGCCGTGCCTGGCCGGCGTTCGCGTTCGCGTACGCGCGTCGCGGTGGCCCGTGATGCGTACGGTTGGGCAGGAACGCAAGGACGAAGACCGACATGAGATTTCGAAAGATCTGCATCGTGGGATTGGACTCGTACGGACTGCTGTCTGGCGAAGGCGATCTCAAGTACATAGGTGGCGAGACCGTGCAGCACGTGCTGCTGGCGCGCGCCTGGCGCGACCTCGGCTACGACGTCTCGATGATCGTGTTCGACGACGGGCAGGGCGCGCGCCGCGTCGTGGACGGCATCACGGTCATCGCCGCGCACTCGCGCACTGGCGGGTTGCCGGGCCTCAAGTTCTTCCACCCGCGCGCCAGCAAGCTGTTCTCGGCGCTGATGGCGGCCGACGCGGACGTGTACTACCAGTCACCAGCCGGCGCGTTCACCGGCATCACCGCGTGGTTCTGCCGCATGACCGGCCGCAAGTTCATCTTCCGCGTCGCCTCCGACAGCGATTGCGAGAAGGAGCACGGCCGCATCCGCCTGTGGCGCGACCGCAAGCTGTACGACTACGGGCTCAAGCACGCCGACCTGGTCGCCGTGCAGACCTCGGTGCAGGGGCAGATGCTGACCGAGAACCACGGGCTCGAGTCGAGCGTGGTCAACATGCTGGTCGAGCCGCCGCGCCGCAGCACGCCGCCTGTCAGGAAGGACATCGACGTGTTGTGGCTGGGCAATCTGCGGTCGCTCAAGCGCCCGGAGATGGTGCTCGAGCTGGCGCGGCAACTGCCGCACGTGCATTTCACCCTGGCCGGCGGCGCCTGCCCCTACGACTGGGGGTATACGTATTTCGACGACGTGAAAGCGGCCGCTGCGCGCCTGCCCAATGTGTCCATGCCCGGCGGCGTGCGTTATACCGAGTCCGGCGAGTGGTTCGATCGCGCGCGGATCTTCCTCAACACCTCGAGCATCGAGGGGTTCCCCAATACTTTCCTGCAGGCCTGGATCCGCGGCGTGCCGGTGGTGAGCTTCTTCGATCCGGACGGACTGATCCGCCGGTTGCAGCTCGGCCACGTGGCCTCGACCATCGACGACATGCGCGAGTCCATCCGCGGCCTGCTCGACGTCGACGTCTACCGCGAGAACATCGGCCGCCGCGCGCGCGACTTCGTGTCGCGTGAATTCACCAGCGCCGCCGCCGCGCGCTACATCGAACTACTGGAAGCAAGACCGGTGCGCGTCCGCGTGGGCGCCACCGACGGAGGAGCCGTTCCATGAACAACCCCGCGTACGCGGAAGCCACCTTGAGCAACCTCGCCGCGGCCAAGGACGGTGCGCAGGAGGCGCTCGCCACCAGGCCGGATGCGTTGTTCCTGGTGAACAACCTGGGCATCGGCGGCTCGGAGCGCAAGATCGTGCGCCTGGCGAACCGGCTCAAGGACGAGGGGGTGAACGTCCTGCTCGCGTGCCTGAACGGACCGTTCACCATCGAAGCGGGGCTGCGTCGCGACGTGGAATGCCGCAAGCTCGATCGCAAGGGAAAATTCTCGCTCGGCGCGTTGTGGCGGCTGCGGCAGCTGCTGGTGCGCGACCGGCCGGCGACCGTGCTGGCCGTCAACCTGTACCAGGCGCTGTATCTGGCCGTCGCCTCGATGTTCCTGCCGTACCGGCCGCGCAAGGTGGCGCTGGTCAACACCTCGACGTTCCGCGGCGCACACCTGTGGAAGCGCATGTACCAGTCGGTGCTGGAGCGCTTCGACCTGATCGTGCACGGCTCGGAGATGCAGAAGCGCTTCTGGTTCAAGCCCGGCAGCAGCTGCTGGCAGCACTCGATCGTGCTGTACAACGGCGTCGACTCGGACCATTTCGAGCTCACCGGCTCGTTCGAGGCGGGCAAGCGCATGCGCGCATCGCTCGGCGTCAAGCCCGACTCGCTGCTGATCGGCACGGTCGGCATGTGCCGCCCGGAGAAGAACCAGGAAGTCCTGCTGACCACGCTGCGCCGGTTGCGCGTGGCGCGCGTCGACGCGCACCTGGTGATCGCCGGGGGAGGCTACCTGATCGAGCACCTGAAGCGGCGCGCCGCGCAGCTGGAGATCTCCGACCGCGTGCATTTCGTCGGTGCACTCGACGACGTGCGGCCGGTGCTGGCCGCGCTCGACGTGTTCGTGCTGCCGTCGATCGCCGTCGAGTCGTTTTCCAACGCCGCGCTCGAGGCCATGTCGATGGGACGCCCGGTCATCCTCTCGGACATCGGCGGCGCACGCGAAATGATCAGCGAGGGCGTGGAAGGCTACGTGGTGTCGCCCACGGAGCTGGCGGCGCGGCTACCCGCGATCATCGCGGCCCTGTATGCCGACAAGCGCAAGCGCCAGCAGATGGGCGCCGCGGCGCGCGATCGCGCGGTCAATTGTTTCTCGGTGCCTGCCATGGTGGCGGGTTATCGCGGTCTGTTGCACAACGGAGAGGCGCAATGAATGCGGACCTCAAGACGGTGACTCGCGGCTTCCAGCCGTTCCCGGCACGACTCGCGCCCCTGCCCCCGGACGGGCGGGTGCGCGTGTTGCAGTTCGGCCCCTCGCTCTCGGTGCGCGGCGGCATCAGCTCGGTGGAGCAGCTGATCTGCGATTATCTACCGCCGTACGTG
>Ga0307416_100002186_pt1 | contig 11103 bp, 9 predicted proteins | sample DK1Cmetagenome_2_FD_203821 | JGI IMG/M metagenome (GOLD analysis project Ga0307416, IMG submission 203821) | Maize rhizosphere microbial communities from greenhouse at UC Davis, California, United States - DK15-C-3 | ecosystem: Host-associated > Plants > Roots > Rhizosphere > Soil | place: USA...
CAGCGTGGCGCGAGAGAGATCGATCGCGTCGGCGACGGCGATCAGGTCGTCGCGGATGAGCGTCACGTCGGCCGCCTGGATCGCGACCGCCGAGCCGGCCCCGATGGCGAAGCTCACGTCCGCTGCCGCGAGCGCGGGCGCATCGTTCACGCCGTCCCCCACCATGCCGACGGTGCCGTCCGGGCGCTTGTAGCGCGCGACCGCAAGCGCCTTGCCGGCCGGCAGCACGCCGGCGAAGAAGTCGTCGATGCGAAGCTCGCGCGCGACCGCGGATGCCGCCCCTTCGTGATCGCCCGTGACCATGACGACGCGGATGCCGAGCGCGCGAAGCGCATCGATCGCGGCGCCCGCCCCGGCGCGGATCCGATCGGCAAGCCCGATCCAGCCGAGCAGGCGGCCGTCCGCGGCGACGCCGACCAGCGTATGGCCGGCATCGCGAAGCGCCTGCGCGATGTCGCTGTTGTCGATGACTCCCTGCTCGCGCAGGAACGCCGGCGATCCGACGAGGAGCGCGACGCCATCCGTTCGCCGTCGCGCACGCGCGCCCCGGCCAGGCAGCAGCTCGAAGCCGTCGACCTCGACCGTCGCCTCGGCGCGCTCGCGCGCGTGCTCGACGATCGCGGTCGCGATCGGGTGGTTGGCGCCTCGCTCGAGGGCCGCGGCGATCGACAGGATCGATGCGCCCGACGCTTCGCGTGCCAGCGCGAACACCTCGGCGACGCGCGGCCGCCCTTCGGTGAGCGTGCCGGTCTTGTCGACGATCAGCGTCGCGAGCTTGCCCGCGTGCTCGAGCGCGATCGCGTTGCGAATGAGGATGCCCTGCTGCGCGCCCCGTCCGGTGCCCACGACCAGCGCCGTCGGCGTCGCGAGCCCGAGCGCGCAGGGACACGCGATCACGAGCACGGCGACCGCGTGCACGAGCGCGCGCGTCGCATCGTCGGTGAAGTGCCAGGTGAACGCGAACGTCGCCATGGCGATCGCCACGACGATCGGCACGAACACGGCCGAGACGCGGTCGACCAGCCGCTGGATCGGCGCTTTCGATCCCTGCGCTTCGGCGACGAGCCGCACGATGCTGGCCAGCAGCGTGCGCGAGCCGACACCGGTGGCGGTGGCGACCAGCCGCCCGTCGTGATTGACGGTACCGGCGAAAAGCTTCGCGCCGGGCGACTTCGCGACCGGCTGGCTCTCGCCCGTCAGCATGCTCTCGTCGACGCTGGACGTGCCTTCGACCACCACGCCGTCGACGGCAACGGGATCGCCGGCGCGCACGTGGAAGCGCTCGCCGGCGCGGACGTCGGCCAGCGGCACTTCGACGACGGCACCGCCGCGCTCGACGAGTGCGTGGCGCGGCTGCAGCTTCGCGAGCCCCTCGAGCGCCGCGGACGTGCCCGCCTTCGCTCGCGCTTCGAGCAGCTTGCCGAGCAGCACGAGCGTGATGACGGCCGCGGCTGCCTCGAAGTACACGTGCTCGTGCAGCTCGAGTGCGGTCACGACGGCGCTGAAGCCGTACGCCATCGTCGTGCCGAGCACGACGAGGACGTCCATGTTGGCGCCGCCGCCGCGCAGCGCGTTCCAGGCGCCGGCGTAGAAGCGCCGCCCGCACCAGAGCTGCACCGGCGTCGCGAGCGCGAACTGCAGCCAGCGCGGCACGAGCTCGGCATGCGCCTCGCCACCGAACATCGGCACCATCTGGGCGAGCAGCGGCAGCGTCAGCAGCGCCGCGATCCACACGTCGCGCCGCAGCGACGCAAGGGACGCGTTGCGTCGCGCCTCGACCTCGTGGCGCTCGGTCTCGGGGTCGTGCTTGACGCGCGCCGCGTAGCCGGCCCGGCCGACGGCAGCGACGAGATCGTCCACGGCGGCGCGCGAAGGATCGAATCGCACGGAGGCCGATTCGGTCGCGAAATTCACCGAGGCGTGCGTGCCCGGAACGCGATTGAGGACCTTCTCGATGCGCACCGCGCACGCGGCGCAGGTCATGCCCTCGAGCGCGAGGTCGACCTTGTCGTCGAGGGCCTGCGGCGGCGCCTGCTGTTCGCGCTCGGCGAGCGAGGTGTCCATTCGCGGAATATACCCCATATGGGTATACGGGTCAAGCGTACGGGCGCGGTCCGCCCCGTATCCGTGGTGTGGCCGATGCGGGATCAGCCGTCGGCGCCCGGGCGGCCCGCGGGAAGCGAAGCATCGCCTTCGTGCGCTTCGGCGGCGCCGTTGTCCGCGTACAAGGCGGCTTCGCGCTTGAGCTGCGGGAACAGGATGACGTCGCGGATCGATGCGCTGTCGGTGAGCAGCATGACCAGTCGGTCGATGCCGATGCCTTCGCCCGCCGTCGGTGGAAGCCCGTACTCGAGCGCGCGGATGTAGTCGGCATCGTAGAACATCGCCTCCTCGTCGCCCGCCTCGCGGGCGGCGACCTGCGCCTTGAAGCGCGCCGCCTGGTCCTCGGGATCGTTGAGCTCCGAGAAGCCGTTCGCGAGCTCCCGGCGCGTGATGAAGAGCTCGAAGCGATCGGTGATCGAAGGATCGGCGTCGCTGGCGCGCGCGAGCGGGCTCACGTCGGTCGGATGGGCGACGATGAACGTCGGCTGCACGAGCTTCTCCTCGGTCGTCGCCTCGAACAGCTTGAGCTGCAGCAGGCCGACGCCGTCGGTCGCGAACACCTCCACGGCGAACGGAGCGAGCGCCGCGCGCAGGTACTCCGGCTTGCCGAGCTCGTGCAGCGGATAGCGCGGGTTGTACTTGTGGATCGCCTCGGCCATCGTCAGACGGTCGAACGGCTGGCCGAGCTCGATCGTGTCTCCCTGGTAGGTCACGGTCGTCGTGCCGAGGACCTTCTGCGCCACCTCGCGGAACAGCGCCTCGGTGAGGTCCATCAGGTAGCGGTAATCGCGATACGCCTCGTAGAACTCGAGCATCGTGAACTCGGGGTTGTGCCGCGTCGAGATGCCTTCGTTGCGGAAGTTGCGGTTGATCTCGAACACCTTCTCGAGCCCGCCGACGACCAGCCGCTTGAGATACAGCTCGGGCGCGATGCGAAGATAGAGCTCGGTGTCGAGCGCGTTGTGGTGCGTGACGAACGGCCGGGCCGCCGCGCCGCCGGGAATCGGATGCATCATCGGCGTCTCGACTTCCAGATAGCCGCGGGCGACGAAGAATTCGCGGATCGCCTGCACGATCTGCGAGCGCTTGACGAAGACGTCCCGCGACTGCGGATTGGTGATGAGGTCGACGTAGCGCTGCCGGTAGCGCTGCTCGGTGTCCGTCATGCCGTGGAACTTCTCCGGCAGCGGGCGCAGCGATTTCGACAGCAGGCGCACCGTCTCGCACTTCACCGACAGCTCGCCGGTCTTGGTCTTGAACAGCGTCCCCGTCGCACCGACGATATCGCCGAGGTCCCAGCGCTTGAACGCGTCGAGCGTTTCCGCGCCGACGTTGTCGAGCGTCACGTACAGCTGGATGCGGTCGCTCATGTCCTGCAGCGTCGCGAAGCATGCCTTTCCCATCACGCGCTTCAGCATCATGCGTCCGGCGACCGAGCAGCGCACCGCCTGCGGCTCGAGCGTCTCGTTGCCCTCCGCGTCGTAGCGCGCATGGAGGTCGCGGGCCAGCGCGTCGCGCCGGAAATCGTTCGGGAACGCGGGACCGCGCTCGCGCAGCGCCGCGAGCTTGGCGCGCCGCTCGGCGATGATCTGGTTGTTGTCCTGCGGAGGCGATTCGATGCTCGGGGAAGGCTTGTTCATCGGAACTCCGCAGAGGGGACGAAGGTCAGGGGGCGACCCAGGCGCCGAACCATTCACCGGCGACGCACGTGAAACGCGCACGGCGGAGGTCGTGCGGACCGAGCCACAGCCAGTCGATCATCGTCGCCTCCATCACGACGACCGCGAAGTGCCGGATGGGCAAGTCATCTCCGGCGACGACCGGCAACGCGTCGAATCGTGTGGCCGCCGGGAGCCTTGCGCCAGGCGCCAACGCAACGTCGCACGCGCTGCGACGCAGTGCCGACACGCTGCGCCACGCGGCCGTGGCCACCGGGTCCGCACGGTGCACGCTGGCCGTCCCATCGAACCTTACCTGGACGGCATCGTCGCGGTCCCAGAACAGAAGCGACACGCGCGGCTCGTGCACGATATCGGCGACCTTGTCGGATCGTGCATCGGTATGGAACGTGAAGCGACGCGACCGCGGCTCGACCGCGCGGAGCGCGAGCACGCGCGCACGCGGTGCGCCGTCCTGGCGGACCGTTACGAGCGTAGGCAACCCCCACGATGTCCAACGCCCGTCGAGCGCGCCGGCGATTCGCTGCCAGGACCGATCGAGCACCGCGTCGAGCGTCCGCGGCAACGAGTCTGCCGGCGCGGCGATCGGCGCGCTGAACGCCGGCTCATGCCGGCTCACGCCGGCCGTCCGCACGATGGCTGCGCTGGAGCGAGTGTCGGCATGCGCTAGACGCCCTGCTTCAGACTCGCGGCGATGAAGTCGTCCAGGTCGCCGTCGAGCACCGATTGCGTATTGCCGACCTCGTGGTTGGTGCGCAGGTCCTTGATGCGCGACTGGTCGAGGACGTAGCTCCGGATCTGGTGACCCCAGCCGATGTCGGTCTTGCTGTCCTCGAGCTTCTGCTGCTCGGCCTGACGCTTGCGGAGCTCGAGCTCGTAGAGCTTCGCCTTCAGCATCGACATCGCCTCGGCGCGATTGCGATGCTGCGACCGGTCGGTCTGGCATTGCACGACGATGTTCGTCGGCAGGTGCGTGATGCGCACCGCCGAGTCCGTCTTGTTCACGTGCTGGCCACCGGCGCCCGACGCGCGATACGTGTCGATGCGGAGGTCCGCCGGATTGATCTCCACCTCGATCGACTCGTCGACCTCGGGATAGACGAACACGCTCGCGAACGACGTGTGACGGCGGGCGTTCGCGTCGAACGGACTCTTGCGCACCAGCCGGTGCACGCCGGTCTCGGTGCGAAGATGACCGTAGGCGTAATCGCCGTCGACCTTGAGCGACGCGCTCTTGATGCCCGCGACGTCGCCCTCCGACAGCTCGAGCACGTCGACGCGGTAGCCCTTGCGCTCGCAATAGCGCGTGTACATCCGCAGCAGCATCTGCGCCCAGTCCTGCGCCTCGGTGCCGCCGCTGCCCGCCTGGATGTCGACGAAGCAGTTGCTCGGGTCCATCGGGTGATGGAACATGCGCCGGAACTCGAGCTCACCCACCGAGCGCTCGATGCGCGCGACGTCGTCGCGCACGGCGCCGAGCGTGGCGTCGTCGTCCTCGACGCGCGCGAGCTCGAAGAGCTCCGCGCTGTCGGCAATGCCGCCGTCGATGTCGCGCAGCGCGCCGACGACGGCGTCGAGCGCCTTCTTCTCCCTGCCGAGCGCCTGCGCGCGCTCGGGATCGTCCCAGATCTTCGGGTCCTCGAGCTCGCGCTCGACCTCGGTCAGCCGCGCCGCCTTGACCTCGAAGTCAAAGATACCTCCGGAGCTGGGCCTCGCGCTCGCGCAGTCCCGCGAGTGCATTGGCGATCTGGTTCAGCTGCTCGGCTTCCATGGCAGGCGCGCGGGGTCGAAGGGATCGGCAAATTATACGCTCGCTGCGCACACGGCCTCGTCGTCCAGGGGCGTAGCGCGCGCGCGTGATTGGCAACGCCTTGCCATTCACCTACCATCCGCCCCTCGCGGCGCGTTTCTCGCATCCCGCTCCGGAGCTCTTCCATGGCCACCCTGTTCATCAACGGCGAGCGCGTCGACGTCGGCGCCAACGTCCCCGGCGACATGCCGCTCCTCTGGCTGCTCCGCGACTCGTTGTCGATGACGGGGACGAAATACGGATGCGGGATGGCGCTGTGCGGCGCCTGTACCGTTCACATCGACGGCAACGCGGTGCGGTCGTGCACGACGCCTGTCTCGTCGCTGAAGCCCGGTGCGGAGATCACGACGATCGAAGGCCTGAAGTCGAAGGAAGGCCGTGCGCTGCAGGCGGCGTGGGAGAAGCTCGACGTGTCGCAATGCGGCTACTGCCAGTCGGGACAGCTGATGTCCGCGAGCGCGCTGCTCGCGAAGAACAAGCGCCCGAGCGATGGCGACATCGACCAGGCCATGGCGGGCAACGTGTGTCGCTGTGCCACCTATGTGCGCATCCGAGCGGCGATCAAGGATGCCGCGAAGACGCTGGCGTGAGCAAGAGAGGCGGACGCATGGGCTCGATCCACAATGTTTCGCGCCGCGGGTTTCTCAAGACCGGCGGCGCGCTCTCGGCAGGGCTCGTCCTCGGCGTGCACGTGCCGGCGTTCGCGCAGTCCGCACAGCGCGCCGGCGGCGCGGCCGCGGTGGCTACGCCCGGCTTCATGCCGAATGCGTTCGTGCGCATCGGCAGCGACAACAGCGTGACGGTCATCAGCAAGCACCTCGAGATGGGCCAGGGCTCGTACACGGGCCTCGCAACGCTCGTCGCCGAGGAGCTCGACGCTGCGTGGACGCAGGTGCGTGTCGAGGGTGCGCCGGCGGACGCGGCGCGCTACAACAACCTGCTGTGGGGCCCGGCGCAGGGTACGGGCGGCTCGAGTTCGCTCGCCAACTCGTGGAAGCAGCTGCGCGAGGCGGGCGCCACTGCGCGCGCGATGCTCGTTGCCACGGCGGCGAAGCGCTGGAACGTGCCTGCGAGTGCCATCACGGTGAAGGACGGCGTCGTACTGCACGCGGCGAGCAAGCGCAAGGCGACGTTCGGGGAGCTCGCCACCGCTGCCGCCGACATGCCGGTCCCGACCGACGTCCGCGTCAAGGACGCGAAGGACTGGGTCTACATCGGCAAGCAGTTCCCGCGCAAGGATGCGCGCGCGAAGGCGACCGGGACGGCGACGTTCACGCAGGATGTGAAGCTGCCGGGCATGCTCACCGCGGTCGTTGCCCACGCGCCGCGGTTCGGCGCGCGGCACACGGGCTTCGACGCGGCGGTGGTGAAGTCGATCCCGGGCGTTCGCGGCGTCGTCGAGATCCCCACGGGCATCGTCGTGCTCGCGACCAACTTCTGGGCCGCCCGCCAGGGACGCGAGGCGCTGAAGGTGCAGTGGGACGACAGCAAGTCGTACCGCGGCTCGTCCGCCGACATCATGGCGGACTATCGCAAGCTCGCGATGCAGCCCGGCGCCGTCGCCCGCAACGATGGCGACGTCGCCAAGGCGTTCGGTACCGGAGCACGCACGCTCGAAGCCGGCTACGAGTTCCCGTATCTCGCGCACGCCGCCATGGAGCCGCTGAACTGCGTGATGCGACTCGCCGACGACAACAGCGTCGAGGTGTGGAACGGCGAGCAGTTGCAGACGGGCGACCAGCACACGATCGCGAGGACGCTCGGCATCAAGCCCGAGCAGGTGAAGATCAACATGCTGTATGCCGGCGGAAGCTTCGGCCGGCGCGCCAACCCCCAGGGCGACTACCTCGTCGAGTGTGCCGAGATCCTCGTGTCGCTCGCGCGCTCGGGCCAGCGCAACGTGCCGATCAAGCTCGTCTGGACGCGCGAGGACGACATGAAGGCTGGCTATTACCGGCCCGCCTACTACCACTCGATCAAGGCGGCGCTCGACGACAGCGGCAACGTCGTCGCGTGGCAGCATCGCATCGTGGGCCAGTCGATCCTCGAGGGCACGCCGTTCGAGTCGATGATGGTCAAGAACGGCGTCGACTCGACGTCGGTGGAAGGCGCGAACACGCTGCCCTACGCGATCCCCAACCTCCGTCTCGACCTGCATTCGCCGAAACTGCCCGTACCCGTGCTGTGGTGGCGCTCGGTGGGATCGACGCACACCGCGTACTCCACCGAAACGTTCATCGACGAGCTCGCCGCCGAGGCGAAGAAGGACCCGGTCGAGTTTCGCCGCGCACTGCTCGCCAAGCACCCTCGCCACCTCGCCGCGCTCGACCTCGCTGCCAGGCAGGCCGGCTGGGACTCGCCGCTCGCCGCGGGCAAGCCCGGCGAGAAGCGCGCGCGCGGCGTCGCCGTGCACGAATCGTTCGGCACTGTCGTCGCCCAGGTGGCGGAGGTGACCGTCAGGCCCGACAACGCATTCACCGTCGATCGCGTCGTGTGCGCCGTCGACTGCGGCATCGCGGTCAATCCCGACAACGTCCGGGCGCAGATGGAAGGCGGCATCGGCTTCGGATTGTCGGCGGCGCTGTACGGCGCGATCACGTTGAAGGACGGCGTCGTCGAGCAGTCGAACTTCCACGACTACCCGGTCCTGCGCATCAACGAGATGCCTCGCGTCGACGTTCACATCGTCGCGTCGACGGCCGACCCGAGCGGCGTCGGCGAGCCGGCCACGCCCGTGATCGCGCCCGCGGTCGCCAATGCGCTGGCCAGCGCCACCGGCAAGCGCCTCCGCACGTTGCCGCTCAAGCTCGCGTGACCACCGCGCGGTAGCGACGATGCACACGCCGGCCGGCTTCACGCCCGCGCATGCGATGCCCGAGGCCCTGCCGGCGACATCGCTCGTGTTCGCGTTCCGCGGCGACAAGCTGCTCGTCGGCGGAACCGAGGCGGCGCCTCGCATCCTCACGCGCGCCGAGCTCGATGCGGCCGGCCTCGGCGGCGCCAGCCATTTCCTCGGCGAGTACCAGGGCGTTCTGTGCGTGGCGACCGGCGTCGCCGAGGACACCACGGACATCGAAGGACTTCGCTTCGCCGGGTTGCGATCGTTGTTCTTCGCGATTCCCGAGGCGCTGGTCGCGATCGCCGCGCGCGCGTTCCAGGTCGTCGAATGGGATCGCACGCACCGCTTCTGCGGTCGCTGCGGAACTGCGACGCGCGACAAGACCGGCGAACGCGCGAAGGAATGCCCGGCGTGCGGCTATGTCGCGTATCCGCGCGTGTCGCCCGCGATGATGGCGCTGGTCACGCGCGGCCGGCAGATGCTCCTCGCGCGCGCCCACCGCTTCCCGCCCGGCATGTTCAGTGCGCTGGCCGGCTTCGTCGAGCCGGGCGAGACCATCGAGGACTGCATCGTGCGGGAGGTGCGCGAGGAGGTCGGCCTCGAGGTCGGCGAGCTTCGCTACTTCGGGTCGCAATCGTGGTCGTTCCCGCATTCGCTGATGATCGCGTTCACCGCCGAATACGCCGGCGGCGACGTCCGCTGCGACGATGCCGAGATCGCCGAAGCGCGCTGGTTCGCCGCCGACGCGCTGCCGCCGCTGCCGCCGTCGCTTTCGATCGCGCGCCGCCTGATCGACGACACCGCGGCGCGGCTTCGCAGCGCCTAGTGCGCGACCGCCGCTGCTAGAATGCCGGGCTGACGCGCTCGCCGCCCGATGATGCGTACCGCAGCCCTCGCCCGATCCGCCGTGTTCGTCGTCGCCGCGGCGATGGCCTCGCTCGCGCACGCGCAACAGAAGCCCGCCACCGAGCCTGCCCCGACGCCGCTTCCGCCCGAGTACACGGAGGAGGCGCGTCGCAGCTACGCGGCCGGGCTCGTCGAGGCGCGCAAGCTCCTCGATGCGAAGCGCTACGACGAAGCGATCGCGCGACTGGACGAGCTCGGCAGGTCCCGTCCGCGCGAGGCGCAGGCGCGCTTCATGAAGGCCGTGGCGCAGGCGGACTCCGGCCGGTCCGACGACGCGCTCGACACGCTGCGCGGGCTGACCACCGACTTTCCCGAGCTTCCCGAGCCGCGCAACAATCTCGCCGTGCTGTACGCAGCGCAGGGCAACTATGCGCTCGCCCGCCAGGAGCTCGAGCTCGCCATCACCGCGGCGCCCGACTACGCCGTCGCGCACGAGAACCTCGGCGACGTGTACGTCCGGCTGGCCGCGCTGTCCTACGAGCGCGCCGCCGCGCTCGACAAGACGAACAAGGCCGCTCCGCAGAAGCTCAAGCTCGCGCGCGACCTGATCGCGTCGTCGCGCTGATTCCATTTTCGAAAGGATCCGATCCCGATGCTACGCACGCTCGTCGCCGCACTCGCCGTCGCAGTGGCCACGTCGCTTCCCGCGCTCGGCGCGGACAAGCCGCGCGTCGAGCTCGACACGACGGCCGGCAAGATCGTCGTCGAGCTCTATCCCGACGCCGCGCCGAAGACCGTGGCGAACTTCCTCGATTACGTGAAAGCGAAGCACTACGACGGGACCCAGTTCCATCGGGTCATCGACGGCTTCATGATCCAGGCGGGGGGCTTCACGACGGCGTTCTACCAGAAGCCGACGCGCCCGCCGGTGGTTAACGAGGCGGAAGCGGCGAGCAAGGCCGGCCTTCTCAATACGCCCGGCACGGTCGCGATGGCACGCACCTCGGACCCGAACTCGGCGACCGCGCAGTTCTTCATCAACGTCGCGGACAACAAGTTCCTCAACTTCCGCTCGCCCGATCCGCAGGGCATCGGCTACACGCCGTTCGGCAAGGTCGTTTCGGGGATGGACGTCGTCACGAAGATCGCGAAGGCGCCGAAGGGCGGCGGCAAGCCGGTGCCGCCGGGCACGCCGCTTTCGCCCAACGACGTTCCCAACGAGCCGATCGTCATCAACAAGGCGACCGTCATCGACGCGGCCGCCCCTTCGAAGTGATCGACATGACCAGGGTCCGCCTCGATACCACCAAGGGAGCGATCGTTCTCGAGCTCGACGACGAGAATGCGCCCGCCAGCGTCAGGAACTTCGTGCAGTACGTGCGCGACGGCCACTACGACAACACGCTGTTCCACCGCGTCATCGGCAACTTCATGATCCAGGGTGGCGGGATGGAGCCGGGCATGAAGCAGAAGCCGACGCGCGCGCCGATCGCGAACGAGGCGGCCAACGGCCTCAAGAACCGCAAATACACGGTCGCGATGGCCCGCACCGGCGAGCCGCACTCCGCCACGGCGCAGTTCTTCATCAACGTCGCCGACAACGACTTCCTCGACTACAAGGGCCCGAGCCCGCAGGGCTGGGGCTACGCCGTGTTCGGCAAGGTCGTCGAGGGCACGGACGTCGTCGAGGCGATCAAGCAGGTCGAGACGGGCCGCAGCGGCTTCCATCAGGACGTCCCGGTCGAGGACGTGCTGATCCGCAAGGCCGAAGTGGTCGACTGATCGACGCCGGACGTCGGCGGCGCGCGCGTGCTCGCGGAACGCCC
>Ga0307416_100002187_pt1 | contig 11103 bp, 12 predicted proteins | sample DK1Cmetagenome_2_FD_203821 | JGI IMG/M metagenome (GOLD analysis project Ga0307416, IMG submission 203821) | Maize rhizosphere microbial communities from greenhouse at UC Davis, California, United States - DK15-C-3 | ecosystem: Host-associated > Plants > Roots > Rhizosphere > Soil | place...
CTACATGTTGATCAGCGGCAACCCTGTGGAACTGATTCAGGCTTTTGACTTGATCCCGATCTACCCGGAAATCGATGCCTTGCAGTTAGCGGTTAAGAAGAGCGCCCTGCCCTTCATTCAGAAGGCCGAAGAGTTGGGTTATTCCATGGACAACTGCGCCTATGTGAAAGCAGATGTCGGCATGTTTCTCGGCGACCGCAAGACTCCTTTTGCGACCATCCCACTGCCGTCGCTGATTCTCTGCAACTACGTCGGCTGTAACGTTTACCTGCAGTGGTTCGAGCACCTGGCCGAATATTGCGATGGGCAACTGTACAACCTCGACATTCCGTTCTTGCGCAATCCGTCCGGAGAACCAAGCGCGGAGGACATCACTTACGTCGTGCGCCAGCTCGAAGAGGTAATCGAGATCTGCGAAAAACTCACTGGGAAGAAGCTCGACTACGCTCGTCTCAAAGACATTGTCCGCCGCTCGAGTGAAACCGGCGAAATGTGGTCGCGCATCAAAGGTTTGACCAAAAACCTTCCTTCTCCTTTTGATGCCTACTTCGATTCGGTGACCATGATGGCGCCGCTCTACTGTCTTAGGGGAACCGAAGAGGGCGTGAAGTTTTTTGAAACCGCCCTCAGAGAAATGGAAGAGAAGGCACGCATGGGAACCGGACCGTTGCCCCAGGAGCGCTTCCGTTTCATCATCGAAGGACCGCCGCCCTGGCCCTATCTGCGAACCTTTAGAGATATGTTTTCCAAATGGGGCGCGGTGGCGGTGGCTTCGACTTACTCTACGGTCGGCGGTTTATGGGAGTTCGGCTTCAGGCATGACCCCAACCGGCCTTTGGAGTCGATCGCCGCGCATATGCTCCAATGGAACGTCACCAACCGCAACATCCTGCAGCGCTACCAGCAGATTCGCCGCTACGTCGAAGAGTGGCATGCCGACGCTTTGGTAATTCATTCGGTGAAAAGCTGCCGGCTTTTTTCCGCCGGCCAAGGTGACATGCGCGAATACTTCACCAAAGATCTCAACGTTCCCACTCTTTTGATCGAATCGGATCTGGAAGATCCGCGATACTTTTCCGAAGCGCAGCTCAAAAATCGCATTGACGCTTTCTTTGAATCTTTGGAGCACAAGAAAATGCTTCGAGCCGGAGCGGAAGCAGGAGGCGCGGCATGATTTACGCGGCAGGCATAGATGTTGGCTCCACTCAGACCAAGGGTATTATCCTCAACGACAAGCTCGAGATCGTTGCCAGAGCTCTGACCGACACCGGCGCCTACGTTACCAGAGCCGCGGAAAGATGCTTCGTCGAAGCGCTCCGAATCTGCCAGATCAAACGTGAAGATGTCGCTTACGTGGTAGGCACGGGTTATGGCAGGTACAAAGTCACCTTCGGCGACGCGCAAATCACCGAGATCAGCTGCCATGCGCGGGGCGCGAGCTATCTCTTTCCCAGCACCCGCACGGTGATCGATATGGGCGGGCAGGATGCCAAAGGGATTAAAATAGGCATCGACGGCGACGTCAAAGACTTCGTCATGAACGACAAGTGCGCCGCCGGCACCGGAAGATTCCTCGCCAGCGCCGCCGAAGCTCTGGGCATGACCCTGGGAGATATCGGCGATATCTCGCTTCAGGCTAAGAACCCGGTGCGCCTGACCACCGTTTGCACCGTGTTCGTCGAGTCCGACATCATGTCCTATCTCGCTCAAGGCAAAAAGACCGAGGACATTCTCGGTGGCGTGCACAGCGCCATCGCCGCCCGCACCATCTCGCTGGTTCGGCGTGTCGGTATCGAACCCGAAGTGACTTTCACCGGCGGGGTTTCGCTCAACATCGGCATGGTGCGCGCGCTTGAGGAAAAACTCGGCATGAAACTCAACGTAAGCCCGGATTCCCACTTCGTCGGCGCCCTCGGCGCGAGCATCTTCGCCCTGGAGCGGGCCGGGAAGGCAACAGCCGATAGGCAACAGGCAACGGAATTCGAGGTCGGGCCGACTGCCTGATTTAGGAGGCATCATGACTTTTGTCGCTGGCATTGATATCGGCGCTAAATCTACCAAGGCGCTGATCATGGACGGGGAAAAGCGCATTTGCGGCACCGCGAGCGTTAAGACCCGGCCGGATTTCGCCGCCATCGCCAAGGAGGCGTTGGATGGAGCGCTCAAGCGTGCAGGGCGCAAGGAGAGTGACCTCAACTACATCGCCACCACCGGCTTTGGCCGCTACAACGTCCCTTTCCGCGATGTGCAGATCACCGACATCACTTGCGTCGGAAGAGGCGCGGTTTTCCTCTTTCCAAAGACTCGTTGCGTGCTCGACATCGGCGCGCAAAGCACACGAGCGCTGCGGATCAGCGACACCGGCAAAGTTCGCGAATTTCGCACCAATGATAAGTGCGCCGCCGGCGCAGGCGGCTTCATCGAACGCGCTTGCAAATATCTCGAGGTCAATATCGATCAGGTCGGCGATCTCTCTATCCAGGCAACCAAACCGCAGGCTATCAGCAGCGTCTGCGCCGTTTTGGCCGAATCAGAAATCATCAATCACGTTTCAAACGGAGAGACTATCGAGAACATTCTGCGCGGCGTGCACAACTCGCTGGCATCCCGCGCGCTCGCATTACTCAAACGATCGGGCATGGAAGACGAGGTCACCTTCGTCGGCGGAGTCGCCCGGCAGAAAGGCATGGTCAAGGCATTGGAGGAGACACTCAAGCGCAAGGTCAATGTGAGCGATGAGCCGGAGTTGGTGGGCGCTTTGGGCGCCGCTCTGCTGGCGCTACGGCGCCTGGAGAAGATTCGCGAAGATAAAAAGACCGCCGTGCTCGGCGAGGAGGCAAGGGCAGCGTCATGAAACTTCAAGGAAAAACCGCCCTGATAGCAGGAGGCGGGGGAGGAATCGGCCGAGCGGTCGCTCTGGCCTTGGCACATGAAGGTGCAAAGACCGCGGTCGCGGACATCGTCAAAGACAACGCGGAGAAAGTCACGGTCGAGGTTAAGGCTCTCGGCGTGGACGCAATCGCCTGCCAGGTCGATCTGACCAAGAAGGCCGATGTCGATCGCAGCGTGAACGAAGTTCTCGCGCGCTTCGGTCACATCGATATTCTTGTCAACTGCCAAGGTTGGGATCGATTGGAGCCCTTCGTGGAAAGTCAGGAAGAGACCTGGGAGAAACTGCTGGCGATCAATTTCAAATCCGTGCTTTACACGGCGAAAGCCGTATTGCCCCAGATGATCTCCCATGGCGGCGGCAAGATCGTCAATATCAGCTCCGACGCCGGCCGCGTCGGCTCCAGTTGGGAAGCGGTGTATGCCGGCGCCAAGGGAGCTGTCATCGCATTTTCAAAGACCATCGCTCGCGAGGTGGCGCGGTATAAGATCAACGTCAATGTCGTTTGCCCCGGCCTGACGGAGACCCCGCTGCTGCAAGCCGTCAGAAGCCAGTCGGAACAGACCGCGAAAATCATCGAAGCGGTAACCAAGGCCACACCATTTCGCCGTCCGGCGAAACCAGAAGAGATTGCCGAAGCTGTGCTGTTCTTCACCTCTCCTGCGGCTGAGTTTATCACCGGGCAAACGCTGAGCGTGAGCGGCGGATTGACGATGGTATGAACGCCATGTCTTGTGCATGATCGTGGCTCGTGTTCGTCAGAGCTCGAGAAACGATCCCTGTGGGCGAGAGGAGAAAGAAAGATGCGAAACGGTATCAAGGCAATCGACTTCATGTACTATGTGGCGACGCCCGAATTCATCGCCAAATGGAACGAGGCGAAAAAAGGCGAGCTCATCTGCCGTATGGAAAAGGCCATTGGCGGCCTGCCCCAGTATGACAGCATCGAGGCGATGATCGCCAAGATGGACGAAGCCGGCGTCGACAAGGTTTTCATCACTCAGTGCAAGATGTGGTCGTACCGCAACAAGTGGATGTATATGGACACGACCGTGGAGGAAGTGGCGCAATACACCAAACGCTATCCGGACCGCTTCGTCGGCCTTGCCAGCTACAATCCTTTTCGCATAAAGGAATCGCTTCTGGAGCTCGAACAGGCGATCAAAGTCCACGGCTTCAAGGGCGTTTACATTCACATCTACGGCTTCGACATTCCGCTGCACGACGCCAAAATGTATCCGCTCTACGCCAAGTGCGTGGAGCTTAACGTGCCGGTGTCGATGCAAGTGGGCCATGTCCTCGAAGCGATGCCGAGCGAGCATGCCCGGCCGATCTATCTGGATCGCATTGCCAGCGATTTTCCCGAACTCAAAATCATCGGCGCGCACACCGGCTGGCCCTGGGTCGAGGAGCTGATCTCGGTTTGCTACAAGTGGGACAATGTTTACTTCGGCGTGGACGCCTGGATGCCGAAATACATGAAGCCCGAGATCATCCACTACATCAACAGCCGCATGGGCCAGGATCGTTGCCTATGGGGGACTAACGGCCTGCCTTGGAAAGAGAGTCTGGACCAGTGGGAAGAGTTGGGATTGAAGGAAGCCACCAAGAAAAAGCTTTTGCACGATAACGCCGTGGAGCTCTTCGGCTTGAGTCTATGATCGGAAGGAGACAGCCATGTGCCAATTTTTATCACTCGACTTTGAGTACACTTTGAAATGTCCCGTCGACAAGGAGAATCATACAGTGAGATTGCAGGCCTATCCGGAGCTGCGCCGCCATCCGCTGGATGTTGTCGAGTGTGACGCAAAACCTCTAGTCGACCAGCTTACCTGCGGCAAAGCCTGCCGTGGGCTGCTCGAATCCGGCGAGTACTGGCAAAGAATCTATCCGGACTCGGCGACTTTCACGAATACCCAGTGAGCCTGGTTCTACGAATGGCCGTTTCGAAGCCGGCCATGATTGGAGCGCATCATAGTATGCAAACCTTACAGTACGGAGAGGACGGCGCGGTTGCGACGATCCGACTGCATCGGCCGGAAAAGAAAAATTCACTCAATGCCGAGATGCGCCATGAAATGGCGAGTTTGCTCAACGATCTGGCGAGCAAAGCCGCCATCCGCGCGGTGGTCATCACCGGCAGCGACGAGATTTTTTGCGCTGGCGCGGATATCAGCGAGATGGGCGGGCCAGCCAATGCTGAATCCTCGTATCACCATGCGCGCGACTTTCAAATCCTCTTCGATCGGGTGGAATCATTACCTCAACCAGTGATTGCGGCAGTTTCGGGATTTGCCCTTGGCGGCGGCTGCGAATTGGCGATAGCCGCCGATTTTCGCATTGCTTCGGAGACGGCGCGCTTTGGACTGCCCGAGATCAAGATCGGCGCGTTTCCCGGCGGCGGTGGCACGCAACGACTGCAGCGCTTGATTGGCGTTGCCAAAGCGAAAGAGATGATTTTGACCGGAGATCCGATCGGCGCGCAGGAAGCGCTCGTTGCAGGTTTGGTGATGAAAGTGGTGCCCGTGGGCAAGTGCCTGGAAGAGGCAAGCAGCCTTGCCGCCAAACTGGCGGCGCTGCCCCGTCTCGCGTTACAAGCATCGAAGATGCTGATCAATCGGAGCCAGGAACTGGACTTAGCCACGGGACTCGAATTCGAAGCGCGCACTTTCGCGGCTATCGCGCACACGCACGATCTGACTGAGGGAACGAGAGCCTTCTTGGAGAAGCGTAAGGCAAATTTTACTGGCAATTAGCAGATGAAGGATCTCGCTGGAAGAATCGTCCTTGTCACGGGCGCGGCACGGGGTATCGGTAAAGCCATTGCCTTAGCGTTTGGCGCTGAGAAAAGTCGGGTGGTCATCACTGGAAGAACCGCAGCCGCGCTTGAAAAAGTCGCGGCAATGCTACGCTCCACAGGCGCTGAAGTATTGGCATGCCAATGCGATGTGACTCAAAAGCCGCAGGTGGAAAGCCTTCGGCAGGAGATCGAAAAACGTTTTGGCGCGGTCGAAATTCTCGTGAACAATGCCGGCGTCGCGCCGGCAGCGGATTTCTTGGAGATGACCGACAAGCTGTGGGATGAGGTCATGCGTGTCAATGTAAACGGCGCCTACAACTGCTGCAAAACCTTTTTGGCGCCCATGATCGACGCACACTGGGGCCGCATCATCAACATCGCTTCAACCGTGGCCCGCGTTGCTTATCCGGGAATCGCCGCATATGCGACATCCAAACACGCGAGCCTCGGCCTGACTCGCGCGTTGGCTATGGAAACCGCCAGATCGGGGGTCACCGTGAACGCGGTATGCCCAGGCTACGTCAATACCGAGTTGACCCGCGAAAACGCGCAGCGACTGGCCGAAAAACGCGGCCAATCGCTGGATCAGGCGCTCGCCATGCTGGCGGCGAGCTGTCCGCAACGGCGTCTCATCGAGCCGGAAGAAGTTGCCTATGTGGCGCTGATGCTGGCGTCGGATCGCGCCCGAGGCATCACCGGCCAGGCGATCCAAGTCGACGGCGGCGCCGTCATGGCTTGAAGAGAAACGACAGCTGCAAGGAGACCATTTGGATGAGTTATTCCAGTTTTGTTTTCGAGAACAACGACGGCGTCGCGACGATCCGGCTCAATGATCCGGAAAGGCTCAATGCGCTAACTTTTCAAACTTACGCCGACCTGGAAAAAATCACGGCCGAATTGGCCCATGACCCTACTGTCAAGGTCGTTGTGCTCACGGGAACCGGCAAAGGTTTTTGTTCCGGTGGTCGAGTCGACGACATCATCGGGCCGCTGCTCAAAATGAAAGGCGACGAGCTTTATAAATTCACCCGAATGACCTGCAATGTGGTCAAGAATATGCGCAGCTTGAAAAAGCCGATCATCGCCGCAGTCAACGGCATTGCCGCCGGCGCTGGCGCAATGCTCATGCTGGCGTCGGATCTGCGCATCTTCTCGGACAAAGCGCGGGCGGCGTTTCTATTCGTAAAAGTCGGTTTATCGGGCGCCGATATGGGCGCGCTCTATTTGCTGCCGAGAATCGTCGGCTTGGGAAAAGCCACCGAGCTGGTCTACTTCGGCGACACCATCGATGCCCACGAGGCGCAGCGCATCGGCTTGGCCAACCGGGTCGTGCCGGGTGACACTTTGATGGACGAAGCCTACAAGTGGGCTAACCGGTTAAAGGATGGGCCGCTCTATGCGCTGGGTGTCACGAAGGAGCTGCTCGAATACGAAGCAAATGTGGATTTAGAAACCGCGCTTGAAATGGAGGCCATGGCGCAGGCGCGGTGTATGGAAACACCGGACTTCATCGAGGGCTATAATGCGTTCACTGAAAAACGTCCGCTACGATTTAACCGCAGCTGACACGTGAGAGTTGGAGAACAGATATGAAAAAAGAGATATCCGTCAGAAATCTGGAGAAGCGCGATCTACCCGCGATCGTTAGCTTGGAGGAGCGCCAGACCGGGGTGGCGCGTCCCGAGTACTGGGAGAAGCGAATCGAAATCTCCGAGGCTATTCGGCCTCACTGGGCCTCTTTGGTTGCCGAGCTCGATAATCGGCTCGTTGGGTTTGTGCTGGGGCGCGCCGGTGAATTTGAATTTGGATTACCCGGGACCGTAGCGTGGATCGAAATAATCGGCGTTGACCCGGCGTATCGCCGCCAGGGAATCGCTCAAGAACTCGTCAAACAATTCGCCGAATCGGCTGAAGACCACGGGATCAAGACCATCTTCACGCTGGTCAGCAACAGTCAAAATGAAATGCAGCATTTCTTCAGCCGGCTCGGTTTCGTACACGGCAAGATGCTGCACTATCAAAAGGAACTAGCGGATTAATCGGTTTGACTCTACGGTTATGGAGCATTCGTTCGACCAAGAACAGCCAACACTGCGCCGGCAGGTTCGCGCCTGGGTAAAGAGCCACCTTAGTAGCGCAGGCGATGGCCAGCTGGATCTTGAGAGTGAAGCTTGCAGGCTGGCGAAACGACTCGGCACAGACGGAATAATCGCGTACGCGGTGCCGGGAAAATTCGGCGCCGACCGAGAGTCGGTTCACGCCCGCAATTTATGTGTCATCCGTGAAGAGCTCGCATGGGGTTCGGCTTTAGCGGACGTCATGTTCGGCGTTCAAGCTTTGGGGGCTTCTCCGATCGCGCTGGCCGGCAGCGAAGAGCAACAACGGCTCTATTTGCCGGCCCTGGCAAAGGGAGAAAGGCTCGCTGCCTTTGCGCTGACCGAACCGAACGCAGGGTCAGACGTTTCCGAGATCGCCACGCGCGCCCTAAGAGACACCAAAGGATATCGGCTCAACGGCGTCAAGCACTTTATTTCCAATGCGGGGATCGCGCACACGTACGTGGTCTTCGCTTCGACACATCCCGAGGCAAAGACAAAGGGTCTCACAGCCTTCATCGTCGAAGCAGACTCTGCCGGGTTCACCGTCAAAGAAAAAACTCCGTTGCTGTCGCCTCACCCCATCGGGGTCCTGGCGTTTGACGATTGCTTTGTGCCGCAACACCAGCGGTTAGGCAGTGAAGGAGAGGGATGGAAGATCGCCCAGCGCACGCTGGACACGCTACGATGCACGGTGGGCGCGGCTGCCGTTGGTTTCGCGCGGAGAGCATTGGAAGAAGCTCTCACCTACAGCCGGAATAGACGCCAGTTCGGGCGCGCGCTTGCCGAGTTCCAAGGAATCCAGTTTAAGCTCGCCGATATGGCGACAGAACTTGAAGCTGCGCGCCTGTTGGTCTACCAGGCTGCCTCGATGCACGACCACCACGATGCAGAAGCTCCGCTAAAAACATCGATGGCCAAACTATTTGCCACGGAAGCAGCGCAGCGGATCGTCGACCAGTCGTTACAAATTCACGGGGGACGTGGTGTGGTCGTCGGCAATGTTATCGAGCGTCTCTACCGTGACGTCCGAGCTCTGAGAATCTACGAAGGAACCTCTGAAATCCAGCGACTCATTATCGCTAAACATCTTTCGCGAAAGGAGCCCGCCGATGGACTTTGAGCTGCCGGAAGAGTTAGCGGAGGTGCAAAAGCTCGCCCACGATTTCGCCGAGAAAGAAATCGCTCCGAGCGCCGCGCAAGATGACCGAGAACATCGCTTTCGCAAAGACTTGGTCGGCAAAATGGGCGAGCTGGGTTTCTACGGTTGCTTGATTCCAGAGGAGTTCGGCGGCAATGGTCTTGGCTTTCTCGCCCATACGCTGGTCTCGGAAGAAATCGCGCGCGTCCACAGCGCTATCCGGGTTTATGTCAATATGCAGGCCGGCCCCGCCGTAACGCTCTTCGAGTTCGGCAATGAAGAGCAAAAAGAGAAATACCTGCCGGGTCTGTTGAGCGGCCAATCCATTGGTTTGTTTGCCATCACCGAACCCGACGCCGGATCGGATGTGGCGTCGATGAAGACCAGCGCCAAGCGCGATGGTCAAAACTATCTGCTCAACGGCACCAAAATCTGGATCACCAACGCCACAGTGGCTGATGCGGGAGTCATCTTCGCCTATACCGATCGGTCGCAAAAACATCGCGGCATATCGGCGTTCTACGTCGACTTGAATCAGCCTGGCGTTACCCGCCGCGACCTCGACAAGCTGGGCGCGCATGCCTCGCCGACCGGGGAATTGACCTTCGATAACTTTGCCATTCCGGCAGAACGTCTCATCGGCCAAGAAGGCGATGGTTTTAAAATCTGCATGCGCCACTTGAATCACACGCGTCTCGGTTGCGCCGCCGGCGCCATCGGACTGGCCAGGGCCGCCCGCGAAGCGGCGGTAAATTATGCCAATCAGCGCGAGCAGTTCGGTGAGAAGATCGGTCAGTTTCAAATGAATCAAGATCTGATCGCGCAGATGATCGTGCAGGAAGAAGCCGCCCGTCTGCTGGTTTACCGCGCCGCCTCTCTGGCCGACCGTGGCCGACCTTATAACCTGGAAGTTTCCATTGCCAAGTATGCGGCCGCCGAAGCCGCGGCTTTTTGCGCCGACACCGCGCTAAAGATTTTTGGCGCGTATGGATACTCAACGGAATTTCCGGTGGAGCGGTATTATCGCGACGCCAAGTCTTATCAAATCGTCGAAGGTTCCGTGAACATTCAGAAGCTCATCATCGCGCAAGACGCGCTGGGTTACCGAAAGGCGAACCGCTAAGCAGCAAACGGTTGGCATACGCGACATGACCCGTACGAGTTCCAAATCGCCGCTAAAAAAAGTGTCCCTACAGCCCGGAATCATCTATGGTCCCGTGCAGTCCCGCCGTTTGGGCAGATCGCTCGGCGTCAATTTGCTGCCCGCGGCGTACAAACTGTGCTCGTTTAATTGTCTTTACTGCCAATATGGCTGGACCAAGAACATAACCTTCACGCCGGGCGATCGATTGAAGGATTTGCCGTCGCCCGGTGTGGTGGCAACGGCGCTGGAAACTGCCCTGGCGGAGTTTTCACGCGGCCATAAAGCGATCGACGCCATCTCGATCTGCGGCAACGGCGAGCCAACTCTCTATCCGGCCCTTGCCGAAGTCAACGCCGAGATAAGAAAGCTCCGTGACCGTTACCAGCCCGATGCCCGCACCGCAATCCTGTCGAACTCTTCGACCGTCGGAGATCCCGCCGTTCGTGTCGCGCTCGAGCTGCTCGACCTCAAAATCATGAAATTCGATGCCGGCAGCGAGGAGATGTTTCGCCAGCTCAATCATCCGGCGGCGCCGGTTTACATGGGCGAAATTATTGCTGGACTGAAAGAACTCAAGAATATCTTGCTGCAGGCCTGTTTCGTGCAGGGGCGGGTCACCAATGCCGATCCGGATTCGGTTGCGATGTGGCTCGAGAAACTCCGGGAAATTCATCCACTGGGAGTTCAAGTTTACACGTTGGATCGTGAGCCCGCGGATAAGAGAATCGAAAGAGTCAGTCCCACCACTTTGCGTTGGATCGCCGACGCGGTGCGCTGGCGGGCCGGCCTTAAAGTCGAGGTATTTTGAGCTCGGCAAAACCCTTCCTTGATATGCAGCGATCGTCGCAACCACTAGCAGGCTGCTGAAAAATACCCATATGCTTCGTTGCCGCTCAATCGCCTCGCTGCAACGTACTGTAAGTACGCCTCCTCGTCGATTTTTCGCGCGCCTTCTATCTTCATTTTGTTGTATGAACATACTCTAAACAGATAGGACGGGACAGATCGATCGCGCCTGGGTTGTGAGAGGCC
>Ga0307416_100002188_pt1 | contig 11102 bp, 10 predicted proteins | sample DK1Cmetagenome_2_FD_203821 | JGI IMG/M metagenome (GOLD analysis project Ga0307416, IMG submission 203821) | Maize rhizosphere microbial communities from greenhouse at UC Davis, California, United States - DK15-C-3 | ecosystem: Host-associated > Plants > Roots > Rhizosphere > Soil | place...
CCTTCCAGCGCGATATGAAACTCGAAGGCGACGTGCTGATCCTGATGCAGAACCTGCGCTGCATGACCCGCCAAATCGAGCTGCTGCGCACCACCGGCGCACCCGTCTAGCCAAAGGAGTCCCGACATGAGCAAGATTTCCCCCGTCACCGGCCACTACGTCACCATCGACGTCGACGGCCTCGAATACAAGGTCTTCTACCTGGAAAACGGCCAAGGCCAGCCGCTGGTCTGCCAGCACACGGCCGGCTGCCACAACCACCAGTGGCGCGGACTGCTGGAAGACCCCGACATCACCGCGAACTACCGGGTCATCGCCTACGACCTGCCGCGTCACGGCAAGTCGGACCCGCCCGAGAACACCGCATGGTGGACCGAGGAGTACCGGCTCAGCGCCGACCATTACGCCAACTTCATCGTCGCGCTGTGCGACGCATTGGAGCTGGAAAACCCGATCTTCATGGGCTCCTCGTTCGGCGGCAATATCGCCCTGCAGTTGGCCTACCGTTTCCCGGAGCGGTTCGACGCCGTCATCCCCGTCGAAGGGGCCGACTACTCCCCCGGCTTCTACCTCGACTGGTGGCAGCACCCCCACGCCAATGCCGCCCAAGTTTGTGGCAGCGGCACCTGGGACCTCATGGCCCCGCAGTCCCCGGAGGCGGACCGCTGGAAAACCTGGTTCTACTACACCCAAGGATCGGAAGCCTTCAAGGGCGACCTGCACTTCTACTCCGTAGATCACGACCTCCGGGGCAAACTCGGCGACATCGACACCGACCAGTGCGCCGTCGTCATGATGACCGGCGAATACGACTACCTGACCACCCCCGAGGACGGAGCCCGGACCGCAAGCCAGATCAGGAACGCCGAGTTCATCGAAATGAAGGAGATCGGACACTTCCCAATGAGCGAGAACTACCCGGTCTTCGCCGGCTACCTCCAGCAGGCCTTGGAAACGATCCGAAACAAGGCAGGCGCCCGCGTCTGACTCCCACAGCCCGGCCGGTGCCGGGTCCGGCCCCGTTCAGGGCCGGACCCGGCGGCCGATTAAGAGGATCCTTGCATCAGAAACACCGATAACGGCGCACATGAAAAGAGCCCTGCCCGGGCGTTGCGCTGGGCTCTGTTTATGGGGCTGCCGGGCATACGGGGTCTTCTAGGGGCTTCGGCTTTTAGGGGGACCCGGATCGTGACTGACAGAGGCAGCGGTCAGGGCGCGTCAAGGAGTTCGGTGATGATGTCAAGGGCTTTGGTGAGCTGTAGGTCGCTGGGTGCGCCGTAACCGATGACGAGGCCGTTCTCGGGCGCGCGGTCGGCGTAGTAGGGGGCCAGTGTGGCGAGGCGGACTCCACGGCGAAGTGCCTCTTCGGCTAGTTGAAGGGCGTCCTTTTCTTGGAAACGCAGGAGGGCATGAAGCCCGCCGTCGAGGGCGGCCAGCTGTAGGTCTGGGCGGTCACCGAGGCGTTCGAGGAGCAGTTTCCTGCGGTGTGCGTACTCGCGGCGGGCGCGGGTGATGTGGCGTGCCAGGCCGCCGGCCTGGATGTAGTGGGCGAGGGCCGTTTGCATGATGCCGGGGACAGGTGTGTCCAGATTTTCGCGCATGGCCTTCAGCGTGTGGCCGGAGTGGCCGCGGACCACGAGGTAGCCGCAGCGCAGCCAGGGACTGAGGGTCTTGGAAAAAGTTCCGAGCAGCGCCACATCGGCTTCGGATGGGAGTGAGGCAACGGCGGGCAGGGGCATCCTGCGGTGGCGGAATTCGCTGTCGTAGTCGTCTTCGAGGACGAGCACACCGTGTTTGGCTGCCCAGTTCAGAAGATCCAGCCGTTCCTGCACAGGCATCCGGCCGCCGAGCGGGTACTGGTGGCTCGGGGTAATCAGGACGGCGTCCGGCAGCCGTTCCAGCCTGTCCAGCTGGGAGGCTTTCAGTCCGTCTTCATCGACGGGCACTGTTTCCAGCACGGCACCGGCAGCGGCCATGACCCGTCGTGCCGTTGGGTAGCCCGGATCTTCGAGGAGGATGCGGGGATGCTCTGTGCGGTTCCGGAGGGCGGCCACGGCCAGGTGGAGGGCGTCGCTTGTTCCTGCGGTGATGATGACGTCTTCCGGTTCGACGGCCAGTCCCCTGGATACGGCCAGGTGCCCGGCGACCGCCTTCCGCAGGGTATCGGTGCCAAGCGGTGGAGGTAGATGCATGGGTCCAGATCCGGTTACCGCCTGGCGCCAGGCAGTGTGCCATTCGCGGTCCCGGAACGGCGTGCCCGAAGGGCGTCCGGGCGTGAGATCGATGATCGGCATGCTGTCCCGGATCTGCGGGACCGGGCGTTCCTTCAGGACAGGGTGCTGAACGTCCGGGCGGATCACGACCCGTGTTCCACCGGCACCTTGGCTTTGCAGGAAGCCTTCACCGGCCAGCTGCTCAAACGCCCGGACAACAACGCCGCGTGAGATGCCGAGCCCGGAGGCCATCCTGCGTGTTGCCGGGAGCGTGTGGTCCGGCCGGAGCACCCCGGAGAGGATGGCCTTGCGCAGCTGGTCTGCCAGCTGGGCAGCAAGCGGGCCCGGGCCGTTCCTGTCGAGTGTGAGCGGTAGCTCGGCTTCCCCCATATGGACCTCCCAATTTGGCCTTTCTTGGACCTAGTGTAGGACCAAAAGGGTTGCCAGCATGGACACCGGAATCAAATGGTCATGCTGCTGCTCCGCCTTGTGGCCGGGACACAGCCGGATGAAAGGTGGGCTCATGTTTGACGGTCTCTGCGCTTTTCCCCTCACACCGATTTCCGATGACCGGATCGATGTGAAGGCTGTTGCCTTGTTGGTGTCGCGGGCTGCGCGGGCCGGCGTGGACTCCCTTGGCGTGCTCGGCTCCACCGGGAACTACGCGTACTTGTCCCGGGATGAACGACGTGCGGTGCTTGAAGCCGCCATCGATGCCGCGGACGGGATCCCGGTCATCGCTGGAGTCGGTGCCGTGCGCACGCGGGATGTCCTTGCTCATGTTGAGGATGCCCAGGCGGCAGGGGCTTCTGCTCTGCTGGTGGCGCCGGTGTCGTACCAACGGCTGACAGAGGCAGAGGTGTTCAGCCTGTACGAAGACGTTGCGGGGGCATCTTCGGTGCCCGTCGTTGTCTACGACAACCCGGGTACCACCGGATTCACCTTCACGGACGAGCTGTATGCGCGCCTCGCCGTCATTCCCGCGATCGCCTCGATCAAAATCCCGCCTCCCCAGCCGGGGCAGGCTTCTGCACGCCTGAAAGAGTTACGTGCCCTGCTGCCGGAACGAACTTCTGTAGGTATCAGCGGCGACTGGGCCGCTGCTGAAGCGCTGCTGGCCGGCTGCGACTCTTGGTACTCCGTGATCGCCGGCGTGCTTCCCGGCCCGGCCAGGGTGCTGACGGACCAGGCCCTGGCCGGCCGCGCGGATCTCGCCTCGGAAGCGTCTGTGAATCTCGAGCCGGTGTGGTCGCTTTTCCGCAGGTACGGCAGCCTGCGCGTCACCGCTGCCATTGCAGAGGATCTTGGGCTGATTTCGTCATCCGGCCTGCCGCTGCCGCTTCACGGTTTGGACAGTGAGGGCCGCCTGAAAGTCGCAGACGCCATCCGCCGCTGCGGACTGGAAGCGTGAACCAGACGCTGCCGGCCCAGCCACGGGAATCTTTGGTCCGGTGGTTGCGGCCACCGCTTTACCGTCCAGGGACGACGGCGGGCGGATGCTCCGTTGCCCGCCGCTGCGGGCAGGTCCGGATGAAGGCTGAGAAGGATGTTCATGAGTGTGATCATGTTTGGGGGCATGGCGGATGAGTCTTCCGGGACTTAGGGCATCTGCCCGCACGTCCAATCGAGGCAGCGATGTGCGCGGCGGGCTTGCCCGTTATGTCGTGGCAGCCACCTTGGCCCGCAGCGCCGACGGGGGCGCCGTGGTTGCCATCGTTCTTCTTGTGGCGGCGAGCGGTTCGCCGGGATGGCTGGCCGGGCTCCTGGGTGCCTGCATTACCGCTCCGCATCTCTTTGGCCCCTTCGTAGCCCGATGCCTTGATACTGCGCATGACGGCCGTTCCGTGATTGCACTGGCCTGTATGGCCCACGGGGTGACGCTCGCGGCGGCTGTACTGCTGTATCCGGTGGCCTGGCCCGTCATCACGGGGCTGCTGCTGGTCGCTTCCGGACTCGTTGGTCCGCTGCTGACCGGCGGTATCAGCAGCCGGCTGCCGGCCATAGCGGGGCCGGAAAGATCCAGCCAGCGCCGGGCCCAGGGCTGGGACGTGGCCAGCTACGGCATTGGCGGCACAATCGGCCCCTCCCTCGTGGCCGCGGTCTCGGCGTGGTCAAACCCGGCGGTGGCAGCGCTGCTCCTGGCCGCGGCCACGTTTGTCGCGGCAGCCGTCGTCAGGCTCCTGCCGTACTCCCCGCCCGCCGCGGCAGTCTCCGAGGTCCCGCAGCCGGCACGGACACTGATGATGATGTTCTCGACCGGCCCATTGCGGCGAACCCTCTATATGACGGTTGTTGTCGCGATGTCGGTGGCGGTCCTGCCCATCACGGCCGTAGCCTCCACGGGCGACTTTGCCGTCGAACCTGCCGCAGCGGGCGTCCTGGTCGCGGCCTACGGAGTAGGTGGCCTGGCCGGCTCGGCAGGGGTGATGCTCCGGCCGACTCGGGCCGACGCCGACCGGCTGCTGACGTGGCTTGCGGCCGGGGTAGGTGTAACGCTGGCCGGAGCAGCGTTTGTAGGCAGCTTTCCTGCCGCAGTGGTGACCTACTCCCTGGCCGGGATCGCGAACTCGTACTTCTTTGCTGCAACATTGGCTGCCCGCAGTGAATATGCACCGCCGCAGGCACGGGCCCAGGTGTTCGTGTGGGTCGGAGCCCTGAAAATCACTGCCGGCTCGGCCGGAACCGCCTTAGCCGGCACCGTCGTTTCACACGCCACCCAGCTGCCATTGTTCCTGGCAGTGGCCATCATCACTGCCGCCGTGGGTGCCTCACTCCTGGACCGGCGGACAAGCGCGAAGATGTGAACCAAGGCCGGTCAACGCAAGCACGCGGCTGGAAGGGTGGCATGCTTGAAAACAGATCACAGAAAAGTGTCCCTGTTTCATCCCACCGAGGAGGGGCTTGGGTTGCGGCAGACGCGCCTGTGAAACTGATGCACCTTTTTGTCAAGAATGGCCACGTGGCTGATTTGGATATGGTCTCCGCGTCCGGGTTGAGCCAGGTTTCGCTCCACCCACTGCTCCCGGCGGATACCCCGCCCTCCACCACTTGACCACTCCCATCCGCACGGCGGCCGCCGCCGCCCGTGATCCCGAAACCATCAACATCTGGGCCGGCACCGGTTACCGTGACGCCACCGAGGAACCGGTTGCCGGCATTCTCCGGAGTGTGGCCGGAGCGCGGCAAAAGAACGACTTCCCGAAAGCGCCGATAACGGCGCATATGCAGTTTGTGGATAAGTGGCGTAAGCGAAGAGGTGCTCCGGCGGGGCGGAGCACCTCTTCGCTTGGTGGTATTTATCGGCTGTGGACTGCTTTGTGTGGGGTGTTGTTGGTTTTTGTGTTGCCTTCGGCTGGGGTGACGATTTTGAGGCGCATGACCATGATGGAGGCTGTGACGAGCAGTGCGGCGACGATGAAGAGTGCCGGGTAGATGGATCCGGTGTTTTCTTCGACGGCTCCGAGGATGGTGGGGCCGAAGAATCCACCGAGGTTGGCCAGGGAGTTGATCCAGGCCATGCCGCTGGCTGCTGCGGCGCCGGTGAGGAACATGCTCGGCAGTGACCAGAACGGGCCGTACGGTACGTACATGCACACGGTGATCAGGCAGATCAGTGCGATGGCGACGGCTGCGTTGCTGTTGAAGAATCCGAGGACCACCAGGGCGGCGGCGCCCAGTGCGTAGGGCAGGGCGACGTGCTTGCGGCGTTCTCCGGTCTTATCGGAATGGCGGGCCCAGATGATCATGAAGAACGTTGCGAAGACGTAGGGCAGCGCGGTGAGCAGGCCGACGACGGTGGCGCTGGAGGTGTCCGCAATGGATTTCATGATGGAGGGCGTGAAGAAGACCAGCGCGTAGATGCCGGTGGACTTGGCGAAGTAGATCAGGGCCATGGCCATGATGCGCGGGCTGGCCAGGATCTTCCACTTGGAGATCGTGCCGTGGGCGGCGATCTTCTGCTCGCGTTCGAATTCGAGGCGGGCTTCCAGTTCGGCCTTCTGCGCCGGGGTGAGCCACTTGGCGCGCGAGGGGTTGTCCGGGAGCAGTTTGAGCACGAACGGTGCCAGGGCGACGGCGAAGGCGCCTTCAATGAGGAACATCCAGCGCCAGCTGTCCCAGTTCAGCCAGTGTGCGTGGTCCAGGATGAGTCCCGAAACAGGTCCGGCGATGATGGTGGCGACCGGGAGCGCGACCATGAACAGGGCGACGGTGCGGGCCCGTTCCTTCTCGGGGAACCAGAACGTCAGGAAGAGGATGATGCCGGGGAAGAAGCCGGCTTCGGCGATGCCGAGCAGGACACGTACGATCAGCAGCTGCTCGCCGGAGTTCACGAACGCCGTGCATGCGGCGAGCAGGCCCCAGGAGAAGACGATCCGGGTGATCCATTTCCTGGCGCCGAACTTCTGCAGCAGCATGTTGCTGGGCACTTCGAAGATGAAGTAGCCGATGAAGAAGGCCCCGCTGAGGAGGCCGAAGACGGCCGGGGTGATCCCGAGGCTTGCCTCGAGGTGGTCGGACGCGAAACCGATGTTGCCTCGGTCGATGAACGCTGCGATGTACAGGAGCATCAGGAACGGCAGCAGGCGCCATTTGATGATGCGGATCGTTTTCGGATCCACCTGCGGAGCGCTGGTCATGTGGGTCATAGATGCTCCAAGCTTCCTTGATTGAGCTTACGGCGGGACGGCGTTGCTGCGAAGAGGAGCGGCAGCCGCCGGTGCGAGTCAGTATGATGCAGGTCACTAGATATACCGAATAAAAACCATCAGCGTCAACTGGGTCACAGTTTACCGTAAATCGCGCACCTCAAGCCTGTGATGGTATTTATTCGGTACGGATGTCAGTGCGGGTCCATCTGAGTGGAGGTTAGGCGGCGAGGCTTCTTTGCAGCTGCATCGGCGATATCCAGATCGTGTGCCCGGATTTCTTGTCGATGAGCATCCGTCCGACCGGACCGTCCTGGGCCAGCCAGGCGATCGCATCGTCGCTGGTGACCGCCTCGATCAGGCCGGAGCGGAAATGCCGTCCGTCCTGTCTGACATCAACCACCGCCCCAATGAGCCTCCGCCAATCGTCGATGCGCACGCTGCGCTTTTCCTGCTGAAACGGGGGGACGGCGCTGCCGGCGTTGGACCCCGGCCCTGCTGGATGCAACATCTTCATTCCTTCTTTCTGCCGCTTCTCCGGTTCGGTTTCGCGCGGCCCGCTGTCGGCCCGCGAGACCTCTAGCGCACGATGCTAGCGTGCCACTTGAGTACCAAAATGATGTTCTTTCCACTTCTCATGGCTGCTATTTGCTAAATGGTACTTAAGTTGTATCCTCGTTGTCATGGAGATCACAGTTGTTGGTTCAGGTGAAGTCGGGTTGCGCTGGGCGCAGGCCCTCGTGGAACATCCCGGGTACGAAGTGCGGGTTGTCGATCCGAAACCGCCGGCTGCTGCCCTGGAGTGGGCCGAACAGTCCGGGCTGCGCATCGAACCGGAGATGGCCGAGCGGATGCACGGCCAGGAAGTCGTCCTGGTCTGTGTGCCGGGCTTTGTCCTTCCGGCAGTTTTCGAGACGCTGAGGCGCAGTGTGGGGGCAGGATCGACCATCGTGGACCTGACGACCGCGGCGGCACAGGCCAAGCGCGATGCGGCAGCAGAAGCACAGCGGTTGGGCATCGGATACATCGACATCGCCATCACCGGTGCAGTCGCTCTGACAGGTGTGCGGACACCGCTGCTTTACGCGGGCTTCCGGAACAACGCGGTCGAGGAAATCCTGCAGGCAGTCGGTGCACCGGTACGGGTGCTGCCGGACAGCTCACCCGGGGACGCCGTCACCGTCAAACTGCTGCGCTCGGTCATCATGAAAGGCCTTGAGGCCCTGGCCGTCGAAGCGCTTCCGGCCGCCCGGGCCTACGGAGTGCTGGACCAGTTCTGCGACGTCCTCGGCGACGTCGACAAAGCACCCTTCGTCGACCTGCTCAAGAGCATGGTCACCACCCACCCCCTGCACTCACTGCGCCGGCATGCCGAAGTCCTCGAAGCAGCCGACCAACTCGAGCAGGTCGGCTACCCCGCCACGCTCACTGCGCGGGTCGCAGAACGCTACGCGGACGCAGCAGACCGCGCCAAAACCGCCCCGCCGGCAAACGCGACGTTCGACGCCGCACTCGACTGGTTCGACCCACAAGCCGCACCCGGCTCAGACGGCATCCCGGCCCTGCAGCCCGAACACGAGAACGAAACCGCCCGGAAAGTCACCGCGTAAGCGCCCGCATCCGCTGTCCCAGGGGCCAGCCCGGCGACGGCCACTCGCAGCAAACCAGCCCGGACCCGCCGGCGCAACTGACCGACATACACGTCCACGAACACGCAGGAGAAAACAATGACCATCACCGTAACCGGCAACAACATTGAGCGGCTCGCCTCCCTGGGGGCGGCCACCGTTTACGAGGCCAACGGACAGCGCGATGCCCTCGACCCCGCCCTCAAGCCCCTGGACCCGCGGACCCGCATTGCCGGGCGGGCTGTGACCGTGGACCTGGAACCGGCCGACAACTGGTTCATCCACGTCGCCCTGCTCGAAGCCGGCGAAGGTGACATCCTCGTCGTGGACGCCAAAGGCTACACCGACGCCGGCCCGTGGGGCGACGTCCTCACGCTCGCCGCGCAGGAACGCGGCCTGGCCGCCCTGGTCATCGACGGAGCCGTCCGCGACAGCCAGGAAATCATCGACTCCGGCTTCCCCGTCTTCACCCGCGGGGTGTGCATCCGCAAGACCACGAAGGTCCAGCGCGGACGGGTCAATGTGCCCGTCACCGTCGGCGGCGTCCTCATCGAACCCGGCGACATCCTCGTCGGCGACGCCGACGGCCTCGCCCGGGTGCGCGCCGAGGACGTGGATTCAGCCCTGGCCTCGGCCGAACAGCGCGCCGAAAAGGAAGACAAGATGCGCGCCGGCATCCGCAACGGGGCCTCCACCCTCGAACTGCTCGGTCTGCCACGCCCGTGATCGGTAGGCTGTCCTGTGGTACCACGGTCAGCTCAGACCGGTGGCGGACGGATGGAGGGCAATGGAGAGGCAACGCCGCAGCGTTCTGGACGAACTGCGCACCCGTATCACCACCGGGCTGATCCCTCCCGGCAGCCACCTCACCGAGCGCGGCCTGGCCGAGGAATACGACATCAGCCGCACCCCCATCAGATCGATCCTCAGGGAACTCGCCGACCAGGGACTGGTCACAGTGGCTCCGAACCGCGGTGTGTTCGTCGCCGAATGGACTACCTCCGACGCAGCCGAAGTCATGTCGATCCGCGCCCTGCTCGAATCCCACGCTGCGAAACTGGCAGCAGAAAAGCGCACCGCAGAGCAATTGCACGATTTGAGCAGCCTCTGCGACCGAATGGACGCACTGGAAGAATCCAAAAGCAACGGGTACCGGGCGGAAATCGCGGCCCTGAACCACGAACTCCATCTGCTGATACTGGAAGCCGCCGCGTCCCCCAGGCTTTTCAACATCGCCAAGGACCTCGCAATGGCACCCTTGATGTCAGGATCCTTCCAGTACTACTCCGATGAGGAGTTGCGCCGCAGCCTGCAGGACCACCGGCTCATCCTCGACGCCCTCAAACACCGCGACGGCGAACGCGCCCGCGCCCTCATGGAAGGACACCTCCGAACGGCCTACGCCGCCCTAACCCGACGACCGGGTTAGAAACACCCGTCTATCGACCAGACCCCGAGAACGGCGCATATCTCTGGCGGACAGTTCCGCTGGTTGTAAAGCCGTTTGTGTTCGCGGTTTCATGATCCTCTTCGGTGTCCCGGCGGGCAGACCGGGCGGAGGCGGCCGAAAGGGCTGCGAGGTCGCTTTGCCCCTGTCTCGTCGCAGTCCTGGCATTCCCCCGCGTCGCCGAGGAGTTCGGCCCAGTTTTGGATCTCATTTGCCGGCGGTCGACGGGTGCGGAGCACGGTTCATCCGTATCTGGGATTTCCTGGAGCGGATGAGCAGTGTAGGTATGGCCGCCAGGGCAACGATCGCTGCTCCGCATCCGAGGGCAGCGGCGTATCCGTGGCTGAGGAAGGGAGCGGCGGCCACGGGACCGAGTAGCTGCCCGGCGCTGAAGGCAATTGTCAGCGTCGCGGCGGAACGGGGAACCTGCAGCTGCGCCCCGGCAGCGACGGCCAGCGTAGTGATGCCTTGAAAGGTTCCTCCGAATATCAGACCGCCGGTGATGGCTGACCAGGCACCGGGAACGACGGCCGGCAGGACCATGCCGGCGGCTTGGAGGAGCAGGGCCAGACGCATGACTGAAGCGGTCGGATAGGACTGTGTGAAGCGCCCGTACAGGACGGACGACGGCAAGGCTGCCAGCCCGACAAGGATCCAGACGCTGCTGCCCAGCCAGGCCGGTGAGGTTTCCCGGATCGAGGCCACAAGGAAAGTGCCGGCGATGATGTATCCGAGCCCTTCGAGGAAGTAACTGAGCACGAGCGCGGCGAAGCCGGCACGCCGTGGCTTCGCCTGGTCTGCCGGCCGGAGGTGATGCCGGGCCTGCCGCGGCCCGGTGCTTGGTGTTCCCACTGGCAGGGTCCATGCCAGGGCGCCAAGGACGGTGGCAGCGGCCGCGCAGAACCACCAGGTCGCGGCCCAGTTTTCGAGGCTCTCGACCGAGAGTACGAGCGCCCCCGACAGTGCGATCCCTCCCCCGATACCGCCGTATACCCACCCTGCGATGTGCTGGGGACGGTTGCTCAGGCAGGCAGCAATGGACCCGGCTACCGCAATGAAAATCAGGGCGCTGGAGATGCCGGACAAGAGCCGGACGGCGGCCCAGACCGGCACGGCCGTGGTGAGCGGCATCGCGGCCAGGCTCGCCACCTGGAGGATGATCCATATG
>Ga0307416_100002189_pt1 | contig 11101 bp, 5 predicted proteins | sample DK1Cmetagenome_2_FD_203821 | JGI IMG/M metagenome (GOLD analysis project Ga0307416, IMG submission 203821) | Maize rhizosphere microbial communities from greenhouse at UC Davis, California, United States - DK15-C-3 | ecosystem: Host-associated > Plants > Roots > Rhizosphere > Soil | place: USA...
GGGCTGACCGATCCGGTCCAGTTGGACAGGGTGCCGAAATTGGCATCGGTGTTGCCGATCCAGACGTCGTTGGCCGCGTGGACCGCGGAGGCGCCAGCGAGAGTGAAGGCGACGAAGATCGAAGCGACGGGGGAGTAGGTCCGAATGAGGGGTTTCATTGTTTGGATTACGGGGGTTGCAGGGGGGTGCAGCGGGAGAAGCGCCGTTTCCGCCAAAACCCCGCCACTTTTTTTCAAGCCCCCCTCACCCGGCCTCCGGCCCCAGCTCGTTCAGTGGGGCCACGGCGGCGGCGACGAACAAAAACGGGTCCTTCACCCACCAAGGCACGGTCAGGATAAAATCACCGGCGTCGCCAGCGGCAGGGTGATGGATGTCGGCGGCGGCAGGTGGTCCAATGACGCGAAGATGCAGCTCTGGATTGGCTGGGCGGCACCGGCCCTCGCAAGCCGAAGATTCGGGTCATCGAAAATACCCGGGTAAAGCCATGAGATGTCTTCTTACCGAACTCCTGAAATCAAGTGCGTACCCAATGAACCGCCCTGTCTGCGTTGATACTCCCGGCTTTCAGGGAGGTCGCCGGGTATGCCCCGCAGCACTTCGAAAAAGGACGATCAAAGTGCTGCGGGGCAATTACCTACCCAAAAAGGCTTATGCCACGCGGCGGCGGCGCAGCAGGCCGAGCAAGCCGAGGCCTCCCAGAAGAGCGGTCGTCGGCTCAGGGACGACGGTAAGGGTCCCCGTGCCGGTGAACGAGGTAACGCCGAAAAAGGTGTTGAGATCACTCGCGGTATGGACGCCCGCACCGATGCTCTGGGAATCGTCCGTTTGAGTGATACCAAATACCGTATCGCTGATGGCGTTGTTCAAGGTGATCGTTCCCGCGTCACCGAAGAACAGAATGGCGGTATCGGCGATGCTGTTGCCATTACCGAGGATTAGGCCGGCTCCCGCAACGTCGGCCACCGTGACATTGCCGAGACCAAAATTACCCACGAGGTCCGTGGCCAAGTTGCCGCTCAGAACCGTCGTTCCACCGGCATAGGTGTTCGCGCCGCCGAAGGTGACGGTGCCAGTTCCGGTGCTGCTGGTGATGTTGAAACCGCCCGCGCCGCTGATGTTATTATTGATCGCAACGGAGAAGCCGTTCGAGTCGATGGTCGAATTGGCGGAAGTGGTGGTGACGGAGGAGAGGGCTTGGAGATACGTATCCGTGGTGGTCGATTTCAACCAATCAGTCTGGTTGGCGAGCGCCTTGAGCGTACCGCCACCAAATACGAAGTTCGCCGTGCCGCCGTTGGCGGTGGCGCCGCCTCCGTCGCGGACGAAAACACGGCCCGAGGCGAGCGTGCCGCCATTGAGGTTGATGGTCCCGTTGGCGAGATCCCTGCCCAAGGCGACATAGGAACGGATATCCGTGGCCGTGGTGCTGCCGGCGTTGATCGTTGCCGTGCCGGAGGTGATCGTCATCACGCCGGTAGCGGTGGCGACGTTATTGCCGAGGACGAAACCGGTTTCGCTGCCGATCGTGAAAGAGCCTCCGTTCACATGGAGAGTCGATGTGCCAGCCGCGTTCTGACCAATGATGCTGTTCGGCGTTGCGTTCGTCGTGCCATTGATGGTGAACGAGCCACCCGACTGCACGGTGACAGTGCTGTTGCCTGCCACGCTCAGATAGCCGCTTTGCTGATTGCCTGCGGCCCCACTGATCGTGGTGGAGCCGGTAATGTCCACACCGCCGGAGCCGGCGTTAATCAGGAGCCCGGCGAAGTTCGCCGACATGGTCACGTTGTTTGTGCCGCCCAGCGTGATCTTGTTGGTAGGGGTGAGGGTCCAGCTTCCGGTGGGGTTGCCGGTGATGTTGCCACCGAACACCAGTTGCCCGCTCGTCGCCGCGAAGGTGCGGGCACCGATCAACGTCATGTCGTTGTTGATCGTCTGCAGGCTGGCACTGTTGTTCGTGATGTTGCCATTCAGCGTAAAACTGTTGCCACCGATGGTGAAAGCGCTGGCGCCGCTATTGAAGGTGAGGCCGTTGTAGGTGGCACCCGAAAGGTCGTTGTTCAGCGTGGTGGTGGTGCTGGTGCCGAAGAAGAGCGCATCACCGCTTACCACGACATAAGTGCCGCCGGCCGCCGGGACGGTGACACCGCTGGTCCAGTTGGGAGAACCGAAGTCGCCGGTGGCGGCGTCGGTGTTCCACGCAGCGTTCACCGCGTGAGCGGACTGCGCGCTGGCGAGAGCGAATGCCACGAAAATGGTGGCGACGGGTGAGTATCTCCGAATGAAGGGTTTCATGGTTTGGATTACACGGGTTGGATAGGCTCCAGCGGGAGAAGCGTCGTTCCGCCGAAAATCCCGCCACTTTTTTATCGAGCCCCTCACCCGCCTCCGGACCGCTACGACGGAGAGAAACAAAAGTTCTGGCGGACTTTCTTTAGAGAGGACGCTTTTCCGTAAAGCAGCGAACTACCCATTCGCTTTTGCGACCCTCTCCTCTCGCCCCGATCGCCCCACCCTCTAAGGCGAAATCGAAAAAACGACCCAAACCCATAATGAAACCCATAAGCCTTATCCGTGTCGCGGGAGCCGCCCTGCTCTCGCTTACTCTCGGAATTCCGCAAGCCCACGCCTACACCCACCCCAGCATCCCGACCACCCGCGAGGAGTTGGACGTCATCAAGGCCAGCCTCAATCAGGAGCCTTGGAAACAAGGTTACGCCAACCTCGCGGGCGCCAGCACTTCCCAGCTCACCTACGCCCCGAACGGCCCGTGGGCGGAGGTCGGCCGCACCCCTGACGTCAACCTCACTTATTGGAAAAACGACATGACCGCCGTGTATAATCTGGCGCGCATGTGGTATTTCACCGGCAACGCCGCCTACGCGCAGAAAGCTCGCGACCTCCTCATCGCGTGGGCGACCACGCACACGAGCTTCACCGGTCAGGAAATCTCCCTCTCCCTGGGCGACTTCGCCGCCGCTTACGTCGGCGGCGCCGACATCCTGCGCGGCACCTGGCCCGGATGGACGGAGGCCGACACGACCACGGTCAAAAACTACTTCCTGAATGTGTATTGGCCAGCCTGCCTCGCGGGCTACAACGTTGTCGGTCCCGCCAACAAAGGCTCCCTCAACATGGAGTCCGGCATCGCCATCGCCGCCTTTTTGGACGACACGGCCAAGTTCAACCACGTCGTTAATCTTTATCGCACCTTTCCGGGCGCGGGCCTGACCAACACTCTGCCCACGGGCGAGATGGGAGAAACCGGCCGTGACTCGGGCCACGCCTACGGCGACCTCCTCGGCAAAGCCTTCCTTTGCGAAGTCGCGTGGAAACAAGGCGTCGACCTCTACTCCGAGTTGGATAACCGGCTGCTGGCCGTCGGCGAATACTACGCCCGCAACACCTTGGCCCTCGACAATCCGTTCGTGCCGTTCGGCACCATCGATTACAACTACTATGCCAATGCGGCAGGACCTTATACCGCCAGTCGTGCCGCCCTTTACCTGATCCAGAACGCCTACAAGAACCGCAAAAACCTTCCCACTCCCTGGATCGACCGAAAACTCCAAGAACAGCCCGTCGATAGCGGCAATTTCATGTATGCCAAGACGGCCGACTTCAGCATCGCCCCCCCTCCGGCGCCCCTGAGCGTTCCGGCGGTTTCCTTGGCGTCGAGCGGCCTGACCCTGACCACCCTGGGCACCCAGACCGCGGGACGCAGCGCCTCCTACGCGAACGGGGTGTGGACGGTGACCGGACTCGGAAACGACGTCTGGAACGATGTAAACGACGACTGCCAGTTTGCTTACAAGGCGATGACCGGCGATTGCGCCATGGTTGCCCGGGTCACCTCGGCGCAAAGCGTGAGCCCGTCCACAAAGGCAGGATTGATGATTCGCGACAACCTCACCGCCACCGTTTCGCAACGCGGGTGGATCGGGATCGTACCCACGGCCACCAACCAGATGCAGGGCCGCCAATGGGGTTGGACGGAAACCTGGGGCGGGAGCAACTGGTCGCGCCGGGCGCAAAACCTTCCTCCGGGCATGCCTTATTGGATCAAGATCGAGCGCCGGGGAAACCTGATCAACACCTACACTTCACAGGACGGCACCAGTTGGGCGGGCCATATCTGCTCCTACTATGGCAATCTGCCGTCCACCGCCTATATCGGCCTGTTCATCTGCAGTGGAGCGGCGACCACCACCACCGCCACCTTCGACAATGTGGCGTTCACCGGAGGAACCGGCGGCCTCGTGACGACTCCGGCCGCCCCGGCCACCCTGTTTGCCTCCGGCTCCGCCAGTGCCATCACCGTGCGCTGGCTGCCGTCCTTCGGCGCCACGAATTACGACCTGCTCCGATCGACCACCTCGGGCAGCGGCTACGCCGTCATCGCCAGCAATCTCCCCGCTGACAAGACCAGCTACGTGGACACGGCGCTCGCCGCCGGCACCACCTACTACTACGTCGCCCGCGCCAAAAACTCCGCCGGCACCAGCGGCAACTCGACGCAGTTTTACGCCGCCCTGCAGACATCGCCGATGGTCAACCTCGCCTTTGGCGGCACGACGTTGGCCAATGTCAACACCGGCTCCCAAGTGGGTGGCTCCGACGATGCGTTCGACGGCAATCCGAGCTCCAAGTGGTATGGTTGGACCGCGCCTACAGGCTGGCTCCAGTATAACTTCGGCGCGGGCAACGAGCAGGTCGTCAAGCGCTACACGGTGAACTGCGCCGACGTGGCGAATCGCGACCCGAAAAACTGGAACTTCCTCGGTTCGCAAGACGGCGCCACCTGGACGACCCTCGATTCGCAAAGCAACCAGTCCTTCGCCGCCCGGTTCCAGCAGAACACCTACAACATCGGTAACACCACCGCCTATCGATACTACCAAATCCAGATAACCGCCAACAACGGGGCGACCGGCGTGGCGATCGGCGACCTCGGCCTGTGGGGCGACAGCGGACGCACCCTGCCGGACAGCTCCTACCACCTCGTCAGCCGCTACAGCAACAAAGTGATGGCAGCCTTGGCGGGCGGCACGGCCAATGGCACCCAGCTCGTCCAGTGGGGCTACGGAGGCGGCGACGAGCAGAAGTGGACCTTCACCCACCTAGGCAACGGTCAATACAAAGTCACCGGTCTCGCCAGCGGCCGGGTGATGGATGTCAACGCTCTCAGCACCGCGAACGCTGCGAAAATCCAGCTCTGGGATTGGACGGGCGGCAACAACCAGAAATGGACCATCACCCCGACTGGCGATGGCTATTTCAGGATGACGGCCGTTCACAGTGGCAAGGTGGCCGACGTCGAAGGCCCAAGCACCGCCGACGGGGCGAAGGTTCACCAGTGGAATTACGTGGGCGTGCTGAACCAGCAGTGGCGGATGTCCACCGCCCCGTAAGGACCAACACTCCGCGAACTCCCGCCGCCCCGCGCTCCTTCGATTGGAGAGCGGGGCGGTTTTTTTATTGTCAAAATCGCCCCGGACTTCCTGAGCTCGACACGACCGTAAGCCGGGCCATATTGAACGAACTTCGATTGAATGTCCGCTCTGTCCAAAGACGATGTCACACTCTTGCTTGAAGCGGTCGCTCAAGGAGAAGAATTCGCGGCGGAAAAGCTGATACCATTAGTATATGACGAGCTTCGGGCCTTGGCCGCGGCCCGCATGGCGTCGGAATCCGCGGGCCACACCCTTCAACCGACCGCGCTGGTTCACGAAGCGTGGCTCAGGTTATCGGGCTCCGGCGAACGAAGCTGGAACGACCGCGCGCATTTTTTCCGCGTCGCGGCCCTGGCGATGCGCCGCATTTTGGTGGACCACGCTCGTCAAAAGGCACGGATCAAACGCGGAGGAAATCCCATACGCGTCGACGAGCTCGATCCCGTCGATCCCACCGGTGCCACTCCTGACGAACGCGTTTTGCTCATCGATCAGGCTCTCGAACGTCTTGAACGGGTCGATCCGGAAGGAGCGCAGATCGTGACGCTCAAATTTTTCGCCAATTACACGACCCGTGAAATCGCGGGAATTCTCGACGTGGGAGAACGCACGGTCGAACGGCGTTGGACCTACGCACGGGCGCGCCTCATGCAAATGCTCCAAGAGTGACATGAACGACGAGGCGGACGAAATCGATGAGATTGAACTCGAAGTCGAGCAGGCGCTCTTCGCCGCGACGCTGGAGTTTCCCGATCCTGCCCATCGGGAAGCTTTTCTCGAAAAAGCCTGCGCCGGCGATCCGTCCTTGCGAGCCCGCATCCACGCGCTGCTCGACGCCCACACCCGCGCGGAAGGTTTCTTCGATTTCGTTCCACCGCCACCCCGCCCCGAATCCTCCGTTTCAACGGTCATCACGGAGCCCGCTTCCGATCACGATCAAGCGCATATCGGCCCCTACCGGATCGTTCGCCGTTTGGGCGAAGGCGGCTGCGGAGTGGTTTATCTCGCCGAGCAGGAAACTCCGGTCCGGCGTGCGGTCGCGCTCAAGGTGGTTCGGCTGGGCATGGATACCGAGCGGATCATCGTCCGCTTCCTGCACGAACGTCAGGCGCTGGCGATGATGAACCATCCGGGCATCGCCCGCATTTACGAGGCGGGCGCGACCGACTCCGGACGGCCTTATTTCGCGATGGAACTGGTCGAGGGCGAACGCATCACGACCTATTGCGAAACGCGCCGCCTCACGATCGAACAGCGACTGGAGTTGTTCATCCAGGTTTGCCTGGCGGTCCAGCACGCTCATCAAAAAGGCGTCCTCCACCGCGATCTCAAACCTTCGAACGTCCTCATCACCGGTCAAGATGACTCCGCGGTCCCCAAGGTGATCGACTTTGGAATCGCCAAAACCATCGACCCTTACGGCGAAAGCGCGGGCGACGCCACCCCCGCCACCCATGCCGCCGGACAATTCATCGGCACCCCCGCTTACATGAGCCCGGAGCAAGCCGCCGAGGGACGGACCGACGTGGACACGCGCGCGGACATCTATGGGCTTGGGGCCTTGCTATACGAACTACTTGCCGGACGTCCGCCGTTCGATTCGGAAGTTCTGATGAAACAGGGGCTCGACGTCATGCGCCGGACGATCCGGGACGTCGACCCCCCCTCGCCCTCGGCTCTCCTGCGTTCTCTCCCCGCGGACGAGCTGGCCGCCCTCGCCAGCCAACGTCAATCCACGCCGGCCGCGCTGATCGCCACCTTGCAACATGACCTCGACTGGGTCGTCATGCGCGCTTTGGAAAAAGACCGGAGCCGTCGCTACGCCACTGCCCAAGGACTCGCCAGCGATCTACGTCGTTATCTCGATCATGTGCCCGTCACCGCCCGGCCGCCCGGCGCGTTCTATCGGCTCGGCAAACTCACGCGCCGCAACCGCCCCGCCGTGTTCGCCGGCACCGCGGTTTTCCTGGCCCTGCTCGGCGGCTTCGGCGTCTCGACCCGGCTTTACCTGCGGGAGCGTGCGGCATTACGCGAAAAAACCCGGCTGCTGGAACTGGCGGAACAAGCGGAACGAATCTCGCAGGCCGTTTTCCTCACGCGGGACAATCGCATGGAAGAAGCCAACGCGATCCTGGCCAACCTCCCCCGCCCCCCCGACCGGCCCAGTTTCGAAGGGTTGACCGCCTACCGGACGATCGGCGAATGGCTGGCGCGCCAGGAGCGCTGGACCGAAGCCGCCTCCCGTCTCGCCGTAGTGGAACGCGTGGGCGAGCTCGACGCCTGGACGTCCGTCACCGTCGATCACCAGGCGTATGGCGTGACCTTGCTGATGAGCGGCGACGTGAAGGGCTACGAAACATTCTGCCGGAGTCACGCGGACCGCTTCGCGAACGAGACCAACGGCGACGCGGTCGGGCGGGTTTTGAAAACTTGCCTGCTCCGACCAATCGACGCCGCCCAACGTCAACGACTCGAGCCACTGGGGCAGCGAGTGGAACTTTGGTTCCCTCAACTCCCGTCTAATCACGCCCGGAACTGGGCGGTCGTCCCCATTTCTCTCTGGCGTTACCGGACGGGCGACATCGACGGAGCCGTCCAATTGCTCCAGCCCGCTTACCAACCGAAGGATCATGGCTCCCTTATGGCCACCGTGCGGGTGTTGCTGGCGTTGTGCGCGCGGCAACAGGGCGATCACGCCCAAGCCGATTCCCTGGTGGCGACGATTCGCGCGGACATCCCCACCCGGCTCATCGGAGGCTCAATTCAGGACGCCTACCGGGAAGGTTTTTGGTATGACTGGGCATTTGTCCGGGTGTTACTCAAGGAAGCCGATTCCTTGCGGCCGTGAAATAATGTATTTCCGCCCGCGTATAGAACGCGATTTTTGGCGGTCTTGACGCCAAAATGACGCTATTTGCCAACACGACCTCGATTTCCGCATTGCGGGGACCAAAAGGGGCCGTTTTCCACCCATCATCCAATGTCATTACCCAAAACCTTCGCCGCTCTTTTAGCGGCCGCGGCCACATCCGCTTACGCAGCGGGCCCCATTCCGGAAACCGCCAAGCCTTCCGTCATCGTCGACACGAGCAAGGAACCCGTGGCCAAAGGAAAGTTTCAACCGACTTGGGAGTCCCTGGCCCAGTATCAGGGAGCGCCCGACTGGTTTCGCGACGCGAAGTTCGGCATCTGGGCCCACTGGGGCCCTCAATGCCAGCCGGAGCAAGGCGACTGGTATGCGCGTCACATGTATGCGGAAGGCCACGGCCAATACAAAGCGCATGTGGCGAAGTACGGCCACCCATCGGAGTTCGGCTTCAAAGACGTGATCAACGAATGGAAGGCCGACAAATGGGAGCCCGAAAAACTGGTGGCGCTCTATAAACGGGTCGGTGCGAAATACTTTTTCGCCATGGCCAACCATCACGACAACTTGGACATGTGGGACTCCAAGTATCAGCCATGGAACTCGGTAAAAGTCGGCCCTAAGAAAGACCTCATCGGCGGTTGGGCAAAGGCCGCCAAGGCCCAAGGCCTGCCCTTCGGCGTCAGCGTTCACGCCGCCCACGCCTGGTCCTGGTATGAAACCGCGCAAGGCACCGACAAAAACGGCGACAAAGCCGGCGTGCCCTACGACGGCAAACTCACCAAGGCCGATGGCAAAGGCAAGTGGTGGAACGGCCTCGACCCGCAGGATCTCTACGAACAGCGTCACCAACCCAGCCCCGGCTTCGAGAAAGCCAACTCTGTTCATGCCCGCTGGAACTGGGGTGGCGGCGTGAGCCAGCCGGACCAAGCCTACTGCGACAAGTTCTACAACCGCACGGTCGATCTGATTAACAAGTATCAGCCCGACATGATCTACTTCGACGACACCGCCCTCCCGCTATGGCCGGTGACCGACGCCGGGTTGAAAATCGCCGCCCACTTCTACAACACCAGTCTCCAACGCAAGGGTGTGGGCACCGGCGTCCTGTTCGGCAAGATCCTGACCGACTTCCAGCTCAAGACCATGACCTGGGACATCGAGCGTGGCGTGCCGAACAAAATCCTGCCGGACGCTTGGCAGACCGACACCTGTATTGGCGGCTGGCACTACAACCGCTACGAATACGATCGGAACCGCTACAAGAGCGCCAAAACGGTCGTCCACATGCTTGCCGATATTGTCAGCAAGAACGGCAACCTGCTTCTCAATGTCCCTGTTCGCGGCGACGGTTCGATCGACGACAAGGAAGAGAAGATCCTCGAAGGCATCGCCGCGTGGATGGAAGTGAACAACCAGGCAATCTTCGCCACCCGCCCGTGGAAAACCTTCGGCGAAGGCCCTGCCAGTGAAGGCGCCACGTTGTCCGCTCAAGGATTTAACGAAGGCAAAGGCAAGCCGTTCACCGTCGAAGACGTCCGTTACACGGCGTCAAAGGATGGGCAGACGCTTTACGCCATCATCATGGGTGCACCCACCCAATCGGTGACTCTCAAGTCGCTCGGCAAGAACGCGCAATTGCTGGACCGCCCGATCTCGAACATCGAACTTCTCGGTTCGACGGGTTCGCTCCGATGGAACCAGGGCGACGACGCGCTGGTGATCGATGCTCCTTCCGGCCAAGCACCGAGCGACATCGCGGTCGTCTTCAAGATCAGTCTTGCCCGCTGATCGCGAGGCCGTCTGTTTGAATCACCGGCGAGAAAAATCTTCCAATCATTTGGCCACGCTAGGCCGGGTCGAAAACGTCGCGCTCGCGTTTTTCGACCATCCGGCCAGCGCGGCTATCGCCGGATTGGATTCACCGCCGAGGAGCTTCCCACGACGATCGTGGCAAGCTCCCGGCCATTGGCTTTTTCAACGCTCAATTGGAACTTTGAGCGCTTTGCCAGCAAAGGAATCGGTTCGAAACCACGTGGGCAAGAGCACCTTCAGGCCATGAAGATCGCTCGTTTATTGGAGGGATTCGACCTGTTGAGCGAATGACGGGGAAACCTCGTCCGGCCGGATGCCGAGCGTGATGGGAGCGATTCCACCGGCGGGCGAAACCTGCTGCATGGCGGCAGGTGGAGGACGTTTTACCGCCTCCAAGCTTCGAAAGCTCAGCATGCAGCACGACCTCCATTAAACAGCACGATTTCCCTGGGGTCATGCTTACCACGGTTACTAACAAATACCCCCGATTACCCGAAAATCATCTTGACACGTTCATCAAAGCAAATCCAAACCAAGACGCCAGATCGCATAACTGATTGATTTATAATTTTTTACCAAAACCAATTCCGGGATCACATTTGGGGCCAAGTAAGGCGCTATCCTTCCTGCTTAATGTTAATGGTTACGTGAAAATACGGAAAAACAACATTCCCCTCTTGAGCCGCGCTCATGAAAGCGCTACTTCAGACCTACTTCGGCAAAGCTCTGGTGTCATCCGGGGGGAGGATGCCAAGCTAGCCGAGGTCATAAAAAGGCCGTCCCGATCGCAAGAGAAGGACGGCCTTTTGCTTTCCACCGAGGGAGGTCGGAACCTCGTCGTTAGACCATTTGCCAAAAGAAACTGCCGAAACCCTCGATAAAAGACTGGTACGGCCGTTTGAATCGTTTCAAACTTCCGGATCTGCCGGCCGCGTCTGCTTCCCAATCCTGAAACCTGTCCGCTCGA
>Ga0307416_100002190_pt1 | contig 11100 bp, 7 predicted proteins | sample DK1Cmetagenome_2_FD_203821 | JGI IMG/M metagenome (GOLD analysis project Ga0307416, IMG submission 203821) | Maize rhizosphere microbial communities from greenhouse at UC Davis, California, United States - DK15-C-3 | ecosystem: Host-associated > Plants > Roots > Rhizosphere > Soil | place: USA...
CGACGGCGTCTTCCTGATCGACCTGTGCATCGAGGACAAGCGGGTGCTGGTCCTGGAGGAGCTGGGCCTGCCCGCGGTGGTCATCGGCGGCCCCGGCCACCACGGCCGCCTGCCCGGGGTGTGGAGCGACGACGGCAGCGCCATGGCCATGGTGGTCGAGTACCTGGCCGCCCTCGGTCACCGCCGCGTCGCCCGGGTCGCCGGGCCGGCCGGCCTACTCCACACCGAGCTCCGCACCCGCGCCTTCGAGGAGGTCGCGGCCCGGCTGGAGCTGGACTCGGCGGTCACCGTCGCCACCGACTACATGCCCGAGCAGGGGGCACAGGCGACCCGCCGGCTGCTGTCGGGCACTTCCCGGCCAACGGCGGTGATCTACGACAACGACGTGATGGCCGTGGCCGGCACCTCGGTGGCCCACGAGATGGCCGTCGACGTCCCCCAGGACCTGTCGATCGTCGCCTGGGACGACTCGGTCCTGTGCCAGATCGTCCACCCGCCACTGACCGTCCTCAGCCGCGACATCATGGCCTATGGGGCCAGGGCCGCCGAGCGCCTGCTCGCCCTCCTCGACGGCGAGACGGTCGGCGACTTCGAGGACGCCATGCCCCGGCTGATCACCCGCGGCAGCACCGCCCGGCCGCCCACCTGATCGGCCCGTTCGCAGGGTGACCAAGCCGGCCGAGCCGAGGGACCGGCGGTACGCTGGCGGCCATGCGCTCCCGCCTCGCCGCCGCGCTCGCCGTCGCCCTCGTGTGCCTGGCCCTGCCGGCGTCGGCCCAGGAGGTCGAGGGGGCCGAGGTGGCCCTGCGGCTCGAGGACCCACGGATCTACGAGTCGAGCGGCCTGGCCCTCAGCCGGCGTCACCAGGCGGTGGTCTGGACCCACAACGACAGCGGCGACGAGGCGCGGCTGTTCGCGGTCGGCCCCGAGGGCCGCACCCTGGCCACCCTCACCCTGGCCGGGGTGGAGGCGCGCGACTGGGAGGCACTGGCCGCCGGCCACGACGACCGGGGCCGGCCGGCCCTGTTCGTCGGCGACATCGGCGACAACCAGGGCGTCTGGCCCGACGTGTCGGTCTACCGGGTGGCCGAGCCGGCCCAGCTGCGCGACGCCACCGTCGCGGCGGCGCGGTACCGGCTCCGCTACGCCGACGGCTCCCACAACGCCGAGGCCCTACTGGTCGACCCACGCAGCAACCGCCTGTACGTGGCCACCAAGGAGGAGGCCGGCGGCGGCCTGTACCGGGCCCCATCCCCCCTCCGGACCGACCAGCTCAACATCCTGCACCGCGTGGCCAGCGTGCCCCCGGTCATCACCGACGGCGCCTTCGCCCCCAACGGCCGCCTCTTCGTCCTCCGCGACTACCAGGGCGCCCACGTCTATCGAGCACCCGGCCGCCGGATCGGCTCGTTCGAGCTCCCCCTGCAGTTCCAGGGCGAGTCCATCACCGTGACCGCCGACGGCCGCTCGGTCCTGGCCGGTTCGGAGGGCCCGGACAGCGAGGTCTGGCGGGTCCCCCTGCCCGAGTCGGCCCTCGCCAAGGCCACCCCGACAACCCGCCCCCCACCCGCGACCTCAGCGCCGGCGACCCTCGAAGCGCGGGGGAGGGGAGCGACCCCGTTCCTGGTCGCGGCCGTCGCCCTGATCCTGGTGATCGCGGTCGCCGCCGTCGCCGTGATGACCCTGCGCCGCCGTTCCTAGAGCCTGTGGGCAGGCCCACGCCTGTGGGGCAGCCCCGAGCCTGTGGACAGCCCCGAGCACCCCACCCGGCTGTGGGTTACCCTCCCGTTCGGGGGCTCCACGAACCCGGGGATGGGGTCCGGCGCGCCCTTGCGCGGTGGCCTGTCACAGCGCGATCCCCGGGTAGAGGGGAAACCGGTCAAGGAGGTCGGCGGCGCGGTGCTTGGCCTGGTCGCGGGCGCCTGCGTCCAGCTGGTACTTGGCCTTCGAGTCGGGAACGGGCTGGGTGGACCCGAGGACGGTGTGGACGATGGCGGCGACCTCGCGCATCTCGTCGGCGCCCATGCCGAGGGTGGTGACGGCCGGGGTGCCGAGGCGGAGGCCGCTGGTGTACCAGCTGCCGTTGGGGTCGAAGGGAATCACGTTGCGGTTCAGGGTGATGCCGGCCTCGCGGAGGGCGGTCTCGGCCTGGCGGCCGGTGAGGCCGTAGGGGCGGGCGTCGACCAGGAGCAGGTGGTTGTCGGTGCCGCCGGTGACCACGGTCGCGCCCTGCTGCTGGAGGGCGTCGGCCAGGGTGGTGGCGTTGTCGACGATCCGCTGGGCGTAGTCGGCGAACTCCGGTCGTGACGCCTCGGTCAGGGCGACCGCCTTGGCCGCCATGATGTGCCCCAGTGGTCCGCCCAGGACCAGCGGGCAGCCGCGGTCGACGGTGGCGGCGAACTCCTCGGTGCACAGCACCATCCCGCCCCGCGGCCCGCGCAGGGTCTTGTGGGTGGTGGTGGTGACCACCTGGGCGTGGGCCACCGGGTCGTAGTCGCCGCTGAACACCTTGCCCGCGACCAGGCCGGCGAAGTGGGCCATGTCGACCATGAGCACGGCCCCGACCTCGTCGGCGATCTCCCGGAAGACGCGGAAGTTGATCCTGCGCGGGTAGGAGCTGTAGCCGGCCAGCAGGACCAGCGGCCGGAAGCTCTCGGCCTGCTTGCGGACCTGGTCGTAGTCGAGCAGCCCGGTGGTCGGGTCGACGGTGTAGCGGGCGATCTCGAACAGCTTCCCGGACACGTTGGGGCGGAAGCCGTGGGTCAGGTGGCCGCCGGCGTCCAGGGCCATGCCGAGCAGGCGCTGGTTGCCGAGCTCGTGCCGCAGCGACTCCCAGTCGGCGTCGGTCAGGCTCTGGAGGTCCTTGGCCCCGAGCCGCTCCAGCGCCGGGCCCTCGACCCGCTTGGTCAGGATCGACCAGAACGCGACCAGGTTGGCGTCGATGCCGCTGTGCGGCTGGACATAGGCGTGGTCGCTGCCGAACAGGCCCTTGGCCAGCTCCACGCCCCGGCGCTCGATGGTGTCGACGTTCTCGCAGCCGGCGTAGAAGCGGTGGCCGGGCGAGCCCTCGGCGTACTTGTCCGACAGCCAGTTGCCCATGGCCAGGAGGGTCGCCGGCGAGGCGAAGTTCTCCGAGGCGATCAGCTTGAGGTTGGCCCGCTGGTCGGCCAGCTCGGCCGCGACGGCCGAGGCGATCTCGGGCGCGACCTCGCCGACCACGTCCAGGGCGGCCGCGAAGGCCAGGGCCTCGGAGCTGACCCCGCTGAGGTCGGCGTCAGGGCAGACGGTGCGGAGATAGGAGGCGAGGGTCGAGTCGGGGTTCATGGTTCCTCTCCCTGTTGGTGGTGGCCGCCAGCCCGCATCCTACCGCCGCCACCGAGACCAGACTTGGCGCCCGTTCGTCCTATACTGCGCGTTACAACCTGGAGGCTCGCCTCCTCCACCCCGCCGCAAGGGAGGAGGTGAAAGAGCATGACGCACCTCAAGACCCGCATGGCCCGCGTCGCCTGGTCGCTTGGATCGCTGGTCGCGCTGGCCGCCGCCCTGGGCGCCGGCCGGAAGTGGGCGTAGGGACCCGGTTCCCGCAGCGCTGAACAGGCTCGACAAGGATGGACCGGCGTGGTCTGCTAACGCCCCGTCTCCGGTCTGACCCATCTTGCTGGTTTGGTGACGATGGTCGCGTACCACCGCTCATCAGCGCTGCACGCCTACGTGCTCGCCGTCTCGGCGGTCGGGCTGTGTCTGGTTGCGCTCCTTGTGGTGGTCCAGGGGCCGACGACCGTGCTGCGCCAGCCACCCCTGTTCTGGGTGCTGCTGGCCAGCCTGGTGGTCATGGAATCCCTGCCGATCCTCACCAAGGTCAGTGGAGGCACCCAGGCGGTCACGACCGCCGAGGCGTTCGCGTTCGCGATCCTGCTCGGCTGGGGCAAGACACCGGCCGTCATCGCCATGGCCCTGGCCGTCCTCGTCTCGGACGTGCTGCGCCGGGCGGCGCCCGAGAAGATCGTGTTCAACGTCGGGCAGTACGCCCTGCTCATGGCGGTCGCCGGTGGGGCCTACGAGCTCCTGGGCGGCGACCGGCCCTTCGGCGCCGACGACCTGCCGGCGTTCGCGCTGGCGGCGCTCGTCTACTTCTTCGGCAACCTCGTCCTGGTCGGACTGGTCACCACCCTGGCCCACGGACGGAGCTTCGTCGCCGACCTCAAGGAATGCCTCCGGGCCGAGGCCTGGCCGTACACGATGGTCTTCGCCATGGCCCCGATCATGCTTTCGGTGGCCGAGGAGAGCGTCGGCCTGCTCCCCCTGGTCCTGCTACCGATGTTCGCCGTCCGCGACGCCCTCCGGACCGCCGAGGAGGCCGAGGAGCTCCGCCTGGCCGCCGAGCAGTCGGCCGAGCGGGCCAGGACGGTGGCGGCCGAGCACGCCCGGCTCGCCGAAGCCGAGCATGACCGGCTCGCCGAGACCGAGCGCGCCCTGGTCGAGCGGCTGCGGGAGAGCGAGCGGCTCAAGGACGACCTGCTGGCCGCCGTCTCCCACGAGCTGCGCACCCCCCTGGCCGGGATGCTGGGCGCGCTGGCCACCCTGAGCGCCCGCGAGGGCCAGCTCACCGACCCCCAGCGCCAGGAGCTGATCGACATGGCGGTCCGCCAGGGCGACCGGCTCAAGCTCCAGATCGAGCAGCTGCTGCTGGCGGCCCGCCTTGAGCGAAGCGGTCACGACCCGGCCGAGCGGCCGGTGGTCGACGCGGCCGCCCTGGCCCGCGACGCCGTGGCCGCGGCCAGGGTCGCCTACCCGGCGCGCCAGCTGGTCATGGAGGCCCGCGAGGTCCTGCCCGTCCGGGCCGCCCCCGAGGCCGTCCTCCAGGTGCTGAGCGGCCTGCTCGACAACGCGGCCAAGCACGCCCCCGAGAAGGCCCCGATCCGGGTCGAGGCCCGCCGGGTCGGCGCCCTGGCCGTGCTGGCCGTCCAGGACAGCGGTCCCGGGGTCCCGCCGGCCGACCGCGAGCGCATCTTCGAGCGCTTCACCCAGCTCGACTCGGGCGCCACCCGGCGGGCCGGCGGGGTCGGCCTTGGCCTCTACATCGCCCGCCAGCTGGCCAACGGCCAGGGCGGCGAGCTGCTCCTGGCCGACCCCGCCCCGCCCGGCCAGGGCGCCCGCTTCGAGCTGCGCCTGCCCATGGCCGAGCTGGCTTTCCGGCGTCCCGGTTGAGAATTCTCTAAGAAACTCCCTAAGAGATTCTCACGAGATGTCGATGGACGCCGTCGTACGATCGGGTTCTCCTATTTTCCGGTGAAATGACCGGAGGGCTCGAAGGGGGACCTCATGCGGCACCAGCGCCGACGGCCGCTCCGGCTGGCCGTGCTCGCCCTCGCGTTCGCCCTCCTCACCGCGGCCTGCGGCGACGGCGACGACGGCGGCGGGGACAGCGGGACCAGCAACGCGATCAAGGACGGCGGCACCCTGAGCTACGCCGCCGACCAGGAGCCGACCGGCTTCAACAACAACACCTCCAAGGACAACGGCACCTCGGTGCTCAATGTCGTGATCAACATGTTCCCGCCGGTGTTCCGCCTGCATCCCGACTATTCCGTCCAGCTCAACAAGGAGCTGATGGACTCGGCCGAGCAGACCAGCGCCGACCCCCAGACGATCGTCTACAAGATCAAGCAGGAGGCGGTCTGGTCGGACGGCACCCCGGTGAGCGCCGACGACTTCGAGTACCTGTGGAAGAACCTCAACGGCTCGATCAAGGGCAACGACGTCGCCTCGACCACCGGCTACGACCAGATCAAGAGTGTCAAGGGTTCCGACAACGGCAAGACGGTCACGGTGGTCTTCTCCGAGCCCTTCACCGACTGGAAGTCACTGTTCTACGGCCTGCTCCCGGCCGAGTACATGGCCAAGGTGCCCGGCGGCTGGAACACCGGGCTGGACAAGAGCCCGGAGAAGATCCCCGTCAACGGCCCCTATGCCGTCTCAGGCTGGGAGCAGGGCCAGAGCCTGACCCTGGCCCGCAACGACAAGTACTTCGGGCCCAAGGCCCACCTCGACTCGATCGTGTTCCGCTTCCTGCCCGAGTCGACCACCCAGCCGGCGGCCCTGCAGAACAACGAGGTCGACCTGATCTACCCTCAGCCCCAGCTCGACCTCGTGGCCCAGGTCAAGGCCCTGCCCGACGTGACCAGTGAGCTCAACATCGGGCTGTCGTTCGAGCATCTCGACTTCAACTTCAAGAACGAGCATCTGGCCGACCCGAACGTGCGCCGGGCCATCGCCACCGGCCTGAACATCAGCGAGCTGGTCGACCGCACGGTCAAGCAGTTCACCGACGAGGCCAAGCCGCTCGGCAACCGCATCTGGCTGACCGGCCAGCCCTACTACCAGGACCATTTCGGCCAGTACGGCAAGGCGGACGTGGCCGGGGCGACCAAGCTGCTGGAGGACGCCGGCTACACCAAGGGGGCCGACGGCATCTACGCCAAGGGCGCCAAGAAGCTGAGCCTGCGCATCTCCACCACCGCCGGCAACCAGCTCCGCGAGACCCAGGAGCAGCTCATCCAGGCCCAGCTGAAGCAGGTCGGAATCGACATCAAGATCGCCAACGCCGACAACCGCAAGTTCTTCGGCGAGTGGCTGCCCCAGGGCAACTTCGACATCGCCAACTTCGGCTGGGTCGGCAACCCCTTCGCCATCTCCTCCAGCCAGGACATCTACCGGACCGGCGGGGGCGGCAACTACGGCCAGTACCACAGCGACAAGGTCGACCAGCTGTTCGGCCAGGCGGTGCGGGAGGTCGACGAGGCCAAGTCGGCCGAGATCGGCAACCAGATCGACCAGCAGCTCACCGCCGACATGGCCACCATCCCGCTGTACGCCAAGCCGACCTACCTGGCCGTGCGCAACAGCTTCGCCAACGTCGGCGACAACGCGACCCAGGAGGGCCCGTTCTGGAACTCGGGCCTGTGGGCCCAGAAGGCCACCTGACCAGCCTGGTCACGGGACGCTCCCGGGGGAAACCCTGAGCCCCGCGGGGGGCTAGCTGGGGGATCTTCCGGGGGCATCCCGGATGGTGGCGGCGCCGGCCACGCGCCAGTGTGGCTGCTCGAGACGACCCCAGCGCTCGAGGAGCCAACGTGAACGAGAACGGCCAGGTCGAGCCCCTGCTCGTGGCCGAGCGGGTGCGCAAGGTGTACCGGACCGCGCTGCACCAGGTCGAGGCCCTCGCCGGCCTCGACCTGGTCGTGCGACGCGGGGAGCTGGTCGCGGTCATGGGCCCGAGCGGCTCGGGCAAGACCACGCTGCTGAACTGCCTGTCCGGGCTGGACGAGATCGACGGCGGCCGGGTCCTGGTCGAGGGCCAGGACCTGTTCGCAATGTCCGACGCCCGCCGGACCAGCCACCGGGCCCGGTCCATGGGCTTCATCTTCCAGGCCTTCAACCTCATCCCGGTGTTCAGCGCGGCCGAGAACGTCGAGCTGCCGCTGCTGCTCAACGACGTCCCGGCCCGCAAGGCGAGGGCCAGCGCGACCCAGATGCTGGAGCGGGTCGGCCTCGGCCACCGCACCGGCCACCGGCCCAACGAGCTGTCCGGCGGCGAGCAGCAGCGGGTCACCATCGCCAGAGCCCTGGCCGCCCGCCCGGCGATCGTCTGGGCCGACGAGCCCACTGGCAACCTCGACACGGCCATGGCCGACCAGGTCGTGGCCCTGCTGCACGAGATGAACCGCGAGGAGGGCCAGACGATCGTGCTCGTCACCCACGACCCGGCCATCGGCGGCTCGGCCGGCCGGGTCGTGCGCATGCGCGACGGCCACCTGATCGGCGACGAGCGGCGCCCGCTGGCGTCGGTGGGGAGCTGACCGATGTACCCCGACCTGACCCCGTTCCTGGTCGGCCTTGGCGGCGCCGGCCTGCTCCTCACCGTCGTGCTGGCCGTGCGCGGCCCGCTGACCCGCCGCCTCGCCCTGCGCCAGGTCAGCCGCCGCCGGGCCGAGGCCGCCCTGGTCGTGGCCGGCTCGGTCCTTGGCACGGCGATCATCGTCGGCAGCCTGGTCGTCGGCGACACCCTCGACCAGTCGTTCAAGCAGGGCGCCTACCGCGAGCTGGGGGTGGTCGACGAGGTGGTCTCCTCACCCGACCCGGCCAAGGGGGAGGAGGTGGCCCGCCGGCTGGAGCGCCTGCGCGGCGACCCGGCGGTCGACGGCCTGCTCACCGTCCGCCGCCACGACGCCGCCGTGGTCTCCGACGGCAAGGGCGAGCCCCGGGCGACCGTGCTCGAGCTGGACTTCGCCGCCGCGGCCGGCTTCGAGGGGCCGGGATCGTCGCTGGGCGGGACGGCCCCCGGCCCGGGCCGGGTGGTGCTGAGCGACACCCTGGCCAGCGCCCTGGACGCCCGGGCCGGCGACCGGCTCACCTTCCACCTGTACGGCCGCCCGGTCACCCTGGAGGTGGCCAGGGTCGTGCCGGCCAGCGGGCTGGCCGGGTTCGGCGAGCACGGCGCCTTCGTGGAGCCGGGCACCCTTGGCTGGGTGGCCGGCCCGGTCGGCGGGCGGGCCGGGCCCGAGACCCTCACCCTCGTCTCCAACACCGGCGACGTCGAGGGCGGGGCCGCCGCCACCGACCAGGTCAAGGGCAAGCTCCAGGCCGCCCTGGGGCCCCTGGCCGGCCAGGGCACAGCGATCGCGACCCCCAAGCAGGAGCTGCTCGACCAGGCCGCGGCCATCGGCGGCGAGTTCGGCGCCCTGTTCCTGTTCATCGGCAGCTTCGCCATCATCGCCGGGGTCATGCTGCTGGTGAACGTGTTCGTGATGCTGGCCGAGGACCGCAAGGGCGAGCTCGGCATGCTGCGGGCGGTCGGCATGCGCCGGGGCCGGCTGATCCGCGGGTTCGTGCTCGAGGGGACGGTGTATGCGCTGGTCGCCTCGGCCCTCGGCGTGGTCGCCGGGCTGGGCGTCGGCCGGGCCGTCATCGCGGTCACGGCCCGCATCTTCGCCAGCTTCGCCACCGAGGGCGGGCCCCAGCTGACCTTCACCGCCAGCCCGACCAGCCTGGTCAACGGGTTCGCGGCCGGCTTCCTGATCGCCTGGCTGACCGTCGCCCTGACCAGCATCCGGATCAGCCGGGTCAACATCATCGCCGCCATCCGTGACCTGCCGTCGGGGACCGGCCGCCCCCTCAAGGGCCGCTGGGTGCTGGCATCGACCCTGGTCGCGGCCGGGTTCGGGGCGGCCGCGGTGGTCGCCGTCGCCGGCAGCCAGGGCGTCGGCACCTACCTGTACCCGGCCCTGGCCGCTGCCGCCCTGTGCCCGCTGCTGGTCCGGGTCCTGCCCCGGCGGGCCGTCTACACCGGCGTGTCGCTGGCCGTGCTCGGCTGGGGGCTGGTCGCCAACACCGTCCGGCCCGAGCTGTTCGACGACGGCTCCACCGCCACCTTCGTCGTCCTCGGGGTGGTCCTGACCTTCTCGGCCGTGCTGCTGGTCAGCCAGAACCAGGAGCTGCTGCTGCGGCTGCTGCGACCCGTGCTGGCCCGCCCGTCGGCGGGCGGCCTGTCGGCCCGGCTGGCCGTCGCCTACCCGGTGGCCCGGCGCTTTCGGACCGGGGCCACGCTCAGCATGTACGGCCTGGTGGTGTTCACCCTGGTGCTGATCTCGGTGCTGGGCTCGGTGATCGACTCGGGGGTGGACCGGGCCGTTGCCCAGGCGTCCGGCGGCTACGCGCTGCGGGTCGACTACAACCCGTCGGCCCCGATCCAGCACCCGGCCCAGCGGCTGATGGGTCAGCCTTTCGCCGGCCGGGTGGCCGGGGTGGCGCCGCTGGAGTCCGCCGACGCCGAGGTCCTTGGCGTGCCCGGCGCGACCAAGGCGATCCCGGCCACGGTCGTCGGGGCCACCCCGGCGCTGGCCACCGGGGGCCTGTTCCCGCTGGACGCCCGGCTGGACCGCCTCGGCGGCGACGACCGGGCCGTCTGGCGGGCCGTGCTCGCCGACCCGCGGTACGTGGTTGTCGACCAGTACCTGGGCTACGACGAGGGCGGCATGGGCGGGACCGTCTGGCGGCCGGGCGACACCCTGACCGTCACCGACCCCGGCACCGGCCGCCAGGAGCCCAAGACGGTCGCCGGCATCCTGGCCGACGCGACCGCGTTCGAGGGCCCCGGCGAGTTCGGCGGCAGCCCGCTGGTGATGGCCGCCGGCGGGGTCCGGGAGCAGTTCGGGGCCAGGGCGCGGCCGTCGGCGGCGCTGGTCGCGGTCGCCCCCGGCGTCTCCGACCAGGCCCTGGCCGCCGACCTCCAGGGCGAGTTCCTGCCCTCGGGCCTGGTCGCGACCCGCATGCGCCACCTGGTCGAGCAGGACTTCGCCGCCAACCGGTCGTTCTTCCAGCTCCTCCAGGGCTTCCTTGCCCTTGGGCTGGTGGTCGGCGTGGCCGGCCTTGGGGTGGTCATGATCCGGGCCGTCCGTGAGCGCCGCCGCACCATCGGTGTGCTCCGGGCCCTCGGTGTCCCGGCCAGGGTCGTGCGGCGGGCGTTCCTGCTGGAGAGCTCGTTTGTCGCCCTCGAGGGCATCCTGCTCGGCACCGCCCTGTCGATCGTCACCAGCTACCTGCTGTTCCGCAACGACGACGACCTCCAGGGGGCCGGCGTCCCGTTCCCCATCCCCTGGCTGCACATCACCCTGCTGGTCGCGGCCACCGCCGTCGCCTCCCTGGCCGCCACCGCCTGGCCGGCCCGCCAGGCGTCCAAAATCAAGCCGGCGGTTGCCCTGCGGATCGCCGATTGACACTGCTGACGTCGTTCGGACACGGTCCCTGATCCATGTGGGGGGAGCTCGCTCCCCCACGGCCCCCCAAGAGCGCCTGTGCCATGGTCGACCGGATCACCCGTTGCCGGTCGAAGTCGCCGCCGCAGGTGATGAGACGTAGGACCGGGCCGGTGACCGGGCCGAGACGGCCGGGTCCCGTCCTGGAGTCGACGTGGCCGGAGATCACCGCCGGGCCGTCCTGGCCGGGCATGGCCCCGCCGGTGAACCAGCCGGCCAGGCCGTGGTCGCCCGCCACCTGCATGGTCCCGTCCGCGTTCAGCCCGAGCCGGACCAGCCGGCCCGA
>Ga0307416_100002192_pt1 | contig 11096 bp, 10 predicted proteins | sample DK1Cmetagenome_2_FD_203821 | JGI IMG/M metagenome (GOLD analysis project Ga0307416, IMG submission 203821) | Maize rhizosphere microbial communities from greenhouse at UC Davis, California, United States - DK15-C-3 | ecosystem: Host-associated > Plants > Roots > Rhizosphere > Soil | place...
ATCGTCCGCTCGGCGAGATCCTTCGTGTGGAAATGCCGCTGCAGGCGGCCCCAGAGTTCCGCGCGCTGGTCCCAAAGACCCTCGACGACGAGCTCGAGCGAGCTGTTGCCCGTCGCCTTTGCGAGTCGCAAGTGAAAGTCGCGGTCCTCGGCCTCGCGCGCCGGGAAATCGTCGATCCGGGCGGCGAGACGCGCAACGCTTTCGCGCAGCGCAGCAGCGTCTTCTTCGGTTGCGGCCGATGCCGCGAGCGCGGCGATCTCGCCTTCGACGAGCTTGCGCGCAGCGAGGAGCTCGAACGGGCCCGGGCCGGCGTCGCGGCTCTGGCGCGCCGCGATTTCCGGACGTGGCGACACGAAGATGCCGGTGCCGACGCGCACCTCGACGAATCCGCTCATCTCGAGCGAGATGATCGCCTCGCGCACCGACGTGCGGCTCACGCCGAGCGAGGCGGCAAGCTCCCGCTCGGCGGGCAGGCGCGATCCCACGGCGAATTCGCCGCTCGCGATCAGCTGCGCGAGCTGATCGGCGATCTGGCGGTAAAGTCGCTTGGGTTCGACGACCTGAAGCGGCAAGGACGGCCCTCGGTTTGCACCACTCGACGCATGGTAGACGCGCTCGTATACTGTGGTCAAGTGGCCGGGCCACCCAACCTCCAACGTCGAAGCGAAGCGCCATGGCCACCGCGTCCCGCACCCGCGTCGCAATCGTCGGTCTCGGCATGGCGGTCACGCCGCACGCACAAAGCCTGCGCGATCTCGCCGAGCGCGTCGAGGTCGCCGGCGCATTCAGCCGAACGCCGAAGCGGCGCGACGATTTCGCGCAGCGGTTCGATTTTCCGCTCACGGGCGACCTGGACGCGCTCGTCGGGGATCGCTCGATCGCCGCCGTCCTGATCCTGACGCCGCCGCGCACGCATCTGCCCCTCGTCGAGCGCTTCGCCGCCGCAGGAAAGCATATTCTGCTCGAGAAGCCGCTCGAGGCCGACACCGCGCGCGCCGAAGCAGTGGTCGAAACGTGTGAGCGCGCCGGCGTTCGGCTCGGCGTCGTCCTGCAGCACCGCTTTCGGCCGGCCGCGCATGCACTCGCCGGCTGGCTGCACGAAGGCGCGCTCGGCGATATCGCGGCGGCGTCGGTGTCCGTCCCCTGGTGGCGGCCGCAAACCTATTACGACGATCCGGGACGCGGAACCCTCGCACGCGACGGTGGCGGCGTGCTGATCACGCAGGCGATCCACACGCTGGACCTGTTCCTGTCGCTGACGCCGCCGCTGTCCGAGGTCGCGGCCTTTGCAGCAACGACGCCGCTGCACCGGATGGAAACCGAAGACATCGCGTGCGCGGCGCTGCGTTTTCGCAACGGCGCGCTCGGCACCCTCGACGCCACGACCGCGAGCTACCCGGGATTCGCCGAGCGCATCGCGATCGTCGGCACCCGCGGCACCGCACAGCTCGCCGCAGGAAAGGTCGACGTGCATTGGCACGACGGGCGGCGCGAATCGGTGGGCGAGGAAGCGACACTTGGCGGCGGCGCCGATCCGATGGCCTTCGCCAACGACGCGCACCGCGCGGTGCTCGCCGAATTTCTCGATGCGATCGAACAGGACCGGCCGCCACGGAACGACGGCCACTCGGCCCTGCTCGTGCATGACCTTATCGACGCCGTGCTCGCGTCGTCGCACGCGCGCAAACCCATCACCGTCCACCCGCGAAAGCCATGAAGATCACCGCCGCCCGCGTCATCGTCACCTGTCCCGGCCGCAATTTCGTCACGCTGAAGATCGAGACCGACGAAGGCGTCGCCGGCATCGGCGATGCGACGCTCAACGGCCGCGAGCTCGCGGTCGCGGCCTACCTGACCGAACATGTCGCGCCGGTGCTGATCGGCCGCGATCCGGCGCGCATCGAGGACACGTGGCAATACCTCTATCGCGGCGCGTACTGGCGGCGCGGCCCGGTGACGATGAGCGCGATCGCGGCGGTCGACACGGCGCTCTGGGACATCAAGGGCAAGGTCGCCGGGCTGCCGATCTACGAGTTGCTCGGGGGTGCGAGCCGGGAAGGCGTGATGGTGTACGGGCACGCGAACGGCGAGGACATCGCGCAGACGGTCGACGAGGTCGCCCGCTACGCCGATCTTGGCTACAAGGCGATTCGCGCGCAGTGCGGGATTCCCGGCCTGCCGTCGACGTACGGCGTCGCGAAGGACAGGCTGTTCTACGAGCCCGCCGACGCCGTGATCCCCACCGAGAACGTGTGGTCGACCGAGAAGTACCTCGATCACGTGCCGAAGCTGTTCGAAGCGCTGCGCGCCCGCTTCGGATTCGCGCATCATCTGCTGCACGACGTCCACCACCGGCTGACGCCGATCGAGGCCGGGCGCCTCGGCAAGACGCTCGAACCGTACCGGCTGTTCTGGATGGAAGACCCGACGCCGGCGGAGAACCAGCAGGCGTTCCGGCTGATCCGGCAGCACACGGTCACGCCGATCGCCGTCGGCGAAGTCTTCAACACCATCTACGATTGCCAGGCGCTGATCGCCGAGCAGTTGATCGACTACATCCGCACCACGGTCGTGCACGCCGGCGGCATCACGCACTTGCGGCGCATCGCACATCTCGCGGAGCTTCATCAGGTGCGCACCGGCTCACACGGCGCGACCGATCTGTCGCCCGTGTGCATGGGCGCGGCGCTGCATTTCGATACGTGGGTGCCGAACTTCGGCGTGCAGGAGTACATGCGGCATACGCCGGAGACCGACGCCGTGTTTCCGCATGCGTACTGGTTCGCCGACGGACACCTGCATCCGGGAACCGCGCCGGGACACGGCGTCGACATCGACGAAGCGCTCGCGGCGCGCTATCCGTACAAGCCGAGCGCGCTGCCGGTCAACCGCCTCGAGGACGGCACGCTGTGGAACTGGTGATACCCGATACCTGACTATCCCCTGTCATCCATCCGCAACAGCAGACAAAAGCATCCGGCCACCATCGCCGCCGTTCCACCCAGGAAGAGCGTCCCCACCTGGAAGCCCGCGAGCGTATAGGCGCCACTGACTCGCACGAACAGCGCGAGCGCGCACGTGACGACGCCGATCGCGCCCGCGAGCCGGCCTGTCCACAACAGGATGTCGTTCATGTGTGCCCCCGCCCTTCACGGGCGTCGTCCGCGCGGTAGTGACCCGAGCGCCCGCCCTGCTTTTCGATCAGATGGATGTCACCGATGCGCATCCCGCGGTCGGCGGCCTTGCACATGTCGTAAATCGTGAGAAGTCCCGCGGCAACCGCGGTGAGCGCCTCCATCTCCACGCCGGTGCGATCGCGCGTCTCGACGGTGACTTCGATCGCGACGGCGGCGTCTTCGCACGCAAACTCGACCTGCACGCGCGTCAGCATCAGCGGATGCGCGAGCGGTATCAGGTCCGACGTCCGTTTCGCAGCCTGGATGGCGGCGATGCGGGCCACGCCCAGCACGTCCCCTTTCGCGACGGATCCTTGCCGGATCATGGCGGCGGTGCCCGCGGTCATCAGGATCCGGCCGCCGGCGCGCGCGACGCGCCGGGTGACGTCCTTGTCGCCGACATCGACCATGTGCGCCTGCCCGGCGGCGTCGAAGTGGGTAAAATGCCCTCCGGATTCGCGATCGCCGCCGCGCGTCGCAGGCGCTTCGGCCGAAGGATCGCAGGCAGCGGATCGGTCGCGTGAACGCGGCATTCGTGGAGGTCGGCGTCGCGGTGAACTTGCGCCGTGAGCGCGGCATCTTAGCACCATCGCATCGGCACCTCGCTCTCCTTTGCCCCGCATCGTGCCTTCGTCTCCCCGCCGCAGCCGCACGGCCGCTGTCGTCCTCGCCGTCGCGCTCGCGCTGCCTCCGGCACCCGCGCCGCGCGGTGCCGCCGCCGCGCAGTCGCTGCCGGACCTGGGCGACGTATCGCAAGCGAGCTTCTCGCCGGTCCAGGAGCGCAAGCTCGGCGAAACGATCATCCGCCAGTTGCGGGCAAGCGGCGGGTACATCAACGACCCGGAAGTCAACGATTACCTGCAGACGCTCGGGCACCGGATCGTGGCCGCATCCCCCGACATCAAGCAGGATTTCGAGTTCTTCGGCGTGCCCGATCCGCAGGTCAACGCTTTCGCGCTGCCCGGCGGCTACATTGGCGTGCATACCGGGCTGATCCTGCTCACGCAGACGGAATCCGAGCTCGCGGCCGTGCTCGCGCACGAAATCACGCACGTCACGCAGCATCACATCGCCCGCTCGCTCAATGCGCGAAAGGACTCGATGCTGATGTCGCTCGCCGGGCTCGCGCTCGCGATTCTCGCCGCACGCGGCAGCGGCGCGTCGAGCGGCGAAGCGGCGTCGGCGGCCATGGCGGCGACCCAGGCGTTGTCGCTCCAGAGCCAGATCAACTTCACGCGCGAGAACGAGCAGGAAGCCGACCGCATCGGCTTCCAGCGGCTCGACGCGGCCGGCTTCGACGTCACGGCGATGGCGACGTTCATGGAGCGGATGCAGCGCGCGTTCCGCTTCGTCGAAGGCACGGCGCCCACTTATCTGCGCACACACCCGATCACGTACGAGCGCATCGCCGAGGCGCAGGGACGCGCGCAGGGCCATCCCTATCGCCAGGTGGCGTCGTCGCTCGACTTCCATCTCGTGCGCGCGCTGCTGAAAAGCTACGAGGGCGAGCCGCGCCAGGCGGTCGCGGTCTTCGACGAAGCGCTCGCCGAGCGCAAGTACAACAACGAGATCGCCGTGCACTACGGCCTCGTTGCGGCGCTCCTGCGCCAGAGGGATTTCGGACGCGCGAAAAAAGAGCTGGCGACGCTCGAAAAAATGGCGCCGCCGCACCCGATGGTCGACGCGATCGCCGGTCACGTGCTGCTCGATTCCGGCGACGTCGACGGCGCGATCCGGCGCTTCGAGGCCGGCGTCAACAAGTATCCCGGCAAGAAGCAGCTCGTCTACGACTATCCCGAGGCGCTGCTGCAGGCCGGGCGCAATGCCGATGCGACGCAGTTCGTCGAGCGGCAGCTCACTCGTTTCCCCGGCGACGGGCCGCTGCAACTGCTCGCCGCGCGCGCGTATGCCGCGCAGGACAGGCAGATGCTCTCCCACCTGCACCAGGGCGAGTACTACGCGTGGCAGGGCAACCTCAAGGGCGCGATCGACCAGCTCGAGATCGCGTCGAAGGCCAGAGATGGCGACTTCTATCAGGCATCGGTCGTCGACACGCGGCTGCGCGCGCTGAAGCGCGAGTACGCCGAGCAGGACAAGCAGGCATCGTCGCTCGGCGGCTAGAAAGCTTCGCCAGTTTCCAAGCCAGGCGGCAGCAAGCCTTCGCCCGTCTGCCAGTTTTGACAGCTAGCGCGAGCCTCCCCGTCCCGTAGATTCAGCGAACGTTGCGCTGCCTTCGCGCGCGACCTTCGGGGAGAGGCCGCCATGAAGATCCTGGTCGTCGACGACCATCCGCTGATCCAGCAGGCGCTTGCGCAATCGCTGCCGCATCTGCACGGCATGCTCGAAGTGATTGCGGCCGTCGACCGCGAGGAGACGCTGACTGCGCTCGCGCGCCATCCGGACTGCGCGCTCGTGCTGCTCGACCTGACGCTGCCGGGCGCCCACGGGCTCGACCTGCTCGTGCAACTGCGCCGCGATTTTCCGGCGCTGCCCGTCGTCGTGCTGTCGGCGACACACGATCGCGCGACCGTAGGGTCGGCGATGGCCGCCGGCGCGCGCGGGTACATCGCCAAGACGTCGACGCCGGTCGAACTGCTCGACGCCGTGCGCACGGTGCTTTCCGGAGGGCGCAGTGTCACCACCGATTTCACGCCCGCGATGGCGAGCCTCGGCGGCGTGTCCGGCACGTCGCTCGGACTCACGCATCGCCAGGCGGACGTGCTGCGGCTTTTGATTCAGGGCAAGCCCAACAAGCTCATCTGCCGCGACCTGCGGCTTTCGGAAGGCACGGTCAAGGTGCACGTCAGCGCGATTCTCAAGGCGTTGAACGTACGCTCGCGCGCGCAGGCGATCGCCGAGCTCTCGCGCCGTGGCGTGGTCATCGACGGCTCGACGCTCAACGACGCGCATTAGCGTCTTTCCCGCGAGCCGCGATGGCCCCGCAAGCAATCGCGCCGCCGCTCGTCGCGCGTGCGCGCGCGGATCAGGTCGCGCAACTCTACGCGCACGGCCATCTGACGACGGTGTCGATGGCGCTCGGTGCGCTGATCCTGTGCGCCGCGATGTGGACGCAGGTGCCGCCGGCGTGGATGGCGGCTTGGGGCGCGCTGATCGCGCTGAACCAGGCGTGGCGCACGGCGTTGATCCGCGCCTTCGCACGCGTGCGGCCGGGCGCCGCGGCGGCAACGCGCTGGGGCGGCTATTGGGCCATCGGGTCGACGATCGCCGGCGCGCTGTGGGGCGCCGCGGCGGTCGTGATGTTCCCGGAGGGACCGGCGTACCAGGCGCTGTTGATCGTGTGCCTGTTCGGTGCGGTGCTTGGCGGACTCAATCTCACGGCGGTGTTCAAGCCGTCGTTCTACGGCTTCGTGCTCCCCGCGCTCGTGCCGCTGATCGTGCGCGTGGCGCTCGTCGGCGACCCCGTGCACGTCTTCATCGCCGGCGTGATGAGCGTCGTGCTGGCATTCGTCGTCGGCTTCGGCCACCGGCTGAACGACGTGCTGACGCGATCGCTCGCAATGCGCTACGAGAATGTCGACCTGATCGACGAACTGAAGGCGCGCACCCGGGCTGCTCTCGACGCGAGGGCCGCGGCTGAATCCGCCAATCGCGCCAAGAGCCAGCTCCTCGCTGCGGCGAGCCACGACCTGCGGCAGCCGCTGCACGCGCTCGGCCTCTACGTCGCCGCACTGTCAGCGCGGGCGTGCGACGCCGAGTTTCGTCCGCTGGTCGCGCACGTCGAAACCGCGGCCAGCGCGCTCGAGCTGCAGTTCGGCCAGCTGATCGACCTGTCGCGACTCGACGCCGGCGCGCTCGTGCCCGAGCGCTCGTCGGTGCCGCTCGCCCCGCTGTTCGCCCGCCTGCACGAGGAATTCGCGGCACAGGCCAACGCCAGAGGCTTGTCGCTTCGCTTCGTACCGACGCGCCTCGCCGTTGACAGCGATCCGTCGCTCCTTGCGCGCATCGTCGGCAATCTCGTATCGAACGCGATCCGCTACACGCACACGGGCGGTGTGCTGGTCGGCGCGCGGCGCTGCGGCGGCCGCGTGGCCATCGATGTCGTCGACACCGGCATCGGCATCGCGCCCGCCGAACGGCAGCGCGTCTTCGAAGAGTTCTATCAAGTGCAAACCGTCGGGGGCTCGTCGCGCGCGATGCGCGGCATGGGACTCGGTCTTGCGATCGTCCGCCGCTTCGCCGCGCTGCTCGCGCACGACATCGGGCTCACGTCCGAAGAAGGGGTAGGGTCGCGGTTCCGCGTGCTGGCGCCGCGCGCAGAGCTCGATGCGCCGGCGCGGTATCCGCATGCGCGCGCGCTCGCCGGGCCGCGTACGACCCGCATGCGCGACGAGCGCCCGAAACGCGCGATCGCGACCGAGTTCGCGGGCCGTCTCGTCGCTGTCGTCGACGACGACGCGACGACGGTGGATGCGATGCGCACGCTGTTCGAAACCTGGGGCGCGGACGTCGCAGGCGGCGACACCTGCGGCGCGTTGATCGAAAACCTCGGGACCTTCGCGCGTTACCCGGACCTGATCGTCGCGGACCTGCGCCTTGCCCGGAACCATTCGGGCATCGACGCCGTCCGCCGGCTGCGCGACGAGCTCGGCTACGCGATACCGGCGATCATCGTTTCCGGCGACACCGGCACGCGCGCAGATCGCGAAGCGCGCGCGGCCGGTTTGACGCTGCTGCCGAAGCCGGTGGTCGGCGCCGCGCTGTATGCGGCCGCGATCGCATCGCTGCGTCCCGCGGTCGGCCCGGCAGGTTGATGCACGCTGCCGGGCCGACGAGCGAGTTGCAAGGTGAAGCGAGCGCTCAACTCCGGTGCTTGTCGCGCATCTTCTGCCGGAACGCGTCCATGCGGGCGAGCTTGTCCTTCAGCGCGTTCTTCACTACGGTCTTCTGATCCGCCGTGAACGTGCCATAGAGCGCGAGCCACGCATCGCGTACCTGCCGGTGCGCCGTCGCGCCTGCATTGCGCGCGCCGTCCGCAGCCGCCGCGACGGCGGCGAGATCGGGCTCGGCTTTCGCGAGCTCGGCATCGAGCGTCGCGCGAATCGTCTGGCGCTCCGCTCGTGCATTCTCGCGCGCCGCCTTGCCCGCGGCGACGGCGTTGTCCCACATCGCCTGCTGCGACGTGTTGAGGTTGAGCTCGGACTCGAGCCCGGCGATTGCGGAGATGAAGTCGCTCCCGCCGTGGTGGCCGTGCGGGCCGTGATGGCGCGGCTGTGGTTGCGCGGCGGCGATGCCGCTGATGCCGATGAGCGCAGCCGCCGCGATGGCGGCAACGCGCGAACCCGGTCGATGCTTCATGTTTCTAGGTCCTCGTCGATGAAAGGGTCGGCCCACGCCGCGCCCAAAGGGAGTTTCGGATGCGCGGGACTCGATGACTTGGTCCCGATTGTCGTTCGTGCGTTCGCAGGCGGCACGCAGGCAATTGCAACCGGTCGTTGCGCGTGCCGCACGGGCGATACAATTGGTTACAGAACGCGGCCGACGTTTGCGGTGATCGCCGCTCTAATCGTCCGCTATGGCCAAAACCCCTTCACCCAAGATCCTCGTCGTCGACGACGACGTGCGCCTGCGCGACCTGTTGTCGCGCTACCTGTCCGAGCAGGGCTTCCAGGTCACGGCGCTGCCCGATTCTTCGCAGCTCGACCGCCGACTGCAACGCGACCCGCCGCATCTGCTCGTGCTCGACCTGATGCTGCCCGGCGAAGACGGTCTCGCCGTCTGCCGGCGGCTCCGCGGCGCCGGCGAGACGGTGCCGATCATCATGCTGACGGCCAAGGGCGAGGACGTCGATCGGATCGTCGGCCTCGAAATGGGCGCCGACGACTATCTGCCCAAGCCCTTCAATCCACGCGAGCTGGTCGCCCGCATCCACGCCGTGCTGCGCCGGCACGCCGAGCGGCCGACGCCGGGCGCGCCGACCACCGAAGGCCGCGTGCCGTTCGGCGGGCACATGCTCGACCTCGCGGCGCGCACGCTCGAGCGCAACGGCGAAGTGCAGACGCTGACCACCGGCGAGTTCTCGCTCATCAAGGTCTTCGCGGCGCATCCGCGGCAACCGCTCGCGCGCGAAAAGCTGATGCTGCTCGCACGCGGCCGCGACCATGAAGTGTTCGACCGCGCCATCGACGTCCAGGTGTCGCGCCTGCGCAAGCTCGTCGAGCCCGATCCCGCGTCGCCGCGATACATCCAGACTGTCTGGGGATTCGGCTATGTCTACGTTCCCGAAGGCGCCGCGAGCGAGCCCGCGGCGCCAGCCAGCGAGCAGGCGGGTGGCAGCAAAGACGCGAGCGACGGCAAGCAAGCGAGCGGCGGCGAATGACGCTGTGGCCGCGCTCGCTGTTCGGGCGCCTGATCCTTCTGCTCGTGGCCGTCGTCGGCCTCGTCGCGCTCACGACGTTCCTGCTCTTCAACCGCGACCGTGCCGCGCTGCTCGCGAGCCAGTTCAACGACACCAAGCTCGTGCAGATGAAGGCGCTGCGCGCGGCGCTCGAGACCGCGGACGAGCGGCGCGAGACGTTCATGCGCCTCGAACGCGAGTACGGCGTGCGCATCGTGCCGGAAAGCGAGCGGCCGACGATCGGCATCGCGCCGATGGGTCCCACGATGCAGGGCTTGCAGGAGCGCTTGCGCGAAGGGCTTGGCGAAAGCACCGAGGTCCGGATCGCGCCTCGCTCACGGCAGCTTTACGTGCACATGCAGGCCGGGAGCGATGGCTACTGGGTGGGCTTCCCGCTGCCGCCACGCCAGCAGGAGGACATTCCGACCCGCATCATCGTGCTCGCCGCGGCGATCATCGGCCTGGTCCTGCTCGCGGCCTTCGCATTCGCGCGCTACCTCGCTCGTCCACTGCAGCGGCTGCGGGTCGCGGTCGACCGCGTGAGCCGCGGCGAGACGCCGGGGCCGCTTCCCGAATCGGGCACGTCGGAGATCGCCGCCGTCAACCGCGGCTTCAACACGATGATCGCGAACCTGCGGCAGATCGAGCGCGACCGCGCGATCCTCCTGGCCGGCGTATCGCACGACCTGCGCACGCCGCTTGCCCGCCTGCGCATCGGCATCGAGCTATCGGCTGCCGATGCGGTCACGCGCGACGGCATGGTCGGCGACATCGAGGAGATGGACCGCATCATCGACCAGTTCCTCGACTTCGCGCGTGACGATGCCGCGACGGCAACCGAGCCGATCGACATCAATCGCGAGCTCGCCGCATGCGTCGAGCGCTACGCGCGTGCCGGCCGCGACGTGCGGCTCGAATCCGGGCCGCCGGCGCTCGTGCGCATCAAGCCCGCCGCGCTGTCGCGCGTGGCGAACAACCTGATCGACAACGGCCTCGCATACGGCCGGCCGCCGCTCGAAATCTCGACACATCTGCGCGACCGGGACATCGTCGTCGACGTCGCCGACCGTGGCAGCGGCATCCCGCGCGAGGATGTCGAGCGGCTGAAGCAGCCGTTCACGCGCGCCGGCGAAGCTCGCACGCGTGACGACGGTGCCGCCGGCGCGGGTCTCGGCCTCGCCATCGTCGACAGGATCGCGCGATTGCACGGCGGACGCTTCGACCTGCTGCCGCGCGCAGGCGGCGGCACGATCGCGCGGGTGATCCTGCCGGCGGCGGCACAGCCGGTGTAGCAAAATCGCGCGGGCGTGAGGCCGCTTTGGACAAAGTCGGCGCAGGCGGTCGATAATCGGCGGAAGCAGGCGCATGCTGTGCGCCTTAGGAGGGCATGGTCACGCGCCGATCCGAGCGCAGCCGTGCAGGGGAGCCTGGAGAACCGTGCGTCGACGTACCGCCGTGACGCTGATGCTCGCCGCGCTCGCGGCGCCGCGCGCGCTGCATGCGCAAGCGAAGGCCGTCCATCGCATCGGGTTTCTCGGCAACTCGACGGCCGCGCTGGAAGCAAA
>Ga0307416_100002193_pt1 | contig 11095 bp, 10 predicted proteins | sample DK1Cmetagenome_2_FD_203821 | JGI IMG/M metagenome (GOLD analysis project Ga0307416, IMG submission 203821) | Maize rhizosphere microbial communities from greenhouse at UC Davis, California, United States - DK15-C-3 | ecosystem: Host-associated > Plants > Roots > Rhizosphere > Soil | place...
GGCGGCGCGCATCGGCGCACGGGCGGCCGACCATCTCATTCACGTGGACGAAGCCGGTGCGGCGGCGCTCGCCGCCGCGGGCACCTGCGCGGTCCTGCTGCCCACCGCGGCGTTTTACCTGAAGGCGGGTCGCTTCGCGCCGGCGCGGATGCTGATCGAACGCGGCGTGGCGGTGGCGCTCGGCACCGACCTGAACCCGGGCGCCGGGCTTTCGCCATCGATGCCGTTCGCACTCACGCTCGCCTGCTTCGCCATGGGCATGACACTGGAAGAAGCGGTGGTTGCGGCGACGATCAACGCCGCCTGGTCGCTTGACCGCGCGGATTCAGTCGGCAGCCTCGAACCCGGCAAGCTGATGGATGCAGTCGTCGTCGGTGGCCATGCGACCGACCTCCTGCGCGTCGGGCAATCGTCAGTCAAGTGGGTGGTCAAGCGGGGACGGGTGGTTGTTGGTTAGTGGTTGGTGGTAATTTCCAGGACCATGGGTAGCCAGGTTCCACCCGCTCCTAACCACCAACCGCTCTTCACGATGGCGCTCGCCGATGTGCTCGACGCCTTTGCGTCCAACGAACCGGTACCCGGCGGCGGGTCGGCGGCCGCTCTCGCCGGGGCGGTGGGCGTCTCGCTTCTGCTCATGGTCGCGGGTCTCTCCAAAACCAGAACGGGGGCGCCGGAAGAGGCCGCCGATCTGGCGGAGGCTGCTGCGCGTTTGCGGCCACTGCGCGACACGCTCGCGACCTTGATCGACCGTGACGCCGAAGCATACGCGGCGGTGGTCAAGGCGATGCGGCTGCCGAAGGATACCGACGCGGACCGCCAGCAGCGGCGCGCGGCAATCGACATCGCGATGCGGGAGGCAATAGCCGTTCCACTGGACACCATGCGCGCCTGCCAGCAGGCGCTGCGCGGCGCCGTCACGGTCGACCGCAACGGCAACCCCAACGCGGCGACCGACACCGGGAGTGCTGCCCTGCTGCTGATCGCCGGCCTCCGAGGGGCCGCGTTGAACGTGACGGTGAATCTGGAGAGTGTGTCGGATCCGGCGTGGATTGAGCGTGTCGCCAATGAGCGGGACGAACTGATCGCCGACGCCGATGCAGACTACGGGCTGGTCGACGGACGGCGAGCCGGAGGCGCGACGCCGGTGACGGCAAAGGACTCGACCGTGAACGACAAGTCGACCGGGTAAAAGAACCGTGGGAACAGCTCGATCGGCATCGTGTAGTACGCCTCGGCAATCGTCCGGGCGCCAAGCCGGCTGACGACGATATCTTCTGGCGCGACCGGCACTTCGAATTCCTCGGCGATCTGGGCAATCTGATGTTCGAGTTCCGCGGTGGGCGTATTCGCCCCGAACAGGATCAGCTGCTGCGCCTGGTCGCGGACCTGGAAGTGGCGCCACGCCGCCATCCCCGCGTGCCCGATCGCATTCAAGAAGGCGATGATGATCGCGGTCGTGAAGATCGTCTTGATCACGGCAGCCGGCTGAGGGTGGAGCTCAATGTATCTGGTGGAAGATTCTATTCCACCTGATACCGCTGACGAGTCCCGACAGGCCGCTCTCCTCGCCGAACGAGAAGTAGACGAACAGCGCCTTACCTTTGATGTATTCCTGCGGCATGAAGCCCCAATAGCGGCTGTCCTGCGAATTGTCGCGGTTGTCGCCCATCATGAAGTACATGCCGGGCGGGACGGTGACCGGCCCGTACTGGACCCGCACGTCGAACTCGCCGCCGCCGTTTTCCTCGTCCGGCGGCACCAGGTAATGGACGTACGGCTCGTCCAGCATCGTGCCATTGATGAACACCCGCTTGCTCCGGAGCTCGAGGGTCTCGCCGGGGAGACCGATCACCCGCTTGATGAAGTCGCGCTCCGGCTCTTCCGGATACTTGAACACGATGATATCGCCGCGGCGGATCGGATCGATCGGCAACAGCATGTTTTCGAGCGGCGTCATCGTCGGCGCGAAGACGAATTTGTTGACCAGCAGGTGATCGCCGATCAGCAGATTGTTCTCCATCGACCCGGTCGGAATCTTGAACGCCTGAACGATGAAGGTGCGCACGAACAGCGCCAGGATCACGGCGACGCAGATCGACTCGAAGTACTCGCGCGCCGTCGACTTGCGGTAGGACGTGGCCGGCCGGGCAGCGGGACGGACAGCGTCCGTCATGATTCAGTGCCCACCTTGAGCACCGCGAGGAACGCCTCCTGGGGAATCTCGACCCTGCCGACCCGCTTCATGCGCTTCTTCCCTTCCTTCTGCTTCTCGAGCAGCTTGCGCTTTCGCGTGATGTCGCCGCCGTAGCACTTCGCGAGCACGTTCTTGCGAAGCGCTTTGACCGATTCCCGGGCGATGACCCGGTTGCCAATCGACGCCTGGATGGCGATTTCGAACATCTGCCGCGGAATCAGCTCACGCATCTTCGACGCCAGGGCACGGCCCCGCTCGTATGCGGCGTCTCGGTGGACGATGATCGACAGCGCGTCGACCGGATCACCGTTGACCACGATATCCATTTTGACGAGCGGAGATTCCCAGTAGCCGGTGACGTGATAGTCGAGCGAGGCATAGCCGCGCGAAATGGTCTTGAGCCGGTCGTAGAAGTCCATGACGACTTCGTTGAACGGCAGTTCGTAGGTAATCAGGACGCGGTCAGACTTGAGATATTCGAGCTTCTGCTGGACACCACGCTTGTCCTGGCACAGCTGCAGAATCGGCCCGACGTACTCGGACGGAGTCAGGATCATCGCGGTAATGACCGGTTCCTCGAGCCTGGCAATACGGCCGGCGTCCGGCAGCTTGGCCGGACTGTCGATCTCGTGCACCTCGCCGTCAGTGGTGGTGACGCGGTACAACACGCCTGGAGCCGTGGTGACCAGGTCCATGTTGTATTCGCGCTCGAGCCGCTCCTGGACGATCTCCATGTGGAGCAGGCCGAGGAACCCGCACCGGAAGCCGAACCCCAACGCCGCCGAGGTTTCCGGCTCGTAGAAAAATGATGCGTCATTCAGCCGCAGCTTCTCGAGCGCCTCGCGCAGCTCGGAATACTGGTGGCTCTCCACCGGGTAGAGCCCGGCGAACACCATCGGCTTCAGCTCCTTGAAACCGGGGAACGGCTCGGTCGTCGGCCGTGCCGCTTCAGTCACGGTATCGCCGATCTTGGCGTCAGCCACGATCTTGATGTTGGCGACGATGAAGCCCACTTCGCCGACCCCCAATTCGTCGACGGGAATCGCCTTCGGCGAGAACACGCCCAGACCGTCGACTTCGTAGTCCTGTTTGGTGGCCATCAGCCGGACCTTGGCCTTGGTGCGAAGCACGCCGTCGATCACCCGGACGACGATAACCACGCCGCGGTAGGGATCGAACCAGGAATCGAAGATCAGCGCCTTGAGCGGCGCATCCGGGTCTCCCCCCGGCGGGTGAAACCGCTCGACGATCGCCTCGAGTATGTCGCGAACGCCGGTGCCCTCCTTCGCACTGGCCAGAATCGCCGTGCTGCTGTCGAGACCGATGATGTCCTCGATCTGACGCTTGCACTCGTCAGGCTGCGCACTTGGCAGATCGATTTTGTTGATGACCGGAATGATCTCGAGATTGTTTTCGACCGCGAGATAGGCGTTCGCGAGCGTCTGTGCTTCCACACCCTGGGCGGCATCGACCAGGAGCAATGCGCCTTCGCAGGCGGCGAGCGACCGCGTGACTTCATAGCTGAAGTCGACGTGACCGGGCGTGTCGATCAGATTGAGGACGTACTGGGTGCCGTTCGCGGCGCTGTAGTTGAGCCGAACCGGGTGGGCCTTGATCGTGATCCCGCGCTCGCGCTCGAGATCCATGGCGTCGAGCACCTGCGCCTCCATCTCGCGGGCCTGCAGCGCGCCCGTGAGCTCGAGGAAGCGATCAGCCAGCGTCGACTTGCCATGGTCGATGTGCGCGATGATCGAAAAGTTCCGAATATGGGCCCGATCCATGAAGTGCGATCGGGAAATTATACCGTTGGTGTGGCGCGAACCCCGTGGGTTCGTGCGGCGAGCCTGACCGGACGCGCCCGACGCGAGAACGAGCTAGCGTTGATCGAGCGGCACGAATCGCTGCGGATATGGCGGGCCGATGTAGTCGGCGCGCGGGCGAATCAGCCGGTTATTCGCGTACTGCTCGAGGATATGCGCCGTCCAGCCGGACATCCGGCTGACGGCGAAGATCGGTGTGTAGAGATCAATCGGAATGCCAAGCGTGTAATAGGTGGAGGCTGAGTAGAAGTCGACGTTTGGATTCAGCTTCTTCTCGCTCTTCACCAGCGCCTCGATCCGCTCGGACATGTCGTACCAGGCGGTGGTGCCGGCGCGCTTCCCCAGATCCCGCGACATCTGACGCAGATGCGTTGCCCGTGGGTCTTCGGTGCGGTAGACGCGATGGCCGAAGCCGGGAATCTTCTCCTTCCGCGCGAACTTCGCCCGCACGGCGTCTTCCACCCGATCGGCGGTGGCGTTCTCGCCGAAATCCAGCAGCATCCTCATCACGTCGGCGTTGGCGCCACCGTGCAGCGGCCCCTTCAGCGTGCCGATCGCGGCGACGACTGCCGAGTAGATGTCGGTGAGCGTGGCCGCGGCGACGCGTCCGGCGAACGTCGAGGCGTTGAGCTCGTGGTCGGCATGCAGAACGAGCGCAACGTCGAACGCCCGGATGGCGGTCGCGTTGGGCCGTTCGCCAGTGAGCATGTAGAGAAAATTCGCGGCGTGCCCCATGACCGGATCGGGATCGATGACGCCGCCTCCGGCCTTCAGCCGTCCCCAGCTCGCAACAATCGTCGAGGCCTGTGCGGTCAGCCGCACGGCCTTACGGTACTGAGCCGGCGGCGACGGATCGTTCGCTTCCGAATCGTAATGGCCAAGGGCGGACGCAAGCGTCCGCAGCGCATCCATCCCGTCCCCCGCCGGCAGCGAACGCATCAACCGGGCAACCGCCTCGGGCAGCGGCCGCGCGGCGGCGAGCTGCGACTGCAGATCGCCCAGCTCGGCGCGCGTCGGCAGGCGCCGGTGCCACAGCAGGTAACAGACTTCTTCGAAGGTGGCGGACTTGGCCAGCTCGTGAATGTCGTAGCCGCAATACGCGAGCACGCCGCGATCCCCGTCGAGGTAGCAGATCGCCGAGGAAGTCGCGACGACGTCCTCGAGCCCTCCTTTGGGCGTGTCGGCCGTCTTACACCTCTTCGGGCTTCAGCACCGGATCCTCGCCGGCGAACTGCTGCACCAGCGAGAGCAGCGCCGTGTAGAGGAAGCCGAGCTGGAAGAGGACCAGGAAGGGAACGGTGCCGTAGATGCCGTTTGCCAGCGCGTAGAAGACGGTGGCGGTGAAGTAGAGGCCGAGGGCGAGCTCGATCATCGGCTGGACGACGACGCTCTGGCGGTACTTCTTGCCGATCCACTCATCGGCTTGCGCCTCGATGCGGTACTTCGGCGTCCGGGCGAATTCGCTCTCGCGTCTGAACAGCGCCTCGAGAACCGCCCGGGTGTTGTTGACCGTGAGGCCGATGCCGATCGACATCAGGAACGGCAGGTACTTCAACCGGGTGGTCCAGTCCTTGTGCAGCTCCCGCTGGCAGACCATGTAGAAGTTCGCCACCGACGCAGTTGCCGCGAAGAAAAGCGGCACGTCGATCAGCAGCATTTCGTACCAGCCCATGTTGTAGCGGATGACCATCGACGGGGCCATCAACACCGACAGGACGCACATCAGCAGGTAGTTGAAATTCGCCGTCAGGTGGAAGAACGCTTCGGCCTTGACGCCGAACGGCAGATTCGACCGCAGGATCTGCGGCAGCACCTTGCGGCAGGTCTGAATCGACCCCTTGGCCCAGCGATGCTGCTGAGACTTGAAGGCGTTCATCTCGACCGGGACTTCGGCGGGTGCGACCAGGTCCTGCAGGAACACGAATCGCCAGCCCCTCAGCTGCGCGCGGTAGCTGAGATCGAGATCCTCGGTCAGCGTGTCGTGCTGCCAGCCGCCTGCGTCGTCGATCGCCGTCCGCCGCCAGATGCCGGCGGTACCGTTGAAGTTGAAGAAGTGTCCGGCCCGGTTGCGGCCACCATGCTCGAGCACGAAGTGGCCGTCGAGGAGGATCGATTGGATCTTCGTAAGGAGCGAGTAGTCCTGGTTGATGTGTCCCCACCGCGCCTGCACCATCGCGATTTTCGGATCGGTGAAGAACTGCACGGTGCGCTGGAGGAAGTCGACCGTCGGGATGAAGTCGGCGTCGAAGATTGCGACGTACTCGCCGGTCGCGACTTTCAAGCCCGCTTCAAGGGCGCCGGCCTTGTAGCCGTGCCGGTCGGTGCGGTGGAGGTACGAGATGTCGATACCGGCCGCCGCATGACGTCGGACCGCCCGCTCGGCAACACTCGTGGTTTCGTCGGTGGAATCGTCCAGCACCTGGATCTGAAGCAGGTCGCGGGGGTAATCGAGGCTGCAGACCGCATCGATGAGACGGTCCGCGACGTACATCTCGTTGTAAATCGGAAGCTGAACGGTAACCCGCGGCAGCGCGTCGAACAAGCCAAGCGGAACCGGCTGGTTCCGCTTGTTCTTCATGTAGGCATAGACGAGGTAGTACCGGTGCCAGCCGTAGACCGCCAGAATGACGAGGACAAAAAAGTAAGTCGCGAGGGTCAGCGTTTCAAGCGGGGTCATACGATGAGGACGCCGGCAGCATGCACAGACCGTGATTATACTGCCGGTTCAGCCGATCCCTGTAGCCACCCAACTGATGACTGGACCCGACCTCGAGCAGTTGCTGGATCGCGTGCGCCGCGGCGAGCTCGCTCCATCGGCCGCGATGGGCACGATCCTCACCGCGTTGCGCGCCGCGCCATTCCAGGATCTTGGTTTCGCGCGCGTCGACACACACCGAGAAGTGAGACAGGGATTTCCCGAGGTCATCCTCGGCCTCGGCAAAACGCCGGCGCAGATCGCGGCCATCGCCGAACGACTGGTGGCTCACGGACAGGCGCTGCTCGTGACGCGAGCGGATGCGGCGGCCTATGAGGCCGTACGCGCCACGGTGCCGGCCGCCGTATATCACGAGACGGCGCGGGCGATCACCTTGAAGCAGGGACACGTGCCGGACGGGAAAGGCTCGATCATGGTGGCCTGCGCCGGCACATCCGACCTGCCGATCGCGGAAGAAGCGGCCGTGACGCTCGAGTTGATGGGCAACCGCATCGATCGGCTGTACGACGTCGGTGTCGCCGGCCTTCACCGCCTGCTCGCCGAACACCAGCGGCTCCATGCGGCGCGCGTCATCATCGTCGTGGCAGGGATGGAAGGCGCGTTGCCGAGCGTGGTCGCCGGTCTCGTCAATGTGCCGGTGATCGCAGTGCCGACGAGCGTCGGCTACGGGGCCAGCTTCGGCGGTGTCGCCGCGCTCCTCGGCATGCTGAACAGCTGCGCCAACGGCATTGCCGTCGTCAACATCGACAACGGGTTCGGCGCCGCCTGTATGGCGAGTCTGATTAACCATTTGTGATTTGGGGATTTGGGATTTGGGATTTTCCATTTGCGATTCGCGATTGAAATTGGTTGCGACTGCGGTTACGGTTCGACGTAGCATGAGCACCGAGGAGTTGCGCATGAAGACAATCCTGGCCCTCGCAAGCCTGGCGCTGCTGACTGCAGCCGTGTCGCCGGCGTTTGCGCAGCACGGCATGCCCGGCGGCACGCCGATGACGTTCTTCGTCACCAGCGAGCCGATCGGTGACGGCGGCAATCTCGGGGGACTCGCCGGCGCAGATGCCCACTGCCAGAAGCTCGCCCAGGCTGTCGGCGCAGGCGATCGCACCTGGCGCGCGTACCTCAGCACGCAGGCCCGCGCCGGGCAGCCCGCGGTCAACGCCCGCGACCGGATCGGCAACGGTCCCTGGTACAACTTCGACGGCGTGATGATCGCCCGCGATCGAGCGCACCTGCATGGCGACACTCTCGACCTCGCGCGGCTCGGCAACAACCTGACCAAGCGCACCGGTCTGACGGAGAAGGGTCAGATCGTGCCGGGTTTGAACGACTATCAGGTGCCGCGAGACAGCGACTGGGAGTACTCGAAGACGACGCCCTACACCAATCGGCACGAGATGCTGACCGGTTCGCAGCTTGACGGACGGGCGTATCCGCCGGGAACCGACTACACCTGCAGCAACTGGACGAGCAACAGCGATCCGGCTCCTACTCAGGCGCAACTCGGGCAGGAAGGCGGTCCGAACAGGCCGAACGCGCAAATCGGGTTTCCCGATCGCAACGGCGGCGGAAACGGTTCCTGGAATTCATCGCATGGCACAACTGGCTGCAGTCAGACCGCATTGAACCGGACGCATGGTGTCGGCATGTTCTACTGCTTCGCCGCGAACTGAGAAGGGTCATGAAGAATATCTATCTGCTGGTCCTGATCGGTCCCTTGCTCACAGCCAACACGGCGGTCGCACAGGAGTCAGGCAAGCTGCCCGACCGGATTCCGTCGAGCCTGATGACGTTCTTTGTGACCAGCGAGCCGATTGGCGACGGCGGCAGCCTGGGTGGATTGGCGGGAGCGGATGCGCACTGCCAGAAACTGGCGACCGCGGTCGGCGCCGGCGGCAAGATGTGGCGCGCGTACCTGAGCACGCAGGCCCGCCCCGGTCAGCCCGCGGTCAACGCACGGGACCGGATCGGCACCGGGCCCTGGTTCAGCGCGAAGGAACGGGTTCCAGATTATTTGAACCGACGCCTCAGTCGGCCGATCGTCCAATCGGAAATACACGGCGACACGCTCGACGAGGCACGGCGCGGCAGCAATCTGACCAAGGAATTTGCGCTCACCGAAAAGGGCGATCTCGTGAACGGGATCGGCGACCCGCTGCCGACCCGCCACGACATCCTGACCGGCTCGCGGCCAGACGGCCGTGCCTTCACGGACAATGCCGACCACACGTGCAATAACTGGACGAGCAACGCAGCCGGTTCAGCCCAGGTTGGCCATTCCGATCGGATTGGCAACGGCAACCAGTCGTGGAACTCTTCGCATGCCACGACCGGGTGCAGTCAGCGCGATCTCGTCAGCTGGGGCGGCGTCGGGCTGCTGTACTGCTTCGCGGTGAACTAAGGCTACGGAAAGGTCCGGCTGAAGCCGGACACTACGTTCCGGCTGAAGCGGGACACGACGCTCCGGCTGAAGCGGGACACGACGCTCCGGCTGAAGCGGGACACGACGCTCCGGCTGAAGCGGGACACGACGTTCTGCTCAATCGTGCCAATCGGTAGTGCCCGTCGTGGGCCTGACGCACGTCGAGCTCAGGCCGTCCCCGTACCCGGTCGGTGCGCCCGCATGAACGAGCGTATCTGCCGTACGGCAAGCGGAATCCGCTCCTTCGGCTGCTTCCACGGGAAGATACTGACTTCCGACTTCGGCGCGAGCATGACCGTCTCCATCGCGACGGCGTAGGGATGTGCCGGGACGTCGTCAGGCAGGACAAGGACCGGCGTCTGGCACGAACGGACGAAATCTCGTGACACGGTGAAGACGAAGTCAGCGTTGGTGCGGTACATCCTGGTGAGGAAGCGATCGACCATATCCTTGGTAAGTTCGGGACGGCGCTTCAGCAGGTCGGGCGCCCAGCCGGTGATGTTGTTCTCGTAAAAGAGATCCGGCATTTCCTTCCGGAAACCGCTCGGCTGCGCGATCACGGCAGCCACGACGCGATTCGGTGCGCGCCGCAGCAGGTTCCAGATGAACGGACCGCCGACGCAGAAGCCCATCACCATGAACCTGTCGATGCCGAGGTGATCCATCAGTCCCAGGTGATCGTCGGTATACGAGTCCCATGGCCGGTCGACCTCCAGCGGGCCGGTGGACAGGCCGGCGGTCGCGTTGCGCAGGTCCGAGGCGACGCAGCGATATTCGCTCTTGAACTCCTCGATCGCGTTGAATGGATCGCCGCGAGTGAAAAACGATATCGTCGAGGCTGTCAGGCCGCCTCCGGCGATGAGCAACAGCGGGAAGCCTGAGCCAGTCTGCTCATATCGGATCCGGACGTCGCCTTTCTGGTAGAACTTCGCGTCTGAATTGGCGGTGCCGGCGGGTTGTTGCGCGAACGCGCCAGTGGCGGCGGCGGCCGCCGCAGCGGCGCCCGTGATCAACAGGGAACGTCTGGTTGGATCCATCTCTCCCCCTTTGTGGCGCGTATACGATAGGACAGCGCGGAAGTGAAGTCCACGATTTCAGAGAGTGCGCTGCGGGCCCTCGAATTCGACCGCATTGTGGAGGCCGTCTCAGCGCTCGGCGTGACGCCGACCGGGCGTGAACAGCTCGCGCAGCTGCGCCCGTCCACCGAGGCGGAGGAGATCCGGTCGGCGCAACAGGCCACGTCCGAGGGGACGCGCTTTCTCGCCGATCATCCCGGCTTTCCGCTGCGGGCTCCCTCCGAGCTGGACACTATCCTCGAGGCCGTCACGGTGGAGGGCCGCGCCCTCGAACCACCTCGGCTGACCGGGCTCGCGGATTATCTCGAATCCGTCGATCAGACCCGCAGCATCGTCACCAGGCGTGCCGAGCCGCTGCCGATTCTCCGGGGACTCGTCGAACGCATCGCTTCGTTCAAGGGCGAGATCGCGGACGTCCGGCGGAAAATCGATCCGGGCGGCGACGTGGCGGACGACGCGTCGCCGGCGTTGGCCGGAATCCGGGATCGGCTGCGGAAACAGCGCGCGAAGCTGCGGTCCACGCTCGATGGATTTCTGCGCGGCCGTGACACGTCGAAGTACCTGCAGGACCAGGTCGTCACCGACCGCAATGGCCGCTATGTGCTGGTGGTGCGGGCGGAGCATCGGTCCGCGATTCCGGGCATTGTCCACGGCGCATCCGCCAGCGGCGCGAGCCTCTATCTCGAGCCTCTCGGCACGGTGGAAATCAACAACGACCTCGTTGCCCTCGAGGAACAGGAGGCGGAGGAGGTTCACCGCATCCTCCTCGCCTTGACCGAGGCATTCCGTGCCAGGCCCGACGATCTGACCCGCACGGTTGACGTCGCCACCGAACTCGATGTCATACAGGCGCGAGCGCGTTACTCG
>Ga0307416_100002194_pt1 | contig 11091 bp, 10 predicted proteins | sample DK1Cmetagenome_2_FD_203821 | JGI IMG/M metagenome (GOLD analysis project Ga0307416, IMG submission 203821) | Maize rhizosphere microbial communities from greenhouse at UC Davis, California, United States - DK15-C-3 | ecosystem: Host-associated > Plants > Roots > Rhizosphere > Soil | place...
CGCCGCGCACGACAGTCGGGGCGACGCCGTTGACGGTGATGCCGTGCGCCGACAGCTCGACCGCGTGCTGCTTGATCAGCATGACGAGCGCGCCCTTGGTCGCGCAGTAGGCGGAATAGCCGCGGTCGCGCATGCCGAGCTGGGCGCGCACCGAGAGCAAGTGCACCTGGCGGCCGTCGCAGCGACCGGCTTCGGCAGCGGCGATCTGGTGCCGCGCCGCGGCCTGGCTGAGGAACATCGCCGCCTTCAGGTTGACCTGAAGGATCTCGTCGAACGCGGCTTCGCTGACCTCCGCGTGCCGCTCCTCGCGCTGGATGCCGATGCAGTTGACGAGCAGGTCGAGGCTGCCCATTCGCTCGGCGATGGCATCGACGGCGCCGCGGATGCTCTGCGTCGAGTGGGCGTCCATCGCCAGACCGATTGCGTCGTGGCCGTCGGCGCGCAGCGTCGTCGCCAGCGCTTCCGCCTTGGCCGCGCTGCGGCCGGCGACCGCCACGCGGGCACCTGATTCGGCGAGGCCGCGCGCGATCGCCGCGCCGATGCCGCCGTAGCCACCAGGAACGAACGCAGCGCGTCCGCGCAGCGTCGCGCCGCCGCCTCGCGGCATGGCAGCGATCGCCGGCGAGCGTGGTTCGGCCATCGCGCTCAATCCATCAGCAAGCCGCCGTTGAGATCGAGGATCTCGCCGGTGATGAAGCCCGAGAGCGGCGACGCGAGGAAGCGCACGGCATGCGCGAACTCCTCGGGCTCGCAGAAGCGGCCGACCGGGATCTGGCGCAGCAGCGCCTGGCGCTGCTCCTCGTCGAGTTGCTCGGTGACCATGGGCGTTCGCACGTACGCCGGCGCGATCGCATTGGCGGTGACGCCGTGGCCGGCGAGCTCGCGCGCGAGCGAGAACGTGAGCGCGCCGAGCGCGCCTTTCGAGACCGCGTAGGCGGTGCCGGCCGTGAGGCCGCCGGTCTTGGCGGCGAGCGAGCCGGTGTTGACGATCCGGCCCCAGCGGCGCGACTTCATCGCCGGCACGACCGCCTGCGACCAGAAGAACGCGCCGTCGAGGTTGGCGCCGAGGACGCGCCGCCACTCGTCGGCGCTCGTCGCCTCGATCTTGTTGTTGGAGAGGATGCCGGCGTTGTTGACGAGCACGTCGATCTCGCCGAGCGCCTGCACCACGCGCGCGTGCGTCGCAGAAACGGCGGCGCCGTCGCTGATGTCGCACGCGAAGGCGACGACGCGCGCGCCGAGCTCGTCCGCTTGCGCCTGCATCGCGGCAGCGGCGATGTCGACCAGCGCGACCCGGCAGCCGTCCTCGACGAGGGCGCTGACGACGGCGCGTCCCATGGTTCCGCCGGCGCCGGTCACGAGCGCCACCTTGCCCTGCAGCGGCCGGGTCGTCGTCATGCGTCGAGGACGCTCTTCTTGCCGAACAGGCCGCGCGAGCGGAACGTGACCACGGCGATGAACAGCAGGTACATCGAGAGCAGCGACCACTCCGAGGCGTAGGCGCCGGTCAAGCCGACGGCAAGGCCGACGAGGAGGCCGGCGGCCACCGCGCCCCAGAGGCTGCCGACGCCGCCGAGGACGATGATCAGGAACGCCGGCACGACGGCGTCGACGCCGACCTGCGGCCGCACGCCCCAGATCGGCGCCATGATCACGCCCGCCACCGCGGCCAGGCCGACGCCGAGCGCGAACACGAACAGGCGCAGGCGCGACAGGTTGATGCCGAGCGCGCGCACCATCTCGCTGTCGTGCGCGCCTGCCTTGACGATCGATCCATACGGCGTCTTCTCGAGGAAGAACCAGAGCATGCCGATCATCAGGCAGGCGAAGCCGGCGGCGAAGAAGCGGTAACGCGCATAGAGCAGGTCGCCGAGGAGGACGGCGCCGGAGAGCGGCGCGGGCACCGGCAGCTGCTGCTCTGCCGAGCCCCAGACGACGCGGATCAGCTCCTCGATCACGAGCGCGGCGCCGAAGGTCAGGAGCAGCCCGTAGAGCGGATCCCTGCCGTAGGTGCGGCGCATGCAGAGCTCGAGCGCCATGCCGAAGATGCCGACCAGGATCGGCGCGAGCAGGAGCGCGATCGCGTAGCGGGTGCCGAGCGGCAGCGCCAGGTACGCCGCCTGGGTCTCCGGGAACCAGCCGAGCCGCGGCGTGACGAGAAAGATCGCGAAGTACATGCCGAGCGCGAACAGGGACCCGTGCGCGAGGTTGATCGTCTCCATGACGCCGACGATCAGCATGAAGCCGAGCGCCATGAGCGCGAACAGGAGCCCGAGCGAGATCCCGTTGACGACGTGGGGCAGCAGGTCGACGAGCGAGCTCATTGCTCCACCCCCGCGTGCCTTGTCGGTCGCATGGCCGGCTCGTCTGCCTCAACGTCTCGCCCGCGTCACTGCTCGTAGCTCGGCGTCGCCGCCATCGTCTCCAGCTTGCACGCCGCTGCTGCGTCCTTGTCCTCGACCTCCTGCGGCGGCACCTGGGCGAGGATGCGGTAGATGTCGTCCTTGTCGGTCGGCTTGTCGTTGTAGCTCGCCATGTAGATCGTCTGCTGCATCTGGTGCGTGGCCGCGTTCATGTACGCGTCGTAGTGCTGCATGCGATCCTTCGCCGAGACCTTCAGGCCCTCCAGTTCCTGGATCACCTTCAGGTTGTTGGTCGTCCCGGCACGTTCGACGGCACGCAGCAGCTCGCGCGTCGCCATGTAGCCGTTGTAGTACACGTTGCCCGGTGTCTTGATGGCGATGCCGGGGTACTGCTTCTGGTACGCGGCGACGAACTCCGGCACGCCGGGCAGATCGAGCTTCCAGTACCAGTTCGTGCCGAACACGCCGAAGATCGCATCGGGGCCGAGGCCGTAGACGTCGGGCCAGTCCTGCTGGTTGTTGATCCACGCCGGTTTCATGTGCATCTTCGTCTGCACGACCTGCTGGCGCAGCGCCTTGATGTCGTCGCCGCCGACCGCCGCCGCGACGACGTCGGGCTTGATCTGCTGGATCTTCAGCAGGTACGACGCGAAGTCGCGCGTGTTCTGCGGCACGAGCAGCTCGTCGACGACCTTGCCGCCGTTCGCCTCGATGATCGCGCGCGTCGCCTTCGACGTCGTGTGGCCCCAGACATAGTCGTTGGTCAGCAGCAGCCAGTTCTTGCCGTTGACCTTCATCGCGTTCTTGACGATCGCGTGCGAGAAGTTGGCGCCGTTGCCGTCCCAGACGAACTTGACGCGGTGGCAGTCCTTGCCGGCTTCGGTCGGCGAGCTGGAGTTGGTGTTGAGATAGACGCAGCCGTACTTCTGCGCCACCTGCGAGATCGCGTTGGCGACGCCCGAGTGGACGGCGCCGATCAGGAACGCCGCTTCGTTTCTCGTGATCATCCGCTCGGCGATGCGCGTGCCGGTCGCCGGCGTCGTCTCGGTGTCCATGTGGATCGCCTCGATCGTCCGGCCGAGGACGCCGCCCTTGGCGTTGAACTCCTTGATCGCCATCATCGCGCCGAGCCGCTCGTCGGCGCCCGACGCGGCGTACTGGCCGCTCGCGTCCATCGTCAGGCCGATCACGAGCGGCTTCTTCTGCGCGCTCTGCGCCCAGGCGCGATTGCTCTTCCACGGCCCGTAGAACGGCGCCACGCCGTACAGGCCCGCGCCCACGGCCAGCAGGGCCGACGTCTTGAGAAGCTTGCGTCGCGCGATGCTGGGATCGGCGCTCTTCGAATCGCTCATGATGGTCTCCGGTCGGTGGTGGTGGGAACGATGCGGACGTGCGCGGTCCGCTCCTGGGCCTCGAACAGCGAGGCGACGAATCGGTCGGCGAAGCCGAGGTTGGCCGCCTGCACGAAGCTCTGGTGCGCCGCCTCGGCGACGAAGCTCGGCACCGGCAGCGACTCGGCGAGATGGGTGTAGTAGCGCAGGTCCTTCTGTGCGTTGGCGATCGCGAACTTGAGGCCGCCGAGGTCGCCCTCGAGCATCCTGCCGAACATCATCTGGAAGAGGCCCGAATTGATGCCGCCGGCCGAGACGACCTCGTGCAGCTTCGCGAGCGACAGGCCGCTCTTCGCCGCGACCGCCGCCGCCTCGGCGATCGCCGCCGCCGCCGTCATCGCCGGCATGTTGTTGACGAGCTTGAGGACGTGGCCGTCGCCGGGCTTGCCGACGTGAAAGACGTTCTCGCAGAACGCCTGCAGCACGGGCTTGACGAGCTCGAAGTCGGCCGGCTCGGCGCCGACCATGGTGTTCAGACGCCCCTCCTCGGCTTCCTTCGGCGTGCGCGCGAGCGGCGCGTCGATGAAGCGCGTGCCGAGCTTGGCGAGCTCGGCGCGGATGCGCGCCGTCGACGACGGCTCGGCGGTCGAAGTGTCGACGACGACGAGGCCGTCGCGCGCACCCTGTGCGAGGCCGTCGGCGGCGAAGACGATCTCCTCGATCTGCGGCGAGCTCGAGACGCAGACGAAGACGATCTCGGCGGCGCGCGCGACCTCGGCCGGGCTGGCGGCCTCGTTCGCGCCGGCGGCGAGGAGATCGGCCAGACGGCTGCGGTCGCGATTCGCCTTGAAGGTCAGCGCGTAGCCCTTGGCGAGCAGGTTCTTCGCCATGCCGTGGCCCATCATGCCGATGCCGATGAATCCGATGCGGGGCTTCATGGGTGTGTCCTCAGGCGGTCGGCAAGATCGTCGCCGCTGGCGCGGCCGCGGCCGCGATGCCGTCGCGCGCGCCGTGCCAGAGCTCGACGAGGCGCCGATAACGGCGGGCGACGTCGGTCACGACCTCCTCGTCGCTCGCGCTGCCGGCGAACCACGCGGCGGCCGACGCGGCGAAGATCGAGCGGCCGACGGCGAAGCCCTTGCACACCGGGTGCGTCGCCGCGAGCGCGAAGCTGCGCGCGAGCTCGTCCTCGCTCGCCTCGAGCCCGAGCAGGAGGACGCCCCGGCAGTGCCGGTCGTGGCCGGCGATCGCCGCCGCGATCTGCTGCCAGGCGCGGTCGCTGCTCGGCGGCGGCAGCTTCCACCAGTCGGGTCGGACGCCCGCCGCATAGATCGCCGCGAGCGCGCGTGCGAGCGTGTCCTCGCCGCTCGCCGCCATGCGCGGCGGAATCACCTCGATCAGGAGCTCGCGATCGGTGGCGATGCACGCCGCCTGCAGCGAGCGCAGCCGCGCGGTCTGCGCCGCTTGCAACGCGGGCTCGTCGTCGGGGTGGAACAGGACCAGGCACTTGGCGACGTGCTCGGTCGGCCAGGCGCGCAGCGTGAGGGCGATGTCGTCGCCGCCTTCGAACGCGAGCGGCCGCGATCCGGGCTGCTCGACCGGGCGCGCGATCCAGCCGGCCCCGCCGGTGAGCGTGGGCAGGACGTCCTCGCCGTAGCGCTCGTCGACGATCACGCCGAACCCGGCACCGCCGCCGGCGCCGCGACGTCCGCCTTCGGCGACGAGCTGCTTGAAGCGGGCGATGCGCGCGCGCGCGGTCGCGGCCGCGTTGGCGTCGGCGAGATCCGCTGCGCGCCGCGCATCCGGCGCTGCCTGCACGAGCTCCTCGAACTGCAGCCGGTGGTCGAAGGCGAGCACGGCGAGCTCGGGCCAGTCGCGCAGGCGCGTCGTCGCGCGGTGCAGGTGCTCGAGCTCGGCGTCGAAGCGCAGCGCACGCTTGGCCGACCCGCGCGCGATGAAGTGCTGCAGCTCGGTCCAGCTCGGCATCGCTGGCGCGCAGCCGTGGCGCGAGACGACGAGCGCGCCGCATGCATTGGCGTACGACGCGCAGGTCGCGAGCGGCTCGTGGCGCAACCAGCCGCGCAGGAAGCCGGCCATGAACGCGTCGCCGGCACCGAGGACGTTGAAGACCTCGACCGGAAAGCCCGGGCCGACCAAGCCCTGCGCGAGCTCTGCCTTCGCGTTGCCCGGAAACACGATGCAGCCCATCGGGCCCTGCTTCATGACGATTGTCGCCTTGGTCGCCGCGCGCAGCTGGCGCAGCGCGACCGGCGTCTCGGGCGAGCCGCCCGCGATCAGGATCTCCTCCTCGGTGCCGACGACCAGGTCGCACGACGGCACGATGCGCTGCAGCTCGCGGCTGACGCGCGCCGACTCGACATAGCGCTGCTCGCCGAGCCCCGGGCTCGTCAGGCCCCAGAGCACCGGCCGGTAATCGATGTCGAGAACGACGCGCGCACGCGCAGCGCGGGCGAGGAGGATCGCTCGCTCGCAGGCGGCGCGCGTTCCCGGCCGCGAGAGGTGCGTTCCCGACAGCAGGAGCGCGCGGGTCGAGGCGAACAGCGCCGGGTCGACGTCGCCGGTGTCGAGCGCCATGTCGGCGCAGCGGTCGCGGTAGAAGACGAGCGGGAAGGTGTCGCGGTCGCGGATGCCGAGGAAGACGAGCGCGGTCAGCCGCTCCGGGTCGGTCTTGACGTGGCCGACGTCGACGCCCTCGGCGGCGAGCCGCTCGCGCACGAAGCGGCCGAGGTGCTCGTCGCCGACGCGCGTCAGCATGGCCGGCCTGAGCCCGAGGCGCGCCATGCCGACGGCAGTGTTGGCCGGCGAGCCGCCGAGGTACTTCGCGAACGAGCGCATGTCCTCGAGCCGGCCGCCGATCTGCTCGCCGTAGAGGTCGACCGCGGCGCGGCCCATGCAGACGATGTCGAACGGCCGCGCCGCGGCGCTGCCGGCGCGCTCGCCGGGCGCGGCGCGCCGCTCGTCGCTCATCGGCGTCCTCCGTTGCCGCTCTTCTTCGCCGCCTTGCGGGCCGGACGCGCGGCGGCGCCGCCGGCGAGCTGATGGCCGGTGCTGACGACGAGGGCCTGCGCCAGGCAGAGCGGCGCGACCAGCGAGCGGAACGGCCGCGTCGAGTCGTCGCCGAGCTCGAAGCACACGTCGGCGGCCGGCTTCAGCGGCGACAGCGCGCTGTCGGTGATGGCGATCACCGAGACGCCGCGCGCGCGGCTGGCGAGCGCGGTCTCGACGACCGCCGGCGTGTAGTTGCGAAAGCTCGCGACGAGGAGCGCGTCGCCGGCGCGGATCGTGTGCGCGAACTCGCCGAGCATGCCGCCGAGGCCGTCGAGCAGATGCGCGTGCAGCTCGAGCTGGTTGAGCGCATACGCCAGGTAGCAGGCGACCGGAAACGCGCGCCGCTGCGCCAGAACGTGGACCTGCGGCGCGCCCGCCAGGATGCGCGCTGCGGCGGTCAGCTGCGCAGGGTCGACGTGCTCCTCGAGCTGGTGCAGCTCGCCGATCGCCTCGCCGACGAACTGCGGCAGCACGCCGCGCGCGCCGCTCTGGCCGCCGCGCCGCATCTGCCGGATGCGCTCGCGGTACGGCGCCGAGCGCTCGACCAGATGGCTCTGGAAGACCTGCTGCATCTGCGAGAAGCCGGCGAAGCCGAGCGCGTTGGCGAAGCGGATCATCGACGACGGCTGCACGCCGTTCGCCTGCGCCACCGCGGCGACGGTGCCGAGCGCCAGGTCGTGCGGCTTCTCGAGGGCGAAGCGCGACAGCTTCTGCAGCTGCGGCGACAGTCGCGGATACGCCGCGGCGATCGTCTCCTTCAGCTCTTCGTAGGTGGCTGCGGGCTGCGGCATCGGCGTCGGCTTGGCGTAGGAACAAACCAGGACAGAGAACAAAAGTTCTTGTTCTGACAAATCCTAGAACGTACATTTCTTTCTGTCCACCACGATTTGCCCGCATGTCGATCGCTTCGTCGCGCGCCGGCGTCCTGCCCCTGCCGATGGCCGTGCTGCTGTTGCTGCTGGCGACGACGCCGTTCTGGCTGGCGCGCCTCGGCCTGTACCAGTACCTCGCGCTCGAGGTCATGGTCTGGATGCTGTTCGCGCTCGGCTACAACCTGATGCTCGGAACGACCGGCCTGCCGTCGTTCGGTCACGGCGCGTTCTTCGGCGTCGGCGCCTACGCGTTCGGCCTGCTGCAGCAGCGCGTGTTCGCCAATCTCTGGTTCGACCTCGCCGGCGCGGTCCTGATCGCCGCCGCGCTCGGCGCCCTGGTCGGCGCCTGCATCGCGCACAAGCGCGGCATCTACTTCGCGCTGCTGACGATCGCCTTCGGCCAGGTGTTCTGGTTCGTCGCCGTCAAGTGGCACAGCGTCACCGGCGGCGAAGACGGCCTGCAGAACATCGCCCGCCCGCTCCTGCCGCTCGGCTTCGCGAGCGTCGACCTGCGCAGCAACGAGGCGCTCTTCTACTTCTGCCTCGTCGTCTTCGCGATCGCGCTCGTCGTCCTCTGGCGCCTGGTCCATTCGCCGTTCGGGCGCGTGCTCGCGGCGATCCGCCAGAACGAGGTGCGCGCCGCCTTCGTCGGCTACGACGTGTGGCTCTACAAGTGGCTCGTCATCACGATCGCGTCGAGCTTCGCCGGGCTCGCCGGCGCGCTGTTCGCGCTCGCGCAGCAGTCGGCCTACCCGAACGTCATGAGCCTGCACGCGTCGGGCTTCGTCGTCATGATGGTGCTGATCGGCGGCGGCTTGGTCAGCTTCTGGGGGCCGGCGATCGGCGCGCTCTTCTTCATCCTGGCGCGCGACGTGCTCGGCGCGGCGACCGAGACCTGGCTGCTCTGGTACGGGCTGCTTTTCGTCGTCATGGTGCTGTGGCAGCCGGAAGGCATCGCCGGCCTGTGGCAGGCGTTCGCACGGCGCCGCGCCGCGGCGCAACGCGATCGCGCCGACCGCGTCGCCGAGCGCCCGGGCAGCGGCGCCGACGCGCGCGCCAGCGTTCCTGCCCTCGCCAAGGAGGCGCTGCATGGCCCTCTTTGAAGCGACCGGGCTGCACAAGCGCTTCGGCGACCAGGTCGTCCTGCAGGACCTCTCACTGTCGTTCGAGGAGGGGCAGCTATCGGGGATCATGGGACCGAACGGCGCCGGCAAGACGACCTGCTTCAACGTCCTCACCGGCCGCCATCCGCCCGACCGCGGCCGCGTCGTCTTCGCCGGCGAGGACATCACCGGCCTGCCGCCGCGCCGCGTCGCGCAGAAGGGGATCTCGCGCTCGTTCCAGGTGATGAACCTGTTCGACAGCGACTCCGCGCTCGACAACGTGCTGATCGCCTTGCCGCGCGTGCGCCGCCGCGGCTTCGACGCCTGGCGCGACCTGCGCGCCGACTCCGGCGCCGAGCAGCAGGCGGCGAGCGTGCTGGCGCGGGTCGGCCTCGCCGGTCACGAGCGCCGGCCGGCACGCGACCTCTCCTACGGCGAGCGGCGCGCGCTCGAGATCGCCGTCGCGCTCGCCGCCGCGCCGCGCCTGCTCTTCCTCGACGAGCCGACCGCAGGCCTCGGCGCGCAGGCGACCGAGCGGCTCGCCGAGCTGATCGCGGAGCTGAAGCGCGCGCTGACCATCGTCGTCATCGAGCACGACATGCGCTTCCTGTTCCGCCTCGCCGATGTCGTCTCGGTGCTGCACTGGGGCCAGGTGATCGCCGCCGGCACGCCCGCCGAGCTGCGCGAGAACGCCTGGGTGCGGCGCTCCGCGCTGGGAACGGCGTGATGCTCTCGCTGGCGCACGTCGACACCTACTACGGCGACACGCAGGTGCTGTTCGACGTCTCGCTCGCGGTCGGCCGCGGCGAGATCGTCGCCCTGCTCGGCCCGAACGGCGCCGGCAAGACGACCCTGCTGCGCTCGGCGCTCGGCCTGACGCCGGCGCGGCGCGGCAGCATCCGCTTCGACGGCGCCGACATCACGCGCGCGGCGACGCACGAGATCGCGCGACGCGGCCTCGGCTGGGTGCCCGACGACCGGCGCATCTTCCCGACCCTCACCGTCGCGCGCAACCTGTCGATCGCGCGCAAGAAGACGCGCTTTCGCGCCTGGCGCGAGCGCGAGTGCTTCGAGATCTTCAGCGCCCTCGAGTACCTGATGGATCGCGAGTGCGAGAACCTGTCGGGCGGCGAGATGCAGATGGTCGCGATCGCGCGCGCCCTCGTCGGCGCGCCGGGGCTGGTCTTGTTCGACGAGCCGAGCCAGGGGCTGGCGCCGAAGATCGTCCAGGACGTCATGAAGACGATCGAGCGGCTGAAGGGCGAAGGCATCGCCGTGCTGCTGGTCGAGCAGAACGTCGCCAGCGCGCTCGCCGTCGCCGACAGCGTCTACGTGCTCGACCGCGGCCGCGTCGTCCACCAGGGTCGTGCCGCGGCGCTGCGCGACGATGCGGCCGCGCGCGTCGCGCTGCTCGGGCTCTGAGCGAGGTCCGAGATGCGCGCGCCGCTGCTCCACGTCGACCGCCTTGCCAAGGAGTACCGGCGCGGCGTGCTGCGGCCGCAGGTCACGTTCTCGCTCGCAGCCGACTTCACGATCGACGCGCCGTGCGTGGTCGGCGTCCTGGGGCCGAACGGGTCGGGCAAGACGACCTTGTTCGAGCTCATCACCGGCAGCAACGTCCCGTCGCGCGGCCGCGTCGTCGTCGCCGGGCAGGACATCCATCGCGTTCGCTACGGCGAGCGCGACCGGGTCGCGATCCACTACCACCAGTCGTACCAGGTGCGTCGTTTCCGGCGCACCCGGCCCGAGTCGACGATGGCCCGCGCGGCGAGCGCGGAGCCGCTCGTCCACCTCTTCGACGAACCGCAGTTCAACACGCAGGACGGCTACATCGGCTTCATGCTCGACTTCTTTCGCGCGCTGCGCCGGCGCGATCGCCTCGTCTTCCTCTGCCTGCACCCGAACGAGCCGTTCCACCTCGACATCCTGCGCGAGAGCTGCGACCGCTTCGTCTTCGTCGACCGCGGCCGCCTGATGCACGCGCCGTCGCTGCCTGCGCTCGAAGCCGACGAGCGCGTCCGCGCCTATCTCGGACGCCTGGCGGGTTCAGCGGGCCCGACGGGCCCGGCCCCTCGCTCCCGGAGGGAGGGAAGCGAAGCCGCGAGGGAGCAGCCCTGGTAGAGGAGTTACCGCTGTAGCGGCAGCTCCGTGAAGTAGCGGCCGCCGTGGAAGATCAGCGGGTGCGCGCCATCGCGGCGCGCGCACGACTCGACCTCGCCGACGAAGATGACGTGGTCGCCTTCTTGGTAGCGGCTGCGGTTGAAGCACTCGAACACCGCAGCCGCGCCGTCGAGCAGCGGGACGCCGCTCGCGCCGGGCCGAAAGGCGACCCCACCGAAGCGGTCGACGTCCT
>Ga0307416_100002195_pt1 | contig 11086 bp, 4 predicted proteins | sample DK1Cmetagenome_2_FD_203821 | JGI IMG/M metagenome (GOLD analysis project Ga0307416, IMG submission 203821) | Maize rhizosphere microbial communities from greenhouse at UC Davis, California, United States - DK15-C-3 | ecosystem: Host-associated > Plants > Roots > Rhizosphere > Soil | place: USA...
TGGCCGGCACCGAATCTGCACGCTCGGCCTGCTTTCGAGCCGGCACAGCTCCGGCACCGCCTCTTCCCGCGCTCCTCGATCGGCACGTGCCCCACGACTGGCGCCGCCTTCCTATCGGCGCAGAGCTCTCGCCAGCCGGAGGCGTCCACTTCCGCCTTTGGGCGCCGAACGGCCGGCGGGTCGAGGTGGTCGTCGAGGTCCGCGGCGGCGCCGACCGGCGAGCGCCCGTCGCGTGCGAGCTCGACCGAGAGGAGGGCGGTTACTTCTCGGGTGAGACTGGAGATGCCGGGGCGGGAAGCCTTTACCGATTCCGACTCGACGGCGGCGAGCCGCGGCCCGATCCGGCCTCGCGCTACCAGCCGGAAGGTCCGCACGGCCCGTCGTGCGTCGTCGACCCGTCCGCGTTCGCCTGGACCGACGCCGGCTGGCCGGGTACGCCGCTCGAGGGGCAAGTGATTTATGAGATGCACGTCGGCACGTTCACGCCCGAGGGGACCGTTGCGTCGGCCGCGGCCGAGCTGCCGGAGCTGGCGCGCGCGGGCATCACGCTCGTCGAGGTGATGCCGATCGCCGAGTTTCCCGGCCGCTTCGGATGGGGGTACGACGGGGTCGACCTGTTCGCGCCGACGCGGCTGTACGGCACGCCGGACGACCTCCGCCGGTTCGTCGACCGGGCGCACGCGGTGGGCGTCGGCGTGATCCTCGACGTCGTCTACAACCACTTCGGCCCCGACGGCAACTACCTGAAGGAGTTCTCGCCGCACTACTTCTCGGACCGCCGCACCACCGAGTGGGGTGAGGCGATCAATTTCGACGGCGAGCACGCCGGACCGGTGCGCGAGTTCTTCGTCGCCAACGCGGGCTACTGGATCGACGAGTTCCACTGCGACGGGTTGCGACTCGACGCCACGCAGAGCATCCACGACGACTCGCCGCGCCACATCCTGGCCGAGATCGGCGAGCGCGTGCGCGCGGCGGCGCGCGGTCGCGCGACGGTCCTTGTCACCGAGAACGAGCGGCAGCACGCCAGACTCGTGCGCGCCGAGCGCGACGGCGGCTACGGGCTCGACGCGATCTGGAACGACGACTTCCACCACACGGCCATGGTCGCGCTCACCGGGCGGGATGAGGCGTACTACACCGACTACCGCGGGACGCCGCAGGAGTTCGTCGCCGCGGCGAAGTACGGGTTCCTGTACCAGGGGCAGTGGTACCGCTGGCAGCAGGCGCGCCGGGGCACGCCGGCGCTCGACGTGCCGCCGGCCCGCTTCGTCCACTTCATCCAGAACCACGACCAGATCGCGAACTCGGGGCGCGGGGAGCGTTGCGGCGCGCTCACCAGCCCGGCGCGCTACCGCGCGATGACGGCGCTCCTGCTGCTCGGCCCGCAGACGCCGATGCTCTTTCAGGGGCAGGAATTCAACGCGTCGACGCCCTTCCTGTACTTCGCGGACCACGAGCCGCGCCTGGCCGAGCTGGTGAGCAAGGGGCGCGGCGAGTTCCTGGCGCAGTTCCCGAGTCTCGCGCTCCCGGAGGTGCAGCGCACGCTGGACGACCCGCGCGACCCGCGGACGTTCGAGAGGTGCAAGCTCGACCTGCGCGAGCGCGAGACGCACCGTGCAACGTACGACCTGCACCGCGATCTGCTTCGACTGCGCCGCGAGGACCCGTGCTTCCGCGCGCAGCGGCACCGCGGCCTGGACGGGGCCGTGCTCTCGGAGAGCGCCTTCGCGCTGCGCTTCTTCGCCGATGACGGAGACGACCGCCTGCTCGTCGTCAACTTCGGCGGCGCCGTCCACCTCGACCCCGCGCCGGAGCCGCTGCTCGCCCCGCCGCTCGGCCGGCGGTGGCGGACAGGCTGGACGAGCGACGACCCACGCTACGGGGGGCTCGGAACCCCGGAGCTCGACGCGCCCGAAGTCGACCGCCACGTCGCGACCGGCACGCCGGCCGGCATGCGCCCCGCCGAGAATTGGCGCATTCCCGGCGAATGCGCGGTCGTGCTCACATCCCAGACACCGACGTCGACCAATGCACCTGACCACGCACGATCCGACACCTCGCCCCGCACGCGAGACCACGCACGTCCCGACGTCCGTAGCGGTGCGCGAGCGCGTGATTGACCGCATCGTCCGCCGCGTGCCGGGCGTCCCCGACCCGGCCGCGGATCTGACGCCGCTCGTCGTCCGGGAGTGGCTCGTGACCAATGGCCTCGGCGGGTATTCTTCGAGCACCCTGGCCGGCCTGAACACGCGCCGCTACCACGGCGTCCTCGTGGCCGCGCTCCCGAATCCGATCGGCCGCACCGTGATGCTCAACCACCTCGGCGAGCGCGTGACGCTGCCGGGCGGCGCGACGGTGCGCCTCGACGGCGACGAGCTGGCGGACGGTGAGCTCCGTGCCGACGGCGCGCGGCACCTCGCCGAGTTCCGGCTCGAGGCCGGACTGCCCGTCTGGCGCTACGCCCTCGGCGACCTGGAGGTCGAGAAGCGCGTGGTGATGCCCCACGGGCAGAACAGCGTCCACGTCTCGTACCACCTCGTGTCGGGATCGGGCCCGGTGCAGATCGAGCTGCGACCGGCGGTGCAGTTCCGCGGTTACGAGGCCACGGTGAGCACGCCGCTGCGCGAGCCGTACCTCCTGGCCGCGGAGGCCGGGCACTACGCGCTCTCGGACGGCAGCGCGCTTCCACCCCTCCGCCTGCTCGCCGATGGCCACGCGAGCGCGTTCACGGTCGACGGGCGGCGCACGGACGGGCACTTCTATCGCGTCGACGCGCGGCGGGGCTTCCCCGACGTAGGCCCGCTGTGGAGCCCGGGCTACTTCACCGCCACGCTCACGCCGCACCGGCCAGTGGCCCTCGTGGCCTCCACCGAGTCGTACGAGGTCATGACCGCGGTACCGCCGGGCTCCGCGCTCGCCGCCGAATCGAAGCGGCGCCGGCGGCTGCTCGCCACCGCCGGCCCTGCGGCGAGCGCAGACCCGAGCGTCGCCGAGCTGGTGCTCGCCGCCGACCAGTTCATCATCACGCCCGCCGGCCGCCACGCCGACGCGGCCCGCGCGCGCGCCGTGGGCGACGAGGTGCGCACGGTGATCGCGGGGTACCACTGGTTCACCGACTGGGGCCGCGACACGATGATCAGCCTCGAAGGGCTGACGCTCGCCACCGGGCGCCACCGGGAGGCCGGTTTCATCGTCCGCACGTTCGCGCACTACATCCGACACGGACTGATCCCCAACATGTTCCCCGACGGCAGCAACGAAGGCCTCTACCACACCGCCGACGCCACGCTCTGGTTCTTCCACGCCGTGGACCGGTACGTGGAAGCGACCGGCGACGACGAGACACTCGCGCTCGTGCTGCCGACGCTGCGCGACATCGCGGAGCACCATGTCCGCGGGACGCGCTTCGGCATTGGGGTGGACCCGGCCGACGGACTGCTTCGGCAGGGCGCCGAGGGGTACCAACTCACCTGGATGGACGCCAAGGTGGACGGCTGGGTCGTCACGCCCCGTCGCGGCAAGGCGGTGGAAATCAACGCCCTCTGGTACAACGCGCTCTGCCTGCTCGAGGGATGGGTGCGCGACCACGCGGGCCCGGCACAGGCGGAGCCCTTGGCCCGGCAGGCGGCGAAGGCGCGCCAGTCGTTCAACGAGCGGTTCTGGTACGACGCGGGCGGTTATCTGTACGACGTGGTCGACGGCCCCGACGGCGACAGCGCCGAGTGCCGGCCGAACCAGCTCGTCGCGTTCTCGCTCCGGCATCCGGTGCTCGACGAGGCACGCTGGGCGCCCGTGCTCGAGGTCGTGGGACAGCGCCTCCTCACGCCGGTGGGGCTTCGGTCGCTCGCGCCGGGCAGCCCGAACTACCGCCCCACGTACCACGGCGACCTGCGCTCGCGCGACGCCGCGTACCACCAGGGCACGGTCTGGGGATGGCTCATCGGGCCGTGGGTGGACGCCTGGCTCAAGGTGCACCCGCACGACCGGCTGGGCGCGCGGCGCTTCGTGGACGGCATGGTCGGCGCCATGGACGGCTTCGGCGTCGGATCCATCGCCGAGATCTTCGACGCCGAAGCGCCGTATACGCCGCGGGGTTGCATCGCGCAGGCGTGGAGTGTCGCCGAAACACTGCGCGCCATGCTGAAGACCGCCCACGCAGGGTAGGCGTGACACGCCGTCATCGCGCCATCGGCGGGAGCACGGGTCGGCACTCGTGGCGCGCCGCGGCATAGCACCATGGGTGCGCCGCATGCGTGCGTGCGCCCTCCTCCCGTTGGTCGTCGCCTGCGGGCAATCCCCGGTCCGCGCCCAGACCGCGGAGTCCGCGCCGCTCGACGGCGTGGCGGCGTGGGCCGACGCACCGGGCGCGCCGGCGTTCCGCGACTCGACTCTCATCGCCGCGCGGGCCGCGCTCGCGGCGGGCCGGCCGTGGCGCGCCACGCAGCTGCTCGCCCCGGTAGTGCGCGAGCCGGCGAGGAGAACCCCGGCCGCGGTGCTGCTGGCCGCCGAGGCGGCGGCCGCCTGGGAAGGGTGGGATAGCGCGACCCGCTTGCTCTCGGCGGAGCCCTGGCTCGACTCGGCGTTCGGCGGACGCGGGCGCGTCTTGCTCGCCCGGGCGGCGCTGGCCCGCTCGCCGCGGACGCCGCGCAGCGACTCGGCGGCGCTGGAACAGGCCCGGCGCGCCGTCGCCACCGCGCCGACGCCGCGCGAGCGCGGGCTCCGACTGGGCCTCGTCGCCCGCGCCTACGATCGCCTCGACCAGCTCGACAGCGCGCGCGCCAGCTACCTGGCCGCGGCGGCGCTGCTGCCTGACGTGAGTGACTGGCTGCGCCTGCGCGCCGCCGGCGTCACGCCCGACAGCGCCCAGCGGAGGCGCACCTACGCGGCACTCCGAACGGGCGTCGCGCGCGCCCGCGCTCCGTGGAGCGAAGCCGCGTCGCGCGAGCGCCTCGGCGACGCGGCCGGCGCCCAGGCCGCGTACGCGGCGCTCGGCGCCCGGGTGTCGGCGCTCCGTCTGCGACTGCGACTGGCCGCGGATTCCGCCGCGCGAGGCGCCGTGCGGCGCGAGCTGGTCTCCCTCGTGGAGCAGCGCGACGGCTCGGAGGAGGCGCGGGCGGCGGCCGAGCTGCTCGATGCCGCGTTCAGGCCCCTGAGCGCGGTCGAGGAGCTCGCGGTGGCTCGCAGCGCGGCGGTGGCCGGCCCCGCCGCGCGCGCCACGAGCGGGTTCGCCGCGGCGTTTGCTCGCGGGCTCGGCACCGACCGCGACCGCTTCACCGCCGCGGCCGTGCTCTCGCGACTCGGGCGGGACCGCGAGGCGGCCGCGGGATTCGCGCGCGTGCGACCGCCGTCGGCGCTCGCCGGTGCCGCGGCGTACCAACGCGCCCGGTCGCTACTGCGCGACGGCAAGGGCGACGCGGCGACGGCGGCGCTCCACGCGGTGGTGCATGGTTTTCCGCGCGATACGGCCGCGGCGCCGCTCGCGCTGTACCTGCTCGGGGACCTCGCCACCGACGCCGGCCGCGACGCGGAGGCCCGCCGCACCTTCCTGCGGCTCGCACGAGAGTACCCGCGCAGCTGGCTCGCCGCGCCGGCCAGATTCAAGGCGGCGGTGATCGCGCTCGTGGCGGACAGCGCGACCGCTGCCGCGCGCGAGCTGGAGTCGCTCGTCGCCGCGGCGCCCCGAGGCGACGAGGCGCTCGCGGCAGGATACTGGGCCGGGCGGGCCTGGGCCGCCGTCGGCGACTCCGCGCGAGCGCGAGCCCGATGGCGCGAGGTCGCCACGCGCGATCCGGTGTCGTACTACGCCATGACGAGCGCCCGGCGCCTCGGCGCGCGCCCGTGGGCTCCGGCGGCCGCCGCCGATCCCCTGCCCCGGTCGTCCGAAGTGGACAGCGCGATGGCGCGGGCGGCGCTTCTGGAGCGGCTCGGGATGGACACCGAGGCCCGCTACGAGTACGACCGGCTGGAGCGCGACGCCACCCTGTCGGGCGCGCGGACACTCGCTACGGCCGCGGCCTTCCGGGACCGCGGGATGACCTCGCCGGGCATTCGGCTCGCCGGTCGCGCCTTGGCCGCGGGCGGGCCGCGGAGCGCCGCCGTCTACCGACTCCTCTACCCCGTGGCGCGGGAGGACGTGCTCCGCGCCGAGAGCGCGGCGCGAAAGCTCGACCTGGCGCTCGTTGCCGCCCTCATCCGGCAGGAGTCGAACTTCACCGCGCGCGCCACGTCGGCCGCCGGGGCGCGCGGGCTGATGCAGGTGATGCCCGCCGTCGGGCAGCGGATCGCCAGGGCCCTCGGGTACCCGTTCTGGGACCCCGTGCTGCTGTACCAGCCGGACGTGAACGTGCAGCTCGGCACCGCGCACCTGGCGGGCATCCTCGGCCAATACCCCGCCCCCGAGTACGCGCTCGCCGATTACAACGCGGGCGGCTCCCGCGTCAGGCGGTGGCGCGCCAAACCGGGAACGCGGGACCCGGAGCTGTTCGTCGAGCGCATCCCGTACGCCGAGACGCGGGATTACGTCCGGATCGTCCTCCGCAACCGGGAGCTGTATCGCGCGCTCTACGGCTGGTGAGCAGCCAGGTCAGGCCGCGTCGTCGGCCCGCGGTCGCCGCGCGTCGAATCCACTCTCGTCGTAGGACGGCGGCGCGACCCGCCGGGCGAGGTGATCGACGTGAATCCCGAGGCGGGCGCGGATCTGCGCGGGCACTACGGCCCATCCGTAGCGGTGGCCGCCGAGCGCCAGCCCGAGCACGACGGGGAGGAGCGCGGTGTAGATTCGCCACATCACGAGGAGCGACGCTTCGGCGCTCCCGAGGTTGCCGGCAGCTCCACCGAGGAAGCTGAGCTCCACCGCGCCCGCGCCGGCCGGCGTGGGGAGGATGGCCTGGCTGTAGAGCAGCGCGAACGAGCCGACGACCGTCGCGCCGGGTGGTGGTGGGCTCGACAGCGTGACGGCCAGGAGTGGCAGGATGGCGACGCGCGTCGCCACGTTGAGCACGGTGAGCGGCACCGACGCCGCGTACGGCCACGCGCCGAGCTCGCGGGCGTGCTCGCGGGCGGCGCTGATCTCGCGCCTGAGGGCAGCCGCGGTCGACGGGGCGAGCACGTGCACGAGCCACCACGCGGCGCCCATCGCCGCGACCATCCCGACGAGCCACGGCCAGCCGCCGAGCGCCGACCGGACCAGCTCCGGGCCGGCGGCGGCCCACCACTGAGGCGCGAGCGTGAGCGTCAGGCCGACGGCGACGGCGGCGACGACGGCCATCATCGCCACGAACTCGACGCCGACGCACACGATCGCGGCGCTCGCCGGAACGCCGAGCCGGCGCATGGCCCAGGCCCGCGCCGGCTCGCCCCCCAAACGCAAGGGGGTGAGTGAGGAGGCGGTCTCCCCGAGCGCGCTCTGGATGAACACCTCCCGGAACGGGAGGGGCTGCCCGAGCGCGCGCAGGAAGCATTGCGTGCGCCAGGTGCGCGTCACGAAGTCGGCCGCCACGAGCGCGAGGCAGATCGCGTGGATGACGGGCGTGGCCAGGAGAAGCACGAGAATAGACGGCCTGCGCGGCGAGACGTTACAGAAGTTCGGCTCTCGGCTCTCGGCCCTCGGCGCTCGGCTGGGGCGGTGGTGGGGAACCCCTCGGCACTGGGAACGTCCGCCTGCCGTTCCCGCAGTAGCCGAGAGCCGAGAGCCGAGAGCCGAGAGCCGAGAGCCGCTGTTATCTGGCTCCCACGCTCCGCTGCTCGGCGCTGAGGAGTTGCCGGACTGCCGCGAGTTGGGAGTCGGCCTGGCGACGCAGCTCGCGGTAGCGCTCGACGGCGTCGCGGCCGACCTTCTGATCGGCGCCGAGCGTCATGGCGTAGAGGTACGTGACCTGTGCCTGGAGCTGCGGCTTGCTGTAGCGGACCGGCGGGGTGACGAGCTGCCGCTCGAGCTCCTCCAGCTTGCGGCGCGCCTCGGCGGCGCCGGCTTGCGTCGAGTCGGCGTCGAGGCGTTTACGTGCGGTGCGGAGCTGGTGCACGGCCAGGTTCACGTCGCTCACGAGGTCGCGCACCTGCAGGTTGTGGGCGAGCTGGCGCGCGAGGTCGGCGGGGGCCAGGCCGTCGCGGAGGACGCGCGGGTCGGTGCGGAGCACGAGCGGCTGCGACGCCGTCCAGTCGCCGGCGGTGAGTCGCGCGGTGTACGCCCCGGGCGCTGCCAGCGGGCCGTTGCGGCCGCGCCGCGTCGAGTCGCTGCTCCACGGACCCGGGTACGCCATGTCCCACACGAAGCGGTTGAGGCCGGCCTGCGCCGGCAGCTTCGGCGTGCCGACCGCCTCCATCGCCGGGCGGCGCATCGTGGGCTCCGCGGGCTCCTGCGCGTGCTCGCCCTCGCCCTCGCTCGAGAAGCGCCGCACCACGCCGCCGCGCGCGTCGAGGATCTCGAGCGTGAGCGGCCCCGCAGGCGCGCTGGCGAGCGAGTAGTCGATCATCACTCCCGCGGCCGGGAACTGCGGGACGTCCGGCGTCACCGGCCGGCCGCTCTCCACTCCGCCGAAGCCTTCGCTGTACCGATTCCGGATCGTCACGCGCGGCCTGAAGAGGTGCGCGCGTGCCGACGCGACCTGATCGCCCAGTTGGTGCAGCGGCGTGAGGTTGTCGAGGATCCAGAACGAGCGGCCCTGCGTGGCGACGACGAGGTCCTGGCGGTGCACCTTGATGTCGGTGACGGGCGTTCGCGGGAGGTTGAGCTGGAACGGCCGCCACGTGAGCCCGTTGTCGAACGACACGAACATGCCGAACTCCGTCCCGGCGTAGAGCAGGCCGGCGCGGTCCGGGTCCTCGCGGACGACGCGCGTCGGCTCGTCAGGCGGGATGCCGTTCTTGCCGTCGGTGAGGCGCGTCCAGGTGCGGCCGTAGTCGTCCGTGCGGTAGATGTAGGGCTGGAAGTCCCCGAGGAGGTAGCGGAGCACCGCGACGTACGCCGAGCCGGCCCGGTGCGGCGACGGCTCGACCGTCTGGACACGCCCGCCCGGCGGCAGGTCCTTCGGCGTGACGTTCGTCCACGTCTTCCCGTTGTTCCGCGTGACGTACACCGGCCCGTCGTTCGCCCCCGTCCAAATCACGCCCTTCGCGACCGGCGACTCGCGGATCGCGTAGAGAGTGCTGTACATCTCCTCGCCGGTGACGTCGATGGTGATCGGCTCGCCGGAGATGACGCCCTGGTACTTCGGGTCGTTGGCGGTGAGGTCCGGGCTGATGCGCTCCCAGGTGACGCCCTCGTCGCGCGTACGGTGCACGTACTGGGAGCCGTAGTACAGCGTGCGCGGGTCGTGCGGCGAGACCTCCATCGGCGAGACGCGCTGAAAGCGGTAGACCAGCTCGCGGCCCGGCATGCCGTACAGCGATTGTCCGCCGACCCAGTATTGCCGCTCCTGGCCCGTCCGGAGGCTCATGCGGCTGTACTGCCCCTTGCACGAGCCGTACACCGTGTCGGGGTTCGTCGGGTGCGGAATGATCGGCCCGGTCTCGCAGCCGGGCCCCGCCCGCCACTCCTGGATCGGGTCGTCGGGGCTCGCCGTCGACGTCGGCAGGCTCGGCACGATCACGGTGCTGTTGTCCTGCTGCGCACCGTAGACGCGGTACGGGTGTCGGTTGTCGACGTAGACCTGGTACAGCTCGGCCGTCGGCTGGTTGTACTGCGTGGACCACGTGCGCCCGCCGTTCAGCGTCACGTTCGCGCCGCCGTCGTTCGACTGGATGAAGATGTTGGAGTCCTCGGGGTTGATCCACATGTCGTGGTTGTCCCCGTGCGGCGTGCGCATCGTCTTGAACGTCTTCCCGCCGTCGGTCGACTTGTAGAATCCCTCGGTGCCGACGTACACGACGTCGGCGTTGCTCGGGTCGGCGTCGACGTTCGTGTAGTAGAAGGGCCGCGTGATGAGCCCGGGCAGGTCGCTCACCTGCGTCCAGCTCTGCCCCGCGTCGTCCGAGCGGTAGAGCCCACCGCCCGGCTTCGCCTCCACGAGCGCGTAGACGCGGTCGGGCACCGCCGGCGAGACGGCCAGGTCGCTCTTCCCGACGAGCCCCGTGGGCAGGCCCCCGCCGAGCTTCTTCCACGTGTCGCCGCCGTCGGTACTCTTGTAGACGCCACCTTCGCGCGCGCCGCTGATGATCGTCCACGGCTTGCGCTCGGCCCGCCACATCGACGCGTACACCACGCTCGGGTTGCCGGGCTGGAGCTCGAGGTCCACCGCGCCGGTGCTGTCGGAGACGTACAGCACCTGTTGCCACGTTTTTCCGCCGTCGCGCGTGCGGTAGACGCCCCGCTCCCGATTCGGCGCGAACGGGTTGCCGACCGCGGCCGCGAAGACGACGCTCGGGTCGGACGGGTGGATCACCACGGCGCCGATCTGCCCGGCGTCGCGCAGCCCGACGAGCCGCCACGTCTTGGCCCCGTCGCTCGACTTGTAGATCCCGCGCCCGATCGAGACGTTGCTGCGCAACCCCTCGGAGCCGGTGCCGACGTAGAGCGTCTTCGGGTCCGAGTCGGCCACGTCGAGCGCGCCGATCGAGGCGACCGCGAGGTACCCGTCCGAGACGTTGACCCACCTGTCGCCCGCGTCGGTGGTCTTCCACACGCCGCCGCCGGTCGACCCGAAGTAGAAGGTGTGCGGCTCCTGCGGTACGCCCGTCACCGCCGTGACGCGCCCGCCGCGAGCGGGGCCGATCATCCGATAGGCGAGCCCGCGGAAGAGGCTCGAATCGTAGGTGGTCGGCGCCGTCGGCACGGCGGAGGGGCGGCGCCGCTGAGCGTGCGCCGGCTCGTGCGCGGCACAGAGCGCGACCGCCGCGGCAACAGTGCCCATGATCAGGCGCCGACTCTCGCGGCGCGGCGACTGCGGGACGAGGGGGGCGGGTACCATCGGTGTCAGAATCCTCGCCGAGTGAAGGGGGGCGCGGGGTGACACGAAAGGTACGTCGAGGCGGGACGCGCTGAACAGCGGCTCCCAGAGAACTGCGGCGCTCGGCGCTCGGCGCTCGGCTCTCGGCTACGGCGGGGACTGCGGGCGGACGTCCCTCACGCCGAGGGGTTCCTCATCAA
>Ga0307416_100002196_pt1 | contig 11085 bp, 12 predicted proteins | sample DK1Cmetagenome_2_FD_203821 | JGI IMG/M metagenome (GOLD analysis project Ga0307416, IMG submission 203821) | Maize rhizosphere microbial communities from greenhouse at UC Davis, California, United States - DK15-C-3 | ecosystem: Host-associated > Plants > Roots > Rhizosphere > Soil | place...
CTTTTGCGGATGCGTCGAGCCGACGGCAGACAAGTGCTCGAAAGGTGGGGCGAGCGGACGTGTTTCTTCTATTCGGCTCGCCGCGGGCTCGACGCGTTCATGGATCCCGCCACCGGCCGATCGACGGTGGGGTTTACTTATTTGCAGACGGCGTGCGATTCGACGCCGGCACGTGTGGATGTGCCGTCATGGATATTTGAGGCCGGGCTGTTGGAAGAAACGATCGACGCCGTCAGGGCGGAATGTGTGATCGGACTCGGCTACCCTTACGCCCTGGAGACCGCCGACGCAACCGCCGTGATCTCGGCCCGCGACCGTGAGCTTTTTTTCCGGGCTTTACAGGAATTTGCGAAACGTGGAAAACTAAACTTCAGTGTTTCGCGCAAAGACGCAAGCAAGGGTCGAAGACGTTAGCGGCGGTCGGTGCCGGGGCTGCGGTGCGGCCGAGGTCCGCGAAAGATCGCGGTTCTGCCGCATCTGTGGGAAGCTGATGAGCGAGGATTACCTGCCGCTGGACGCCATCCGCTCGTCTTACGGTATGCAGCGACGGCCGCTGAAGATGGAGCCTTTGGATCCGATCACCGGAGATCTTTTCGATACCCCGCGGAACCCGGTGTCGGACACCGCCTGGGCATGCGTCGTGTATTCTTTGGTGCCGTATCTCGGTATCTTGTTCGTGCCGCTCGCGTTCATCACGGGCGGGATCGGGTACGCGGTATCCCGACGCCGGCCGCAGTTGGGCGGCGGCAAGATGGCGACCGTGTGCGTCGTTCTAAGTTTCGTGATTCTGGCCATTCAGATATTCCTTTGGTGGCTTTTATACATAATTCCTGAAATTGGGATTTGATTATCACCCGCAGTGGGGAGCCCGGGCGCCGCCGCTCCCGGTTCTGACATGATCATCGCTCGCATTGTTGGTTCCAATTCGCACATCGATTACGCCGCCCGCGTGATCGACCGGCTCGATACGGATAGCCCCCCGGAGGCATCCGATCATTGCTTCGGGCAATTCGTCGGGATCGATCTTGGCAGTGAAAGATCGGTCGGGGTCATATACGATTCAAAGCTGGTCAACCCGGAATACGCCACCTTCGGGCCGCGATTGAGCCCGCGGCCGGCGCTCGCCAGTTTTAGCCCGGATTTCATCGCCGAGCAGGGAATATTGATCGGTATTCTGCTCGTAGGAACTATCGATAACGGCGGAAGGCCGATCCACGGCGTTCCGCGGCGTATCGTGCCGCCGGGACAAGAGGTCGAGCGGCTTGAAAACGACGAAGTCAGGAAATTCCACTCGGGGGCCAACGAGGGAGTTCACTTGCACTACTACTCACAGGTGATCGCGCACGCGGGCCCGTTCGCCGTGCCGCTGCTGGATTCGATCATCGATGAGCTTTGCGTCGCGTGCACCGACGCCGAGCGACAGCGCCTCCAGGTGCTGAAGCAGTCGCTGCTGTGGCAGGGAACATTCGGCGGAATGCGGCTTTGAATCAGGATGCTTGAACTCTCGAGGATCTACCACGAAAACGCGATCGACACGCTCGCCCGCATGCCGGACGATCATCTGGACATGACGATCACGAGTCCGCCTTACGACGACCTGCGGGACTACAACGGCTATCATTTCCCGATCGAGGCGATAACCGAAGGGCTGTTCAGGAAGACGAAGATCGGCGGTGTGGTGATCTGGGTCGTCGCGGACCGGACCTTGAACGGGGACGAATCTCTAAGCAGTTTCGAGCACGCCTTCGCGTTCCGGAGGGCCGGTTTCAAGGTCCACGACACGATGATCTACGCGAAGAACAACCCGATCCCATCCGACTGCGGCAAGCGGTACCGGCAACTGTTCGAGTACATGTTCTGCTTCGCGAAGGGCTCGCCGAAGACATTCAACCCGATCACCGAGCCCACCAAATCGGCAGGACAGAAGATCAAGGCGTTCCGGATCACCGAGGCCGGGCGCGGGAACGTTCCGGACGAAGATATCGGGCGAGAGATCAAGGCCGAACGCAAACTCGGCAACATCTTCTACTACAACGTCGGCACCGCATCGGCCAGGGACAAGATCGCGTTCGAGCATCCGGCGATCTTTCCGGAGCAACTCGTCGAGGACCAGATCGCGACCTGGACGAACCCCGGCGACCTCGTCTACGACTGTTTCATGGGCAGCGGGACGACCGCCAAAGTGGCCGAATTGCTGGGCCGGCGATGGCTTGGGTCCGAGGTGTCGGCGGATTACGTCGGCATAGCCGAGCGTCGCCTGGCCCCATACCTCGAAAACAAAGAATTTACCGCCGCGAAATGACAACCAATCGCCCGGGCCGTGCGTCTATTATGTAAATTTCCATCCGGAATATCGGGGCTCCCCGCAAGGGGAATGTACAGGTCGGGTGTCGGAAGCTCTCCTTTGCACCAAATTTAGAATTTAGGCACAACTCTCATGAAGAATTTGATCGTTTTTACTCTGTTTTTCGTCGTTTTAGGCGTCGGAGCGTTCGCACAACCTCGTCCCGCAGACAGGCCCGCTGTGGCCGCTGTCGTTGCCTCTCGGCCCGCTCCGCCTTCGTTCGAGGCAAAGTATGAGGGCGGGATGTTCGGGTACGCCCAGCGCGAAAAAGGGACATTGAGGTTCGATGAAACGAACGAACGGATCGTCTTTTACGGAAAGGACCAAAAGGAGAAGTTCGCCATTCCGTTCAAGTCGATGATGGTCATTTATCCGCAGTCGCGGTCGGTGCGCTCGACGACGGGAACGGTGGTCAGTGCGATCCCGCTTCCGGGCGCGGGCCTCGCGGGGTTGATGCGAGAAAAACGGCGTTATCTGGTCGTGCAGTTCAGCGACCCGGACGTCGAAGGAGCGCAGGGCGTGGTCAATTTCAAACTTGGGAACAAAGCGCTTCTCGAGTCGGTCCTGCAGTCGATCGCGGAGAAGGCCAAGTTAACGCAGCGCGGCGACGCTTATTACCGGCCGCGGCGAACCAGCCCGACGATCTAGTTAACGTCGCCGAACCGGTGCTGCAGGATCGCCGTGATGGCGATCGCGGCGGTCTCGGCCCTTAGGATCCGGCCGCCAAGCGTGACGACCTGAGCGCCGGCGGACCGCGCGGCGTCCAATTCAGAATCTTCCCAACCGCCTTCGGGACCAACGACGGCGGTCATTTTTTTGCCTACGGATACGGTGTCAAGTTTTTGTCCGCCGCGCTCGCTGAACAAGATGGCGGCCGCGATTTCGCCCGGACGTTTTGCAAATTCCGCGAGATCGACTGCCTCGTCGATCTTCATAAGCCTGGCCCGACCCGATTGTTTGCAGGCCTCGAGGGCGACCCGCTCCCAGCGTTCCAGCCGCGAACGCGGGTCTTTTATTTTCACGTCGCAGCGACGAGTTACGAGCGGTGTAAGGCGGTTGACTCCGAGCTCGACGGCCTTTTGAACGACCAGGTCGAATTTCTCGCCTTTCAGCAATGCCGCGACGAGGTGAAGGTCAAGACCGGACTCCGCCGCTGCGGGTACAGAACGTTTGGTCACCCTAAGTATGGAGCCACTCTTCGAGACCGTTTCGACTACGGCCGAAAATTCGTTGCCGTCGCCGTCGAAAACGCTTACCTCCGCTCCAGGCTGAAGGCGCAGCACGTCTCGAAGATGGCGCGTTTCCACCGGCGAAAGGGAAACGATGCCGTCGACGAATTGGCCAGGTTCTGCGAAAAAGCGACGCATCGTTTCCCGGTCTAGTCCTCCCCGAATTTTTGCTTGAAGTCTTTAGACGCGAGACGCATCTTCAACCACGCTTCAAACAGTTCAGGCGACTGCAGCCACAACGTTAGCCATTGGACCGCCTCAATAGCGGCAATACTCGATCCCTTACTCGTTTGGACCTCTTTTTTCTTCGCGATCGCCTTTTCACGAAGCAGCCGAAGACCCTCGCGGTCGCCGTCGTTTTCATAACGGCGCCGAAGGTTCTCGAGGTTTCGAATGGAACGCGACGCGGCCTTTAGATCCGAAAGGTCGATGATATCGCGGAGCGGGGCGTCATACGGCCGCTCGGACGCACGAGCGAGATGTAGCTCCATGATCTCGTTGTGACGAAGTACCGCTCCTTCGTCGGCGAGAAGCCGGGCGATCCGCATCGGCGGCGGCACCGCCGCTTTTCCAAAACGGCCCTCGACCGCCGTCTCGATCGCCTCGATCTCGACGCGGCCGACGTTTTCGCAGTCGAGCTTTTCCCAAACTTCGATGATCAGGTCGGTTTTGTTGCGGGAGGTCCACATCGGCGGTGAAAAAGCTGGGTCAGCCGTTTTTTGAGACCAGGTCCATCAACTCGGTCGAGGAATGATCCTTCGGATCGCCGACAATGACGACCTCGCCGCCGTTGCGCCTGACTATCTCGCGTTCCGGGACGGTTTCGATCGTGTAGTCGGTACCTTTCGCGTGAAAGTCGGGCTTCAGGCGATCTATGAGTCTCTCGACTGTCGGGTCATCGAAGATCGTCACCGCGTCGACGAACCGGAAAGCCGCGACGATCTCGGCTCGTTCGCTTTCGGAAACGAATGGGCGCCCTTCGCCCTTCAACGTTCGAACGTGTCGGTCGGAGTTGACCGCAACAATAAGAAAACCGCCGATCCTCTTTGCCGCCAGGAGATATCGCACGTGACCGACGTGGATAAGGTCGAAGCAGCCGTTGGTCAGAATGATCTTTTCGCCGCGGTTGCGGCGGTTGGCGGCGGCGGCCGCGAGGCCGTCGAGATCGAGGATCGGGGCGGAAAATGCGGAGTAAGTCACCTTTTAGGCCCCGACCTCCGCCGAGACAGAAGCGTTTTGCTGAAGCGATTCGAACAATTCCTGAGCGGTCGCCGACGCTGTGCCTTTTTTCATTACGACTATACCGCCGGCATGGTTCGCGACCTCCGCCGCGTAGCCAAAGCTGAGCCCGGCGGCCAAACCCAAAGCGTAGGCGGCGATCACGGTATCACCCGCACCGGTAACGTCGACGGGTTCGGTCGGCCCGACCGCCGCCATCTCAAGAGGTTCGCGCCCCGACTCAAAGAGCACCATTCCCTGGTTCCCACGCGTCATAAGGAGCGATTCGAGCCCAAGCTTTCGACGGAGCATCTCGCAGCTCTCAAATGTGAAATTCTTTCCCAGAATCTGCTCGACCTCGTCTTGATTGGGTGTCGCAGACGTCGCTCCGACAAATAACGGGAGACGGAAGCGGGAATCGATGACCAGTGGTATGCCGCGGTCCTTCGATGCGTCGATCGCCGCGGCGAAAAGCTTCGGGGAAACGACCCCGTAGTTGTAATCCGAAACGACGATCGCATCGGCCGACATCGCGGCTTCAGTTAGCGCGGAGCACGATCGATCGGTGATCGCGTCCGGCAGCTCTTCCTGCCGACCGTAGTCGATCCTGATCACCTGCTGCCTCCCGGCGTATTGCTGTCCAGCCAGCACCCGTACCTTGGTGGTGGTGCTGACGTCGTCGTGGCGAACGACCCGTTCGCATCCAACCCCTGCTCGCTGTATCGCGTTTTCGAGCAGCCTGCCGTTCGGGTCATTTCCGACCACGCCGACCAGGATCGGCTCGCCGCCCATCGAAGCAACATTGACCGCCGCATTCGCAGCCCCGCCGGGTACCGTGCGCGTTTCGTCGTGCTCCAGGATGAAAACCGGGGCTTCGCGGGAGACACGCGCGATCGTCCCGTGCAGGAACTGGTCCGCCACAAGGTCGCCCGCTATGAGGACCCTTTTTCCGGCAAAGGAGCGTATCGTTTCGGAAGATGTCCGCATCAATTCAAAGAAAACCTACTACAAAACGAATGTTCAAACAAAAAGGCTGACGACCACGAGGTCACCAACCTTTTTGCGAAGTTAATATTGAGCTTAGTGGGTATCGTAACCCGAGACCGGGAAATCGTTCGACTCGCCCCACCAAACTACGTCGAACCCGTCCCCGCGGCTGCGGAAAATGTACCAGTGGCCGTCACTGTTGCGCCAAATCGCAAGGTCGGTCTTACCGTCGCCGTCATAATCGTTTTGGGCGGTAAGATCCGTGCCCGTTACACCCCAGCTGCGAATATCGGCCGAGCCGTCGGTGCTTCGGCGAATATACCAGGTCAATACGTCGGTGGGCGTCAGGCCTTCGCGGACCACCGCGACATCGGTTTTGCCGTCGCCGTCGTAGTCGCCCGGGACCACGAGGTCATTGCTCTGACCCCAGGTGTAGACGTCAAACCCCTGGTCGGTCTTGATATAGAAGGTGGCCGGCGACGTCGGCGTCGCTCCGGGACGCTGTACCGCGGCCTGGAATTTCCCGTCGCCGTCGTAATCGCCGGGGGCGGTGAAATCGGTCGAATTGCCGAACTGGAACGAGTAGAACCCGAGCATCGAGCCGAAAACGTACCAGGTCATCGTGCCGCCCGTTCGGCGGACGACCGTCATGTCGGCCTTGTTGTCGCCGTCGAAATCGCGGGCGACGGGCTCGTCGCCGGTCTGCCCCCAGGTTTGAAAAGTGAAGGTGTTCGAAAGACTGTTCAACCTGTACCAAACGCCGGTCGTGTCGCGCCAAACCGCAATGTCCGCGATATTGTCGCCGTCGTAATCGGCGGGAACAAGGAAGTCCTCATTCGCCGAGCCGAAGTGCTGCACCCGGATCCCGCCCTGGGCGTCGACGATGAACCAGGTATTGGTCGACGGGCGAAATATGGTGAAATCGGCCCGACCGTCGCCGTTGTAGTCGAGGGCGTTGCGAAGCTTGGTTTGACCAAAGGCGCCGGCACACAAGACCGAAAAAAGAGCGGCGAACAGGGAAAACCTGAATGCGGCGATCGCGAAATTTCTCATTATTATGATCCTTAAAACGAGTGGCGACGAAAATAAGGCTCAAAATCAGCCAGCCCGGATACCGTCGATCCTCAAATATACAACCTTGAACTGCAAAAGCGCAAGAAAATCAACGGCTTAATTGCCCCCGTCAGCGGCCAAAAACTCACCTTTTTTCGGCGATGTAATGCCATTTGACGCCGTTACATCAAGAATAGTTGGAAATACCGCCATTTTCTATAAAAATAACCCGAAAAATCAACTTCTTGACTGCCTGACCACGACGGTCTGGTCACCGACCGTGATCGTGCCGGTGCGCGTGACGGTGGGGTTCATCGTCACGCGAAACGTGACGGTCGAGCTGCCGGTCCGAGTTTCGGCCCCGTCAACCTTGATCCACTTCGAATTGCTTTTTACGAAATAGTCGCAATTCGTACCCGGTGTGATATTGAACGAGACGTAACCGCCTTTGGTTTTAATATTTATCGTCGACTGCGGCGGCGCGAAATTGCACACGGTCTGGTTCTGCATCGCCGCTAGCACGTTTATTCGCCCACCAGTTTTGATCAGGCCGCTCCATGCCGCGATCGGGTCGACCGTGTTCATCAGGGTCGCTTTCAGCGACGCGGGCGACAAATTCGGGTTAAAAGCCGACAAAAGAGCGGCCGCGCCCGTGACGTGCGGCGTCGCCATCGATGTTCCCTGAAGCGTCGCGGTCGCGGTCGTAGAGCTCGCCCAGGTGCTCAGAATGCCGACCCCCGGGGCCGCCACGTCGACACTATTCGGACCGTAGCTGGAAAAACTCGCCTTCGCATCGGTTGAGTTTGAGGCCGCGACCCCGAGCACGCTAGGCGATGTGTAGCTGACCGGGTACGAAGGATTGACGTCGTTGTTGATGTTGTCGTTGCCGGCGGCGAAAACGTTCAGGATACCGGCGTTCCCCATCGCGTCCAGGGCGTCCTTCGTCGCCTGGTCGTACCCGCAGGCTTCGCCGCAGCCGCCGTAGGAATTGTTGGTGACGCGGATGTTGACGCCGCGCTGTTTCATCATCCGTACATAATTGTAGGCGTTGACCAACATCGCGGAGGTAGAGTCGGTGCCGTTCGGACTGTAGATCTTGATCGGCATGATCTTGACGTTCCAGTTGACCCCGACGACGTTGAGCATGTTGTTGCCGGACGCACCAATCGTGCCTGCGGTATGTGTGCCGTGCCCGCCGGCATCGTCGATCGGGTTGTTGTCGTTGAAGAAGAAATCCCAGCCGCGGACGTCATCGGCAAAGCCGTTGCCGTCGTCATCGACGCCGTTCCCGGCGATCTCGCCCGGATTCACCCACGCGTTGGCCGCCAGGTCCTGATGGGTGTAGAGCATTCCGGTGTCGATGTCCGCGACGACGACCGCGGAGCTGCCGGTCGTCAGGTCCCACGCTGCCGGAGCGTTGATCTTGGTGAGACCGTACATCCCGGAAGTAGCAAATTGCGGGTCGTTAGGCGTCAAGAGGAGATGATAGTAGAAATTCGGCTGCACCTCGATCACGCCATCTACGCCCTTGAATTTGGCCATCGCACCCTCGACGCTCGTGCCGGGCTGCAGGCGAAACCGCTGCCAACCGAGATCGCCGAGACGCTCTACGGATGCTGCGCCTTCGACCATCAACCCTTCCGCGGCCCTTGTCTCCGATCCGCGCGAGATCTTAACGAGGACCTCGTCCGGCACCCACTTGTCCGCGATTTTCTGGGCGAACGCACCCGTGACAAGCGTCATTAGCATTACGATGACGACTCCGATTCGGCCTGAGATCATATATTCGAATGGCCGTGCTCTCCGGACACACGGTGCAGGGAATGCGGTGAAAAAGACACCGATTAGAAGATACAAAGAACGGAACCGGCGAAAAATCCAACTATTCTAAAGGGAAGTGGGGCGGCTAGTGGGATTCGAACCCACGACATCCTGAACCACAATCAGGCGCTCTAACCGCTGAACTATAGCCGCCACGTAAACTTTCAAATCTCGCCCCCGGCAGGACTCGAACCTGCGGCCCACAGCTTAGAAGGCTGTTGCTCTATCCGGCTGAGCTACGGGAGCATATCAAAAAGCAACTGTTAATATTAGCCTTAGGCCCCAGGTTAGTCAAACAATTTGGGCGGCCGGAGCACGATAAACGCGGTCGGGCGATCCACTTGTTTCACTGTCTCACTGTTTCACTTTTTCGCGTGTTTCAGGTGTTTCATTGGCCAGCTAATGCAGTGTCAGGCCGCTACGTTGCGAGCACCGCCGATCGCGGCCAGCATCCGCTCGAAGACCTCCGTGAGGTCGAGGTCGCTCGTGTCGATCACGACGGCGTCGTCGGCGATGGTGAGGGGTGAATCCTTTCGAGAAACGTCGCGCTCGTCGCGCTCGTTGATCTCGGCAAGCGTTTGCTCGTAGGTGGAGACGCGGCCCTTGGTCTTGTCTTCCTCGTACCGCCGCCGGGCGCGGGCCTCGGGTTTCGCGGTCAGGAAAAACTTGAAATCGGCGTTCGGGAAGACGACGCTGCCGATGTCCCGGCCCTCGAGCACGCAGCCTTTTGGGGCGGACTCGCCGATCTGCCGCTGGTGCTCGACCATTACGCGGCGGACCTCGGAAACGGTCGAAACCACCGACGCCGCCTGAGCGACCTCGAGCGTTCGTATCTCGGCGGTAACGTCGTCGCCGTTGAGCAGCACCGTCATCGCGTCGGGCTCGCCGGTAAGATCGATCTTCGCGTTTTCGGCGATATCGGCGATGCGGTCGGTCTCTTCAAAACCGATCTGGTGCCGCAAAACTGAAACCGCCACGGCACGGTACATCGCGCCGGTGTCCAGATAAAGCAGCCCCAGCTTCTTGGCGAGCATCTTGCCGAGCGTTGATTTGCCCGCACCGCTTATCATTAATTCAGGTTCACCCTTCCGGGCGGAAACGCGAGTGTGCTTCCGCTTGGGCGGGTCAATAGTCGAACAGGGTATGGAATGGCCAACTCGAGGCACGCTCCCTAACCGTCGCGTTTCCGCCCGTTGATATCATTCTTGATTTTTGACGGCAATTTATCAAAAACGATACGGTAAGATGTTTCGATGAGTTCCTTTAGCTCCGCCGGCACGACGCCCGCGTCCGCGACGTGCACCCATTTGTATCGCCCTACGTACGCCGCTGGGTCGATGCCGTCGCGCTCGGTCAGCTCGTCGAATTTCTCCGGCGTGCACTTGAACGACATCCCGCCCGATGACGAATCGGCCCCGGTCACACAGAACATCTTCCCGCCGACGCTGAAACAAAGATCGGCCCCCCACTTGATGTCCTCGGTCGCACCGGGAAATGAAAGGCAGAATTTGCGTAGCTGTTCGATGTTCATATGAAACCTACGTACAAATGTCTCTTATTGCCGAGGCGGTGGCTTCAATGTCTGACGCCGACACATTCAAATGCGTCACCATTCTTATCGAACTCCCGAACCCGATCGCGAGGATGCCGCGGTCTCTCAGCATCGAGCATATACCCGCCGACGACTTGCCCGTAGCGGCGATATCGAAGATGACGATGTTGGTGTGGATCGCTTCGGCATCTATCGATATGCCGGGGATCTCGGCCAACTTCGCAGCCAGACGGCGGGCGTTTTCGTGGTCTTCGTGCAGTCGTTTGGGGCCATCTTCCAACGCGATCAACCCGGCTGCGGCGAGTATACCGACCTGCCGCATTCCGCCGCCGAACCGCTTTCGCCAAATACCGGCATCGGCGATGAATTCCTTGGAGCCGAGCAAAATTGAGCCAGCCGGCGCGCCCAGGCCTTTCGATAGTGTAAACATCACGGTGTCGCAATCTCGAGTAAGATCGGCGACCGAAGTGTTCAGCGCGACCGCCGCGTTGAATATACGCGCCCCGTCCATGTGAACGGGCAGACCGACGGCGTGTGCGTGTTTGCAGATATCGTTACAATGCTCCGCCGTCATCACGCTGCCGCCGGCGAAATTGTGCGTGTTTTCGAGGCAGATGAGGGCGGTCGCGGCCTGATAGTAAGGCGGGTCGATCTTCAAAACCGGCTCGATCTCGTCCCAAGTCAGATGGCCCGAGCCGTTGCCGCTGCGCACCGCGCGGATCGTAACGCCGGACAAAACGGCGGCCGCACCCAGCTCGTAATTCAGGATATGCCCGCGGTCCTCGGTGACGATCTCCTGCCCCGGTTTAGTGTGGACCTTGACCGCGATCTCGTTGCCCATGCAGCCGGTCGGCACCCACAGAGCGGCTTCCTTTGCGAAG
>Ga0307416_100002197_pt1 | contig 11084 bp, 10 predicted proteins | sample DK1Cmetagenome_2_FD_203821 | JGI IMG/M metagenome (GOLD analysis project Ga0307416, IMG submission 203821) | Maize rhizosphere microbial communities from greenhouse at UC Davis, California, United States - DK15-C-3 | ecosystem: Host-associated > Plants > Roots > Rhizosphere > Soil | place...
TGATGGTGTGCTGCACGGCCGTTGCCGGCAGGGCAGCGCGAGCGACGTCCGCGAACAGATCTTCCTGGCAGATGAGGATGCGGCTGCCGGAATCGGCGAGGATCTTCGTGAGCTCGCGCTCGCGGAGCATCGGGTTGCAGGGGACGATGACCGCGCCGCACTTCCAGGCGGCGAGCACCGCGACGAACACCTGCGGGATGTTTTGCAGATACATGGCGATGCGCTCGCCCGGCTCGGCGCCGCGGTCCTGCAGGGCCACCGCCAGCGCGTCCGACCAGGCATCGAGCTGTCCGGCGGTGCTCGACCGATCGAAGTAGTGCACCAGAGCGGCGTCGCGATGCGCCGCGACGGTATCGCGGAACATCTCCAGGCCGGTGCGGGCCTTCGGTTCAATGGACGCGGGAACCGACTGATAGAGGCCGAGCCACGGACGCCGTTCCGTCATGTCACGGCTTCTTCTTCGGCGGCGCCATGGCCTGGCTGAGTGCGTCCATGAAGCGGCTCTGATCGGCGAGCAGCTTGGCCGCGAACGCGTAATAGGCCTCGGCCATTTCCGCCGGCGTCGGCAGCATGTGCAACGGGGTCGGTTGGGGCGACGGCGGCGGCACGGACGACTCGCCGGTGGCAAGCGCTTCGCGCCACGCCTTCACGGCGGCCACGTACGCCTCCTGCTGGGCCCGCAGCATGTCGAGCGCCTGCTGCTGGAACTCGTCGGTCTTGTCGGCTGCCATGGGCGCAGATTCTACCCCTCGCCGAGGAAGGAGCGGTACACGCGGACGAGTGCTTCCTTTTGCGCCGGCTGCAGGCGCGGATCCATCTGGATCGCCTGCTCGACGCTCGGTGGCGCGGACGACTCCGTCTCGTCCATGAACCCGAGCATCGTGTAGAGCTGCTCCGGCTTGAGCCCGAACGCCGTTGCCAGGGCCTTGACCACTTGAGGAGAAGGCCGGTAGTTTCCGCGCTCGATCTGACTCAGGTACGAATCGGACACGCCGGACATCTTGGCGAGGTTGCGCAGCGACACATGCGCCAGCTGGCGCTGCGCACGAACGAATTCGCCAAACGCGACGAGGACCGGATCTTCGCTGGCTGACATAGGTCATCGCCCGCGCGAACCGATTGCAGCCCGGGCGTGACCATAATGACTGACTCGGGGAATCGCGTCGAGTGCCTGCCCGCCCTGCTCACCGCTCCACCGGCGCCGGCGTTGCGCTGTATCTCCTCCTGTGCCTGATCTGGGGCTCGACATGGCTCGTCATCAAGGTCGGCTATGGCGGACTGGGGCCGTTCAACGTGGCGGCCGTACGGTTCTTCATCGCCGGCATCGTCATGGCGGTGATGGTGCCGGCCGTCGGCGCGCGCTGGCCGCGCAGCCGCGCCGAATGGGGACTGATCGCGATCGTCGCGCTGTTGATGTTTGCCGGCGACTACGGTGCCATTTACTGGGCCGAGCAGTACATCGACAGCGGCCTCACCGCCATTCTGTTCGCCACGCTTCCGCTGATCACCATCGCGGCGGCCCACGTCTACCTGCCGGGCGAGCCAATCACGCCGCTCAAGTTCACCGGCACGCTGCTGGCGTTCTTCGGCGTCGCCGCGCTGTTTGGCGATCGCGCCGGTCTTGACGTGCGACAGTTCTGGCCGATGGCCGCGGTGATCGCGGGCGCGCTTTTCGCCGCGATCGCCTCGGTTGCCACCAAGAAACACGGCGCGGCCCTGCACCCGTCGGCGCTGAACGCACCTTCGATGCTGCTTGGAGCGGTTGCGCTGGCGACGGCCTCATATGCGCGAGGCGACGGCTTCGCGTTGCCGCGCGATGCCGCGACGTGGGGCGCCGTCCTCTATCTCGCGCTCGTCGGAACCGTGCTGGCGTTCCTCGTCTACTTCTCGATGCTGAAGACGTGGAGCGTGACGAGCCTCAGCTTCATCTCGGTATTCACGCCGGCAATCGCGCTGGTGCTGGGATTCGTCTTCCTCGGCGAGCGGCCGACGACATGGACGGTGGTTGGAGCGGTGCTGATCGTTGCCGGTGTTGCCCTCGCGCTTATGCCGGCGCCGCGTCCTCGGCGAACTCGCCCGAGAGTTTCTTGAGCGCGCGGTTGACCGCCATCCGCGCCGCGTCGGCGGTCGGAATTCCAAACCGCTCGGCGATCTGCGCGAAGCTCCACTGTGCTTCCATCCGTGCAACCACCAGTTCACGGTCGCGCGGTGAGAGACGTCTGAGTGCGTTCCGGTAGCGCTCGTACGATTCGTGCTGAATCGTCATCTCGAGCGGCGACGCCCCTTCCCCAGGCGGATCATCGACGAGCTCGACCGGCACCGGGCGCCGGCCGACACGCCGGATTTCGTCGCGAATGCGGTTGATGATCGACTGTTTCAGATACGCTTGCATTGCGCCGACGTGCCGCGGCTCGAACTCGTCGACACGCTTCAGCAAGCGAAGCGCCGCCTCCTGCACGAGGTCCCCGGTGTCGAGCGCGTCGCGTGCGTGCGCCGGCAGCCGCCCGTGCGCCCACCGGCGCACTTCCGGCAGGCAGCGCTGCAGCAGCGCCTGCACGGCGCCACGATCGCCGTCCCGCGCCCTGAGGACCAGCTCGATGGTGCTTTCGTCGCTGATCAGCGCCTCGCCGTCTTGCCGCTGGTCGTCAGTCATGGCACAGGGTGGGAATCATAGCCGTTTGCCGCGGCGGATTGCGCCCCCTGCTGATACAACGCTGGAAGCCGGGCACACCGAACGCCGTTCGGTCATTTCCTTCGCGTCGTTGATACCGGCAAGGAGGATAGATAAATGACCAGAAGCAAGTCGCTGCTCGTTGCCGGGCTCGTCCTGGCATCGTTCGCGATCGCCGCGTCCAGCCGTGCCGCAAACATCGGCCGAACCGACCACATGACGTTTAAGCGTGCGATGGCCCTGCCCGGAGTGGTACTGGCGCCAGGAACCTACACGTTCGAGGTGGTTGAAGGCCACGCCGATCTTGTCCGTGTGACGGATCGCACAACCAATCGCGTCCTCTATACCGGATTCACCGACGTGATCCGTCGTCCCGACCGGAATAACGACCGCGGCGCGTTCGCGCTCGGCGAGGCGCCGAAGGGCGAACCGGTGCCGATCCAGGCGTGGTTCCCGGCGTGGTCCCGCAGTGGCAACGGGTTCAGGCACCGATAATGCGGCGCCTGAACGAGGGACGGCCGTAGCGGCGACGGCCGTCCCTGTCAATCGGCCTTCGGCTAAAGTTACGGCCGATGACCCACCCCCCACCACCCGTCGCCGCACCTGCCCACCCGGTTCTGCCGATGAAGGCGGTCGCCGCCGTTGTCGTCGGCAACTTTCTCGAGTTCTACGACTTCCTGGTGTTTACGTTCTTCGCGGTGATGATCGGCGACGCGTTCTTCCCGGGCGACTCCGAGATCGGCAGACTGCTCGGCGCGCTGGCGACGTTTGGCGTCGGCTTCGTGACACGTCCGCTGGGCGCGGCGATCATCGGTCCCTACGCGGATCGCGTCGGCCGCCGCGCCGCGTTGACGCTCACGCTGCTGTTGATGTCGGTCGGCTCGGCGATGATCGCGCTGACGCCGCCCTACGCACAGATCGGGATTGCGGCCCCGGTCCTGCTCGTTCTCGCGCGGCTCATTCAGGGATTCTCGTGCGGCGGCGAAGTCGGTCCGGCGACGACGTATCTGCTCGAGGCCGCACCGCCCGGGAAGCGCGCCGCGCTGACGGCGTGGCAGGCCTACAGTCAGCAACTGGCCGCGATCGTCGGCGCCGGCATCGGATTGATCCTCGCCGCGACGCTCACGCGGGAGGAGCTGTATGCCTGGGGCTGGCGGATTCCCTTCCTGCTCGGAGTGTTGATCGCGCCCGTCGCGTTCTACATCCGCCGGCAGTTGCCGGAAACCATCGCTGACAACCAGACACACCGGTCGACCACCGCTGTGCTCGGTGAGTTGTGGCGCGGGCACTCGCGCGCGGTCGTTCTCGGCATCCTCATCATCTGCGGCGGCACGGTCTCGACCTACGTGCTCAATTACATGACCACCTACGCCATCACCACGCTGAATCTGTCCGCGGCGGTCGCCAACATGCTCGGTCTGACCAACGCCGCCGCGCAGATCGTCGGCCTCGCCGTTGGTGTCTGGCTCGATCGCCTTGGCCGCAAACGCATGCTGATCCTGGCTCGCGTCGCGTTCCTGCTCATCGTCTATCCCGTCTATCTGATCCTGACATCGGCCGGCGCGTCGCTGGCCGTCATCGTCATCTGTAACCTGTTCCTCGGATTCGTGTATTCGATTGGAATCGGGGCCGCGTATGCGTTCATGGCCGAAGCGTTCCCGCAATCCGTGCGCTCGAGCGGCCTGGCGATTCTCTACGCGTTGGGCGTGATGATTTTCGGCGGCACCACCCAGTTCGTGGTGACGTGGCTCATTAAAGTGACCGGGAATCCGATGGTTCCGGCGTGGTACCAGATCGTCGCGACCACGGCGTCGATTGTCGGCGTGACGCTGATGACCCCGCACGCGGAGGTGCTGCGCGAACGCGCGATCCGGGCAGAGGTTCGCGCCTGACGGGATCTCAATGTAAGGTATCGCTCACTACAGGAGGGAGATTGATGAGACAGCTTCGTCCAGCACTCATTCGCCGTGGATGGTTGTGGGCTTCGGCAGCCGGGATCGCGGCGATCCTGCTGTCAAGTACCGGACAGGCCCAACAGCGCGCCGGCGGCGCCCCGGCCGCGGGTGCGTCCGTGGACCGTGGCAAGTACCTCGTCAGCATTACCGGGTGTCATGACTGCCACTCGCCGAAGACTCAGGGGATGACTCCGGACCCGGCGCGCCTGCTGTCGGGCCGCCCGTCGACCACCAAGATGCCGTCGAAGGCGGACGGCGAGATTCACGCCTCGCTCGACTTCACGGCGTTCTACGGGCCGTGGGGGCAGACCGTCGCGTCGAATCTGACGCCGGACAAGGCAACCGGTCTTCCGGGGCGCGGCTACAACGAAAAAACCTTCATCCAGGCGATGAGGACCGGCAAGAAGCCGAACGGCACTGCCATGCAGCCGCCGATGCCGGTCGAGGTCTATCAGAACCTGTCGGACGACGATCTCCGGTCGATTTGGATGTTTCTGCAGACGCTGAAGCCGGTGACCAATGCGGTGCTCGCCGGGCTCGAAACACCGGGAGCAAAGAAGTAGCGTCCGTGTTTTCAGCCACGAAGGTCACGAAGACCACGAAGAGACTTTGTGTTCTCCGTGTTCTTCGTGGCTACTCCTTGTGTCCGGTGCTTCTTCTCCGCCTTCAGGCGCACCGCCGATGGTTTAGATCTTTCGGCTGTCATACGCCCAATGCAGGACCGCCTGTCGCTGCCGCGGGCGGCAGTCGAGATCGCCTTTCTCGCAATTGCCGGCGATCTGTGCCACGTGCCGCCGGATCGCCCGCCATCGCCGGATCTGCCGCGCATCGTCTGATGAGCGGCGGCCGCTGTAGTAGCGGCAATACCATTGGAACCAGCCGCGAGGATCCTGCGAGCGGATCCAGCCGTTCTGCCACCACGTGCGCAACGATTGCGAGGCGTTGACACCGAAGTAATTCAGTTTCGGATCGTGGTGCGTCGGGCAGAGTTTCGCGCGCGTGAACCAGCTCCCCGGAAATTCACGCCGGCAGTCAGTCATGTACTTCCCGCCAAAGACGCCCAGCGTCAGCAGCTGCTTCGGCGTCAACTCGGGCTGAAAGTCGGGGGCGAAGTTCCGCCCCGTCGGTTCGGTGCGGTAGTAGACGTAGCCGCGCTGCATCCGGTCGTTCACGACCACACGCTCGTTCACGTGCCGGTATTCTACTGACATGCCTCGCGTGGACGGAGTAATCTGCGAGCCTATGGACCGTCCGATCACTGTCTTCATCGCCCGCTGCCTGCTTGCGACCGCGATCGTCCCCCTCGCCTTACTGACCGCCTGCCGCTCGACGCCGTCTGAGCCGCCGGCGCGCACGGCCTCGGCGGACACCTGGGCGACCGTCAACGGCGTCGACATCACGCGCGAACAGGTTGACAAGGAATTCCGGCGGCTGCGGAGCTCAGGCGAAACGCTGTCCGATGAGGAGCTGACCCTCGCCAGGCTGAACGTGATCGAGGACATGATCGTCGAGCGAATCCTGCTGGCGAAAGCCGAGGCGCTGAAAATCGTCGTCCCCGAGACCGAGCTGGAGAACGCTTATGCCGACGCGCGGAAGAACCTGACCGAGGACGCGTTCCAGCAGGAGCTGGCGCGCCGCAACCTTAGCGCGGCCGACATGCGCGAAGGGTTGCGCCGTGAGATGCTCGCGCGGAAAGTCCTCGAACAGGAAGTCACTGCCAAGATCTCGATCAGCGATCAGGACATCGGCGCCTTCTTCAACGCCAACCGTGCACAGTTCAATCTTCCGGAAGAGGCGTATCACCTGGCGCAGATTGTCATCACGCCGCAGCGTGAGGCGCAGATCGCGAACCGGACGGGCGACGACGCGGCGACACCCCAGGCCGCGGCGGCGAAGGTGTCGATGCTGATGGAGCGTCTGAAGGGCGGCGCGCCTTTCGCCGAGCTGGCCAGGGACTATTCGGAGGATCCGCAGACGGCGCCGCGCGGCGGCGACCTGGGGCTCGTTCCGCTGTCCGCGATCCAGAAGGCGCCGCCGCTGCTTCGCGAGGCGGCGACGAAGACGACCATCGGCTCGGCACGGGTCGTCAGCGAAGGCGGGGCGCACACCATCGTGTTCGTCGTCGCACGCGAGCCGGCGGGTCAGCGCGACTTGTCGTCGCCGGGCGTGCGCGACCGCATCACGAACGCGCTCAAGGCCGGACGCGAGCAGCTCATGCGGTCAGCCTATCTCGCTGCCGCGCGCAGCGATGCCGACGTCACGAATTACCTTGCTCGGCGGGTGGTTGAGTCGCAGGGCAAGCCGCCTCAGTAGCCGCGCGTCCGAGGGCCACCTCGCCGCCGTTACTGCCACCGCTCATGCGGGGTCGAGGAGCTCCGGCTCATGCTGCCCCCACCACGCGCGGGCTTTCTGTTGGGTCCACCAGCCGGCTACCGACAGGCTGTCGAGACGGCTGGCCAGGCGCTCGGCGTCGGCCGGCCGCTCGCGCGGGTCTTTGGACAGGCACTCGACGACCAGCGCGTCGAGATCCTTGGGGACCGGTCGTTCGGACACCTCCGACGGCGCCAGCGGCGCGGCGCTGGAGTGCTGCATCAGCACCGAAATCGCGTCGGCGCCCTCGAACGGTGGCCGCCCTGTCAGGAGCCAGAAGGCCACGCAGCCGAGTGAGTAGATGTCCACGCGTCCGTCGAACGGCTCCTGGGCGACGAGTTCGGGCGCCAGATACGCCGGCGTGCCGAGCACCAGCCCCGCTTCCGTAATCGGTCCCGGCGATTCGCGCCCGCGGCGGGAGACGACGCCGAAATCGAGCACCTTCAGGAAGTCGAACTGCTGCCCGAGTCTGCAGACGAACAGGTTCCCCGGCTTGATGTCGCGGTGCACGAGTCCAAGCGCGTGGGCTTCCGAGAGCGAGAGGCACGCCTGCTTCAGCAGAAACACCGTGCGCTCCGCCGGCAGCGGTCCGTGCCGTTCGACCATGCGCTGGAGATCGACGCCGCGCAGGCGCTCCATCACGTAGTAAAAGCTGCCGGTATCGGTGATGCCGAAGTCGTAGAGCTGCACGGTGTGCGGCGACTGCAGTTCGGCCGTGACGTGCGCTTCGCGCGCAAAGCGCTGCCGCGCGGCCTGCGGGTTCTCGGCGACGCCAAGCGCGGCCTCGTGGACGATCTTGACGGCCGCCGGCCGCGCCAGCAGCTGATGGCGCGCGAGCCAGACTTCGCCCATCCCACCGGCGCCGATGCGCTCGATCAGGTTGTAGCTGCCGACGCGCACCTCGTTGTTCAGCAGGTGCTCTCCGATCTCCAGGATCGGAGCGCTACTGACAGCAAGGGCGGATCCGATGACATTGCGCAGCTCCCGCAGATTACCGGGCCACCGATAGCGCTGCATGCGCTCCAGCGACTCGTCGGAGATGATCGGGACCGTTCGGCCGGCCTGTTCGGCCTGGCGCCGCAGAATCAGCGGCGCGAGCGCAGGCAGGTCCTCGAGCCGTGTCCGCAGCGGCGCCAGATCGATCGTCGTGCGAAACGCGCGGTGCAACGCCGGCAGGAGCCGTCCAGCCGCCACTTCCTCGTCGACGTCGCGCGTCGTCGCCACGATCACGCGTACGTCACGCGACGAACGACCCCCGTCCCGCGGCTCGTCGATCGGCCCGAGGCAATCGGCGATCAGCTGCTGCGACTCGTGCGAGAGATGCTGGACACCCTCCAGATAAAGGGTGCCCGATTGCGCCAGGCGCAGCTTCTCGAAGATGCCGGCTCCCGAACCTGTCTGCCGCGAGGCTGGCGACGCCTCAGGAACGACGGTCAGGCAGTTGGCGCTGATCATCGCGCGTGATCCACGCCCGGACTGATGGTGGACGGCGCGCGCCACCGCTTCGTGATCGCTGCCGGGCGGGCCGCTGATAAGCAGCGGTTCGTCACTGGCCGCCGCGGCGGCGATGTCGCGGCGCAGCCGGACGGCGACGGGGCTGTCGCCGACCAGCACCCCTTCGGTCCGATCGCGCGCTTCACGCAGCAGCTCCTGTGCGACGAGAAGCTCGTGCTCCAGCTCGCCGTTGCGCCGGCGCAGCTCCCGCTGAAGCTCGCGAATGGTCAGGTGCGTCCTGACGCGTGCCAGCACTTCCTCCGCCTGAAACGGCTTGTTCACGAAATCGACCGCGCCGAGTTCCAGACCGCGTACTTTGTCGCTTGCCGCGGTCAGCGCCGAGAGAAACACGATGGCCGAATCGCGTGTGCGCGGGTCCGCCTTGAGCTGCACGCACGTCTCGAACCCATCCATCCCCGGCATCATCACATCCAGGAGGATCAGATCCGGGACGACGCGCTGGGCGATGGCGACGGCATCCTTACCGCTCCGCGCCGCCAGAAGGCGGTAGCCGCTGCCGGCAAGCGTCTGATAGAGCACCTGCAGATTCGTCGGGTTGTCGTCAACCAGCAGAATCTGCGGCTCGTGTGACGGCGTGTTGTTCACGGCTGGCCTGAGCCCGCGAGCACGTCGCCGAGCTCCGCGAGCCCGGTGAAGTCGAATTCGACGACCAGCCGGTTGATACGCTCTCCCAGGGCCGCTTCCGCCGGCGTTCCGCGCATCAGCGATCCGGCGAGCTCATGAATCTCGGTGACGTCGCCGACGCCGACCGCCGTGCGGAGGCGCGCGGCCACATCCAGCCGGCGGCCGGTATCGAGTCCAGGGGTGTCGGTGGCCGCCTGCTCGGCGCCGCCGACGAGGCGAACGCCGAGGTGCAGGCGAAGCATGCCGAAGAGCTCCTGCGCCCGAATCGGCTTCGACAGGTAGTCCACGCATCCTGCCGCGCGCGCGTTCGCACGCGCGTCGCCGAGCGCGCTCGCCGTGACGGCAATCACCGGGATCTCGGCTGTCTCGGAATCATGCGCCAGCCGCCGTGTCGCCTCGAGGCCGTCGAGCCCGGGCATCTTGAGGTCCATGAAGATGATTCCCGGCCGATGCGTGCGCGCCAGCTCGATCGCCTCGAGCCCTCCCGTCGCCGTGATGACCTGCGCGCCCGCGCTCTCGAGCAGGCTGGCAAGAATTCGCCGGTTTGCCGTGCTGTCATCCACGACGAGGGCAGTGAGCATCTGGCCTGGCGCAAGCCTGGCGTCGAGCGGCGGCAGCGCCGGGTCGGTCGCCAGTGTGGTGCCGTCGACATGTGCCTCGACCAGCGGCAGGGAGAACGCGAAGGTGCTGCCCGAGCCGAGCACGCTGTCCACTTTCAGCGTCCCGCCCATTTTGGTAATGAGGTGGTCAGAGATCGTCAGCCCGAGTCCGCTCCCTCCGGCCTCGGCGCCCGCCTTGGTTTGCGCGAAGGCCGCCACGATCTCGGTAATCGACTCGGGCTCGATACCGGGGCCGGTGTCCACGACTTCGAATGCCAGACGCCCGTCGTTCGCCTTGATCACCAGCCGCACTTCGCCGGCGCTGGTGAACTTGACCGCATTGCCAAGGAGGTTCAGGAGCACCTGACGAAGGTGGCGTCCGTCGACCATGACCGCACGGGGGACATCCGGTTCGATCGTCATCGTCAGCGCCAGACCCTTGTGCGCAGCGACCTCGGCCACGACGTACTTCAAGTCGGTCATCAGCTGCGTGAGATCGGTTGGGGTCTCGTCGATGTCGAGACGGCCCGCTTCGATCTTCGACAGGTCGAGTACGTCATTGATCAGATCCAGCAGTTGCGAGCCGCAGCGTCCGATTGCTTCGAGCGCTTCCCGCTGTTCGGCGTTCATCGTGCGGTCGCGCTGCAGCAGCTGGGCATAGCCGAGCACGCCGTTCAGCGGCGTCCGCAGTTCGTGGCTCATGTTCGCCAGGAACTCGCTCTTCGCCTTCGTCGCGGCCTCGGCAGCGTCCCGGGCGCGGCGCAACTCCTCGTCGCGCTCGCGCCGGTCGGAAATGTCGCGAAGAAAGGCGGCGAAGAAGTATCCCTTGGCGGCAGTGATTGGCGACGTGATGGTCAGCTCGATCGGGAACTCGCGTCCGGACCGGTGCAGTGCGGTCAGCTCGAGGCGCTGATTGACGACCGGCGCCTCGCCGGTTTCGTGGAATCGATGCATCCCGGCGTTGTGCGCATCCCGGAACGCCGGCGGCACGATGGTCTCGGCGAGGCTGCGGCCGAGGACCTCGGCACGGGTCCAGCCGAACGTCGTCTCCGCCTGGGCATTCCAGGCGACGACTTTGCCATCCGAGTCGATGCCGATGAACGCGTCATGCGCGGTGTCCACGATCAGGCGGGCCCGCGCCTCGCTCTCGGCCAGCCGGGCCAGAGCCTCGCGCCGCTCCTCCTCGACGATGGCGACGACGATCAGGTTGCTGACGGCGATCGCGAAGTTCTGCTCGTCGACAGTCCAGGCGCGGGGGCCGCCGACATGCTCGGCGCAGAGCACCCCGAGAGGTGCGTTGTCGCGGCGGAGCGGCACATCCAGCATCGCGCCGATGCCGTGGGGGATGAG
>Ga0307416_100002198_pt1 | contig 11084 bp, 10 predicted proteins | sample DK1Cmetagenome_2_FD_203821 | JGI IMG/M metagenome (GOLD analysis project Ga0307416, IMG submission 203821) | Maize rhizosphere microbial communities from greenhouse at UC Davis, California, United States - DK15-C-3 | ecosystem: Host-associated > Plants > Roots > Rhizosphere > Soil | place...
GCCACCGATGACGCACTGTCGCGTGAGCAGCCCGCGGAGGAGACGATCATGTTCGGCGTCTACTCGCCTGACGTCGACCCGACCAGCGAGCAGTTCGATACCGAGGACGATCCTCAGTTCTCAGGGAACGAGACGACGATGGTCGACCTGCTCAACGCCTGCATGAAGGACGAGATGCGGCGTGATCCACGCATTGTCGTATTCGGCGAAGACGTCGCTGACGCCTCACGTCGGCAGCACCTGAACAAGGTCAAGGGAAAGGGCGGTGTCTTCAAGGTCACCTGGGGCCTGCAGAAAGAGTTCGGCGACCACCGCGTCTACAACTCACCGTTGGCCGAGGCGAACATCATCGGTCGCGCCATCGGCATGGCCATTCGGGGTTTCAAGCCGGTCGTGGAGATCCAGTTCTTCGACTACATCTGGCCCGCGTACATGCAGATCAGGAATGAGCTGTCGACAATGCGCTGGCGGTCGAATAACGCCTTCTCGGCGCCGGTGGTGGTCCGCACGACATACGGCGGCTACATCCGCGGCGCCATCTATCACTCGCAGACTGGTGCGTCGTTGTTCACGCACTGTCCGGGTTTGCGGGTCGTCTGTCCGGCTACCGCACTCGACGCGAACGGGCTGCTGCGCACGGCGATCCGTTGCGAGGATCCCGTCATCTTTCTCGAGCACAAGCACTTGTACCGACAGACGTACAACAAGGCGGCGTATCCGGGACCGAACTTCATGATTCCGTTCGGCAAAGCCAAGGTCGTCCGCGAAGGAAGTGACGTGACGATCGTGACGTACGGTGCCACGGTTCAACGCGCTTTCACCGCGGCGAACCAGATGGCCGAAGAAGGGATCTTGGCAGAAGTCATCGACCTCCGTTCGCTTTCGCCGTGGGACGAGGAGCGCGTGTACACGTCGGTAAAAAAGACGAACCGGGTGATTGTCGCGTACGAGGATTCGATCAGCTGGGGTTATGGCGCCGAGATCGCTTCTCGCATCGCCGACGTCTGTTTCCCATGGCTCGACGCACCGGTCAAGCGCGTGGCGTCGCTCGACACGTACGTCGGCTACGCGCCTCGCGTCGAAGACGCGACGCTACCGCAGATCGAGGATTTCAAGCAGGCCATAGCCGAGATCGTGCGGTTCTAGTTTTCGGCACTTTGACCGGAATTGGGGCGGGCTGCCGAAGCAGCCCGCCTTTTGTCATCCGGACGGAAATCCGGCCGAATCCGCAAACCGTTCCCTGTGTGACGGTTAGGCGGGTTCGCACGTCAGGAGGGCGAAAGGCCCCCAAATGGCCTGTCACTTGCAGCGAGGAACGTACCTGGACGTTCCGAACAGCTTTCGCGGGGTCAGCCATGCTGGGAATTACTCAAGACGAAGTGCGCCGACACCCGCGGTGGCGGGAGGAAATGGGTACGCCGATGCATACGAACGTCCAACGGCCGTCGGGATCGCGCCTGCTGGGAATCGTAGCCGTGCTGATTGTCTTTACGGCTTTTCTCGTGGTGCTGATGAACTGAGGTCGTCGACTTCAGAGCGTTTCGAAAGATCCCACGAGCGGACGCGGATTTCCGGGAAATGGGCGCCCAATGGCTTCGCGCGGAGACGCGGCGCCGCGGAGGACCCTGCCAGGAGGGAGGCGTGTTCGGTTGCCTCGGAGCCGTGAAACCGGCGTTAGGGGTTCACGGGATTCCCTCGACAACAGACAGCGGCGTTGACGGACTCTACGGACTTCACGAGCGATGATTTTCTCCGTCAGCTCCGTTTGTGGTCCGTTAGCTCCTTGTGTTGGGTTTTTCAGGTCGTGGATGCGGGTGGGTGAATAGAGGTCGCAGGGCCATCCACGCGCTCCGAAGCTGGAATCACGGCTGCCGTTCGTAGACCACGCGGCCTCCAACGACAGTCATCGTTACGCGGGCATCGCGGATCGACTCCGGAGCGATCGACGTGAGGTCGCGGTCAATGAGTGCCAGGTCGGCCAGCTTTCCGCGCGCCAACGTTCCCTTTCGCGACTCGTCGAACGACGCCCTGGCCGAACCTACGGTGTAAGCCCGCAGCGCGTCCTCGACAGCGATCTTCTGCTCCGGAACCCAACCGTTCGGGTTGCGATCGTCGAGGGTGCGGCGCGTGACGGCGGCGTAGATCCCTTCGAGCGGTGTCGGGGGGGCGACGAACCAGTCACTGCCGAAGGCCAGTGTGGCGCCAGCGTCCAGCAGGGAGCGGAAAGCGTACGTCCCTTTGGCGCGTTCCGGCCCGATGACCTTCTCGGCCCAGCGTCCGTCGTCGATGGCATGGTACGGTTGCATGCTGGCGATCACGCCTAACGCGCCGAAGCGCGGAATGTCGGCCGGCGCAACGTGCTGAGCATGCTCCATCCGGAACCGGCGATCGCGCGGACCGTTCTCGCGGATGACGCGCTCGTAAATGTCGAGCAGCGTCCGGATGGCGTTATCGCCGATCGCATGGATCATGACGTGCAGCCGGGCCTTGTCGGCCCCGGAGGTCCATTGATACAGCTCCTCCGGCGTGGTGACGAACAACCCGCGGTCGTCCGGTGCATCCGTGAACGGCTCGAGCATCGCTGCCGTGTGCGAGCCTAACGAACCGTCGACGAAAGCCTTGAGCGCGCCGATGCGAAGCCATTCGTCGCCGGTGCCCCGGGCCTGCACGGTGTCGCGGAGCTGTTCCCAGGTGGCGAGCGGTACGGCGGCATAGATACGCGTGCGCAATCGTCCCGTGGCATGGGCGCGCTGGAAGATCGCCAGTTCCCACCAGGTGCCCATGTTGTGCACCGATGTCACGCCGTGCGACGCGACGTACGTCATCGCCGTATCGAGGGCGCGATCCTGCAGCACTTCCGGTGCTTCCGGTACGACGCGATCGACCAGCGCCTGTGCGTTGTCCTTGAGGATGCCGGTTGGTTGCCTGCCCGGGCCGCGAACTATGGTGCCGCCTTCGACGTCGCGCGTCGCTGCGGTTACGCCGGCCGCGCTGAGCGCGACGCTATTGGCGAGCGCCATGTGCCCATCGAGTCGGTTCACCCAGACGGGATGGTCAGGGGTCACCGAATCGATCCAGGAACGTTCGGGCAGTACGCCGCCCCAGCGTTCGTGATCCCAGTCGCCGCCCGTAATCCAGGTTCCGGCAGGAACGGTGGCGGCGAATTCGCGGATCCTGCTCACGAATTCCCCGGGTGTCTTTGCGTCGCGCAGCTGCACCGAAGACAACCGGAACCCGCCGGCGACGAAGTGCACGTGTGAGTCGATGAAGCCCGGCGTGACCATTCCGCCCCTGGCGTCCACCACGCGCGTCGCGTTGAGTTTCCGCACTTCGGCGGATGATCCGACGGCGACGATGGTGTCACCGTTGATCGCGATCCCCTCGGCCCATGGGCGGGCGGAGTCGCCGGTCCACACTCTCGCGTTCACAATCGCGAAAGTCGCAGCAGGTGTGGAGGCACTCATGTCACAGGCCGCCAGGAGGGTGAACGCAACGAGGCTCACAACACGGTTCGTGCGCAAACGATCGACCATACGTCTTTCGCAATAGGGACTCACGATGGATGGTGCGTGCTGAGCGCCGCGCCATGCGCGGTATAGTGCCCGGGCGCATCCGATCGTGTAAAGAGCGGTGCATTTGGCGATACATTCACCACATGCCCACCGTCGGAATCCCACGTGGCCTCAGCCGGCTGATCGGCCGGGACGCCGACGTCGACGCGTTGCGAAAGCTGCTCAGTGCGAGCCGGCTGGTTACCCTCACGGGAGCGGGGGGGAGCGGTAAGACGCGGCTGGCCTCCGAGGTGGCGATGGTAGTGGCCGAGCAGTTTCCACACGGCGTTGCCTGGATCGAGCTGGCGCCGTTGGCCGATCCCGACCTTCTGGCCACGCACGTCATCGACGCGCTCGGAATCGAACAGGGCGCGCGTCCGCCGCTGGCGACACTGATCGCTTACCTGCAGGATCGCACGATGCTGCTCGCCTTCGACAATTGCGAGCATCTGGTGCAGGCCTGCGCCGTGCTCGCGGAGCGCCTGCTTCGCGAGTGCCCCGGCCTGCAGATCCTGGCGACGAGCCGCGAAGCGTTAGGCATCGATGGGGAGCGCGCGTGGCTGGTCACGGGCCTGACGCTGCCCGCGCCTGACGCCACGTTGCCGGCCAACCTGCAGGACGTTCCCGCCGTGCGGTTGTTCACGGAGCGCGCGGAAGGTGCGCTCGCCTCATTCCGCCTTACGGACGCCAACGCCGCCGCGGTCGTACAGATCTGCCGCCGGCTCGACGGGCTGCCGCTGGCGATCGAGCTGGCCGCGGCACGCATTCGAACCCTCTCGCCGCACGAACTGGCCAGCCGCCTGGATGATGCGTTCCGCGTACTCACCACCGGCCCGCGCACCGCCGTGCCGCGGCATCGCACCCTGCGCGAAGCCATCGGCTGGAGCTACACCCTGCTCAACGATCGCGAGCGCGCCCTGCTGCAGCGGCTGTCGATCTTTGCTGGAGACTTCACGCTGCACGCGGCGGAATCGGTCGGTGCGGACGTCGACCTCGATGCCGCCGACGTCCTCGACATCCTGGCGGCGCTGGTCGACAAGTCGTTGGTCGTTATGCACGAGGAGGCGGGGACGACCCGGTTCCAGTTGCTGGAAACCATCCGGCAGTACGCCGTCGCCCGGCTTCAGGAGACGGGCCAGTTCCATCGAGTCTGCATGCGGCACGCGAAGACCTATCTCGACCTCGCGGCCGAGGCGGCCCCGCACCTGATCACGCGGGAGCGACCGCCCTGGGTCCAACGGATCTCTCGTGAGCTGGACAACATCCGTATCGCGCTCGCCTGTACACGCGATGACGACGTCGCCGCACACCTGCGTTTCCTGGGGCACCTTGGCTGGTTCTGGTACTCGAGCGGCCACTGGTCGGAGGGTCGCCGGTGGCTCGATGGCGCCATCGCCCTGCCGTCTCCCGAGTCGGCGCGGCACGACCGTGCCCGGGTGCTGCTTGGCGCCGGGGTCCTGGCCTCGCTCCAGGGCGACACGACGGCCGCGGTGCCGTGGGTAGAAGAAAGCGCCGCAATCTTCAGGTCGTTAGGCGATGTGAGCGGCGAGGCGTACTCCCTCGCTTACCAGGGCGTCGCGTGGGGACTCGTCGCCGACGAGCGGAGCGAGCAACCGACACGGAGAGCGCTCGCGACCTTCCGCCAGTCGGGCGACCTGTACGGCCTGCGCCTCTGCCTCGTAGTGCTGGCCACGTATTGCTCCATGAAGCAGCGCGTGGACGAGGCGCTGACGCTGGGCGAGGAGGCTGTCACGGTCGCTCGCGCGTATGGCCTCGACCGCGAACTCGCCATCGCCCTCCAGGTGCTGGCCGGAGTCAAGCTCGTCACTGGCGACGTGACACACGCGGAGGCGTTGTATCGCGAGTGTATCGCCGCGCTCCGTCGTGACCCGTCGGTCTTCTGGACGGCGCGGGCGCTGGGCATGCTGGCGCTCGTCGCGTTTCGCGAGGGAAGCCATAGGCGCGGCGCATATCTCTCCGGCGCCGCCGAGATGGTTCGCGAATCTGTGGGGGCGCGGTTCTTTGGGCACGATCGCACGCAGCTCGAGCCGGCGATGGAGGCGGCCCGTCGCGCGTTAGGCAGCGAGGCGTTCGAGGCGGAGTGGGCGACGGGACGAGTGGCGCACCTGCCGACGCTCATGGCGGAGCTGGCGCGTCCCGTGCCGGCTGTGCCGCGCGACGAGGGACGCCCCGAGACGACGACCGCGTCGCGGAAGACCCCGGCGCTGGAGGTCCGCGCGCTGGGGCCGCTGGAAATCCTCCGCGACGGGGCGCCGCTCCCTGAAACGGCTTGGCGTTATGCACGGCCCCGCGAACTGCTTCTGTACCTGATGTCCCACCCGGATGGACGCACGCGGGAGCAGATCGGCCTGGTCTTCTGGCCCGAGTCGTCGTCGATCCAGGTCAAGAACAACTTCCACGTCATGTTGCATCACGTTCGCAAGTCACTCGGCCGTGCCGATCTCGTGACCTTCGAACGTGAGCGATACCGGATAAACTGGGAGATCGAGGGCGGCGTGTCGTTCGACGCGCGCGCGTTCGAGTCCCTGGTTCAGCCGGCCCTGCGCACGGTGAAGAGTAGTCGCCCATCGGAGTCGGTGGAGCAAGCCGTCTCCCGCCTTCGAGAAGCATTGACGCTGTACCGTGGTGACTTCCTGGCCGACGTCGAGGCCGGTGACTGGCACCTCGAAATCCGCGATCGACTGCGCCGCCTGTCGACCGAGGCCGCGATCGCGTTAGGCGACGTGAGCATGTCGCGCGACGCGTACCGCGAGGCCGCAGATTCATTCGCCCGGGCAGTGGCCGTGGACGAGTTGAACGAAGGGGCGTGGCGAAGACTCCTGGTGGCTCTGGCGCGCGGCGGTGAGCGAAGCGAGGCCCTGCGCCGCTACGAACGCCTGGTCGAGACGCTGAAGGCGGATCTTGGAGCCGAGCCGGATAAGGACACGAAGCTCCTGCACGAACGCCTGCGGAGGGCTGAGCCGGTTTAAGCTTCAGCGGTACAAGGAGTTACGCAGTTAAGCGATTTGCTAATCGGAGCACCCGAGATTCTCCCGCGAGTCAGAGCTGCAAACAATGTCTCGCGCATTCAGGAGGATCTGTGTCGTATCGTCGTGTCATCCGGGGTGGAGCGGTTACCGCTCTACTGTTGGCTGTGGCGGTGGCGTGCAGTGATCCGGTCGCGCCGACCGATCCAGCTGTCGCATCGGTGATCGTGTCGCCTGCCACAGTGTCGGCGCAGGTTGGTCAGCAGGTGGCACTTCAGGCGACACCGCAATCCGCCGACGGCCATGCGCTGCAGCGTCCCGTGAGCTGGTCGTCCGAGAATGTCGCCATTGCGACCGTGTCCTCGGCAGGCGTCGTCACGGCGCACGCGGCAGGAGAGGTGGCTATTCGGGCGACGAGCGAAGGAAAGACTGGTCGTGCCGTGGTCACCATTGCGCCGGGTGTACCAATGCCCGTCGCCAGCGTCCGACTCAGCGTCGACGAAGAGGTCGTACTCACCTGGGATGGTGAAACGTCGATCAGTGCGGTCGCGCTCGATGCGAACGACAATGTCCTGGAGGGACGGTCGATCCAGTGGCACACCACGAAGCCCAGCGTCGTGGCCGTGAATCATGGAACGCTGAACGCCATTCGCCCGGGAGTCGCCATCGTGAGCGCGATCATTGAAGGCAAGGCGGCGTCAGTGAGCGTTCGCGTACTGGAGCCGCCGCTTACGGCCATCGCGATCGAGGGATCGACGGGGATGGAAGTCGGAGAAACGGCCGGGTTCGCATCGAAGCTCACGTGGGCAAGCGGCGAGGTGCTGTATGGACCAGTGTCGTGGACCTCGAACGCGCCTGCGATCGTCAGCGTCGAGTCCTCAGACCTGTGGAACGCGGCGCTCGCGGCGCATGCCGTCGGCGTCGTGACAATCACGGCGTCCCGTGATGGCATAAGCACGTCGGTGACGCTGCGGGTGACGCCGCGTGCCACCCACGATCTCATCTACAACGCCTGGACCGGGACGAACTCGGAGATCTTCACGTTAGGCCTCGGCGTTGATGGGACGGCGCCGGTGCGCCTCAATGCCGGCAACGTCTCTCGCGATCCTTCCCCTTCTCCCGACGGACGGCGGTACGTGTTCGCGGTCAGCCAGCAGCTTCCGATCGGCGCGTGGCAACACGATCTCTACATCGTGGACCGGAACGGCATGAACATGCGCTGGCTCACGCGAGCGGAGGGAATCGAGGAGCAGCCCGAGTGGAGCCCGGATGGCAACCGGATCCTGTTTCACGGCCTGGTGAACGGAAGGGCTGACCTCTTTCTGATCAACGTGGACGGCACCGGGCTCGTGAACCTTACCGCCGGCCTGCCCCCACAGTTGATGGACAAGCGGGACGCGACCTGGTCCCCGGACGGATCCCGCATCGCCTTCATCGGGGTGACGGGCACGGAGCACAAGGTCTGGACGATGAAGAGCGACGGCTCGGATGCCCGACAGGTGACCACAGACGCTGGCTTCGACCTCTATCCCGCCTTTTCGCCTGACGGATCGCAGATCGCGTTCACGAGATACAACGCGGCCACGCCCGCGTTAGGCGACGACGTGATGATCGTGGCGTCGCATGGTGGAACGCCGACTCGTCTGGCACTGCCCGGCGATCAGCGGAACCCGGTGTGGTCACCTGACGGACACTATCTCGCGGTCAGCGGATCGGCCATGGCGGGACAGATACAGCAAGAGATCTACACCCTCCGCCCCGACGGTACCGGGCTGCGCCTGCGCACCATCAACCCCTCGTGGGGCGGCGGCTCCAATCCCGCCTGGATCACGCGATGAACGCGCCCCGTGCGACACCTGACGCCGCGCCCATCATCCGAGCGATCGTGCACGCCTGCGACACGGAGACAGTGTACGTGCGCAGCGGCCACGGGAGCGCGCTGCTTCTGGTGGCCGCGGACCTCGATCGGCATGACGTGTCGGAAATGATGACGGCGTTGTCGCGGGAGTTCCTCGTACTGGCAGCCGCTCCCGCGCTCCGTGACGCAGCGAGTCTCAGCCGATGGCTGCGAGGGTTCCTCGAGTGTCTTGGAGTCGCCGACGCACACGTGGTCCTGCACCGATCGGTTGCAACAATTCTCTGTGGAGATTCGATAGATGCCTGACATCAAAGCGCTCCTGGCTGTGCTTCTTCTGACTGCCTGCGCGACAACCGGATCCACATTCCGGAGCGGCGTAGGCGATCGTCAGCTCGAGCACCCCCCGTACTATGCCGGCGTGACCGCGACCGTGGACTCGTCCCGCCTCGCACGTTATCCCGTCCTGTATCAGCGCGGTGCGTCGCAGGCCGCGATGTTCGATCCTTCAGACGCCTCGGAATCCGCAGTCGCGCAACTACTGCGTGAGATGAATGCTTTCGTGGATTCCATCCTGGGCGGCAAGGCACTGTCCGCCGCTTCCGGTCGTGGCATCGTGCCACCTAACGTGTATTTCGGTTGCGAGCGTGACGCGACCGATGACTGCGTCGAGCGTGGGGACAGCGCACTCGGTCGCCAGGGCACGACGATGCGCCTCGCCGTCGAGCGCCCATCGCCGGAATGGATTGCGCGGCACGCCGCCCTCCTCGACAGCGGCAACGCATCGCATGCGCTGCTCGTGACGCTCGAAGTCGGTCAGTACTGGACGAGACAGAGCGGCCTTCGCGGCAGCAAGTCAGTGGAACTGGGAAGCGGTTATGTCGTGCCGGTGCCTTGGCTCACGTCGCTCGAAACCCCGGTGAGCGTGCTGCAACTGACCGGAGCACTGATCGATCGCGAAGGAAAGGCGATCCGCATCGGTGCCGAGGGACTGCTTGCGCAGCGGACGCAATTCGTCGCGAGTGCAGCCGGTGCTCAACGCCTGATGTCTGATGCCGATGTCTCACAAGTGAGGACAGAGCGGCGCCCCGACCGACCGGGACAACCGCTGGTCTGGCGCGAGGCACTCTGCCAGCTCGTCGCGGAACTCACAACCGGGAGCTGCCGTTAGGCGTTACTGTCGAACCGCAACTACCTGAACCTTCACCCGGCCGGAGTACGGTAGCGCAGCGGCCTGGTAAACCGTGCGGGCCGGCCGGCGGCCTTCCGCAAAGAGTTCCGCGAAGAGGACATTCACCTGCGGCAGGTCGGCGAGGTCGATGAACGCCACGTCGACGTACACGATGTCATCCCGGGAAAAACCGGCGGCCCTCAGCGCCGCGAAGACATTCGCGAAGGCTTGCGTGGCTTCCTCGCGGGCCGTGCCCGGTCGAAACGTCCCCGTGCTGTCGACCGATAACTGGCCGCTGACGTAGCAGTGGTTCCCCGCCACGACCGCCTGGCTGATCGGCGACGGAGCGGCCGGCAGGTCGGGCGCCGAAGCAACGTACCGATGTGGCACGACTGCCTAGCGACTGCGATCGATGGCGTCGCGCACATCGAGCAGGATCTCGAAGTAGAGCTGCTCGCGTCGATAGGCAAAGTCGAGCGAGACCATCTGTGAGTCGTCGCCCGACGCCTTGGCGCGTTCGAAGGCCTCGCGATACATCTCGTCGAGGTTGGCGAGGATGCGTTCCCGTGATCGTGGCATGCGTGTTTTCTCTATGGCGCGGGGAGTGAGGCGCGGTAAGTCTTCTTCAGGGGCGCGCGCCGGCTCCTTCTCGACGGCGTCGAGTAGAAACTTCTTGGCGGCCCCCAGCATCAGGCGGCGCGGATTAAAAGGACTGATCATGCAGCGAGGCGAGATCTTCGCGCGCGATAACTATCGATGTGTATTCTGCGGGCAGGTCTTCCCGGAGGAAGAGCTGACGGTCGACCACCTGCAGGCGCGATCGCGCGGGGGTGACCGGTCGGGTGGCAACTTAGTGACCGCCTGCCAGGCCTGCAATCTGAAGAAGGGGAGGATCCGACTCGCGCACTATCTCGCCTCGGACACTGACGCGTACCGGAATTTCCAGCAGTACGCGATCCACGTCTGGAAGCGACATCTGGCGGCGATCGAGGAGGAGATCCGGAACGTGAGGAGGAAAATGGAGGGCACGGAGAAAAGCCTTTCACCACGGAGGACACCGAGGACACGGGGGGAATTCTGAAGTTTGTTTTTCCTTTCGCGCTTAAAGAACACGACTTCCTCAGATCTCACTCCGTGTCCTCCGTGTCCTCCCTCAAAGGCGGTGAAACACTGCTTCCTCAACGGGACGATCTCGCTTGAGGTGCTCCATAACGATTCGCTCGAGCAATTCCGGCGTCACCGCTTTATACCACACGCCATCGGGATAAACGACCACGATCGGACCTTCAGCGCAGACACCGAGGCACGGTGTCTCGCCACGTTTCACCCGCGTTGGACCGAAGAGCAGGTCTTCCCGTTCGAGCAGGCTCGCCAGCTGCGCATATAGCGATCGACCGCGCCGGTCCGGAGAGCAGAATCCGCCGGTGCACACGAGGACGTGGCGCCGGTACGGTTCCATGAATGCTTTCGGCTCGGCCATCCGTCAGTCGACGAGCTTGTTGTCTCCCGGAGGAGCAACG
>Ga0307416_100002199_pt1 | contig 11083 bp, 9 predicted proteins | sample DK1Cmetagenome_2_FD_203821 | JGI IMG/M metagenome (GOLD analysis project Ga0307416, IMG submission 203821) | Maize rhizosphere microbial communities from greenhouse at UC Davis, California, United States - DK15-C-3 | ecosystem: Host-associated > Plants > Roots > Rhizosphere > Soil | place: USA...
TAGTGAGTGGTGAGGTGTGAGTGGTGAGTAGTTCGTGCGGCTGAACGGACGTCGGTCATCTCGGTGTTCATCATTTAACGTGAGTCGTCAGTGGTGAGTCGTGAGTGGCTTGTGCGGCTGAACGGACGTCGGTCATCTCGGTGTTCATCATTTAACGTTAGTCGTCAGTGATGAGTCGTGAGTGGTTTGTGCGGCTGAACGGATGTCCGCCGTCTCTCTGTTCATCATGTAGTCAAAGTGAGTCCCTAGTGGTCAGTGTTGAGCTGATTCATTGCGGAAAAGCGTAAATGGTAGTGATAAGTCATGCGAGCGCACGCAACTACTCACAACTCACCATTCACAACTCACGAAAGCAACCAGACAAACTTGGCAAAGAAAAACACCTGCTGAGCCGCACGCACCACTCACGACGGACGATTCACGTCTCGCCCTCCGCCCCCATCATCCGCGCTTCAGCTCAATCACTGTCAGCTCCGGAGGCATACCGATGCGGCCGGGATAACCAATGCACCCGAAGCCGCGATTGACATACAGATATTGATCGCCTTCCTGATAAAGCCCGGCCCACTGCTTGTAGATGTATTGCGAAGGACTCCACCTGAAATCTCCAAATTCGACACCCATTTGAGCGCCATGGGTATGGCCAGCAAACATGAGATCGACATCAGAAAACTCGGGCCGGACCTGCGCGTCCCAATGGCTTGGATCGTGCGACAGCAACAAGCGAACAGCGGCATCCTCCGTTCCGTTATAAGCTTGAGCTAATTTTCCATACTTCGGAAACCGGTGTGGCGGCCCCATGCCCCAATTCTCAATTCCAATGATGGCGATCTTTTCCCCTCCTTGAATGAGGAACCTGTGCTCATTCATCAGTAAGTCATAGTTCATCAGTTCGTGTGCTGTGACCATGTCCTTGAAATTCCTTGTCTTCGCAGCTTCGCTCGACCACTTCCGATAGTTGCCATAGTCGTGATTACCGGTTGTCGAAAAGACACCAAGTGGTGCTCTGACCTTATTGAAGATGTTGATGTAATCATCTACCTCGTCTGTCTGGTAGTTAACCAGGTCGCCAGTAAAGAAAATGACATCAGCTTTTTCCTTTAACAACATCTCAATTCCGCCCCTCACAGCGGTTTTGTTGAAGAAAGTGCCTGCATGTGTATCAGAAAACTGTCCAATGCGAATGCCATCAAAGGACTTGGGCAGCTTTGGAAGGTAGACCGTTTTTCGGATCACTCTGTAATCTGTTGCGCCGGAAATAATACCGGTAACCATGGAAGCGAATGGAAGTGCCCCAGCGGCTATCGCGACCTTATCAAAAAATTCCGAGCGCGTGATTGGCTTTCCCGGGATGCGTTTGCCAGACCTTTTCTTCAGATAAGCGATCAGTCGCCGCGTGTTAATCTGAATATCATCAATGAATATAATGAACACCGTCAGGAGCTTAGATGCGTAGATCACCATGACGGTAATGAGAATCCATTGACGGATGCTGAGAGCTCTGTAGTAAGGCTCGTACATGCTATACCACACAACCGCTGATATCGCCAGCACTGTCATTCCCCACATCGCGATTCGAACAGTATTCCTTAATGCTGGTGTGAACTTGCGAGTTGTCCTGTGTATCGAGGTATAGATGTAGATATCGATCAGAATGAGAAGGATGACCTGTAACAGTACGTTGTCTCGAAGCATAACTGTTAACTCACACCTCTTGCCTTGACAACAAGCGATTTTTGACTGTTCTTCATGATGAGCTTAAGATTTGATGATCAGGCGCGTTTTAATTCCATAATTGTCAGTTCGGGAGGCATGCCAATCCTGCCGGGGTAGCCCAAATACCCGAAACCGCGGTTGACATACAAAAATTGCTTTCCTTCATGGTATAAACCTGACCACTGCTTGTATGCGTATTGAGACGGACTCCATTTGATGCCGCCTATCTCTACTCCAAACTGAAAACCATGTGTGTGACCGGAGAACATAATGTCTATCTCCGGAAACTCCCTCCTCACCTGCAGATCCCAGTGACTGGGATCGTGCGATAGCAACAGCTTGACGGGCGCGTCGTGAGTACCATTAAATGCCTGGCTCAACTTGCCGTATTTGGCAAAGCCCCTGCCACCCCAGTTTTCATTTCCTATAATTGCTATCCGGTCAGCTCCTTCGCGAATGAACCTGTGCTCATTCATGAGTAGCTGATAACCCATCTGTTTGTGCGCCGCCATGAGGTCACGAAAGTTTTTGCGTTTTTCATCCTGTGAAGCCCATTGATGATAGTCGCCATAATCGTGATTTCCTGTTACCGAGAACACCCCGAGAGGCGCCCTAACTTTGTCGAATACATCGACGTAATCACGCATTTCCACAGCCTGATTGTTCACAAGATCGCCTGTAAAAAATACAACGTCAGGTTTCTCACGCATCAGCATGTCCACCCCACCCTTCACTGCGGTTCGATTGTAAAAGCTGCCGGAATGTATGTCTGAGATATGACCAATGCGCATCCCGTCGAATGCTGCAGGCAGATTGGGAAGAGTAACTTTTACACGTCTCACGCGATAATCATGTGCACCAGAAATGATTCCATATGCCATCGTACCAAAAGGAATAGCTGTAGCTACCATCGCGGCTTTCGTCAGGAACTCGGAACGCGGAATTGTTTTTCCACCGATTGGTTGTGAATCTCCACCTGAAAAATAGTTTGCTACCCAACGCACGCCGCGCTGCAGATCATCGACCATAACAAACAAAATTCCGAAGATCTTCGAAAAGTAGGTAGCGAATAGTCCTGTAATGATCCAGTTTCTCGTGGCGCTTGTGATGCGATATGGGTCGCCAAACATCCACCATGCAAGTGCGGTAATACACAATACGGTTGGAACCCAGAAACCATATCGAACCAGCTTCCTTGACACGGGTGACCAGTCAGCGCTGACGGCCACGACCGCCTGATACAGGTACAGGTCTACCACCAGGAAGAAAGCAACGAAAAGAAAAAAGGTCATAGCACGAGGTCTCATAAATGAAAAACTAAAGACAAGGCCTGATGCCTTGTCTTAGTCACTTAACAAAATTTTATGTGGATCAATTCAACGCCACCGCGCCCTCGGTTCCTTCAGCCGGCTTTGTGCGAGTGCGGTAAACACGCTCTTTCAACTTCGCCACCAGCAGGTACATCACTGGGACAAGCACCAGCGTAAGGAAAGTACCGAACAGCAATCCGAAGATCATTGTCCATGACAAAGGTCCCCAGAACGCTACATTATCACCGCCAAAGTAGAGTTGGGGATTAAACTCCGAGAACAAAGCTACGAAGTCAATATTCAAACCGACCGCCAGCGGAACGAGACCGATAGACGCAGCCAATGTTGTGAGCATAACCGGTGTCATACGCGTTTTGGCAGCTTCGATGATCGCTTCGTACAATCCCATACCCTGCGAGCGAAGGAGTTCTGTGAACTCGACCAGCAGAATTCCATTGCGAACAACCAGCCCGGCGAGCGCCATGACGCCCACACCGGTCATTACAATGGATATCTCCATCTTAAATAAGGAGAAACCAATTAGTACGCCGATAAGACTGAAGACAATCTCGAGAAGAATGATGACGGGCTTGCTGATTGAATTGAACTGGATCACCAGGATCATAAACATCAACGCGAAAGCAAGACCAAACGCAGTCATGAGGAACGCGCCAGTTTCTTCCTGTTCCTGTTGTGCGCCGGTCATGTTAACCGTAACTCCATCCGGGACATCAAATGATGCAATCCGCCCCTTAATGTCAGCAACCACAGCGTTCTCATTGTGACTCGCAAGCACATTGGAGGAGAGTGTGATCACTCGCTTTAGATCGATGCGCTTTATACCCGCATAGCTGTTAGAGTATTCAACAGAGGCGACTGCTGAAAGCGGCACCTGACGGACTACTCCGCCCATACCCATGTCCCGATAGGTGATCGGCATGTTGATGAGCGTATTCATATCATTGCGCTGATCTTCCTGTATCCTTAACTGGATCGGATAATCATCGTTCGCGTCGCGGAATCTCGATATCTCATAACCATATACTGCAGTGTTCAATGCCTGGCCTATCTGGCCCGTGGAAATACCTTCGCGGTTGGCTTTCTCCCGATCGATGTTAATCACAATCTCCGGCTTGTCACTTTGAAAATCGGTTTTTAATTCTTCAACTCCGGGTACTTGCTGTGCCACCAGGAAGCGATGAAGCTCATTGGCGGTTTTCACAAGCAACTCAAAGTCATCGGCGGCCACTTCAATGTTGATCGGCTTGCCGGTAGGCGGACCGTTAGCTTCCGAGTTGACCGTTACCTCAGCACCCTTGATTCCCTTCACAGCCTCGCGTATCTCGTCCATGAAGTCACGTGTGGACTGCCCCTCGCGTTCAGAGAATTTTACGAATGCAACGGATACTTTGCCGAGATGTGGTGTCGCTTGAGTACCTGCATCAAAGGGATTATCGCTAGCCCCTATTGCCACGTTAGAGATGACCGATTCTACTACCGGATTATCTTTACCGATGGCGTTGATCACCCGGTCCTCGACTATCCTTGTCACGGAATCCGTCACGCGCTGATCCGTTCCAATGGGCATCCGGATGTAAGTGTATATAAAGTTCGGATCGCCATTAGGAAAGAACACGACGGCTGGCTGTCTGATCGCGGTAAATACAATGGCGAAAATAAACAATCCCACTACTCCTACGGCTATCCAAATAGGACGATAACGGTACAGACACCACGTAAGAATACGTTTGTAGCCACGTTGAACCTTCGGCCATGTAGACTCCTGGAATCCTTTGATCACATCCTTCAAAAAGAAATGATGCAACACGTACAGGAGATAAATGAATACTACGAAATTACCGAGTCCGAACGCAATAAGATATGAAACCAGGGCAATCCCCGCGAAGACGACGCTGGTCACCTTGAAACCTTTTGTGATCTTTGAATCATCCTTATGGCTCTCTTCATGAGGTTTCATGAAATCCGCCGCGAACACCGGGTTGATGATATAAGCCACCAGCAACGAAGCAAGCAACGCAACAATAAGAGTGATGGGCAGGTACATCATGAACTTCCCGATCACACCAGGCCAGAAAGCCAGAGGGATAAAGGGGGCAAGCACGACAAGCGTTCCGGATAGCACTGGAAGAAACACCTCCCCAGCAGCGATCTTGGCAGCTTTACGGATGGGGACCTTTCCATTATCAAAGACTCTGTGTGTATTTTCGATAACGACTATGGCGTCGTCCACCACAATACCAAGTGCCAGCAGGAATGAGAACAAAGTCATCATGTTCAGCGTAAAGCCCAATGAAGGAAATACCAGAAAGGCGATGAAGCTTGAGATCGGCACGGAAAGCCCTACGAAAATAGCATTCGTCACGCCCATGAAGAACATGAGAATGATTGTTACGAGCGCGAAACCAATGATGATGGTATTGATGAGGTCATGCAGGGTGACGCGGGTGTTTTCTGATTGGTCCGCCGTTACAGTCACTTTCAGTCCCTCAGGAAGAACGCCGCCTTCATATTCGCTGATGATCGCATTGATTTGATCAGACGCATTGATCAGGTTCTCTCCGCTGCGTTTGATCACATTGAGGGTGATAACATTCTCCTTGTCCAGACGTGCAAAGCTTTCCTGTTCTTTGTGGCTGTCCACAACTTCCGCTACGTCTTTTAGGTAAACCTTCCCGCCCTGAATTGAACCTATAACCGTATTAGCAATTTCCCGGGCCTCGGTATACTCACCATTTACTGTGAGTGATCTTTTCATACCATCAACCGAAAGCTGACCACCAGGGATGAGGACGTTCTCTCCACCAATAGCTTGCGCGATGTCATTCATATCCACACCGGCAAGGGCGGCTTTATAAATATCAACGTTGATCTGTATTTCCCGGTCGAGCGCTCCTACGATATCAACGCGCCGGATCTCTTTGACCCCTTCGAAACGATCCTGCATCATCTCCGCATATCGCTTTAGCGTCTTAAGGTCATAATCTCCTGAAAGGTTGACAAACATGATCGGCACTTCCGAGATGTCGATTTCCTGGACGATAGGATCATCTGGCAGGTTGCTGGGCAGATCCGGCATTGCGCGGTCTACTGCGTCACTCACTTCCCGTTTCGCTTCATCAACATCAACATCGGTTTCAAACTCGATGATGACGTTTGAAAAATTCTGAATTGAGTTGCTGGATATTTTTTTTACACCCGAGATGGACTTCACCTGCTTCTCGATGTGTTTCGTGATCAGGTTCTCAATATCCGTTGGCGCGGCGCCTGGATAAGGCGTAGCCACATAGATCTGGGGAAAAACCACCTCCGGAAAGTTTTCCTTTGGCAGCGTTATATAGGTAATGATGCCCGCAATACACACGATCACCGTAGCCACGTATATACTGACCTTGTTATCAATCGCCCAACTAGTTGGCTTAAATTCTTTTTCGACGTCTTGCATGTTGTATTTTTTAAGGATTTGGCGCGACATCCATCACCCCACGAATGGGCGGAATGTCAGTTCCTGAATGAAGGATGACTAGATCTTTATATAATCGCCATCGTTAAGACCCTGATATCCGATTGTGATGATCCGGTCGCCGGCATTCAATCCCTGAACCTGTGCCAGGTTGCCATATACGCCTTCAACCGTTACAACTTTGCGTGTAGCCACCATGTGGTTTCCTTTCTGTTCGGCGATGTAGACTACCTTCTCGTCATTGATATCCTGGATAACGTTAACAGGCACAACCACAGCAGAAGCATTGGAGTCGAAAACAATTTTTACAGTGCCAGTCATGTTCGGGCGTAGATCAGGATCGGATGGTAGCTGCACTTCCACCGGGAATGTACGCGATAAGCGGTCGATCGTGCGGCCTACGAAAGTTACGCGGGCTTCAAGCTGTTTGCCAAGCTCAGAAACATTGACGAGAGCTTTATCACCTTTCTTGATATCCGTAACATACGCTTCGGATACCTGCGCCTGGATCTTCAGGTCATTGTTATTCACGACACGGAACGCCGGCATTCCGGGGCTTAGGTTCTCGCCTACTCTAACAACCACATCGTCGACCGTTCCGCTGATGGGGGCTTTGATGCGGGTCTTCTGATCCTGTTCGCGCAGCGAGGCGATCTGTCTTTCAAGACTTTCCTTATTAGTCTTCGCCTGGAGGAATTGTACTTCGGTACCTATCTTTTGATCCCACAGATTCTTCTGCCGCTCATACACCGAAGTTGCAAGTTCAAGCTGTGTTTGCATGGATTCAATGTTGCGCATGATAATAGAGTTATCGACCTGGGCGAGTGTCTGTCCTTTTGAGACCCGTTGACCCTCCGTGACAAAGACGCGTGTTACGACGCCCATCGACTCAGCGCTCACCTGCACATTATTTTCAGATTCGATATGACCCTGCGTTTGAACATAGTGATCAAAGTTCTGGAGCTTCAGCTCAGAAACGTTAACCTCTTTGGCCCTCACATTCTGTGTTGAGTCGGGGTTCGCGGCAGCGATCTCACTCTCGAGTTTCTGGATCTCCTTTGAGATCGCAGCCTGCTGTTCTTTAAGTTTGTCGAGACGGGCTTTCTTGTCCTCGTCAGCACTGGTTGCGCTGCAAGCAGCCAGGACGGCGGCGAAAACAACTGCAAAAGCAATACGGGAATACAATTTCAAATTCATAAAAGGGGCGTTTATAACTTGGGTCATATTATTTTTTTTCTTCATTATCAGGTGGTAAAAGTTTTCCATACGCTTTATCGAGATCCACTTTTGCGACGAGCGCATCATATAAAGCATTGTAATAGTTGGTTTGTGATTCCTTGAGGGCCGCCTCGGCATCAATTACTTCCAGGTTCGACCCTACACCTTCCTCGTACTTTATTTTGGTGACCCTGGCTACGTTGGCCGCCAGGACGCTGTTTGCCCTCTGCGACTCGAGAGACTTGATAGCATTCAGGTAGCTGATAGCGGCCTGTTTTACTTCAAGATCGATTGCTGACTTCAAAGACGTAAAATTGTTTTCGATCTTCATCAGGTTCAACTTTGCTTGTTGGAGCTTGTATGAGCGCTGAAGTCCGCTAAAGATCGGGATATTCAAGTTTAGCCCGAATGAGCTGAATGAATACCATTTATCAGGACCTATGACTCCCAGATCAGGAACACCGTCAGTGTTGGTCTTGAATAAACCAGAGATAGTAGGCGACTGTGTACTATATCCCAGGTTTGCGAACGCGGACAAGCTCGGCAACGCCGACGAAAACTTGTTCCGCACATCCAGAGCCTGCAAGTTTCGGTTCGCTTCAAGCAGAGCATAGTCACTTCGCTGAGTGTAATCCCAGGTCAGTTCATAGCTGCGCAGCACGGACTCATCTACCTGTAAGGATGCAATATCACCTTGCACTTCCACGTTTTCGTCCAGCGGATAGTTCATTTGAAACTTCAGGAGATGAACTGCCAGCTCCTGCAGGTTATAAAACTTATCGCGCTCTGCGCGCAGATTGTTCAGCGTCACCTGAATTCTGTCGACATCGATGCCTTCTGCAAAGCCATTCTGGTGAAGCGCCTTCGTCGTCCTTAATAGGGAATCAACCCTGGCTATATTGTTATCAAAGAGTGTCATCCGGTCCTTGTTAATCAGCACGGCGTAATAAGCTTTGGTAACTTGCTGAACGATCTGCTCCTTTGACTGACGCGTACTACGGATCGACAATTCACGATAAGCGTTCGCAGCCTTGAGACCAACAAGGTACGAGCCGTTGAAGAGGATCTGATTTATACTTACAGTAGCATTACCGGAGCTTTTCAATTGGAAGAAATTCTGCATTGCCACCACGTCGCCGTATTCGATGCCGGGCACACCGCTCAGGTCAAAGAAAGATTCCTCACCTGGTTGTGGCTGCACATATTCCGCAAAGAAGCGGGGCAGCTTTTGATTATGAAGCAGGCCAACACTAGCGTCGATTTGCGGCAAACCAATCCCTCTTGTCTCCTTTACACGCGCATCTGCTATCTGCTCATCAATAGCAGCATTCTTTATATTGATTGAATTCTCCAACGCATATTGAATACACTCATCCAACGTCATGGTTGAAGTTGCTGAGCCGGATTGCTGGCCGTGAAGCACCGCCGGCACTGCCAGCGCAATTAAGAGTAAGAAACGTTTCATCTTTATACAGGGGTTTTGAGGGATTCTGTTTTATTGGCTTGTTTGCATTTGAGGTACTGTTTCCGGCCTTTGTCGGTAAGCAGTCCAAAGACGAAGTGATCGAAGATCTGCATCTGCACATCCGCGAGCCTGAACTTTTCACGCGGGAATATTTCTTCATTGAATGCAAGATGAACCAATTCGAGTCTGACAGAGGCAATCACTTCCGGATCGATATCCGCCCTGAAATATCCTTCGGCAATACCCTGCTTCAGATTTCTCACCACTGACTCGCGAATGAATTTGTTCTTATGATCCAGCCACACGCGCCATGCCTTCGGATGGTATTTTTGAAGATCGAACAGCAGCGACGGATTCATATCTTGCATATTGCGCTTGAGACAAACCGACAATTGGACAAGCTCTTCGATTGCATTGCGCGAAGTTTTACGGATATCGTCGAACTCGCCTGCATTCCGGTGCAGGTGGCCTTGACACGTGACGGTCACAATGTCTTCCTTGTCTGCAAAATGTTGATATAATGTTTTTTTGGAAACCGACAGGTGGCGGGCGATATCGTCCATCGAGATGCTCCTGACGCCGTACCTCATGAAGAGCTCCTCTGCTCCTCTTTGAATTTTTTCCTTGATGTTTATCTCTTCCATGGGGCGGCAAAACTATGGAAACTTCTGATATATTCAAAGTTTCCAACGTTTCCTTTAACGTGATGCTGCCCGTTTAGTTTTTGTTTTTTTGAAAAAACGCGAAAGAATTTTTGAACCGTCATTTTCAAACGTTTGCTCCCGGTTCGTCCCTTTTCGGCCTGCACCATTTCTCGGTCATGCGTTGTTTGAATCTTTCGCGTTCCTCCGGGGTCATTGTAGATAACTTCTCATAGTATCTGTTTCTCCATTGTCCCGGATAGCCGTGTCTCCACCGGCCTCCCCCGCCCCATCCACCGAAGAGGATCTTTGCTAGCAAGAACAGTCCGAGCGCCTGCCAGAACGTGATTTCCGGACCTTTGAAGATGTCTGGCACAAGCCAGTTCCACAGCATCATGATAAGGATGCCGAACAGCAGCACACCTACTATACTTAGCAGAACTATTTTAATGATACGTTTACCCCTTTTCATAAACTGATATTTTTATTGCCGAAGCGTTGTTATAAGTCATTGTACAGCTGTTGTAGTTTTTTCCGTAATGCCAGTATTGCATAGCGCTTGCGCGAAAGCAGAGTGTTAATTGAGACACCCGTCTCTTCGGATATGTCACGGAAGCTTCTGTCTTCCATTTCGTTAAGGATAAATATTTCACGCTGCTCTGCCGGCAATTCATCAAGCGCTTCCATGATCGCTGACCATATCACCTCGCGTAACAAAGCATCTTCCGGCGTGTTCCCCAAGTCCGGGAGTATTTCCTGGAGTGTGATAGGACTATCTTCCTCCGATGCTGCCTGCCATAGAAGATCCCTGCGCTGTGGACGCGTTGATTCCTTTCTGTAACGGTCAATGATCTTATTGCGCGCGACCGAGAACAGCCACGATGTGACTCGATCAAGCGATTCAATAGTGTCGTAACCCGCTACGAACTGGAAGAATACGTCCTGAAGGATGTCCTCCGCCTCCTCTGTGGTGGAGACGCGGTTTCTTATGAAACTGAGAAGCCGGTCCTTTTCCCTGAGGAATGTCTGTTCTTTTGCTTGCATGGCCAGGTCCATCACCTTGCTCTGTTTATACTCAGTGACGGTGATGGGATCATTATATTTTATAAAGCGTGAAATTTTGTGTAAAGTTGACGATATCCTGTCCGGTAATAATTACTCGCCGTTATTGACAGGCAGATACCCGATGGTTCAGGAAAGCTTTATCCATTACAGGAAAAACATCTTGCATTACGTTAAGGCAGGTAACGGG
>Ga0307416_100002200_pt1 | contig 11082 bp, 13 predicted proteins | sample DK1Cmetagenome_2_FD_203821 | JGI IMG/M metagenome (GOLD analysis project Ga0307416, IMG submission 203821) | Maize rhizosphere microbial communities from greenhouse at UC Davis, California, United States - DK15-C-3 | ecosystem: Host-associated > Plants > Roots > Rhizosphere > Soil | place...
ATGAAGGCCAGCCAGGCCAAGCGGCTCAAGGGAGCTGGAAGCGGAGAACGCCCGGTTGAAGCGGCTGGTCGCCAACCAGGCGCTGGGCATCGACATGCTCAAGGAGCTGGCCGAGGGAAACTTCTGACCCCGGAGCGGCGCGCGTGTCGGGTCGCCGGCCAGCATCGCGCGACCCGGCGCCGCCCGCGACCGGTTCGGCCGGGCCACGAGGCGCGGCTGCGGACACGGCTGCGCAGTGGGTCGTCGAGGATGCCGGCGGCGGTCAAGCGCGGCCAACCTCAGCCCATCACAGCTGGCGCCTCGACTAGGAACGGCAGATCCCGGGACCCCCCTCTCGGACTAGCGACCATCCGCAGGAGGATCTGATGGCCAGCGACAACCAGACCGTCATCGTCGGCAACCTGGTCGACGACCCCGAACTGCGGTTCACCCCCAACGGGACGCCCGTCGCCAACCTCCGGGTGGCCGTGGCCGTAACCCAGCGCGTGCTGGAGGGCGGCGCCTGGCGCGACGGCCAGACGTCGTTCTTCCGGGTCAGCGCCTGGCGGGAGACCGCCACCCACCTCGCCGAGTCGCTGCACAAAGGCGACCGGGTCGTCGTCCTGGGACGGCTCCGGCAACGCTCCTGGGAGACCCCGGAAGGGGAGCGACGGTCGGTGGCCGAGATCGAGGCCGACGAGGTCGGGGCCAGCCTCAAGTGGTCTACAGCGAAGGTCGAGCGCGACCAGCATGACAGCGGTGGTCCGTAAGACCTGACTCTGCCGACATGCTCCACCTGGCCGCCGTTCCTTTAGCTCGTGCGTCCTGAGCGTTCGGGTGGTCCTGGCGGTGTAACGGCCAGCCGATGTCCTCAAGCGTGTGGTGCCCATTTCATTCCTCGCAGGTCGCGCTCTGTGTCTTCAAGTAGTTGCTCGACGTACTGTTTGACGTGCTCCTTGGCCAACTGCGGCCCGAGCATCCTGAGGCAAGCACACCGCTCCAGCGGCACGTTGCCCACCATGCACATGAAGATCCCGATGACCTGCAGGCCACGAGCGATAGCTTCCAGCTTGACATCCCACGGGAGCGGCACTCTCTCGGCGATCTTTCGCACGAGCATCCGGTGGAAGCGAGGTGTGCCGTTGGGCAGGAGTCTCGCCGCTGCCTTTCCGGTCAGCTCGTGGCCCTTCTTCTTGAAATCAAGCACTGCCTTCGCCGTCTCGGCGAGGAGCCGACAGTCGCCTGACCCCCACCGTCGTGCCCGCAGCCGCCACCGCCCTGTCCAGCCCAAGTAGTCCACGACCCGATCCGCAATGCGATCGGCGATCGTTGGCCTGAGCCCGCTGGCAAGCACGTCCGCCGGAAGCGTCGCTGCCGCGTCAGTTTGTACCTGTGCTGGGGGTCAGAGGTTGGAGGCGGGACGCCGAGACGGGCCTCGGGACGGCCTACTGGAGGGGCTCCCAGCCGAACGCCGGGATGGGTATCGAGACGACGGGGAAGGAATGCGATGCGACCTTGGAGACGAGCCCCACAGCCCGAAGACATAGCGGTGCTGCCAACAGCGCCCGTATCTCACCCTTCGGCGACAAGTGCCGGGTCGAGTTCTATTCGGGGCTCCGCAGAGATGACCCATTCAGCTAGTTTGAGATACCCCGATGTCTCCTGAACAGGGCTCCGCCGGTCAACCACAGGAGAGAGACTTCCTACAAGCTTCGGCAGGCCTCCGGGAAGAGGCGCGCACCAGGTTCTGTCCCCGGTGAGCAGTATGGTATGGGGGAAGGAGGTCCGAATCGCTTTAGCCGGTCCGTGGCACGAACGTTACGACCGGCGCTGGCGCGGGCGCGGCCAGGCCCAGCTCGTCCACTGTCAGCAGCCCTCGGTCGACCAGCTTGTCGACGTGCGCGTACACCATCATGGTCACCACCGCGTTGGCATAGCCGAGGCGGCCGGCCACCGCGATCATTGGCACCCGCTGAGCGATCAGCCAGGTGGCATGGGTATGTCGCAAATCGTGGAAGTGCAGGCCGCCGTACTCGGGCCACAGATGGGCCAGCTCGGCCTTGGCCAGGGCCCGCTTCCAGACACGGGCAAAGTTGTTGTGGGCCAGCGTGCCGGACGGGCCGCGGGAGCCGCCGGGGCTGGTGAAGATGCGGTCATAGGCGCCCCCGCCGACCAGCTCCCGGTGGGCCAGCAACGCCTGGACCGTCTCCTGGTCCAGGGCGATCACCCGCTTGGCGGCCTCGGTCTTGGGCCCCTTCTCCACCACACGGCCGGTCCGGCGCGGGTCACTGATCGCCCGGGCGATCCGCAGCCGCCCCGGCCCACGGACCGCGCCGTCGTCCAGGGGCTGGTCCAAGCGCGGGTCGTCCCAGCGCAGGGCGGCCAACTCACCCCAGCGCATCCCGGTGAGGGCGGCCACCAGAACCAGCGCCCGGTAGCGGGGGTCGATCGCGGCGACCAGCCGGTCGAGTTGTTCGCGCAGCAGCCAGACCTCGCGGCGGGGACGGGCTGGTTGCGGGTAGCGGCGGTGCGGCCGGCGCCGCTCTTGCGCACCAGCGGGGAGCGGGCCAGGTAGTCGTCATCGACGGCGGCGTTGAGGATGGTGCCAAGCAGCGACAGGTAGGTGTTCACCGTCCGGGCTGTGAGACCTTCGGCGACCATCGCCGCCTTCCATCTCCCGATCGTGCTCGGGTCCAACTCTCGGAGCGGGATGTCCCCGAAGGTCGGCAGGATCCGCTTCTCGACCTTCTTGCGCGTGGCGTACTCCGAGGCCGGGTGCTGGTCCTTCCAGGCCGGCCACCACCTGGTGGCCACGTACTCACCGACCAGGTCCGGGCCTTGGCCGGATCCGGCTCGGTCGAGTGGGGGAGTGGCTGGCGGCCGTCGCGCTCCAGCGCCCGCCGCTCGGCCTCGGCGCGGCGCAGAGTCGGGAAGATCCCGGCCGAGCGCTGGCGGGGGCCGTGCTGGTAGCGGACCTGATAGCGCTCATGCGGGTGGCGGGCCGAGGGTGGGACAATCGCGATCCAGGCCATTACCATGCCTCCGTGTCGCAGGTCACCGGATGACTTGCGACCCGCACTCCGGATGAGTTCCTACTGAGTTCCGGATGAGGAGGCCCCAGAGAACATCGCTATGCTGACGCAGGACTCACAGAAACCGAGTCCCACCAGCCGAAACACTCACTCGGGCGTGTAGCTCAGCTGGCCAGAGCGCGTCGCTTACAACGACGAGGTCACAGGTTCGAGCCCTGTCACGCCCACCAACCAAACCCGCAGCTCATGGTCTGTGCGGCGGCGGTCGAGATGCGCCTTCCGGCCAGGAGCTGCCCTCCTGGTCCATCAAGGCATGCGGACCGCGTGCCTGGGAGTGGGTATGCAGGGCGTCCAGGCGGTCCCGGAGCGCCTGATCGGCGTCCGGATAGAGGTGGCCGTAGCGGTCTAGTGTGAAGCTCACCGAGGTGTGCCCGGCCCGGGCGGCGACCTCCTTGGGATTGGCCCAGCCGCGATCCACAGCGCCACCGCCGTATGCCGCAGGTCGTGGATGCGCAGTCCCTCCAGCCCGGCCGCCCTGATCGCCGGCCGCCAGACGCGCTGCCGGAATGCGGCCAGCCGCAACGTCCCACCTTGGGGACCCACAAGTACCAAGTCATCGGCGGACCCAGGCGGGCCAGCTGCTCGGCAAGGGCCTCGACCACCACACATGGCAGCCCGACACGCCGGTAGCCGACCCGGGTCTTGGGCGGCCCAAATGCAGGTAGCCGCTGACCTCGGTGACGATCTCCACGACCTCGACCATCCCCTGCTCCATGCCCACCCGGCCGCGGCCAAGCCCAGCCATCTCGCCCATCCGAAGGCCGCCGTAGGCGCCAAGCAGCACCAGCGCCCGATAGCCGGGCCGGATGCTATCCGCCAGCCGAGCAACCTCAGCCGGAGTCAGAAAGCGCATCTCCCGACGCTCGATCCTCGGCAGCCGCACCCGACGACAGGGGTTCTGCGCGATCATCCCAGCATCGACAGCGGCGCCCAGCACCTTGCCGAGCAGCTGGCAGGCGCGCGGCACGGTGGACGCCCGATGCTACATCCTGCTGCGCCAGTCCCTTGCTTGGTTTGTTCGTAGGAAGTTCTCTACCACTTCAAGGCCGGCCCTGCGGGCGGCCGCCTGCCGTCGGCCGTCCTCGCTGGGCAGCGACGTGACGGCAACCCGGGAACCGGCCTCACGCGGCACGCACCAGGAACGGTGGCGGCTAAGCAGCAGCTCGACCAGCACTCCCCGAGCGATGCGCGCGAGTAGCATGCGGCCATGAGCTTCTTCCAGCCGCCGGCCCCCCCGACGGGCAGGGTCTACCGGGCCATCGCGGTCAGCCCGCCAGCCTGGTTCGGGCCACCCCGTAACGTCCTGCCCGGCAGTGCGCCGACCACCCTGATCGTGGGCCGCAGCGACCAAACCGTCATTGCGGTCACTGGCATCCAGGCCTACCCTGCCGGGTTCGGCTTAACGCTCAGCCTGCGCCTTCGCAACCTCTCCGTCCGCGAGGAGCACCTATTCCCCTACCTGCTTGATGACGCCGCCTTCGAGACAGACCCGCTCCCCGATGAGTTCTTGCGCTTCGGTGTGCAGTTCGCCGACGGTCGCAAGGTCACCAACCTCGACCAGCCCCCCTACGACCCGGAACACGAGCCAGACCGGCCGGTGCTGCATCAGCACGGCGGAGGCGGCGGCGGCTCGATCTGGGACATAGAGCACTGGGTCTGGCCGCTGCCACCGACCGGACCGTTCGCCTTCGTCTGTGAGTGGCCGGCCAGAGGCATCGCCGAGTCGCGGGCCGAGATCGACGCCGTGTCGATCCTCGACGCCGCCGCGCATGCCGTGACCCTCTGGCCCGAGGACTAGCCGAGATTCCGGTCCTGCTGGGTCCGCACGGCATCAGGAACCGCTGGCCTCGGTGGGCACGAACGGTCACGCTCGGTAAGTGAGAACCGCAGGTTACGGGCGGTCCACCGGTCCGACCTCTGACGGCGAAGCAGCATGGAACCGGGTTCGAGCCCCTCCTCCGGCACCCTGGATGGCGTGCGATGCTGTTGGAGCCGATCGGCACGGAGGGACACCATGACCAGGACCATCCAGCACATCAACTGGGCGGCCCCTGGTGCCAACCTCGGCTCGACGCTGCTGTTCACCCTGCTGCTCCTCAGTCCCCTCCTGTGGGGCGGGCCCCTCTGGCACCGGCTGCTGGCCGTCGCCATCGCGCTGGTGCTCGGCCGCTACTTCTCTGTGCGCAGAGCGCACTACGAGGAACCCGGGCCGGACGCCGACGAAACCCGATTCCCCCGCTGAGCTGTGCCTCCACCTGCCGTAGCACCGGCCCCCTCGCGGGGCAGCGGCGGCCGGTCGAGAGACGCCCGGACTGCGCCATCAGCCGCGCATCCCGGCTCAGCGGAGTGCCTGCTGGGCCTTCTGCTGGGGAGCTATGGTCCATCCGTGAGATGACCGTCGAGTTCGGTTCAGGAATCTGGGCCGTAATCGTCGGCGCGATCCTCGCCATCGCGGGTGGTCTGCTGATCCGGAAGGCGTCCAGGTCCTGATCCGGACCTAGGCACGACCGGGCTGGGACCACATCTGGGCCATGAACGACCGGATCGCAGCTGACAACAGCGGTCACCACCGGCCTGCCATCTGCCCAGCTCAGCCCAACAGGCTTCCCGCCCGCCGCAGGTTGAGGCGACCCGCCCAGGCTCTCTGACACAGTAGGGGATCACAGGGTCAACTCGGTCGCGCTCACCACTCTTCTTGCTTGTTGAATCGCTCGCAGCCCCTTGGCCTGCGGCGCCACCCACAGCAGGGCCGCGTCCGGGGCAGACCCGAGGCGTGAGGAGGAAGCCCATGCGGATCACCCCAGTCGACGCCAGCGACCTACCCGAGCTGCTGCCGCTGGTGCGCGCCTACTGCGACTTCTACCAGGTCACCCCCAGCGACCGAGAGCTGCTGGAGCTGTCGCGGGCGCTCCTGGCCGACCCCCAGCGCGAGGGGCTGCAACTGCTGGCCCGCGACGACACCGGCCGAGCCGTTGGCTTCGCCACCCTGTACTGGAGCTGGCAGACGCTGGCCGCCGCCCGCGTCGGGGTGATGAACGACCTGTTCGTCGCCGCCGAGGCCCGCGGCTTGGGGGTGGCCGAGGGACTGATTGCCGCGTGTGTGGAGCGCTGCCGCGAGCATGGGGCGACCCGGCTGGTCTGGCAGACGGCCAACGATAACCATCGCGCCCAGGCCGTCTATGCCCGGGTCGGGGCCACCCGCGATGATCGGTGGCTGGAGTACGACCTACCGGTCCAGCCCGCCTGACCCGGCCAGGCGCCGGCCGTCGTTCCCCCATGCGGGCAGGCGCAGGCACGGCGAGCTGCCGTTCTTCGGCGAAGATGCGCAGGGTCGTCTTGCCGGGTTCCGGTCCGCTCTCGGCGTCCTTGGCGACCGATGGCGTTCCTGCATCCTGGCCTGGCCGCTGGAGTCCCGCGACCTTGCGGCGCATCCTGATCGGACCCCACCTGGCTGGCCTCCGCGTCTACGGGGAACAGTTGTATCCGGCGGCATGGCCGGCCCTCCTCTCCGAGGACACCCACCATGCTCTGCGGGCACTGCGGCATGCGGATGTACGCCTACTACCGGCAGGCCAAGTCTGCCCCGGTCAAGACGCTGCGCTGCCATCGCAAGCTCGGCGGCTGCGGACGACTCGCCCGGGGGCGCCGAACCCATCGAGACCTTCCTGGAAGCGGCCATCTTCGAGATGGTCCGGCGCCCAGCGTTCACACAGTTCCTGAACCGCCGCAGCGCAGTTCCCGACGAACGCGGAGACCTCCTCGACCAGATCCGGGCCGTTGAAGCCCTGCAGCGGGAGAACCTTGTGGCCTATGCCGCGCCCGAGCCGGGCGCCCGGCGGCGCACCAAAGCTGAATATGAGTTGATCGCCGCGCGCTTGGACAGCCAGCTTGACTTACTGAACAAAAAGGGTGCGTGCCTTGAGTGCGCCGGAGCTTCCTGAGGCAATCACCCATGGGAACCTAGAAGCAGAGTGGCCAATGCTGCCGTTCCATGCGCGACGGCGGATCGTGGAGACGCTGATCGCTCGCGTCACGCTGCTGCCGGGTTGGCCGAGGCTGTCGACAGTTTGATCCAGCATCACTGAACGTCGAATGGACATTCTAGTGAGAAGCACGGATATCGGAACGAAATGGACCCACATAGGAAGTGTGCATGCCTGAGGGCGCATGCCTTGATGATCTATCGCTGAGACAAGCGCATGCGAGTCAGTGCCAGATAGTGCGATCATTGTTCACGCTGTAGTCTTGTTATGCTGGAGTCTGGCTATGGTCTTACGGGGGAGTTGGACTGGGTTGCGGCCTGTCGGCCCCGCGCACGTTTTCGAGCACGGTCTGACCCTGCTGGTCCACAAACCGCGTGAACAGCTGTTGCGCGTACCCGAACACCAGCGCCCAGGCCAGGATTTGCGCGGAGGTGTCCAGTGCGGTGAGGCCAGGGACGAATTGACCGCGCATGAGCAGCAAGCCGAGGAAGGCGGTGATGGCGCCAGTTGGGAGCTTGAGCGCGGCGAGCGCAACCGGCAGGCCATATCGCTCTGATGAGCCCTTGAGGCCGCGAACCGCTGCGGCGGTTGCCACAGCAGCGGCGGTAAGCCCGACGAGTTCGACAACGATCAGGTCCTGTGGCTCAACGGTATCCTCGACTACCTTGTCGATATCTCGTATTGGAACGCCGGGCGGTAATGTCGTGCCCGACTGCAAGGGAATGAATGGTTCGGACTGGCCGGTTGGGCACACGACTGTCGCTACGCCAGCATCCTCAGGAGCAAAGCAGAGTGGGATCAGAGTCGGACGGAGATAACCCGTGACCGCCACTCCAATTGCCAGCAATGCCATGAGTATGCCCGTCACAACCACGACGTTGCGGAAGCTGCGCAGACGTACATTCTCGCGAAGCGCCGCCGAACTTGCCGCTCTCATGATGGTTACAATTTTGCGACGCTCCTCCTTCACCGTACTTTTCTTGTCGTCCAGACTTTGGGTGTTGGGGTTCTGCACGAACGGACGATCCGGATCCTTGATACCAAACTTCCGAGCGATCCGTTCGAAAACCGTGGTCTTCTTGTCGTCCAGACTTTGGGTGTTGGGGTTCTGGACCAACGGATGATCCGGATCCTTGATACCAAGCTTCCGAGCGATCCGTTCGAACTCCTGCCTTCGGGGGTCAGTCGGGAGAAGATGACACTGCACGTGTCTGAGCAGGCAAGGCATTTGACCTAGGATATAATCGTCCGGCGCGAGGTTGAGGAGATGAGCCTCTGCAGCGTCGATGTTGCTCATCGCCCGCTCGATAAGCGGCCCGTTGCGAAAAATGCGGTACCACTTCTGTGCACCTAGCTTCTCCGCCCGAGCCGCCTGCCTGGCTGCTGCAAGGTGATGCTGAATCGCCTCAACTAGAGGCTCATGGTTCTTTCCTTGGTCCTCATCGTTCTTTGCTTCGCCCTTCGGCCTCACCCAGGCGCACAACGCTTCAAGTTCCTCGGCCCGTGTCAGGGTGCCTTCGCGCCACGCTACCCAGACGGGCCCTCCGACAGCTTCAATCCCCGCGATTGCAGACTTGTCGGCTGACGGAGTGCCGTCAGGCTTGTCAGGTGACGGAGTGGTGGTGCCCATCATGGTCCCCCCTCGATGGCGTCCCAAGAGTAGAGTCAGCCAACCACACACGTAATACAAGGAGATATCCCGACTCAAACCGGAAGAGGCCCGACTCTCCCTAGAGGGAGATGACGACCTTGACCCCCAAGCCAGTCGAGTTGACTCCTCATCGCGAAGGGCAGAGCCCGAACTGCATGGCGCATGGCGCATTAAGAGGTCGTTTCACAACGTGAGGGGTCGTCTGGGATGATGCGCGGCCATGACGACACCAACCATGGCCGAGCAGCTCGTCCCCGATGAGGTCTGGGCTGCCATCCAGCCGCTGCTGCCCCCAAGCCGCCCCATCCCAAGGGCGGCCGGCCCTGGATCGAGGACCGGGCCGTGCTCGGCGGGATCATCTATGTGCTGCGCGCCGGGGTGCCCTGGCGGCTGCTGCCGGCCAAGGAGCTGGGCTGTGGCAGCGGTGTGACCTGCTGGCGGCGGCTTCGCGACTGGCAGCAGGCCGGCGTCTGGGAGGCCCTGCACCATCGGCTGCTGGACTGGCTGGGCGACGACGGCCAGGTCGACTGGTCCCGGGCCGCCATCGACTCGGTCAGCGTGCGGGCCCGACGGGGGGGAGTTGACTGGCGCGAATCCGGTCGACCGCGGCAAGCCGGGATCCAAGTACCACCTGCTGATCGACGCCATCGGGATCCCGCTGGCGGTCGAGTTGTCGGCGGCCAACCCATGACTCGCTGCTGCTGGAACAGGTCGTGGATGCGGTCCCGGCGGTCATCGGGCCGCGGGGCCGGGCCGGCCGGCCGCGCAAGCGGCCAGCCAAGCTGCACGCCGACAAAGGCTACGACTACCCGAGCTGCCGGCGGGCCTTGCGCCGTCGAGGGATCACCCCGCGGGTTGCCCGGCGTGGGGTCGAGTCCAGCACCCGGCTGGGCCGCCATCGCTGGAAGGTCGAGCGGTCCCTGGCCTGGCTGCTGGCCGACCGGCGCCTCACGGTCCGCTATGAGCGCCGCGCCGACATCCTGACCGCGTTCCTGCATCTGGCCTGCGCGCTGATCTGCGCCGGCAAGCTCCAGCCATTGTGAAGCTGTTCTTCAACTCCCTTGCCGGCCAGTTACTGCCCGTCAGGGGTAGAAGCCTGGTCTGTGGCTACGACTCCGGTCACGTTGCCGTCGGTGTCGGTGAGGTAGCTGCCTCTGGTGAGGTCCAGGATCGTGAGCGGGTTCCCGAACGGGTCGGCGACGACCGCGACCCGTCCGACCGGAATGTCAAAGGGCTCGGTCACGATCCTGCCGCCAGCCCGGGTGAGCTGGGTGGCTGCCTGGTCGACGGAGCCGACCAGGAAGTCCACCTCTGGCTGGGAGCGTTGGGTCTGCAGCACCAGTTCAGTGTCGCTGTCGCCAAGCCGTAGCCCGGCGGCGGTCTCGGTTCGCCAGAGCAGCTCGTGGCCGAGCCGGTCCCGATAGAAGGCCAGGCCGCCTTCCAGGTCCGGGACTGGGAGCTGGACGCAGTCGATCTTGCGAAGCAGGCCAGCAGGTTCGGTTGGCTGGGTCATGGTGCCAGTTCCTTGTGAGAGACCGCCCTGGTCGTGACACGTCGGCGGCCTGCACCGCCGTGTCCATGCTGACGAGGTGGCCGGAGACTATCTCTACATCTCAAGCTCCAGCCGTTGTGAAACGACCTCTAATGGCTACGTCAGCGCTCAGGCCCCATCACCCTGTCACGCGGCTTCCCATTGACCGCACCCCTCGACACTACGCGGCGGACCTTCAACCGACCGCCTCCATGGTCGGGGAAGTCGCCCATGTGGACACGTCGTCCACGCGCTGCAGGCCGCGCGACTGGCGCTGGCGTCTGATGGTTGGGGTGGTAGCCGCGCTGCTGGTGGTCACCGGGGCGGTGTCCATCGCCTCGGCGTCCTCCGGTGGAGGGCGAGATGGGGGGCGGACGCTGCGGTTCCGGACCACGGTGGTGTCGTCGTCGGTCAATGACGCCGGCCATGGCGGCGTCGCCGATGTGTCGGCGGTGCTGTTCGCCATGCAGCGGCCAGATGGCAGTGCCGCCGGGCAGGGGTGGATCTCCTGCGTCACCATCGCGGCGGGTAACGACCTGTGCCACGGGGCGTTCGTGCTGGCCAACGGGCAAATCGAGGCGCAGGCGCAGATCCCCATGGCAGGGGCGACGTTCACCGCGGCCATCACCGGCGGGACGGGTGCGTTCGAGGGCGTCAGCGGGCAGATCGTCAATGTTCGGGTGGCACCGGGTGTGATCGACCGCACGTTCCATCTGCTGCCCCGCCACCACTGATGCTCGCACAGCCGACCACCCGCACCGCGTCGTATTCGAAGTCGAGGTCCTTCAGGCGCATGCCGAGCAGCTCGGCGCGGCGCGGGCCGGCGTCAAGCAGCACCATCAGCAG
>Ga0307416_100002203_pt1 | contig 11077 bp, 11 predicted proteins | sample DK1Cmetagenome_2_FD_203821 | JGI IMG/M metagenome (GOLD analysis project Ga0307416, IMG submission 203821) | Maize rhizosphere microbial communities from greenhouse at UC Davis, California, United States - DK15-C-3 | ecosystem: Host-associated > Plants > Roots > Rhizosphere > Soil | place...
GGAGTTCGACGCGGGTGTGATGGGCGTCGAAAATGGCGCGCAGCACGTCACGGCCATCGACGGCTTCGCAATGCCAGCCGTTGCGGCCGAAGGTTTCTTCGACAGAGAGAATTTGGAGGGAAGGAGGTCGCACGGTGGAAGAAGTTGAGAGTTGAGAGTGGATGGTTGAGAGAAAGAAAAAGATCCTACCGGTTCACGCGACCCTGAAGGGCTTTGAGCAGCAATTCGCGGCGATCGACTGGGAGGGGGCGCAGCGAAAGGTGGACGCCGGCGGTTTTCTCCCGGTTGTAGTGCAAGGTCAACCGGCGGTGTGACGGGTCGGTTTCCACGGCGGCGATTTCCTGCCAGGAAACCAAGCGCATGCCATCGGCCGGACGAAAAAACGGAAAAATCTCCACTCCCAGCGGAGTGAGGATCAGGTAAGCGCGCCGGGTGCAGCGGAGGGCGAGGCGTGCCAAACCCACGGCCAAGGCGAGGGGCGGCAAGGCCCAGGCGGCGTGCGGCAAATTGGGGTCGATGTGTCGATAACACGCCACTCCGATGAGCGTCAGCCCGGCGGCGGCGGCCACGGCGGCGGCGAGCCAGAATCCCACTGCCTGCCGGGCGCGGGTGAAGCGCAATTCCTGATGAGGCTGGGCGACCGGCATGGCGGGCGGACTTTCCGGCGGAGGGTGGGAAGGGGGAAGCGGAAAATTTTTTTCGAAAAATGCGATTTTTTCGGGAATATTCCCCACTTGCGGTGTTTCTCAGGAGTGGCTCCCATGACGGGAGGCCTCCGTAACCCGCTCAAATACCCTTCCGATCACCATGAAACTGATTCTTACCGCCCTTTCCGTGGCTTTCTTCAGTGGTTCCCTCGCCTTCGCCGAAGGTGATTGCTGCAAAAGCAAGAAGGACTGCGACAAGACTCAAAAAGAAGAGTCGAACTTCGCCCCGTGCGACAAGCACAAGAAGGATGGCGACAAAGACAAGGACGACACTACCTTGGTCGGCGCCGATTGCGGCAAGTGCAAAAAGGACGGCGACGACACCAAGAAGGACGAAGCCCAGCTCGCCTGAGCCATTCCTTTTCTGATTTTCAAAAGCCGCTGGTGAAAACCGGCGGCTTTTTGTGTCTCCGGACCGTGAATAAGCTCAGGTTTTGCGCATTGCAAAGGCGAGGCCCGCTGAGTCCAGTTTCCCAATGTCCCAACTCAAGCAGCAGTATGAAGCCGAGGGATTTTTCGGAGTGGGCATTTTGAATTCAGAGTCGGAAAGCAACATCGGGACTCTGTGGCGGAGCGCCTATATTCTCGGAGCTTCGTTCGTTTTCACGATCGATCAAAAGTACCGCAAGCAATCCACCGATGTGACCCGGGCTTGGACGAAGATCCCGCTTTATCACTACGGCACGTTCGAGGACTTCAAGGAACACCTTCCCTATTCGACCCAGTTGGTGGGAGTGGAGATGACGCCTCAAGCCGTGCCGGTTTCGTCATTTAGCCACCCTTCACGCGCGGTTTACCTGCTTGGATGCGAAAGCATCGGTTTGTCCGATCGGGTCTTGGCCGAATGCCACTCGGTAATCTCGCTTCCGGGCCATTTCAGTTTGAACGTCGCGGTGGCGGGCAGCCTCGTGCTCTATGATCGCCATGCCAAGTTGGATGGACGACTGCCGCTCAGAGCGGATCAGTCTATTAGTTGCTCTTAGATCGACTCTATCTCGCATGAACGCAGTAAGTAAAATCGCCAGCGGAGTTTTGGTCGCAATTGGGGCGGTACTTGCGCTCGGGTTTGGCGGCATGGCCTTGAGGGTCGCGAGAGTTCACGCGCAAATGGACGGCAAGGTGCTTTTTTATGGCAAAGTCGTCGACCACCAAGGCGAGCCGGTGTCCGGGGTGAAAGTCGGCTACCTAGTCATGAAAGCCAGTCAACTTGCGAGGATGAGTCATGACCCTTATGCGGAAGTCATCACGGATGAAAACGGGCGTTTCAAGGTCGAGAAGAGAAACGGAATGTCCTTGAGTATTGAGTCCGTCCAAAAAGAAGGTTACCGGTTTGCGACCGCTGGCAAAGTGTTCACCTATGGTTTTGGCAGCAATTCCAATCCCCATCGGCCGGATTCACAGCGCCCGGTAGAATTCTTGTTAGTTCCGAGCGAATTCAAATTCACGGACATCCTTCGCCCGGAAAGTGTCGGTGTGCGTTTCGATTGGAATTCTGGGCCGGTTGAAGTGCCGATCGGTAAAACTGGGGAGGTTCTAATTCTCAGGCCGACCCGTGACCTGAAGCCAGGGGAACGGGAAGGATTCGCCTGGAAGGTCGAGATCGAGATCCGCGACGGGGAACTGTTAATGAAGGACAAAGACGATTTTTTCCCCTTGGCCCCGTTGGGAGGGTATCAAAAGCGGATCGTGATTGGATATGAAAGAGACGCTCCGAATTGGGGCAGCGCATGGATGAACCGACAATTCGTTTTCAGAACGCGGACAGGAGATTTTGGGAAATTCGATCTTAGCTTATATGCGGACCGGGACAAAAATTCCACCGGAGCGCGGCTGTTTTTCGCCTTCAATCCAAGCGGGCAGAGACACCTGGACTAAAGGGGGTCGCTGATGGCTCATAAGAAAAAAGGACGCTCTTATTTCCGAGGACGAGTGCAAAAAAATCCCCCGCCAGCACGAGGCTGGCGAGGGATGAAGTCAGCAAATCGCTTCGCTTAGGAGCGGAAGGTCCACTCCGGCAGGCGCACGATTTCGCCGCCCTTGAGAGCGGATTCGTGGGAAAGGATGCCGGTGCAGGTGATGTTCGCGCTCTCGACGGCGTTCGGATAGGCATCCTTGCTGGTGACGAGCATGTTGACGAACTGGTGCACGAGGTGCGGATGGGAGCCGCCGTGGCCCGCGCCTTGGGTGAAGGAGAGGTGCTCCTCGCCGCTGTCGCCGCCGTAAACGCCGCCCTTGGTGAAGAGCTGGATTTCTTCCGGCAGATACTTGGCGTAGTCGGGGGTTTCGACTTTCGACGGAATTTCCGGCTCAGGCAGCTTGGCGGTGTGGACGACGAGCGGGTCGTGTTCGATGAGCGGCCATTCCACCGACTTCTTGGAGCCGTAGACTTCGATCGACTCGCGGTATTGGCGGGCGACGTCGAAGAGCGAGCGGTAGATCTGAGCGGAAACGTCGCTGTCCTTGAACTTCACGTGGGTGGTTTCCACGGCGAACGGCGAGCCGTAGCAGGAGTGCATTTCCTCGCGGATCGTGCCGGAGCCGAAGCAGGAAACGTATTCCGCTTCCGAGCGCATCAGGCCGAGAGCCGGTCCGACGCAGTGAGTCGCGTAGTACATCGGCGGGAGACCCGGCCAGTAGCCCGGCCAGCCGTCCATGTCCTGCTGGTGGGATGCCTTGATGTACTGGATTTTGCCGAGCTCGCCGTTGTCATAGAGCTCCTTCATGAACAGGAACTCGCGCGCGTAGAGCACGGTTTCCATCATCATGTACTTCAGGCCGGTTTCCTTGACGAGGTCGACGATCGCTTTGCAGTCCTCGACGCTGGTCGCCATCGGCACGGTGCAAGCGACGTGCTTGCCGGCCTTGAGGGCCTTGATCGTTTGCGCGGCGTGGTCCGGGATCGGCGAGTTGATGTGAACGGCGTGGACGTCCGGATCGGCGAGGAGGTCGTCGTAGGAGGTGTATCGCTTTTCGATGCCGTATTTGTCGCCGACTTCATCCAGCTTGGACTGCGTCCGCTGGCAGATGGCGTACATGTTGGCGTTCGGATGACGCTGATAGATCGGAATGAACTCGGCTCCGAAACCGAGGCCGACGATGGCGATGTTCACTTGGCTCATGGTAGGTGAAGAGGTGAGGTTTTACTGGGCGAAGAGATTCTTGAGGAAATCGAGGCCGCGCGAGGCGAACTCGTCCTGGTCCTTGGTGAAGCGTTTCCAGATGCACACGGCGCCGGCAAGGTCGCGGTTGTCGGGCGTGAACGATTCGATGATGATCGAGCCGTTGTAACCGATGTCGCGAAGACCGTCGCGGAAGTCCGCCCACGGTGTCAGACCGGTGCCGGTCACGCCGCGGTGGTTTTCGCTGACTTGGACGTGGATCAAATCCTTGCCGGCGTGGCGGATGGCGTCGCCGAGATTCGACTCTTCGATCGTCATGTGGAAGGTGTCGATCATCACCTTCGCGGCCGGGTGGTCGATGTCGCGGACCATTTGCACCGCTTGGGCGGTGTTATTGACGAGATCGGTTTCGAAACGGTTGATCGGCTCGATGGCGATGGCGAGACCGCGGTTGCCCGCTTCCTCGGAAACGGTGCGGAGTTCCGAAACGGCGAGATCCCATTCGCGCTTACGTTCGCTTTCCGGGAGCTGGCGGGCTTTGCCGACGCGGGAATACATCGGTCCGGCGACAAAGCCGGCGTTGAGCGCCTCGGCCAAGTCCATCAGTTGCGAAAGGTAGGCGCGGGTGCTGGCGCGCACCGCCGGGTCAGCGTCGGTAAGGTCGCGGCCGGGGCCGAAGGCACCGCAGAGATGCACTTTCAAGCCGGTCGCGGCGATCACCGGAGCGAGTGCCTTGGCGTCGACCAAAGCGGGGTCTTCGATCGGTAATTCGACCGCGCCAAAGCCGAGCGCGGCGATTTTTTCGATCAGGGCGGTTTTCGTGGAGTCGAAAGGCGAGGTCCACAACCAGGTGCTGGCGCCAAAGGTCGGTTGCATGGAAAAGGTGGCCGACACTAGCAGCTCCCGGCTAGGCGGCTTGTAGAATCCCGTCCGGCGAGTGTAGGATTGCGACTTGGCGGGGAGATTGCGGTTCCGGGCGTCTTGGGCCAGATTGTTCGGGCGAATGAACGATTCCACTAGGGTGAACCTGCCGCCTTGCCCGTATTTGCCCTGGATCGGCGGGGGGCGTCATACGGCCGCTTCGTTGGGAGAGTTTCGCCACGGCGAGCGCGGTGAAGCTTTCTTTCGCCAGGCGTTGCGCTGCGCCCAATCGCGCTGGCTGGAAGGATTGCCCGCGCAGGCGTTGCTCATGCTGAACCGGGCCATGGGTACGAAATTTCCGCCGCATTCAGTGGCCGGACCGATGCCGTATCGGGCGGTCGGGTGGATTTTGCGGCACGGCGAAGCGGTGGGCTTTTGGGGGAATCCGCGACGCCATTTTCAACATCTCGCCACGCGGATGAGTGGGGGCGAGACCGAACGACGGATCGCCCGGGCGTGGGCGTGCTGGGAACTGGCACGCCGGATCAATCCCGCTTGGGAAGCCGACGAACGGCAAATCGCGGAAGAGGGAATCGTCGAACCTTCCTTTGGGCAAGTGGCCGCGGATTTAGAGCGCCACGGTTTGCCCGGGGAAGTCGATGAGTGGCGGCGTGCTTTGGGAGAGGAAGAGGTTTAGCTGCGTCAAAGCAGCCGCATCCCGTCGCGATCAATGCTGATTTTACGTTGTTTGAAGAGCGCGCCGGAGGCCTGCTTGAAGGCGCGCTTGCTGGCACCGAGGGCGGCGTGGATTTCTTCGGCCGAGGTATCGTCGCCGATCGCCCAGAAGCCGCCGCGGGCTTCGAGTTCCTTGAGGATCTTGCTTTCGAGCGAGATGACGCTCTTTCTGCCGGGCGCTTGCAGGCTGAGGTCGAGTTTGCCATCGGGCCGGACCTGGGTGACGAAGCCACGCGTGCGTTCGCCCGCGCGCAAGCGGCGGAAGACCTGGTTGGTGAAGATCAGGCCGGTGTGCCGACCGTTGACGATCGCTTTGTAGCCGAGTTCGGTTTTGCCGTAGAGCAGCAGTTCAACCTCGTCGCCTTCGCGATATGGCGCGGGCGTTTGGTCGAGGTGGCGATTCAGTCGGCGGGTGGCGACGATTCGCCCGGTTTCTTCGTCCACGAAGCAATAGACGACGTAGGAATTTCCGACTTGGAGCGGCTCCTTTTGCTCGCGGAAGGGAACGAGCAAGTCCTTGGGCAATCCCCAATCGAGGAACGCGCCGACGGGAGTGACGGCGAGGACTTCGAGGTAAGCGAATTGGCCGGGCTTGATCTTGGGTTCCTTAAGAGTGGCGACGAGGCGGTCTTCGGAATCGCGGTAAACGAAGACGTCGACCGTTTCGCCAAGCGCCCATTTCAGCGGCATCTCGCGACGCGGCAGCAGGATTTCGCCCAGGTCGCCGCCGTCCAGGAAAACCCCGAACGGTTGTTCCCGTAGCACCCGCAGTTCCGCCCGCTCGCCGATCATTGCCATGGGCGAAGTGTTTCCCATACGGCATGCGGCGTCGAACTTTGAATAGTGGCTGCGACGGCCCGTCGCAGGCCGTGTTCGTGGCGGCTCGCCACGAAGTGCTTGGCAGCGGCGGGCCGCCGCCTTCACGGCCTGCCGCGAGCCGCGGCAGCCACGATTATTTTTTGCCGCGTCTTCCCTTCGGATATTTCACGGGAGTTTTTGCCGCTGGCATCTCCGGCATGCGGCCTTCTTTCAATGCGACGATTTGGTCGCGAAGGTGGGCGGCGCGTTCGAATTCCAAGCGTGCGGCGGCGTCGCGCATTTCGCCTTCGAGTTCGGCGATCACGCGGACTTTGTCATAGGTCGCTTCATCCTCCGCGACGATCGAGGCGTTCAGGTGATCGGCTTCCTCGCGTTCGCGCGAGTGCACCTGAAGACTTTCCTGCACCGCGCGTTTCACGCTTTGCGGCGTGATGCCGTGATCCTCGTTATGCTCCTGCTGGCGGGTGCGGCGATATTCGGAAATATCGAGCAAGCGCTGGATCGAGTCGGTGACGTTGTCGCAGAACAACACGCACTCGCCGTTCACGTGACGGGCGGCGCGACCGGCGGTTTGGATCAGACTGGTTTCGTTGCGCAGGAAGCCTTCCTTATCGGCGTCGAGGATGCAAACGAGCGAGACTTCGGGCAAATCGAGGCCTTCGCGCAGCAGGTTGATGCCGACCAAAATATCGAAGGTCGCCGCGCGGAGTTGGCGGAGGATTTCCACGCGTTCGACCGCGTCGATATCGGCGTGCAGGTAGCGAACTTTCAATCCGGTGCCCTGTAGGTATTCGGATAAATCCTCGGCGGTCTTTTTCGTCAGCGTCGTGACCAGCACGCGTTCGCCGCGTTCGACACGCTGACGACAGAGTTCAATCGTCTCGTCGATCTGCCCGCGCAACGGCCGCAGTTTGATCACCGGGTCGAGCAGGCCGGTCGGGCGGATGATTTGCTCGACCACCAAAGCCTTGCCGCGCTTGGTGGGATCGAAGGCTTCCACCGGTTCCGATCTGCCGCTGGGCACGATGTTCAGCTTCGACAGATCGATGAGTTTTCTGCCGCGCTCGTCGCGGGTTTTCACCGGAATGTAGCGTTTGTTCTCGGGGCGCGAGTTGATGACTTCGAACGGTCCCGGCGTGGCCGAAACGTAGACGCGCTGGCCGGTCATCTGCATGAACTCGTCGAACTTCAGCGGACGGTTATCGAGCGCGCTGGGCAAACGAAAACCGTGATCGACCAGCACCGTCTTGCGGCTTTTATCGCCTTCATACATCCCGCCGATTTGCGGAATCGTGGCGTGGCTTTCATCGACCAGCAGCAGGAAGTCGCGCGGGAAGAAATCGAGCAAGGTATGCGGTCGAGCGCCGGGTTCGCGGCCGGTGAGGTGGCGCGAGTAGTTTTCGATCCCCTGGCAGAAGCCCATCTCCTGCATCATTTCGAGATCGTATTCGGTGCGCATCCGCAGTCGCTGGGCTTCGAGGAGTTTGCCTTCGCTCTCGAACTTTGCGATTTGCTCATCGAGTTCCTTGCGAATCTCGACGACCGCTTTCTTCAATTTATCGCCCGGTGTGACGAACTGCTTGGCTGGGAAAAACGTATACTTATCGACGCGTTCCATCGTCGCGCCGGTCAGCGAGTCGATGGTGGAAATGCGGTCGATTTCATCGCCGAAGAACTCGACCCGGATCGCGGTTTCATCGAGGAAGGCGGGATGGATTTCCACCACGTCGCCACGCACGCGGAATTTTCCACGACCGAAGGCGATGTCGTTGCGTTCGAACAACATCGCGACGAGGGACGCGAGCAAGTCGTCGCGGCGCAATTCCTGCCCGACCCAGACCGGCAGCATCATGCCTTCGTAGTCTTCGGGCGAACCCAAGCCGTAGATGCACGAGACGGACGCCACCACGATCGTATCCGGCCGGGTCAGCAGCGAGCCCATCGACGACAACCGCAGTCGTTCGATCTCATCGTTGATCGACGAATCCTTCTCGATGTAAGTGTCCGTCCGGGGGATGTAAGCTTCCGGTTGATAGTAGTCGAAGTAGCTGACGAAGTATTCGACCGCGTTGTGCGGGAAGAAGTTTTTGAACTCCGAGTAAAGCTGTGCGGCGAGCGTCTTGTTGTGGCTCATGATGAGAGCCGGCTTGCCGGTGCGGGCGATGAGGTTCGCCATCGTGAACGTTTTGCCCGAGCCCGTGACGCCGAGCAGCGTTTGGTGGGCGTTGCCGGCTTCGATCGATTTCACCAGCTTTTCGATCGCCTGCCCCTGGTCGCCCCGGGGTTCGTAGTCGCTGACGAGTTGGAAGGGCACGCCCTTCTGTAACGGCGGAAGCGCAGTCCCGCAAGAGGGCGGGGAATGAGGAAAGCAGGAAGTACAGGAAGAATGATATGAATTTGTATGGTCGTGTTCTTGTTCTGTTTCCTGAAATTCCAACTTTCCTCATCCAATATTCTGGCTGCTGGCCAAGCGGTCGTTCGCCCGGCAGGGTGCGGCATGGCTTTCACGTTGCATCCGCGGTTGGCGAGCGGGACGTTCGACCTTGGGACAATCGGCATTTCCCGTTTGCTGCTGAAAAACAACGCGTTGTTCCCTTGGTTCCTGCTCGTGCCTGAAGTGGAAGAAGGCATCGAGGATTTGCATCAGCTCGATGAGGCCCAATACGCGGATGTCACCCGGGCGATCCGCCGGGTGTCGCAATTTATCACTGACCATTTCCAGCCGGAGAAACTCAACGTCGCCAGCATCGGCAACCAAGTCCGGCAGATGCACATCCATTTGGTCGGCCGTTCGCCCGAAGATCCCGCGTGGCCGGGCACGGTTTGGGCCTTCGACGGCAAACAGCCGTATGCACCCGAACAGGTGGAAGCGATCCGCTCGGCGGTGGCGGGGGCATTCGCCGGATGAGCAAAAGGCCTACTCCGCCGCTTTCGCCTGACGGCGAGGCAAGCGAGACACGCTGTTCGCCTCCATGGCGACGCGATATTGATCCAGTTGCGCGGGTGTGAGGATTTTGGACAGCCCGGCCAAGCGCGCGTGCATTCGTTTCAGCTGGATCTCCTCCAGTTTTTCCATGCGCGAACGGGAGTCGAAGGCCGATGGCGGGTCGTTCGACAGCAGGGCCATCGCTTCCACCGAGCCCGTGGCGAATTGGCCCGCGCCGAGAAGCGGCAACAAGCTTGATTCGGCAATCAACTCGCTGCCTTGGGGAAACTTTTCCTGTATTTTCGTCGATTGCGCGCGCAACACTTGCAGTGCGGATTCGCGCTGAGCGGGTGTGAGATCCAATCGCGAGGTCAAATCGGACAGTTCATTTTGGGCGCGGGTTTCCGCCTGGTTTTCGCGTTGCCGCGCCCGCAACGCTTCCAACGCCGTGACCTGTTGGGGAGTAAGGGTCGCCTTGAATTGCTCATCCGCTTCCTTGGCTGAACGGATCAACGTTTCGAGCGCTTCCTTGGGATTCCGATTGGCATTGGGCGCCCCGAGTGGCGAGGCGGCGCGCCTTTGCTGAACGAGCATCGTTTCGAGCTGCTGGATTTGCTCGTTCGTCAATCCGAGCGCTTCGGCCAAGCGCAGCAACTTTCCCCGGTCCCGTTGAAACGCGGCGTCTTTGAACGCGCGATCCACCAAGTCGGGAAACCCATTCGGATTCTCCAGAGGCTCGTCCGGCAACGAATCGGCCACGGGAGCCGTGATGCGCGGTTCGCGATCGCGGTTGGCCGCGGCGAGTTCGATCTCCGAAATACGTCCGCTCTGGTGCGAAGCCGTGTCGGCTCCGGATTCGGTCACGAGGGCTTCCTGCTTCGGTACGGGTTTCAACGCCCAACCCAGGGCAAAGCCCGAAACCGCAGTGACGGAGGCAAGAAGAACTCGGTTATTCATCGGAAGTGACACGGGTAAAACGCCGCCGCGGGCGGAAATTGTCGGCGACTTCAGACTTCACGCAACTCCGCAATCGCCGCGGCCATGTCGGGAGCGCCGAACGACGATGAGCCGGCGACCAGGACGTTCGCCCCGGCGCGGGCGCAAAGCGCGGCGGTATCGGCTCGGATGCCGCCGTCCACTTCGATGTGGAACGACAGGCCGAGTTCGGCTCGAAGTTTCGCGGCGGCTTCGATTTTCGACAAAATCTCGGGCATGAACGCCTGTCCGCCAAAACCCGGCACCACTGTCATGCAAAGCAACAGGTCGATGTGGCGCAAATACGGCTCGGCGGCTTCGACCGGAGTGGCGGGGTTGATGGCCAGACCGGCGAGGCAGCCGGCTTCGCGGATGCGCACCAGCGTTTGTTCCACGTCGTGTGGCGCTTCCACGTGCACCGTGATCAGGTCGGCGCCCGCGGCGACGAAGCGCGGCAGGAAATGGTCCGGCCGGGAAATCATCAGGTGGACGTCGAGAAAGATGTCGTTCGACTGATGGATCGCTTCGACCATCGCCGGACCGAAGGAGATGTTGTCCACGAAATGACCGTCCATCACGTCGAGATGGAGCCAATCGGCACCGGAGTTGATGGCGCGGGTCGTTTCCTCGCACACGCGCGAGAAGTCGGCGGCGAGCAGGGAGGGGGCGATCACCCGGTCACGGAAAGTCTTCGGAATCACGCGGCCGAGAAAAGCGGCCCGGCCCGCGAATGGCCACGGATTTTTTCTCATGCACGCATGAACGCGGGCGATGCTGGCGAGGTGCGGCTTGGAATCGCGGGCACGGCGGGCTAGGGATGCGGCGTGGACGACAGCCCGATCATCGACATGCAAAGCGACGCCTTTTTCATGGGGCAGGCGTTGCGGGAAGCGCGCAAGGCCTAAGGCGACCGAAGTGCCGATTGGCGCGGTGGT